>Ga0181553_10004656_pt1 | contig 11608 bp, 9 predicted proteins | sample 011ome_17_FD_133753 | JGI IMG/M metagenome (GOLD analysis project Ga0181553, IMG submission 133753) | Coastal salt marsh microbial communities from the Groves Creek Marsh, Skidaway Island, Georgia - 011502XT metaG (megahit assembly) | ecosystem: Environmental > Aquatic > Marine > Intertidal zone...
AACAACCAATCCGTCTTCTACCGCTACAGCTACCCCAACATGCACATGGTGATGCTGAGTAATTTGATGGTCTTCCCATTTTGCATTGACTTGTGGATGCTGTTTTAATGCTAAGGCTACAGCCTTTACTACAATATCGTTAAATGATATTTTAGTATCAGGTATAGTGTTGTATTGAGTACGAAAAGCAATGGCATTATCCATGTCAAACTCTACACCCAAATAATAATGAGGTGCAGTAAATTTTGATGCTGACAATCGCTTTGCAATTGTTTTACGCATTTGAGAGTTTGCTATCTCTGTAATCGACTCTGTTCCCCTTGGAGTAAAGGCTTGAACCCCTCCTCCTGCTTGGGGTTGGTAGTTATCAATATCTCTTTTGATAATTCTTCCGTGATCTCCAGTTCCTTGAACTCTTGAAAGGTCAACACCTTTCTCACTAGCTAATTTTTTGGCCAATGGGGAAGCAATAATTCTTCCATTAGAAGAAGTTTTAATTGGTGGAGGAGCTGCTTGAGGAGTAGCTTTAACCTCAGCGACAACTTCTGGTTTTACTGGAGCAGGTGTTGGCTCAGTTGCAGGCTTTTCTGTAACGGCAGCTGGCTGGGATTGAGCGGCCAAAACGCCACTTATATCCGTACCTTTTTCACCAATTATTGCAAGTACACTGTCTACAGGGGCAGATTCTCCCTCGTTTAAACCAATATGCAATAAGGTTCCTTGATGAAAGGACTCAAATTCCATAGTCGCCTTGTCTGTTTCTATTTCTGCGAGTATATCTCCCTCGTTAACCGTATCCCCTACTTTTTTATTCCATTTTGCGACTGTTCCCTCTTCCATAGTGTCGCTTAATCGAGGCATATTGATTACTTCTATTCCCTCTGGGATGGCTGCGGGAGCAGCTACAGTTTCTTCTTGTGAAGTGCTAGTAACTTCCTCAACTTGATCTTCGGATTTGGGAGCTTCTCCAGATGAAAGTAAGCCAGAGATGTCTTCTCCCTTCTCACCAATGATGGCTAATAGGGTATCTACTGGGGCTGTCCCACCTTCCTGTATTCCTATATGTAGTAATTCCCCTTCATTAAAGGATTCGAATTCCATGGTGGCTTTATCAGTTTCAATTTCAGCGAGTATATCACCCTCATTTATATTATCTCCAACCTTTTTAAACCATTTTGCCACAGTACCTTCTTCCATGGTATCGCTTAATCTCGGCATGTTTATGATCTCAGCCATGTTCTATAATTTGTGTTTGATAAAAGGGTAATCTTCTTGTTCGTAAACCGCATCATACATCACATTCAAATCTGGATATGGTGATGTTTCAGCAAACTGTTCACATTCAGCTACGCGCTCCTTGACAGATTTATCGACAGTATCTAATTGTTTTTGTGTTGCGTATTTTTTGGATAAAATCACCTCTTTTACCTGAGTAATGGGGTCTATTTTACGATATTCTTCTACTTCGTCTTTGGTTCTGTAGTGTTGCGCATCAGACATTGAATGTCCTCTGTATCTGTAAGTCTTCATTTCAATGAATGAGGGCCCTCCTCCAGTACGCGCTAATTGGATTGCTTTATCCATGGTCTTAGCAACTGCGACTGGATCCATACCGTCGCAAGGTTCGCAAGGCATATCATAACCCAGACCTAATTTCCAAATTTCTTCATGTGAAGCTGTTCGGGCTACTGAAGTTCCCATTGCATAACCGTTATTTTCAACAACAAAGACAACAGGAAGCTGCCAAAGGGTAGCCAAATTTAGGGTTTCGTGGAGCGATCCTTGACGTACAGCACCGTCACCAAGAAAACAAAGTGTTACATTGTCTCTTTCGAAATACTTATCTCCAAAAGCCATTCCAGCTCCTAAAGGAATTTGACCTCCTACGATACCGTGACCTCCGTGAAACTTGTGCTCTTTAGAAAATATATGCATGGAACCGCCTAAACCTTGAGAAGTACCCGTAGCTTTTCCAAAGAGTTCTGCCATAACTCGTTTGGGATCAACTCCCATTCCTATTGGCTGAACGTGATTTCTATAGGCTGTAATCATTCGGTCTTTACCAATTTCCATAGCGTGGAGTGAGCCTGCTAATACTGCCTCTTGACCGTTGTATAAGTGTAAAAAACCGCGAACCTTTTGTTGAATGTATACGGCCGCTAGTTTATCCTCAAACTTTCTCCAGAAGAGCATGTTTTCATACCAATCTAGATAAGTTTGTTTTGTTATTTTCTTCATAAAATCCTAATAAGTAATCCCAAATGGTGAGTGCAAAATGACTGATTTCTATTTTTAGGGGGAAATATTCAGCCTAATTTATTCAAATAGTAAATTGGGTCATTTTAAAGCGACATCAGTAGTCGATTGTGGAGTTGGATTTTCTAAATCTAGAGCCAAAGAAAAACGAATGGTATTTTCCAAAGGATTGCGAACATTGGAAGTGGAAAACAAGTAGGAAATATCGATATCCATAAAGTTGAGATCAAACCTGGCACCTAAAGTAAGGTAGCGCCTTGAGCCTTTGTCTTGGCTTTCGTTAAAATAACCCGTTCTCAACGAAAAAACATCTTGAAACAAATACTCTAATCCAACAGCCACTGTAATTTCACTGAGTTCTTCAGACAATCCGCCTGGAGCATCGCTAAATGAAGTAAAAATTCCACGTAAAAAATCAATATCTGGCTGGCGATAACCAATGAATACTCCCTCTTCATCAGTCACTGCTACAGGGGTAGGAACTAATAATTTATTAAACTCTGTATAAATACCCAAGCTGTTTTGATCGTCAAATAGTAAATCCAAACCAAAACCCATTTTAAGGTTGGTGGGGATAAAGCTCTTTTGCCCTCCAATATCATAATTCAATCTAGGACCAATATTTGAAATATTAACCCCACTTCGAAAAATGGCATTGTTATCACCCATCTCAAAAGTGCTGCTTTCATAATATCCTGCGATATCAATACCTAAACTGTTGGCTGATGAATTGTCTGCGTCTGAAGCGATCCTCAGGTCTGATCGTATATAGCGCCCTGCTACGGCCATAGAAAATTGTTCGCTAAGTTTTAAAGCGTAAGATAAATCCAGCGTCAGCTCGAAGGGGCGCTCCCGACCTTGATCCACTATGGTTCCACCAATAAATTCATTAAACTGAATATCCCCAAGACTAAAGTATTTTAAACTTGTTGCCCAAGAACTACGATCAGAAATTCTATTGTAGTAAGTAAGGTTTCCTAAAAATATATCATCAACTAATTTACTCAGGTAAGGGGTATAACTAATCCCTATTCCTTTTTCTGAGGAGGCAAAAGCATATTTTGCTGGATTCCATTGTTGTGAATAGGCATCTGCAGGAGTTGCCACGCCCAACTCACCCATCCCAGCCGATCGGGCATCAGGAGCAATTAATAAAAAGGGAACACCCGTTGTTATAACCCGATTGGAGTTTTGCCCAAAACTGTAAGTTGACAATAGGGCAAAAGATGAAATTAGTATGATTCGAATCCGGTTCACTAAAGTTCGATATTGTAATTTTATAACGCAGTTAAATAAAAATTCTTATTCGATTTTAAACTTTTTTAAGCTTCTGTAATTTTTATGACAATATTTTACCAATAGTGGCGTTGAATAGCTATAAAGAATTTAATTGAAACACGTTTGTTTTAAAGAAAACGATTATTTGTATATTGCATAATGTTTTGTAAATAATATCAAACTATATGAAATTGAGTCAATTCAAACAATTTTTAATCCCCTGTGTAGGACTTTTATTGATCACCTCTTGTGGAGGAAACAATGCTTCAAGAGCAACAGGATGGGATATTAACTCAAAAAGCGGAGGATTTCAATTCAATGTTGAATTTGAAGATCAAGAAACTGGTCCAGGACTTGTCTTTGTTGAAGGAGGAACATTTACCAAAGGACAGGTTCAAGACGATGTCATGCACGATTGGAACAATACTCCAAACAAGCAGCATGTCATGTCCTTTTACATAGACGAAACAGAGGTGACCAACCTTATGTATTTAGAGTATCTGGATTGGCTGGAATACGTCTTTCCAACAAGTGAGCCCAAATACAGACAAATTTACGAGGGAGCGCTCCCCGACACCCTAGTTTGGAGAAATCAATTGGGTTATGTCGAAGAGCTCACTACAAATTATTTACGCCACCCTGCTTACGCAGAATACCCTGTTGTAGGAGTCAATTGGCTGCAAGCAGTCCAATATGCTGAGTGGAGAACAGATCGTGTCAATGAATACATACTCGAACGTGAAGCTTATGTCCAAAAAGATGTACGTTATACCGAGGTTGAAACCAATAGCACCTTCAATACTGCAACTTATCTCAAACGTCCTGAAACAGTTTACGGAGGTAAAATGGATAGCATAAGTGGTAAAAATGCAGAAGAGAAAAAAGGAGATTCTATCGTAAAAGTTTACGCCGGAGTCGAAAAAGGAATTTTACTCCCCTCATACAGGCTCCCCACTGAAACAGAATGGGAATACGCTGCCCTTGCTTTGGTTGGTGACAGAGAATACAACACCTACAGAGGTAAAAAGAAATATCCTTGGTCTGGTGAATACACTCGATCTAGCGATCGAAGAACAGAAGGAGACCAGCTTGCCAATTTTAAACTCAGTAAAGGAGATTACGGTGGAATTGCTGGATGGTCAGATGACGGAGCAGATATCACCATCCAAGTAAAACAATACCCTCCAAACGATTTTGGTATTTATGATATGGCAGGTAATGTCGCTGAATGGGTGTCTGATGTATACCGACCTATCGTAGATGACCAGGCAAACGACTTTAATTATTACCGTGGAAATGTATACCTTAAAAATGTAATTGGAGAAGACGGCAAAGCCATCACAATTTCTCCTGACGAATTGGTGTTTGACACCCTGCCCAACGGAAAGGTTCTTCTTAAAAAATTACCTGGTGATTTAGCACAAGTGCCGATAGATGAAGAAGAGACCTTCCTCAGACAAAATTTCTCAGAAAGTGACAACCGTAACTTTAGAGATGGTGATGTAGAATCTTCTAGAAGTTATGCTTCAGGACAAGCTGAAGAAACTGATGGTGAAGCAAAACCAGAAACTTCTTTGATGTACGATGCTCCTCAGCCTCCTAGAGTAACTATCAACGATGATGGTGAAGCTGTAAGAGAAGTTGATGCTTCCAGCAAAAGAACTACTTTGATTACTGATGAAGTAAGAGTTTATAAAGGAGGTTCTTGGAAAGACAGAGCCTATTGGTTAGATCCTGCACAGCGCAGATACCTCCCTCAATACATTGCTACGGATTACATTGGTTTCCGTTGTGCCATGTCGAGATTAGGCTCCAAGAGCAAGGTCAAAAAGACAGCCCGCCACAAAAGACGCGGATAACAAAACTTAAAAGCATCTTAACATTAAGGTGCTTTTTTTTTAGCATGAATACAGCTTCTCTTTACACCATCTTTTTAAACTCTAAGGGAGTTAGTACAGACAGCCGAACATTAGAAAAAAAAGAGCTTTTTTTTGCATTAAGCGGACCTAATTTTGATGGAAATCTATTTGCAAAACAAGCTCTTGATAAAGGGGCAATAGCTGTTGTCATTGACAACCCTAAATCAAACATTAACGATGATCGTGTAATTGTAGTTGAAAATTCACTCAGTGCCTTACAAAAGCTAGCTACACATCATAGAGAGCAATTGAATACAAAATTAATTGCATTGACAGGCAGTAACGGTAAGACAACTACTAAGGAGTTGATTCGTGAAGTTTTATCGGCAAAATACAAGGTATTGGCAACTGAAGGTAATCTCAACAATCATATTGGGGTGCCCCTAACTTTATTACAGCTGAAGGAGGATCACGAAATTGGAATCATTGAGATGGGTGCCAACCACCATGGAGAAATCGCTGCTCTTGCTGAAATCACTAAGCCCAATTGGGGCTATATCACAAATTTTGGAAAAGCACATCTTGAAGGCTTTGGAAGCCTTGAAGGGGTTGTTCAGGCCAAGTCCGAGCTGTATAAATATTTAATAGAAAACGATCAGCAAATTCTAATCAATGGAGATGATGATAAACAGCTCAAACAAACCCAAGCGGCCAAGGTGTCTTGTTTTGGAAATACAGTAAAAGCTGATTTTATTTGGGAAGCCCTTGATACTGTCGATGGCTATGTGAGTATTCAATTCCAAGATCAGCTCATCGAGTCTAAACTATACGGTAGTTACAATGCTAGCAATCTTGCTGCTGCACTTTCCTTTGGTGAGATTTTTAGTGTCCCAATAGTTAAAAGCAAAATAGCTTTATCAAATTATAATTCGAATAACAATCGCTCTCAACTGATCAAAATCAATAAAACCGAATACGTGCTGGATGCTTATAATGCAAACCCAACTAGTATTTTGGCGGCTCTAAAAGCATTCGCCAAAAAGCCTAAAGGTAGCAAAGCGGTAATTTTAGGGGACATGAAAGAGTTGGGTACAACTGCTATACAAGAGCATGAAGAAATCGTTGCTCAATGCCTTAACTTGAATTTTGAAAAAATCATTCTCATTGGAGAACAATTTTGTTCTACACTTACTGAAGACAAGGGAATACTCAAATTTAATGATCTGAACGCCTTCACAAACTCCTTTGACCAATCGAATTGGAACTTTAATGACGTACTTATTAAAGGATCTCGAGCATTGCAACTTGAACGTTTAGTCCCTTTTTTTAAATCACTTTAAGGGCTGATGAAGAAGCTTTCTCTTTTTTTAATGATGCTAAGTTTTTTAAACTGTCAAAAAGAGGACCAGCGCTGTGGTCAGATAATCCAAAAAGTAGCTCAGAACGCTGTGTACTATTTTGTGCTTCAAACAGATGAAAATATTAGATCTTACGGAGATCAAAATCTTCCATCAATTCCTGACGATGGTGTTCGCCAAGGAAGTGTATCCAAGGAAGTCTATGAATCCTTTGAAGTCGGTGACGAATACTGTGCCGAAGGCTAAGAATCTTTTATTCCAGCACCTTTAATTATTTGATCGACAATTTCAGGATTGAGTAGGGTTGATGTATCTCCCAAGTTTGATATGTCTTTACTCGCAACTTTCCTTAAAATTCTTCTCATAATTTTACCCGAACGTGTCTTAGGTAAACCAGGGACAATCTGAACTTCATCTGGCTTTGCAATTGGACCGATAATTTTTCGAACTGTATCTTTTATCTCCTGAACAAGTCCTTCTTCTGTTCGTCCTTCCATATCGCAGATAGCATAAGCATAGATTCCTTGTCCTTTAATTTCATGAGGGAATCCAACAACTGCAGATTCAATAACCTTCGGGTGTTCGTTGATGGCGTTCTCAACTTCAGCAGTTCCCATTCGGTGACCTGAAACATTTATTACATCATCTACCCTCCCTAAAATTCTCAAATAGCCGTCGTGATCTCGTTTGGCTCCATCGCCAGTAAAGTAAAGTCCTGGGTAAGCTGAAAAATAGGTCTCTTTGCAGCGTTTGTGATCACCATAAGTAGTCCTTAACATGGAAGGCCATGGAAATTTGATACAGAGGTTACCCTCAACATTATTCCCCTTCAGCTCATTCCCCTCAGCATCGACGATAATAGGCTGTATCCCCGGTAATGGAAGTGAAGCGTGGGCAGGCTTGTTCGGTGTAATTCCTGCTAGAGGAGAAATCATGATTCCACCAGTTTCCGTTTGCCACCATGTATCCACTAAAGGGCATTTTCCCTTTCCAATATGATCGTGATACCAATGCCAAGCCTCTTCATTAATTGGTTCTCCAACAGAGCCAATTACTTTTAAAGAGTCCAGTGAATAGGGTTCTAAAGGTTCTAGACCATAGGCCTGCAAAGCTCGAATAGCAGTAGGAGCTGTATAGAATTGATTGACTTTATATTTGTCCACAATCTCCCAAAATCGACCGGCATTTGGATAGGTCGGTACCCCTTCAAACATCAGTGTTGTTGCTCCAGCTAAAAGTGGGCCATATACAATGTAAGAATGTCCTGTAATCCAGCCTACATCTGCAGTACACCAATAGACATCGTCTTGTTCGTATTGAAAAACGTTTGAAAACGAATAATGTGTATAGACCATATAGCCTGCTGTAGTGTGAACCACACCCTTCGGTTTACCCGTTGATCCTGAAGTGTATAGTATAAAAAGTAAGTCCTCCGCATCTAGGCTAGCTGCCTTATGCTCCTTAGATTCATTTTGAATCACTTCATGCCACCAAAGATCTCGATCAGCTTTCATAGTCACTGCTGTCTTGGTGCGTTGGCAAACAATTACTTTTTCTACACAACTGGTGTTTTCCAGTGCCTCATCAACTACTGCTTTTACTGCTATATTTTTTGCTCCTCTAAAGTTACCGTCAGAGGTCAAAACCATTTTAGCTTCACAATCGTTGATGCGATCTGCCAAAGCATTGGAGGAAAATCCAGCAAAAACAACTGAGTGGACTGCTCCGACCCTTGCGCAAGCAAGCATGGCTATGGCAGCCTCTGGAATCATGGGCATGTAAATGATTACTCGGTCACCTTTTTGAATTCCTTGCCTTTCAAGCGCATTAGAAAATTGGCAGCTAAGTTCAAATAGTTCTTTATAGCTGATTCTTCGTTCAGCTTCCTCAGGGTCATTTGGCTCCCAAATAATAGCAGTCTTATCTCCATGGGTAAATAAATGACGTTCAAAAATATTTTCTGTAATGTTTAATTGAGCATTTTCAAACCATTTGATATCAGGACCTTCGAAATCCCAAGAAAGCACTTTATCCCAAGGTTTTTTCCAATGAAAATCGTTGGCTATTCTGCTCCAAAACTGTTCAGGTTGATGCACGCTTTTCTGGTATTCGTGAAAATAGCCAGAAAGCGATTGAATTTTTTGACTCATTATATATTCAAATTTTTGGTTTAATGTATAACTGCTCCTGAATTTTCTGCCCCTCTTGGAGTTCGAATTCGTTCTGTCAGTTCTAAAACTTCCTGAGGAGGTGGACTTGTCATTCTAGATACTAGCAATGCAACAGCAAAATTCAACAACATTCCAAGTGTACCAATTCCTTCAGGTGAAATTCCCCACCAAAAGTTCTCTGGAAGACCGGGCCCTCCTAATTGAGGCTTAAAATAAACTATATAGGCCGCTGTAAAAAGAATCCCTACTATCATTCCGCTGAGTGCACCTTGTCTATTCATTCGCTTATCGAATATACCTAAAATTATGGCTGGAAAAAAGGAGGAAGCAGCTAATCCGAAAGCTAAGGCTACAACTTGAGCCACAAAACCAGGTGGATTCATACCAGCAAGACCAGCCGCAACTACAGCTACAGCAATGGCAATTCTTGCAGCATACAATTCGCCTTTTTCGCTTATGTCTGGTCTCAGATAGTTTTTTAATAAATCATGAGAAATGGAAGTTGAAATGACCAAGAGTAAACCTGCTGCGGTTGAAAGTGCAGCAGCTAAACCACCCGCTACTACCAATCCGATTACCCAAGCAGGCAGGTTGGCAATTTCCGGATTTGCCAACACTATGATATCCTGATCAACACTAAGTTCATTGATCACAGGGTCGGCAACATATTGTATGGTTCCGTCTTGATTTTTGTCATCAAAAGAGAGTAAGCCAGTACTTTCCCAATTGGTAAACCACTCTGGTACTTCTTCGTAAGAAGCATTTGATAAGGTGTTGAGTATATTGGTTCGAGCAAAGACTGCTACAGCTGGAGCTGTAGTGTAGAGTATTGCAATAAACAACAATGCCCATCCTGCAGAAATACGCGCGTCTTTTACTCGGGGTACGGTAAAAAATCGAACAATAACATGAGGTAAGCCTGCTGTTCCAAACATCAGTGCTCCTGTGATAAAAAACATATTGACCAAATTATTTTGATCAACACTAGTGTAGGAATCAAAACCTAAATCAACCGAAAGTTGGTTGAGCTTTTCGAGTAAGAAAACCCCATCAGGTCCACGTGAACCAAAACCAAGTTGAGGAATTGGATTTCCTGTCATCTGAAGGGATATAAAAATAGCGGGAACTGTAAACGCAAAAATAAGCACGCAAAACTGAGCCACTTGGGTGTAGGTAATTCCTTTCATCCCCCCTAAAACGGCGTAGAAAAATACTATCCCTATTCCAATGAGCACTCCTGTATCAAAGGGTACGTTTAGAAAACGAGCAAAAGCTACACCTACGCCTTTCATTTGTCCTACTACATAGGTAAAGGATACGAATAAGGCACAAATCAAAGCTATCAATCTGGCATTTTTTGAATAATAGCGTTCTCCGATAAAGTCAGGTACGGTAAATTTTCCAAACTTTCTGAGATAAGGAGCCAATAATAGAGCTAGCAACACATAACCTCCTGTCCAGCCCATTAGATATTGCCCTCCAGAAAACCCCATAAATGCAATCAATCCAGTCATGGATAAAAAGGAGGCCGCAGACATCCAGTCGGCAGCGGTTGCCATTCCGTTAGCTATAGGGCTTACCCCGCCACCAGCGACATAAAATTCTTTGGTTGATCCTGCCCGCGAGATGATTGCAATAATTATGTATAAAAGGAAGGTAACACTAACCAATAGGTAAGTCCAAATCTGTGCACTCATAAATTTAGTTTTTAAATCTCATCAACATCAAACTTTTTATCTAATCGATTCATCAGATAAACATATACAAATATCAAAATGACAAAGGTATAGATAGCGCCTTGGTGTGCAAACCAAAAACCAAGAGGAAAACCTCCTATTTGAAATTGATTGAGTGTTTCTGCTAAGACAATTCCAAAAACAAAAGAAACTGTAAACCATATTAACAAAAGTATGGCGAGGTATTTTAAGTTCTTACTCCAATAAAGTTTAGCGTTTTTAGCTGCCATTTTATTTGATTTGAATAGTAAAAGATAAAGAAGTTCAGCCTCAATTGCTAAAAAAAGAAGAAATTATTGTTTACTTACTAAACACGGTAAATCAGTCCTCATAAGGAATGTTTGACCGAAAAGAACGATTAATCCAATCATAAGTGTACTTTTTAAACAGATCAGACCTCACGGAAGAAGACAAATGTGTAGTTAATGACATTGCGTCAATTGAGTAATCTATCGATAAACTGGCTCCAGTCTTACTTTTAAAATACAGCTTAAAAAGCAAGTCCTTCTTCTGATTTTTGAACTGGTGTGCCAAATCAAATACATCCGCCGTAATACCCCTAAGCAATAAAGAGGATTCAAGATGGTAATATTCGTTATCATTGGATGTTTGGAAAGGCATTTCCGTAAGATAATTGAGCACTAATTGCTGCTGTTGAGCTAGTATTTGAGCTGTAGTAAATATCGTAAATAGAAAGAGTTTAAATTTATTCATAATTAATTTTAGCAGTACTGAAATAATTAAGCTCTAATTTAAGAAAATAAAAACTATGGAAAAAGTGGGTGTTATAGGATTCGAACCTATGACCTCTACCCTGTCAAGGTAGCGCTCGAAACCAACTGAGCTAAACACCCAAAGTACTTTACACCTTATTAAGTTTTTAATTGTGCCCCAATTAGTGCCCCAATAAACTTTCAGTAATTTTTACTGGGTTGTAAATATATCATATT
>Ga0181553_10004657_pt1 | contig 11608 bp, 7 predicted proteins | sample 011ome_17_FD_133753 | JGI IMG/M metagenome (GOLD analysis project Ga0181553, IMG submission 133753) | Coastal salt marsh microbial communities from the Groves Creek Marsh, Skidaway Island, Georgia - 011502XT metaG (megahit assembly) | ecosystem: Environmental > Aquatic > Marine > Intertidal zone...
AAACATCGAAAGATATCACGAACATTCAAATGGCTAAATAACACACTCTTGCAGTTTGTAAACGCTTCGCCATTCACACCTCGCATCTCACCCTGCCGCTTCGGCGTAAGCACCACGAGCGTTCCGCAAATTGGAAACAACGTCGCGCGCTCGTCCAGCCACACCAATCTTTCAACAACTTGCGACGCTATCACGGATAATCCGGGCAAGTGCGCACGCGTTTTCGTGAAACACTCAACGTACACATGCATCAACGCATCCATCCATGCATCTAACCGAGGCGTCCGCGAGACGAGACATAGACTCGTATCCGCGAGCGCCGCGCGTTCGAGCGTCGCGCCCAACTTTCGCCGACTTTGTTCAGGCACGACGCTCCGAAAGCGCACGTACGCCACGTACGCGCGTACTCTCGGCTTCGGCATAAAGCCCACACCACCTTGTATCGTCGTGGTCGTCGACGACAACGCGCCTACGTCCGACGTACTCGTCTCTGGTTCGTCCTCCGCATCCGCGCACGCTCCGCCCACCCACGACTCCACGTCCACGTCCACGTCCACGTACACGCTCGCCCCGTGCGTAAGCGTCAACGTCGGCAACATCTCCCGTACGACGCTCATCCACGTCGACTCCGCGCCTGCGCGCGATGGCGACGTCGACGTCGACGTGGACGCCCAAGATTTTGGATGCGCATCGATGATTCCCGGCGCATACGTCACGACGCCGTCGCTATCGCGCACCACCGCGCTCGCGGGCGCCACGCCGCACAACGCGATGCATTCCACGCCCGCCGCGTGCGCGCGCTCGCGCGGCGGTCGCGCATCCATCGTCACCGACGCGCGCGGCGTTGTGAAGCGCGACCGTTATTCATCGGCGCGCGTCGCAATGTCGCCGCCGCGCGACGCCGACGCGGCCGCCGCGCGGACGGACGACGACGGCGCTAGTGATGCCGGCGCCGACGACGAGGCGTGGGACACGGCATCGTTCGCGTGCGCGACGATGGATGATTACATGGCGATTACGACGCGAGCGACGACTGGACACTGTTTATGGAACGCCGCGCGCGCGTTGTGTGCGTTTCTCGAGCGCGACGTAGAGGGCGCGCGAGTGGCGATAGACCGCACGGGCGTGCGCGTGCTCGAACTCGGGAGCGGCGTGGGGTGGCTGGCGTTCGCGGTGGCGATGAATGCGCGAGACGCGGGAGCGGTGCGCGCGACGGAGACGGCGCAGGGAGGCGCGTTGACGTGGTTGGAGCTGAATATCGAGCGCAACGTCGAGCGCGTGCGATTGTCTGGAGGCAACGTTGAGAAGCTTGGCAGATTGAGTTGTGGTGAATTTGATTGGGATGCGTTCGATGACGATGATGTGACGGTTGGCGACGGCGCGTTCGCGGAGGATGACTTTGACGTCGTCCTCGGTTCCGATTTGGTGTACGATGAGAGTGGTACGCACATGCTGCCGAAAGTATTATTCGGCGTGCTCAGAAAGCCGCACGCAGTGTGTTATTACGCGCACACGAAACATCGCTACGATTCGCTCGACCTTGACTTTTTTGAGCAACTCGACCTTCGTGGGTTGGCTATCGAAGAAATGAGACAACCGGGCGTGCTAGAAACGCCTCCGCCGTCGCCACCGCCGTTTGAGAGTTTGTTTCCTGATCAACGCATTGCGGTTTATAAAATAACGCGGCGAAACACTGGTGGATGATGGACTGAAGTTAGTCCCATGCGAAAATGTCCCGCGACTTTTCGTCCGCGTCGGTGGACTCGACACCCTCAGTATGAGGTCCGCGCTCGCGGCCGCACGCACTGGCACGCATGCGCCTCAATCGCTGCGCCGAGTGACGCGCCACGGTAGATGGCGATTTCGTGGATTGCGTGCAGCGACGACCTGCGCGGCAAAAGGCGCGAGCGACGACGAGACGGGGCGTCGTCGAGAAGCTCTCGCCCTACACCAACGCGTGGAGATTCGCGTCACGCCACGACCTGGTGCCGACCCTAGCGCGGATATCCGTGCCGTCGGGACAATCACGGACTTTCTCACGAACTCGAGCTATCACGCCGAGGGCATCAAGGTGCGGATTTCGACCGGGGCTATCGGTCGAGTGACGCGAGTGGACCCCGTGGACGACGCGGAGGGCGTCGAGGACGGTGAGCAGGATGACGACGACGACGACGAGGAGGAAGATGAAGATGATAAAGCCATGTCGAGCGATGTTAACGCGACATCGCGTGCGTCATCGAACGCGAGCGCGTCAAGTAGCGAGGAAACGGTGGCGGTGCGCACGGCGCACGTGTCCAACGTGTCCAAATCTATCCCGAGAGCAGAGGTGAAAGGCCTCGCCGAGAACTTGCCTGGTGTAGTCAACGTCCGCGTGCCGACGCGTACAGGTGGACATATGGGGTATATATTTATAGAATGTATCGATGGCGACGCCGTGAAGTCGGTAATTGCAAAGCTGCATGGTATGGAGTTTCACGGTAAGACGCTCGACGCAAAGTTTGCCAAGAGCGACCCAAAGCCCAAGCCACCAAAGAAGAAAAAAGTGGAGAAAAAATCTACTGAAGCCAAGGGAACGGGTGCAAAGTTGAAAACGCCCAAAGAAACCGCCGGCGAACGTAAGGCGCGCGAACAAGCGGAGGAAACAGAGCGCCGCATCCTCCAGGCGCGCGCCTCCATGGAAGCGGACGCTCTGCTCGAACTCGAGCGCGCCAAACGCAAGCGCGATCGCGAACAAAAAGCCATAGAAGAGCAAGAAGCACTCCGTCGCACGTTAGAAGAAGACCGCGAACGTCGAGCCAGAAATGTCCTCGAACAGCGTCGATTGAACGCCGAACGCCGCGCCGCTCGAGCGCAAGCCGCCGCCGACGCCCGCGACGCCCTCGAACGCCGCGCGCGCGAACTCGGTGACATCACGCTTCCTTCATCTTGGGCACTCGACGTTCGAGCGTTGCGTGATAAAATAGATCGTTTGCGCATCGATGCCGAGCGTGATTAGCCATCATCGTCGCCTAGGACGTACACGTTGTAAGCCGTAGCACGCGCGAAAACTGATACATTCGTGGCGTCAATCGTGACCGACCGACCGCCGGCGGACACCACACGCGCGCGTCGCCCCACTTCCCTCTCTTTCGCGCACGCGTGACACACTCAAGAGTACGTGAGCGCGCATCGTCTCGACTACGGACGCGACCGTGTCTCTTGTATTCGTTCCTCTCGTCGCGATGCGCGTAAGGCGACGATCTCGCGCGCGTGGGCGCGACCGATGGTTCGATCGCGCGATGGGGTTTGCGCGCACGCATGCGCGCGTGTGGTGTTTTCATGCGCGGTGACTGACGATCGCTCGTGTTCGACGCGTAATTTCACCCGCGCAGTGTCTCACCGTAAATTTGAACGTACGTATTATGAGCTCGCGGTGATGCTTTCGCGCGTTCGCCGGCGACGGCAGCGAGGGTTCGATCGCGCGTACCCGATGGATGCGAAAGCCCTAGTCGCGCATCGTTGTTTTTGATGCACCGTGCGACGCGGTCGCGTGTTGCGTCGCGCGTGTGCGTGAATTATTATTTTGAACCGATCGACTGACGCATGTTTCGTTCTGTTTTTGTTCCTACGCAGACCCTCGTCTCGGTAACCTTGGCTTCTTGCCGAAGAAGCGCTCCAAGCGCAGCCGCGGTAAGGTGAAGTCCTTCCCGAAGGATGACGCGTCCAAGCCGCCGCACTTGACCGCCTTCATGGGCTTCAAGGCTGGTATGACGCACATTGTTCGTGACGTCGACAAGCCGGGTTCCAAGTTGCACAAGAAGGAAACGTGCGAGTCGGTGACCATCATCGAATGCCCCGAGTTGATCGTCGTCGGCCTCGTCGGCTACGTGCGCACGCCGAAGGGCTTGCGCGGCAAGAAGACCGTCTGGGCTGAACACTTGAACGATGAAATTAGACGTCGATTCTACAAGAACTGGTTCAAGTCCAAGAAGAAGGCTTTCACCAAGTACGCCAAGAACTACACCAACGGCTCCATCGACAAGGATCTCGAAGAACTCAAGAAGTCGTGCGACGTCATCCGTGTCATCGCCCACACCCAAGTTCGCAAGGTGAAGTCTTTGAAGCAAAAGAAGGCCCACATCATGGAAATCCAAGTGAACGGTGGTGATGTTGCCGCCAAGGTTGACTTTGGCTATGCGCTCTTCGAAAAGGGTGTGCCGGTTGACTCTGTCTTCCAACAAGATGAAATGATCGATCTCATCGGCGTTACGAAGGGTAAGGGTTTCGAAGGTGTCATCACCCGTTGGGGTGTTACCCGCCTCCCGCGTAAGACCCACCGTGGTTTGCGCAAGGTTGCGTGCATTGGTTCTTGGCACCCGGCTCGTGTGTCGTACACCGTGGCCCGCGCTGGTCAACACGGTTACCACCACCGTACCGAAATCAACAAGAAGGTTTACAAGATCGGCAAGGCTGGCGAGGATTCCTTCGGTGCTTCCACGTTCCACGATGCGACCGAGAAGTCTATTACCCCGATGGGTGGCTTCCCGCACTACGGTATCATCAAGAGTGACTACCTCATGATCAAGGGTGGCGTTGTCGGCCCGCGCAAGCGTTTGATCACCTTGCGTCAATCCTTGTTCAAGCAAACCCGCCGTGTTGCGACCGAAAAGATTACGCTCAAGTTCATCGACACGAGCTCCAAGTTCGGCCACGGTCGCTTCCAAACCAGCGAAGAAAAGGAGAAGGTCTTTGGCTCCAAGAAGTAAACGGTGCCATATTCGGCTTCGTCGTCTCCCTCTGGGTTTCCTATATTCGCTAAAACTAGACGTACTTCTACGTGAAATACAACAACTATCCTTAGTTCTAACACGCACACGCAACACCACGCACGCGCACGCGCGAGATTTGAGGCGCAATCATTACGAATCGTCGCTTACGCGCTCGCAAGAGGGAACGTCGCGCGGTGGACAATTGATTTCAACTTACGTTACTGCATCTTGTCACCCGCTTCGTGTACACACGGAGCGCGCGAATTTACTTGAGTACAAAATCTTGTTAAGCGTCTTAGTGACGGTTTCCTTCATGGCCGCGCGGTCAGGCTTGTAAAGGAGGTTTTGGTACACGAAGAAGCCCGAGAACAAGATCCCGACGAGCTCGAGCGCGTCTGGCACGAGCGGCAACGAGTCCACGGCCCGCAACGTCCCATTCGCCGCGACGAGACCAATGAGACCGTACACACCAAGCGTCACAATCGCCGGCTTCTCATCGGACTCCTCCCACTTCTCACTCAACGTCGCCGTCACTTCGCTGAGCTTGTCCTTCAAATCATCCGCCGCCGCGCGCGTCTTCGCGACGCCGCGCGTCGCCCGCGTCGCCCGCCGCGCGCGCGCGTTCACTCGCCCCGGCGCCACCGCCGCACATCGCACTCGCATCGTCGTCATCATCATCCTTTTCAGTCTCTGTTTTCACACTACACACCATGCACACAACACACAACCGTCAGTCACCGCCAACGACCATCATCATTCATTCAAACGATCACAAACAAACGACACGCTAATCGTAATCGCAATGCACGTCTCATCGTCGTCGACGCGTTGATGTGATGACTCGTCACGACGCGCGCGCACGCGTCCTCGTCCTCTCGCGGGCGCACTCGCGTGACGACCACACAACACACCGACGACGACGACGACGACGACGACGACGACGCACGCACGACGCACGCACCAGTGGCAAGAAGTGCCGACGCGCCCGCGTGGAGGACACCACGACGCAGACATTCGTCGTCGTCGTCGATGGGATGGGATGGGATAATAATATGGGATGGGATGGGATATGGGATGGGATATGGGATGGGATGGGATGGATCGCGTAAATGCGTACGCCGAATGTCCGACCACCCCGACGACGTCGGATGTCCGAACTTGTGTGGTCGTCGCGAGACGCGAGACGCGAGACGCGAGACGCGGAATTCCGGGCGCGCGCGACGGCTGTCATCGTCTCGCATCGTCGTCGTCGACGCGCGAGACGACGCGCGAGACGACGAGGACGAGGACGAGGACGAGGACGAGGACGAGGACGATCGTGTGATCGCGTTTGGAGGTGTAGATTTGAAATCGCGACGAGCGGTGCGCGCGTCGTCGTCGGAGATTGGATTGGTGATTGACTGGTGATTGATTGATTGATTGATTGATTGAGTGCGTGCGTGCGTGATTGATTGTTGGACGATGGGACGGTACGCGAAGGCGGCGATGGAGTCGATGACGCGATATGCGACGATGAGGATGACGATAGGAGAGGTAATGCGCGCGTGCGCGGTGCCGGCGGCGGAGGTGGCGGCGTATAGGGCGTTGAGGGACGCGGGGAGACGCGCGAATGACGCGGCGATGCGCGACGCGGAGACAATGTGTGAGGCCATCGCTGCGTGGGCGACGAGCGAAGGGCGTCAAGCGAGCGTGAAGGAGATATTTAATGAGCTTGAGATGAAGCTGAATGAGTTTGAGCGCACGCTCGAAGCGGGATGGCGAGGTGAGCCGTTTGACGCGGAGGTTGTGAAAAAGGCTGACGATAGACTGGCGGATACGTTTCATTCGGTCGAGGGTTTGAAAGCGCGATCGTCGTCGCGTCAGTCTGTGATTGATGACATATGCTTCAACATAATCGATAGACTCTCGCCTGAGGAGAATTGGACGAGCGTTGTGCAACCGAGACTGTTGGCGCGCGCGTACGAAGTTTTGCTCGACCGCAGAGAAGTAAACGACGAGGAAGTTGAGCAAATGGTTGAGGCACGGTTTCGTAAATGGGTTGACGAGTGGCGAAAACACGTGGATAAAGTGCGCGGCGATACCGGTCGCGTGCTGACGACGGCTGATTTCAAGACGTATTTAAGATCATTTTTGCAGGTGAAGCTTCCTGCGTTTGCAAACGGCATTTACAAAGTTTCATTCAAGCGCCGCTTGCAAAAAGAAACTGAGGCAGAAGCGCTGTTCAATAGGGACATGCAACTCAACCAGGGCGCCTCGACGTCTACAACGTCCGCAAAGGCGACTGCGGCGTCTAAAGACGATGCGAACTTGCGCGAAGCGATCGCGGCGCTTCGATGCGCTGAGTCGGCTTTAGACGCTCGCGCTCTTCTCACCACGGAATGGGTACGTAATGCGCTTGAAGACGCTCCAAAGTTTACCTTACCAAAGCGTGGTAACAGCTCGAGTGAGCTTATGGATGTTGGTGCACAAATGATGAAGGATTGGCAGCGCGAAGAGAGCGTACTCGTGCGATGGTCTACGTGTCCCAATCGCGTCGGCATCGATGCTTCGAAATCGAAAGCGCAAGCTGGATGGGAAAATTTAGACGATAGCTCATGGCGCGAAGAACGGCCTTCGACTGGACCATTTCGCGTGCATTTTATGCGCGCATGTGGCGTCGTGGAGGCCGCTCTTCGCGAATGCAAAACGTGCGATTACCACAACGTGAGCGACGGCGACAAACACGAAGCCTGCGCCAAGGGCGCGGCTCGTATCATGCTTGTCGCCTCTCGCACTATGCGAAGTGGCGATGGTTTGGAGTTTTGTCACGAACTTTTCGGTGCTCCTCCAGAGTTTTCCGTAATCGCCGTCGATCCCGGAAGCACAAAGGCGCTTTTAGCATCCGCGTCGGCGCCGGCGCCCATCGTCGTCGAAATTTCTCCCGAACGCGTCGAGATAAAGTGCCTGGACATTTTCAAAATCTTCAAGCATTACTTTGCCGACGAACCTGGCGAGGATAGCGCGCACGACCACGGCGAAATTAAACCTTGGGCCGCGCTCGCCCTCGTTACCACGCAAACGCTTCGCGTCGCCGACGACGGCGCGCTCAAGCTCATCAAGCAGCGCATCACCGTAGACAAATCCATCCCCCAGCCAGAACTCGACAAATTTTTCCCACTCACCACGTCCTAGGCACATCCTGTACTATACTATACACAGCCCGTCGTTATATATACATACCCTTTCGCGCGTTCGACGCGCCGACATATATATGCCAACCGTTGACGCATATTCGGACATTCGGCGTTCGGACATCCCACACACGTCTCCGGAACCCAAACGCACACTCGTACTGCAGCGCCTCGAACGCCTATGCACGCGTCCGACGCCGCGCGCGATAAATCCCGAGGCTGACCCCTCGCACGCGACGACGTCTCGCTCGCGCGCGCGCGCGCGTCGCCGCCGCACTCGACGACGACCGACGATGGCGCTGTCGACGTCGGCGGCGACGATGCCCGGACGTCCCGTGACGCTCGGAGACGTCTTCGCGCGGCGTATGGCGCATCGCGAGCGCGCGGAGGACGATGCGCGAGGGGAGATGTTGCCGAGGTCCGGTGTGCCGTCGGCGTCTGTTCCGGGCGCGGGTGCGGGTGCGGCGCGCGTGAGCGCGATGCCGACGACGATCGGGGCGGTGATGATGGCGCAAGGGAAGGATGGTGGCGCGCCGCGGTCGTCGCCCGGAGCGGGGGCGAAGGTGATGTCGGGGGAGAAGCGTCGAGCGTCGACGAGCGGCGGAGGGATCTCGACGCACGCGACGCCGAGCGAACGGAGGAAATCAACGTCAACGCCGAGTAAGACGCGCATGACGCGGACTGGTGCGGTGAGTGCGCGAACGCGATTGGCGTTTAATGCGGTGCTTTCGATTGATGGGAAGAAATCGGCGCAGAAGGCGACGGCGCGGTCGACGCCGTCGTCGGCGGTCAAGGTGAATTCTGGAAAGAATTCTCTGGGCAAGGCGCGGGGCGGAGTCGCAGGCACGCGCGAACCGGTGAAGAAAAACGTAGACAAAACCATGCGGCGCGTTGCTCAGAAGCGGCCGACGACGACGGCGGGGCGATTGGCGCTAAAGATCGAGTTGGAGAAGCGAGTCAACGCGCGAATTGAGCAAGAGGCGCGACGCGACGCGCGCCAGATCGGGGTCAATCCAACGTTGACGATTTCAAAGCCGAAGAAGAAGCTGTTGGCGCCGAGTGGAGAGTTGGCGTCGGTTGAAAACACGCCTCGTAGAGATAGCACGAGACCGATGACGGTGAACCCGGATGGGGCGCGCGCTGGACCGTCGGGTCGAGCCGCCGCGGAACCAGAGGGCGAGCGCGTGTCGTTACCTAGGGAGAGCAGAAGACACGCGACGGCGTTTGAGGACAACCCTCGCTACAGTCCATCCACGATCCGCGTCAAGTTACCATCATTGATCGGCGAGCCCGCGCCCGATGAATGGCTGAGTCAACAGCGTTTGTTGGAGTTGTGTCGAGAAGGGGCGTTTATCGACGTGCGCGTCTCTTCGTTGACGAACGCTACGCTTCACGCGGTTAAGAACGCCGTTCGCAAGGATGCGCGCACGATGAAAGGTAGGTTAGACACACCGTTTATTCGTGTGCAAGTGCTCGAGCACTACGAAGATACGAGTGGTTGGGTCGTCACCACGGTGCGCGTTTTACCAGAAGTCCTCCGACACTATCGATTGGCGCTGACGCCGACGAGTGGTAAAGGCTTGGTGCAGCTCGTGTTCAATCTGTGCGAAGAAGCCGCGTATGGATGCCTGCGCTTGTTCAAGCTTGAACCGAACGTTGATAAGAAGAAGAAGCGCACGCGTGATGGAGGCACTGCGTCGCCCTCGACTTGGGATTCGGAAGTCTTGGTGCGCCAGCCGGGAACGCCGCCTCGAGCGCGCGCTGCGTCTGAGGCTCGGAAGAAACTCAAACCCGCTGGCTCGTCTGATCCGGATACGCAAACTCCACCAGACGCTGTACCAGAAAATCAGGCGAATTATGCTTTGCCACAATCTGTACGCAAGGACAATCCCACGCCGTCGAGCACGAATGGCGGCTTGGCTGAGGATGATTCGCCGACTGAATCTCCGGCGGGCGCTACGTCGTCGCACGGCGCAACTTTGGACGATATGGACGATGACCATTCCATGGGGGGGGTGCTAAAAATATCAGACAGTTTCATGCCATCACAAGTTCGTACGATTACCGGGAATGGTGTGGAGTTACCACCGATGACCTACGCGCAGCAGCAAGCGTTGTTGGAAAAGCGTCAGCAACGTCAGCAACTACAACAACAGCTGCAACAGCGACAGGAAGCGTTACGTCAGCAACAAGCAGCAGACGAGCGCTTGATGTCACCAGAAGTGCTGTACAACAACGTTGCTGATTATTACTCACGTTTGATGCCTCGCTCGCATTCAGGCGTCGCCGAAGGCGACGTGAGACCGGCGGACCGCGCGCGTCTCGAGGGCATGTTCCTCAACGACACGTACTCACCTCATCCAACGGCCGCGTTGCCGTCGATTCCTCAACTCCAGCAGCAGCACCGCCACCATCAGCAGCAACACCATCATCAACAGCAGCAACAGCAGCAGCAGCAGCAGCAGATGGCGCAACAACAGTTGTTGGCGCGGCAGCAAATGCCGCCACCCGTGAGTATACCGGTGCAGCGCATCTCCAACCCGGTAGTTTACTACCTACCGGTACCAATCTCGCCACAGTCTGCGCCGGGCACTGTTACGCATGCAGTGCTGGGTGGAATGCGTGTGCGCGTCATTGTAGAATCTGTCGATCAACCTCAGTCACCGATGGTTCCTAGTCGAGTTGCCGAGCCAGCGCAACATTACCGACAGGTGCGCGAACCGGACACAGCCTCACTCGCTCGTGCGAGACCGTCGAAGCCAAGCTCGGAGAATCGTAAAACGGCTCGACGACGACAGGAAGATGATGATGATATGGTTGCGGCAAACCTGTTGATGTTGAAGACGTCGATGCCAGCGAAAAAGTCTTCAAAGAGCAAATCATCGAAACCGTCAACATCGAAACCTCCGAAAAAGATGGCCAATCTTTCCATGTTTTAACTTTGTGTGTGTGTTTTAACTGTCACGGGAGATGGACAAATGTAACAACACTAATGCATACCGCAGTCGTAATTCTTGTAACCGATTTTCACATTAAAAATAAATTGTCATTAAGTAACTTCTAGCGCCCGCCGCGCTCAAGCACTCGTCAGAGACGCCGCGGATGCATTTCTACCTTCTTTCGTATTGTGAAGCTGTTGCTCCCACATATCCCGATACAAACCATTTTGTTTGTCATGCAAGGTAACGTGATCACCGCGCTCGACGATTTCGCCTTCCTTCAACACGATAATTTGATCGCTATCCATTATCGTACTCAAGCGGTGCGCTATGACCAAGTTGGTTCGCCCTTGAGCTGCGTAATTGATAGCGATCATGATTTGCTTTTCGGTGTGAGTATCTAAACTTGAAGTTGCTTCGTCATAGACCATGATCGGCGGGTTCTTCAAGAGCGCACGCGCGATGGCTACCCGCTGCTTTTCGCCGCCGCTCAAGCGCAATCCGCGCTCACCGACGAGAGTGTCGTAGCCTTGTGGTTGTGTTTCGATGAAGTTCGCAAACTGAGCGTGCTCGGCAGCCTTAGCAACCTCCTCGCGCGAAGCAGTCTCTCCAGAACCTAACTTACCAAAGCCTATATTGTACTCGATGGTGTCGTTGAACAACACGCAGTCTTGCGGAACAATGCCAATGTGCAGTCGTACGCTTCGCTGTGTGCACTGCTTGACGTCTTGCCCGGCGATACGAATAGTCC
>Ga0181553_10004667_pt1 | contig 11597 bp, 11 predicted proteins | sample 011ome_17_FD_133753 | JGI IMG/M metagenome (GOLD analysis project Ga0181553, IMG submission 133753) | Coastal salt marsh microbial communities from the Groves Creek Marsh, Skidaway Island, Georgia - 011502XT metaG (megahit assembly) | ecosystem: Environmental > Aquatic > Marine > Intertidal...
ATCGTCAAGCAGACCAAGGACTACGATCCACAAGGGGATTACATCCGCCATTGGGTGCCCGAACTCAAGGATGTCCCCGCCGCGCACATCGCAGACCCCAGCCAAATGCCAAGAGACTTGCGCGACAAGAGCAATTACCCAAACAAAATAAAACTCCCGCAGCGTTCATACACCGAGTTTGGTTCCAACCCTGGTCCTAAACGAGGCGGAGGTGGAGGCGGAGGTCGAGGCGGACGAACCGCCGGTCGAGGCGGCGGTAAAAACGCCCCAAAGCAGCGCGCGCGCGCCGCCTCCATCTACGAATCCATCTACGGATAATCGCGTCATTTGTATTTCATTTTAATATTATCACGCCGCATCGTGCTGCAATTACATCATCCACATTCGACTCGCGGCTTTCGTCGCGTCGTTCGCAGGTTCGCGCTCTTCTGAAAACAACACCCCTCGCGTGACCAATCCAGACACCTCTGACCCGCTGGTTTTTTCTAGAATTTCGGATTGACCAATCATGACTCGTGGTATAGCACCCACTCGCCGGTCGGCGTGCCGGGTCCGCGGTCGTCGGTCATGTCGTCGACGTCGTCGACGTCGTCGTCCTCGTCGTCGTCCTCCGCACACGCGCACGCCATCGTTGCGTCGCGTTCACGAGATCTCTCACGCACGCGCACACACAGGTATGTCGCCGCGCGATGCGCATCGTCTCGGTCGTCGCCCGCCCGCGCGTGACCTTTCGCATCGATGGGGCTTTGGGGTCGCGGGCGTCGAGCGACGCGCCACGCGTGCGACGGGGCGCGGGGGTGCGACGGGGTGCGGATGCGGGCGGATGAGGATGAGGCAACGATTGACGACGCGTGCGCGGTGGTGGTGGCGGTATGCGCGCTTCGACGGTGGCGCCGCACGTGGGTGAGGGTGATATAATTGTGCCTTTGAAAACGGAATATTTGCATGTATGATTTGACTCGACTGAGACTATGGGAGCGCGCGTGAAGAGTGAGATGACTGACGAACGGCGTGTGTGTGTTGCCATCTTTGTGATTGAGCAGATTTCGTCACCGTCGTAGCTTAATTAATAGCACGACATCGTTGACGAGAGTTCAACGGACGCGGCTCGTGTGTTGCGCGAGCGCGTTCCGCTCGACTCTGAGCGCGACACTTCTCTTTAACTTTGGGACAGAGGCGGCCGCCTGTCCCGTTTTTTTGAGGTGCTGAGTTGCGCGTGACCGATATTTGCGGTGCGCGAAAAGATTTTATATTTAAAGAACGTTTTTAAACGTTGAACATGTTTGCGAGCGCCAACAAGGCGACTTGCGTGTTGAGTCGCGCGTGTGACGCACAACTCAATCAACAAAAGACCAAGCGTCGATCTCGCGTGGTGAGCGTACGCGCTCAAGCTGAGCGTTCGCGCGGTGTAAACGCGTCTGGCACCATGAAAAGCGAGGCGAAAATGCGTGTGACGCGCATGCGCGACTTGGTTGAGATTTCGCCTCACAACTGGGTCGAAACAGCGAGCGGCGCTCAATTGTCTCGCGAGGATGAGATATTTATGCTCGGCTTGGCACAAGGGCAAATGTTCAAAGAATTTTTGCTTGAATCTCCCCACTTCCGCGTGTACTCGTACAACGTTTTACCCACTGGCGAACACTCGGTGAAGTTTTTAATGGGCTCTCCTCGTATGGAGGGCTTGGATGACGTCGCTCGAGTCACAACTGTTGTCGCAAACGCCGACGAGGGATTGATCAACCTCGTTCCGGAAACAAACGGCAGCGGCTTCGTCGCGGAAATTCGATTTCCTCTTCCGGCGTTAGAGACGCGTACGAAGAAGAATGAAGGCATGTCTGCGGATCAAATTCGCTCGCGTCGCCTCCACGGTCTTGTTCGCGCTCTCGAGGAACAAGTTATTGATGAAAGTCTCATCTGCTTAATGGAGAAGGGAAGCGATGATCGATCAGTTTTCAGTGGTCCTGCACGCTTGAACAAGTACTACACTGGCATGTGCGCTCGCCCAAGTGAGTTGTTGCACCGCGGCACGTGCACGTCTTCTTCTCCGACGGCGGGCGCTTTGCAAGCCTCTCGTGATATGCTTCTTCGTCTTTGGGCGCTTGAAGAAAAAGCTGATGGGCAGCTCTCCGAAGAAGTCCGTGAGCGCGTCACTGCTTTATTCTGCGATGGTGCTGGGCAGATGATCATCCACCCGTCGGGTACGGATGCTGAAATGGTTCCATTACTCCAAGCCGTCCTCGCATCTCGAGCGCTCAAGCGCGAAGCTGGAGCGACGGACGTCAAAGGCAAAGTGATCAATATCGTGTGCTGTGCAGGCGAAGTTGGCAGTGGAACCAGACAAGCGTCCGAGGGCGCGTTTTTCTCCAAATCTGTACCGCTTGGAGGCAACACAGTTGCTGATGGCCAAGAGTTACCGGCTATTCACAAACTTTGTGACATGAAAGCTATCGAACTCGTGGCTCGATCTACGGTGAACGGTAATCTTCTTGAAGATTATGATCAGTTAGTCGAATCGACCGCTCGCGAAGCGCTTGCATCGGATCCCACCACCATCGTCGTCGTTCACACTGTGGCTGGCAGTAAGACTGGTCTTTGCGCTCCGTCGCCTGGCGTCGCAGAACGCCTCAAGGCTGAATTTGGCGATCGTCTCATCTCTGTTCTCGATGCATGCCAAATGCGCAGTGCCCCATCACTCATCCCGCGCTGGTTGAGAGAGCAAGGTCCCGTCTTAATGACGAGTTCCAAGTTTTACGGTGGCCCTTCGTTTGGAAGTGGCGTCTTTCTTTCTCACAGAGACGTGGCGACAATGAACGAGCAACTTGCGGCTGAACCCGCAAGCGCGATCGTGGACATTGCCGAAGCGTGTGCGTCTTATCTCACGTCATACGACGTCGGTCAAGTTCTTCCTCGTCTTCACGACGCATTGCCACCGGGGTTTTGTAACACTGGTTTGCTTTTGCGTTGGGCCGCTGGGTTGTACGAGATGGAATCTTTGAATGAAGCTACTATCGCTGCCGGTGGTGTTTCTGTTGTTGAAGACAAGCTCCGCTCTTGGGTTTTTGCCATGCGGGAAGAAGCGCAACAACATGCTCCTGACTTGGAGTTTGTTCAGCCCATTGACTATGAAAACGAATGGCAATACGGCGGCGTGAATACCATCGTCTCTGTGCGTTTGCGCAACGCCATGGGCGAGTACTTTTCCACCCCAGAGCTCAAGCAAGTCTATGGTTTGATGCACGCGGATATTTCCGAGTTCATCGCCGAAGACAGCACCGATGAAGAGCGACGCGTAGCCGCCAAGAGATGTCTCACTGGTCAACCTGTGGACATCCCCGAAGGTCCCGTGTTGCGAACTGTTCTCGGCGCGGCTCAACTCACTGATCTGGTCAGCGGTGCCCAATCCCTTGAATACATGATGGGCCAAGATCGAGATCTGTTTTGCAAACTCGCGTTGATCGCGCGTCAGTTTGATCACTTAATTTCGTATTCCTTGTAGAGGAAATACGCGTTTTGACGTTTTGATTGTGTTGGATACGTGTTTTAACTTGAAGTTGTCCGCCTTGCACGGCAAGGCCAATTGATGGCGGCAGCAATGAATCTCCTGGACGTGCATCCGGTGGCTTCTTTTCCTGTTGTATTGATCATACAAAATACCAAGAGGCTTGAGCTCCTCCACTTTAGTGTTGTAATCGTATACGAAACGAGCTCGCTAGTGTTTGAATTTCTTTCGTGTGTTTCTTTGCTTTAGTGCACATTTCTACTACATCAAATTACATTTCTAACGTTCGAGCTTTGCGATGAGGTTATCGGATTCTTCATCTTCAGTGCCATCCAACTTCACAGCGTCGCTCTTCTTCGCTGCCTTGCGCCCCGCCTTGATGAACGCATTGTAATACAACGCTCCAAATACCATGCATGTGCCGCCCCACTGCTGGAGCGTAAGCGGGTGCATGAAAATGATACAAGATAGCAAGATACTAAGGAATTGACGGGTCGTCATAATTGTTGCGAATAAGAGCGCACCAAATTCGCGAATGGTGTACAAAATGCATAATTGCCCGAGCATGGATGCCGTGGACAGGATCATGATGTCGTACATGACTTTGGGGTGGCGACCGACGAAATCAAAAGCTTGTCCGATAGAACTATCGCTAAATAACCAGAGAAATGACACAGCTGCACTGCATGTATTCACCCAAATCATTTGGTTATACGTTTCCATTTGATATCCTTTAAACAACTTGTCTTGGAACGTCGATGTGAAGCCATCAAATCCGAGATAGCCAAGCATGAGACCCACGCCGTACGTCGAAGTATTCGCACCAGACTTACTCGCCTTGCTCGATACATCACCGTAGAGGGCGAAAATCGTACATCCAAGCGTAATGAACGCAGCGACGGAAATGTCAGCGCCGTCGTACCTTCTTGAGTTGATAAAGTAGCCCCAAATCATCACTGGAATCATCTTCGCGCACTTGCCTAACGTTTGCACCGGAAACGATACATACTTCAGCGCTTCATACTGACACGTCGTCGCCAGAACATTAGACACGCTCACCGCGGCGTACTTGTACAACGGCGCGACGGGTGCGACGTTGCCTCGAGTCGCCATCAAGATTATTGATGCCGCACATACGGACAGTATCCTGTTGTTGAGCACTAAGAAGACGCTAAACTTGAAAAACTCATCCCCTTGTTCGCCCGAGTACGGCCGAGTCATGATGCGTTCTTGCAAAATTCCATACACAAGCAACGAACCGACAACCCCGACGACGCATGCGATAATGCGCAACCCATCTGGGCTGAGCATCGTGCCCAAGACGCCCGAAGATTTACTCAACATGGCCAACACCAATCACGAGATTGCCGGATCGGCGAACGACACCCAGCGACGTATGCGAAGAGACGCGCGCGTGTGTGCGTCGTGCACGTAGACAACGTAGGTATGTGTCGTTTGAGGTTCGCACGGCGCTCTCACACTGTGGTTTCGCGCGCAACGCACGGCTACGTTTGAGGTGTGCAGGCGCTCTCGTTGCTGATTACAGCGTCGCCGCCGAGCAGGCGCGCGTAAAACATTTCATTTTCATTGGTTTACATTGGTTTACATTTTGATTGGTTTACAATACATCGATCGACTATGAATCACTCACCAGCTTTGGCACGCTTTGATTTATCTAATGTCTTTTTCGTCGCACTCGCGGGACGCTTTGCCGTTGCAGTCTTTGTTGCGGCGCCTCGTATGAAGACAAAATTGAACTCGGTTGACGCCTTGGCATCGAACCGCCACGCGCCATCCACGCCTTGGAACGTCTTCAAATCTTCCGCTGCGCGCACCTTAGCGTCCACGCAGTGCCGCACCATGGCACCGCGCGCTTGCTTTGCATACACTGACGGGCCTGGGAACGTCATCGTGTAGACCGGCACACCGCGCGCCTTCAATACATCCAACTTGACCGATTTGAAATACTCTTGCGAAGCGCAGTTCACGACAAAAGGTGTCGACGAATTCGATTCTTTCGCCAACGTCTCGACATCGTCCACTAATGCATTGGCAATGTCATCGCCCCAATATTCGTATAAATCCTTCGCATCGCCCGCGGCCCACTTCGTGCCCATTTCTAGACGATACGGAGCGACGTCATCATACGGTTTGAGTGTCCCGTACAGCCCTGATAAAATCCGCAAGTGTCGCTGTAAATACTCAACCTCATCTACCGTGGTGAACGACGGCGCATCGAGATGCTTGAACGCAGGTCCATCGAATGCCAGTACGCACGGCTTCTTCGTAGCTTTTTCAAATGTTTGAAACCGCTTCGCGTTCAGCGAAGCAATCGCATCCGACACGCCCATGAGAGATTTAATCTTCCCCGCACTCAACTCCTTCTTCGCACACGCTGCGAGCGTGTTGGCGCGTTCAGCAAACCGCGGTGTGCTCACGCGCACGAGTTCACTCTGCGCACTCGTCATCGCGCGCTCATTCAGCGCCTTGGCGGGGGAAAGGACCACCACGAATGGTCCTGGCGCGGCTGACGCCGACGTCGACGTCGATGCGCGCATCGCTCGCGGTGCCGCCCTCGGTGTGGGTGCCGCAGCTATGCGTACGAATGACAAAATCGTGCGCGACGTGTTGGACGCGACGAAATACTCGTGTGCGCGCCAGTCTGAAGACACTTTTACCCACGACATCGCTGGACGAGCTGGACTGTGGAACAAAAAAAACGCTCGCGTGCAAACGTACTACATTCGACGTCGCGACATGGATGCGAAGACCGTACGAAAAATTAACCTCATCGACGTGCTGGAAGAGCAATACCCAGAGTGCCCGGCGATTCCGCGCGAAGGCGTGTGGTGGTGGACCGAAGACGACGTGCGCGCGTGGTTTTGTTCGAATGGCACGAAAACGCCAAATGTGAATCTGGATGACGCGTTCAAGCGATGGTTTCCTGGTCTCGATCGGTCGCAGACGCGCGTGGATGGTGGTAAAATACCCAAATTGCGCGTGTTGTGCTTTGCGAATGCTGGAAACACGGAGGATATGTACACGAGCGAAGGTACTGGTCCGAGGCGCGCGATTAGTCCTCTGTTGGAATGGTGCAAACAGAATGGCGCCGAAATGCTCGCGGTGCAGCTTCCTGGACGAGCCAATCGGAGAGATGAGAGCTACATTTTTGAAATTCGCAAGGTTGCTGAGGAATTACTGCCAATCGTCGCGAGTACGCTCGCTGACGTGCCGTATGTGTGCATCGGCCACTCCATGGGTACGTGGGTAGCTTTTGAGTTGTTGTTGGCGTTGCGAGCAGTTGGCATACAAATGCCACGTCAGGTTTTCTTTTCAGCTTTTCCATTCCCTGATATTCCACACAAGTCGCGACCGTGGCGTGTAAACGCTTTGTTGGATGATGAAACTTTCAGAGACGAGTGCAGACGATGGGACGTCAACGAACTCATCTTTGGCCCGATGTGGAACATTTATCATCCGTTGATGCGTAGCGATTTTCATTTGTTTGATAAATATGATTTCGTGCACATCGACGAGGATAACTTTGATTTCCCGTTGACTACGTTTTACGCCACGGGCGATAAGATGATCACGCGAGAAATGGTCGAAGGCTGGGAGATGCACACGACTGGCGCGTTTGAGCTTATCGAAATCGCGGGCAACCACTTGTTTCCTTTGCAGAAAGAACCAAAGAGAGAATGGTTACAAATGATTGTCGATCGATTAGGCAGACTCGCGCTTTGATGTTGTAATGACTACCTTTACGAATGCTACTGAATTCTAATATAGGGTGCTAAAATGTTCATTTGCTACTCGCGTGGCGTTTTGTGTTTATTGACCGCTGCTCGCCGCTTTTCGTTTGCGCTCGAGGTAGCGCTGCCTCGCATCGCTCACAGCATCATCCGTATTCCTCCGAGCCAAAGGATCGGGCTGTTTTGATGTAGATGCGGTCTCAACCGCAGGAGATTTCGAGTCCACGTTAGTTTCCCGGCGTTTAGTTTGCCTTTCGATAAACGTAACGTCGGTTGGGATTGGCTCGTCGCGCGTATCACCTTGGTTCGCCTTGGCTCGTTCGGCGAACTCGCGTTCCCGTTCAGCGGCAGTAGTGAATTGGGACTTTTCAACCACGCCTTCACTTGGTACTTTAGATGTAGATTCCGGCTCGGGTGCCGCACGCCGAGTGTCTTTTGCCATGTCTCCACCCATGGCTGAATTTCTATTCATCAAGTTTGAGTAAAACGCTGTCATATCGCCGCGTCGCGTGACGTCTTCTTCCTCCTCAATCGCATCCTTGACCTTGTCTTTCGCCAGCCACTTTGCATCCTCTTTAAGTTTTTCACGATAAGCAGCGGTGACGAACTTTTCTTTGTCCGCATACAGGTGATCATCCTTCAAGCGTTCCTTGAGCAAGCGACGCTCGTAGGAAATGTCGCTTTCAACCTTGCGCGCCTCGGCTTTAGCGATGAGGTCTCCAATATATCTTGACTTTCGCTCCACTCGCTCTTCATCCAGAGCCTTGACCTTCTGTCCACGAGATTTCTGTATATCATCGAATACGGCGTCGTACTCGAACGCGTTGGCGTCCTGGTTCAACGCCGCCGCGCGCGCAGCCTCTGCCTCGGCGTCGCGCCTTTGCTTCGCCAAAAGTGCTTCTTGCTGACGTTTCACCTCCTTGTTCGCGCGAGCTCTTTGCGCCGCCGCATCGTTTGCGCTCCCATTGCCACCACCATTGTCCTCATCGTCTTCGCTATCGCACGCGAACGCCGCGAGCGTCGGTTTTCGCGCTCCACCGTGCGCCGTGCTCGCCGCAGGCTTCTTCTTGGGCAGGTTCAATCCATACGACAAATGCGCCGCCGCGAATGATCCATCGGCGTTCGTCGGTGCGCCAGACATTGCAATCACACGTTATACACGTATTCGCGCGGTGTTCACGCCCGTATCGACGACGTCGACGCGTCGCGTGCGGCGTGATGTGCGGTTCAAGCGGCGCCAACCTTCGCCGGACTCGAGGCTAGGGTACAGGCGAGCGCATGTATTTTTCGCACACCTTGATGGTGCGCAGTGGGCATTAAATGGGACTCGGAGGCGCACGGGGCCAGGTGGACATAAAAAACGCGCGATTGCTGCGGAAATAATTCCGACGATGCATTCGACGTCAGTGTGCGGCTGCGATCGACGTCAAGTACCAACACGTTGCATACGCTCGTGCTTTGGTGTTTCTATTACTCTAATCGCGTGTGAACACATCGATTGACGCATCGTCGCGCCATGGGTTGCTTCGCGAGTATGTTGAATGAGGTGCCTGAATCGGGGGAACTGCGACGACTCTCCGATACTCTCACTCGCATGGGCTGCCAAAGATCCACGGTGAACAGTGCGCTTAAGATTTTCGGACAAGCTGACAAAGATGGCTCTGGTTCAATCGGTATCGCTGAGTTTGCGACGATGTTTAGCCTGCGTACGTCGAATGTATTCCTTCCACGTCTGCTGTCTTTGTTCGACGTCTCTGGGGACGGCGACATCGGCGCCCTGGAATTCGTTCTCTGCCTGGCGCAATTCTTCACTTCGAATCAACATGCCCACATATACTTTGCGTGGCGGCTTTTCGATCACGATGACTCGGGATCGATGAACTCGGAAGAGTTTCAGAATATTTTATTTAACACCATGAATTACGTGGGACGCAGCGCAAACACGGACGCGATGCAAGACCGTCAAGTAGTTCTAGGTCGCGCTGGCGCGCGCGTTAAAGTCAAAGGTTTTGCCACGTTAATTAAAGAAGCTGACATAGACGATAACGGGGTTATTACAATCGACGAGTTCAAAGTGCTTGCGTCGCACTCTCCACATCTCGTTGCGCCGGCGTTTGAGCTCTGGTCGGCGCTGGAACAGTATTCAAAACCTTGTTACGCATTGAAGCAGGAAATCATGAAGAGTGGTAGATGGAAAGAAGTCAGTGCCATGATTGATCCAAAGGCTGCTGCGGCGATGCGAATCAACCAAGATGGAGAACAAAAAGCGCGCCGGCGCCGGCGCCCAAGCGACAGTAGAGCGGCGGCAGGCGCTCCTCAAGTTGGACGGAAGCATGAACGTCGCCGCGCACCTCGATCTGGTGAGCCTCCATTTTCAAATGATGGACTGAACAACGTCAATGGAAGAGCGCATGAGTCACGTCAAATGGATGTTGATGGCTTGAAAGCTTCGAAAGAAGGAAGACACCACCGCCGCTCGCATCATCACAAACGCGAGGGAGGTGAGCGTCAGCATAGATCACACCATCATCATCGAGACGATCGTGATGGACGGCATCGAAACTCCGAGCGTAGTCATCGCCACGGTGGAAATCCACATCGAACGGAAGAAATGCCGCCATCCCAATATTACGGCGGCGTCGGAGGTGCAGTTGCTGGCGGCGGCAGAGGAGAAAGAGGGCAGCAGGAACAGTTTTTGGGCCAAGGAATCCCACCTATTGGGCAGAATTATGGTCAAGCTTCCCCGCACATGTACGGCCAAAATGGTGTATACCAACAGCAACAGCAGTACGGTCAAGGAGCTCCGCAAATGTACCAACAGCAATACAGCCCACAGTCACCGGCGTACAGCGGCGGCTACGACGACGGCAGATTGCAGCAACCTTATGGAAACCCAGGTATGCGCTCGCCATCGCTCGGTAGCCCTGTTCGAGGCCACCCCCCTCGTCGGTCGCATGACGATGAAATTTTGAATCAGTTGGAACGCGATCTTGGTCTCTGAAGAGTTCAGAATATCTCGTATCATTCATTCATTCATTTTTCACTATCGCGGTCACGTTGTGTAGGCATAGGATGTTCAATATTAGTTTGTTTTATTTTATTAGTGGCGATAACTTTACGTTTGTAATCATTACTCGCTTCCACGGAGTGGGTGCGAAAAAAAAAGCCGATTCGTATCGCGCACAATCGGACAGTTGGAGGTACCAACGCTCGCGCACACGGGTGACGCCGCATTGGCGCGCGTGCGTCGGCCGTGTGCGTGCGCGAGCGAGTCGTGCGCGTTGAAACACAGCGTTGAAAATGTTCGCCACCCGCACGCATTCCCCAATCACGCCCGCGCGCGACGCGGCGGTGCGTGCGACGTTCACCCCATTCGGATTGATGGACAAGGAAAACGTGCCGCCCGCGTGGTTGGCCGTGCGCTCGGATGACGTTGACGACGACGGCGAGAAGGCCCGCGTCATCGCTGTCCCCGTCGGCCGCGACGGCGAGTGCGGAGAAACGCGACGCAAATCGCGCACGCCGTCGCGACCGGTTTTGGTGGACATCACCCGTCGCTTTACGCCGCTCGAGGTACGCGCGAGCGCTCGATCGCAACGCACGATTTTTGGCGGCAAAAGTGGATTTCAAATTTTAAATGACTCGGGACGACGACTGACGAGCCGTACGCTTCACGTAGAATAAACTTACTCCGGGTAAACATATCCTAGCAGGTAATTCGGGGGTGAAGAAGGTACGACGAGTGAGGCGAGCGAGTGTGTTGGAGCGACAAGATGACGCAAGCGATCGCCCGAGCCACCAAACTAACCGCGAGTCGTTTGAATCGTCACCGCAGACAACGAGTGGTTTGCGTTTGTTTTCCGTGGAGAACGTCACAATGCACGGGAAACGTAAATTAGACAAGAGTACAGCTGCGACTCAAGGTTCTCGAGTGAGCGTCAAGACGATGCGATGAGCATCAAACGTCGCGACGTTTCGCGTTCTTCCGCTCACCGCGGCAACCGACAGAGCGCGTCAGAAGACCGCAATGTCGTATTGCTTTTAGCACAACGATACGCATTAGATTATATGCCAATATAGCGCACGCACTTATGAAATACATTACAACACATAAGACCTTTTACTGTCTACTTTGCCGCCACAATTTGGACGCCACGCGAAACGACTTTTGGACGCATGCGCTCGTACAACCCGCCACGATGACCTTCACTTGCAGTAGTACCCGAAAATCAATGATTGCAGGCAGAAATCACTCAGATTAGAGTCGACGCCGTAGAGTATCGGTAGAATCACCGCCGCACCAATGTTTCCCAGCGAAAAGAACGACGCTAAGAAGGCACAAAAAA
>Ga0181553_10004676_pt1 | contig 11581 bp, 19 predicted proteins | sample 011ome_17_FD_133753 | JGI IMG/M metagenome (GOLD analysis project Ga0181553, IMG submission 133753) | Coastal salt marsh microbial communities from the Groves Creek Marsh, Skidaway Island, Georgia - 011502XT metaG (megahit assembly) | ecosystem: Environmental > Aquatic > Marine > Intertidal...
GCAGCACGTGCCGGTGCAGCAATTGTCCATTGTCACGTCCGGAATCCGGAAACTAAAAAACCGAGTATGGAGCTTGAACTGTATCGCGAGGTTGCTACCCGAATACGTGACTCAGATGTTGATGTCATTTTAAACCTGACAACAGGACCGGGAGCACGTTTTTCGCCGTCATCTGCGGATCCGGGTAAGGCATCGGCCAATAGTCAAATGTGTTCACCAGAAAAGCGCGTAGAACATGTTCTGGAATTGAAACCCGATATTTGCTCGCTTGATGTAGCAACGATGAATCGCAAGAATCATGTTTTTCTTAATAGCCCGGAACACCTCAACGTTATGGCGGATTATATTCGGAAAGCTAATGTAAAACCGGAAATTGAAGTCTTTGATACTGGCCATATCTTGAACGCCAAAAAGATGATTGATGAAGGGCTGATTGCTGAGCCACCCTTTTTCCAATTTTGTCTGGGGGTTGACTATGGCGCGCCGGCAACGGTTGAGACAATCCTGTTGATGAAGAGTATGCTGCCAAAAGATGCCATATGGTCAGCCTTTGGCATTTCAAGGTTCCAGTTTCCAATTGTTGCCGCTGCCGTCCTTCTTGGCGGCAATGTCCGGGTTGGTCTCGAAGATAACCTTTATCTCGAAAGAGGCGTTCTTGCCCCATCAAATGCAGCACTTGTAGAAAAAGCAGGTCAGATCATTCACCACCTTGGTGGCAGTGTGGCAACCGCGGCAGAAGCACGCGAGAGGCTGGGCCTCTAATTCCCATGCCGTCATGCAGTTTATTCTATCGAAAGGCGGTGTAGCTCACGAATGTCATAATGAGGACGGGCTTGCGCCGGCCTTATTTTGTGGCAAACTGACGATATAGGAATAAGAAGGACAACTGAGGGATAAAATAATGGCAACGTATGAGTGCAGTAAATGCGGTATGGCAGTCAACACAACTTGTGCGAAATGTGACGTTCCACTAGTTGACGCTAGTCTTGAAATTGGAGAGGGCAGAAGCGTGCAGATAGCAAAATGCCCGAGTTGTGAGGGCAAAATCAAATCCCCAAGCTGTTGTGGCGCAGAAATGACGTGTAGCCTCTAGGTTTGCTGAGAGCAAAGATGGCCTAATCTGGTAAAACCTCAGGCCATTTTTCACCGTGTTTTAGCGTCCTGAAAGTTTCGCCATCTACCCCAGCTGCCTCGAGAGCGTTTTTGAGGCGATTAGGCGGCTCATTCATTGGCTCTAAAGTGAGTTTAAATGTACCCCAGTGAATGCCAATTGCATATTTTGCGCCTAATTCACTGAAAACTTTTACCGCTTCTTCTGGATTTATGTGTGCGGACTTCATAAATTCGCGTGGCTCATAGGCGCCAATTGGAATAGCAGCCAAGTCAGGTTTGCCAAGTTTGTTGACTGTCTCCTTAAAGTCAGACGAATAGCCTGCGTCGCCAGCAAAATAAAAAGCAAAGTCATTCCACTGAATCATCCACCCTGACCAAAGTGTTTTATTTCTGTCGAAGAATGCTCTCTTTGACCAATGTTGCACGGGTGTCGGCTGAATAGTTACGCCTTTACGCTGAACTTGTTGCCACCAATCAAGTTCAGAGACGTTTTTGGCCCCCCAATCCTCCAGCAGTGACTTGAGGCCAAGGGGTACCAAAAACTCCACCCTTGGCTGTATTTTTGCAATCTCACGAATACTGGCCTCATCTAGGTGATCGTAGTGATTGTGACTTATTACAACGACATCAATCCGAGGCAGGTCTGATATCTCGATTGGCGGGGGAGTAACCCGTTTTGGACCCATAAATGAAAATGGCGAAGCCCTGCTGGAGAATTGAGGGTCAGTCATAATTGTCAAGTCTGAGTGGTTTAATAGCAAAGTAGAGTGACCAACCCACATCACGTTTTCTTTAAAAGTTGCGAGGTCATTTTTTGAACTTAACGCTACAGGAAAACCGGCATTTTCTTTCTCATCACTCTCTCGAGTAAAATAGGCAGCAAAAAACTTAAAAAGGTCGAAAAAGCTCTTGTCGTGAAGATCGCCTTTTGGATGTTGGAAGCGGGCCGTTTGGTTGTTGAAGTTTGGAGATTCGGGATATTTCATTGTTCCAGAGCAGCCAGATGCAAACATTGAGAAAAAGACGAGTACACAAGTCCAGCGAGACAACATTTAGATCTCCTGATTCTGTAGGCGAATAACTTCAGCTGCTGCCTGCAGAGGCTCAATAAATGATGTGATTTTGCAAGCAGTAAAATCAAGGCTTGGCTTAAAAAGGTAAAAGCGCGCGAATAATGGGAAAGAAAGCTAAGGCTTTTTGAAGCAGTCCACTCAAACTTATGCCCAATCGCGGCAAAATGAATATCAGTGATAACACTGCAATCGCTGCAATGACTGCAATCAAGAAACCACCTGACCGCGGACTGACCAGGTCTTCCTCACCGCTATTGCCCTTTTGGCCGGCATTGAACCGCCGAGATAAAACGTAAATGGCGAGAAAAGCTGCAGCGGCAATCAGTAGTAGCCTAACCATTTTTTCCCTCGCCTCACACCGCTGAATAGGTTATCGCTTTTTGACTGTTATGGACTGGTCAGCAGCATTGCATAGTAACAATACCTGTTCAAGGTATTCGACAAACGGGTTTTGTATAAAACGCCAAAAATAGCTGTAGGCGCCTCGTTGCGATAACAGCGGGGGCTACCCACAGCCAGCCTTTGCGCTAGCTTTTTTTTGTGGCAATCTGAAAAATATTTATCAGGAGAAATCAATGTACATCAGGGTAGTCTCTATCACCGCACAATCTAAATTACAGTTTGATATGACAGTAACTTATTTTGAAAATGTATGGTCACCTAAGGTTATAAGCTTAGGTGCAATCTCAGCTGAGTTTGTTCAAAGCAGTGAAAACTCCGGAATGTACATTATTCATTACCCAGATAAAAAGACGGCAGTGTCAGTTTTTGACAAGATTAAACCTGAGGTTGACGAAGTTCGAACTCAAAGCCGAATTAATATAACCGAGGGAGATAGACTTTTTAGAGTAGATAGTTGAAAGGAGGTTATGAATTAATTCATATCTGATAGTGGACACCGAAATTAAAGATATAGATGCATACGGAGAGTATAAAATCCAAGCAAACCGCGGTTTTGAGAGGTTTGTTGGCAAATATCTTGCTCGTGGAGGAAATATCACCACATCAGAAAATGAATTATGGCACCCAACTCGACTCGTGATGGTTGAGTTTCCATCGAGAAAAAATATAGAAGTTTTCCTTGGCCCTGATGATTATTCCCCAATAAAAGCTATTCGTCACAACAAGGCGAAGACAACTCTTTGCATTATCGATGGGGCCTAAAACAAAATCAAACTTGACGAATCCCCCTCAAACTCACTTAGTCGTTGCGCTTGCTTTTTGTCGCACCGTTTCTGGCAAGAGACCAAGCTGACAATCGCAGCGGTGGGTCGCAACCATATACACCAAAAGGAGAGACGAATGGATAGCATAATAATGAGTTACATTACCGCGACCTATCTATCGAAAAGCGATATGACGGTAGCGGAACAGGAGTGGCAAAAAATAATTCAAAAAATGGCACCTAAATTCAAATCTGCAGGAGCCTTACGCCAGACCGTCAGCCAAGTTTTTAATAAAGAAGGAGCATTTATTCTTGCAAATATGTGGGAATACAAAGACGAGAAGGCTTTTGTTAATTGCCAACAACTTTTCAGAGAGGCCGAAGATGAATTCAATAAAAATGTTGGCATCGTCCAAAAAGTATTTCCTACTCGTGGAGTGATTCTGCATGATGTGTATTTCAGCGACTAGTTGAGACAGGAAAAATAACCCGCAAACTCACCCTATTCCTCGTCTGCGCTTTTGAGGTTCGCGGCTTGCGGTGTAGTGAAAATGGGGTCACGCTTAGACTTTTCAAAATTAGGTAAATCTCAAAATGACCCGTATCCTACTCATAGCCATATTCCTGACCCTGTTCGGCCAACCAACTTGGGCGCATAAATGCGTTTTGAATGGCAATACAGCGGCTGAAATTACTGCTTACAATTCTTGTAAGAATGACCTTGCAACTGGGACCGCTGGGCACGAAGAGCAAAACTTAAGGCAGCAACTGTTTGCAATAGAGAAAGAAAACAAACTTCTAAAAAACAGAATTCTGATGCTGAGAGAGCGTCTGCTGAACTTGCTCCGTTTAACAGATTAGGGCTTTATTCTGTGTCATCAACCAACCAACCGTTGCAAGCCGTCCCTTAAACTGAACAGCGGGGCAGTTAATCCTATAACATTGGCTCAATACGGATAGCCTTGGCGCTGGCCTCATTTTGTGCGATTGTTTGCACATGGTCCCATAGCTCAATTGGATAGAGCATCTGACTTCGAATCAGAAGGCTGGGCGTTCGAGTCGCTCTGGGACCGCCACCGACCACTAACACATCACAATGAAAGCTGATTTTATTAGAGTTCAATTAACTATCTGTCAGCATTGGTTTCAAAGAAAAAGCTTGCAAGAAAACAGTTCAGCGCAAAGGCAGTCTGGTTACTGCACAAACTTTAGTTATGGTCCCTATTGGATTGGGAAATTGTAAGTAATATACTGAAGTCTCAATAGTCCTCTTTCTTTCAAATAGATGACTTTCTTTCCAACAGAAAGCTAACAAATGCGCCAAAAACAAGGCCCCAAAAAGGCGAGCCAATATTTAGCATTGGAACTCCACCTAATGTCACCAGAAATGCAATCAATCCCCCCATCGGGTGACTTGAGCTAAAAGCGCCAGAAAAAGCGGCTTGAAGTGTTTTCAATAGGGCTAGCCCGGCGAGAGTGGTAAGAAATGCTGGTGGAGCTGCAATCAGAATATTTGTTACTGTTGGAGCATTGAGGCCAAACAAAATTGCAAAAACTCCTAAAAATATAGCAGCGATCCAATGCGCATCCGGCCTATTGCTTGATACAAGAATAGCATTCACAGGGCCCGTTAAGCAGGTTGAGATGCCCCCATAAATTGCTGTGAATAGAGACATAAATCCACAGTAAGAAGTAATTGTGTTCACTGGCGGGTTGTGACCAACATTTTTAAGTACCACAATGCCCTGCGCGTTTTGAGCCGCGATAACTGTTACAGCAAGAGGTGCGACCAGTTCTAGAGTTGCTGACAGTGAGAATTCGGGAACGTAAGTTTTTGGTGTAACAATAAAGGCGGTTAACGCGAATTCACCAGTCTCGAAACCCTGCCGCTCAACAATTATTATGACTCCAACTATCAGCGCATAAATCAGAGGCGGAAGCAAAAGAGGCATTCGATTAAGCACTATAACTGCAAGGAAGGTCGCCGACATTGCCGAGACAAGAAAAAAGTCTGCTTCAAACGCTTTAATCCAGTTAAGTCCGAAACTCACAAATACACCGGCGACCATACCCATCACGATTGGCATCGGAAGCCAGTCCATAATTTTTTTGACCCAACCAGTCAAACCAAGACATAGCAGTAGAGCGCCTGTCAGGATGTATGCTCCGATAACTTCTTCAAAAGAAAGGGTGTTCAATGCAGTGCCGACTAATATTGCACCAGGTATGGTCCAAAGAAAAACGAGTGGCTGCCTGTAACTCACAGACATTGCAATGCTTAAAAAGCCATTAAAGACAAATACGGCAAATATCCAAGAGCCAATGTCACTCTCACTCAGCCCTGACCCGAGAGATACGCTTATGATTATCGCTACAGGTGCAGATGCTGCAAAAAGGAAAGCAACAAAAGCATTCAAAAATTCATTGAGCAAAACGCTCAAGGAATTTCCTTGGCTGAATGATTTTTGCTTCATAAAATCAAACTTTCCAGCGTCAGAACAGATTTAAAATGACGCCGTCGATGAAAAAGTCTCATTTAGAAACTGTTTTGCTCAAAATTTGTTGACACAAATATGTCTGTATTTGAGTTGAAGTTCAATCCAAGCCGTCAATTATTCTGACATCTCTCTCAATATCCCCCAGAAGTGCAAATGCTGCCTGATACGCATCACTGGTAAAGGCAGCGCGGGCCAATTCAGCGCTGTCGAATTCTGCTATTACGGTTCGTTGCTCAATACCATTTTCAAACGTGGCTACTGGCATTCCCCTGACTATAAATTTAGCACCAGCATTTTTCATCGCTTCCAGAGCTTTTGGCGCATAGTTGCTAAGATTTTCCTCATTTGGAGCTTCTCTGTAGGAAACTACTATGTAACCTTTCGGCATCTGTTTCTCCCTTTTTTCCAGAAATATTGCCATAAAATTAGGTCTCCGCAAAGGCTAACCAAGTTTATATGAAGTCAGCATTGGGTTATGCTTAAAGGCCGTTAGGGCGATTTGAGAGATTTAATATTTCCCTATTTGCTTGGCACCAAGATAAAATATGGCTTTTAGTGCCTCATTTGCTTCGTCGCGAAATTCAATATCTCGCTTTGCCATGACGGACGATGGCCGCGGGGTATGTTGATGATACTTATAAGTGTCTGAACCCCGTGCTTGCTGGACAAATATTTTCCCATACACAGAATCTACGTTTGTGCCGATATATGACTGAATAGCGAAGCCAATTCTACGGCTCTTGGAGCTATTATGGCCTGAGCCGTGTACCACCCACGGGTGGTGTAGGGATAGTTGACCTGCTTTGAGCGCAATTGGGATTGTTTCGTTTTCTGGAACGTTCTGAACAGTTTGCCCGCGAGTGAGAAGATTTTCCTCGTCATAAGTATCCAAGTGTTCGCGGGCGCCTTCTAAGTGACTACCTGGCCACATATACATACAACCGTTTTCGGTTGTGACATCGGACAATGCAAGCCAAGCGGTTACCCAATTTTCCGGCTCCAGTCCTATGTAACGCCCATCCTGATGCCAGCTTATAAACCCTCGCTGCTCTGGCTCTTTGATGAACAATGTAGTTCCGCCAACTAGGATATCCTTACCAATAAGACTTTCAACTGCATCAAGAATATCGGGGTTATGAGCAATTTTGTCGAAAAGTGTAGTTACATAATGAACATTGTTGCGGTTGCGACCGGTTACTGATTCTGGGTGCGATGCTTCCAAACCCTCAAGTTGTTGCCTGAGTTCGGCAGCCTCTTCTCGTGAATAGATATTAATGGGAGCAATGAAGCCGTCACGATTGTACAAGTCGATTTGTTCTTTTGGTAAATTAGGCACTGAAGCCTCCTGAACGAACCGTTGAAAGGGTTTTCAAGTGGCATATAAAAGTCAACGAGACAAACGAGACAGAAGTTGTGATTTGTGCGTATATACTTTCAGCTGCCAAAAATTAGCTAACCATTGTCGATAGATTTGTAAATATTCAATTCTCTCCAGTATTTTTCTGCCAGGGCATTTGCGTCGCTAATCCTCAAAGCGAGCCCTCGAATGATTGCATTGCATATTGGGTCGGCTTGAGCCATTTTTGCCCGAAATACTGGCTCATCCAACTTGATGAGCATCGCGTTGGTCTTTGCCCTAACAGTTACGGTTCTTGGTTCTGAGGTGATGAGGCCAACTTCGCCAAACAATTCACCTTCGTTTAAAACGCCAAGGATCATTCCCTGTTTGCTCTCTATCTGAACTGAACCACTATGCACTAAATAGACGCTATCACTGGCATCATTGACGCTGTAAATAACGCCGCCTGCTTTGACCGCCATTTTGGCAAAGTTCTTTAAGTTTATCGGCTTCATTAGCTTTCCTCCCCATCAGTTAACCTGTCACATAAAGCGCCCAGCGCAAAGGCTGGCCGAGTTTAAGAGGGCTCAAATCAGTTTATGTTTAGCCAACTAGACAGTTAAATGACTGATTTTCAGATTTTCTATGAATTCATTCATTGATTTCGAAGGGCTATTTGCCAGCTCAGCTAAAAAATCAATTTTCTGAGTTCTAATATCTGTTTGGTTCATGGACCAATTAGCCATTTCAACCAATATGGGTAACAAACTCAACCCCCGCTCCGTCAGGCTATAAATTTTCCTTTGTGAGTGAGTTCTGTCGTTTCCAGCGACAAGAATTCCAATATCAGAAAGACGCTTGAGCCGGTTGGCGAGCGTTGGGCGAGCTATTTTTTCATTGTTGTTATTCAAGATCGAGCTAAAAGTCCTTTGGTCAAAGAAAGCTATGTCCCTGATTATGATGACGGACCATTGGTCGGAGAGCACCTCAGCAGCAGCAGCTATTGGACAAGCAACCTCTCCTCTGAGGAGCATACTTTTGTTTATGTGGTCATCCATTACTGCTCCTTCGCGCTGTGCCGTACTAAAACAAAACCATATTTTAATTTTAACTGGTTTTAAATTAAAAAAGGTATCATCACAAGTTTGTAACACAAAATGTTTACGTTCCGACAAGTTAAATAGAGTACCTAGGGAGAAACTAAAAATGCTTTTTAAAATGGCTTGGACTCACTCTCCAGAAGCAAGAGATAGAACCATTAAGCAGTTTATGGAGACTGGAGGGATGCCTCCAGAAAATGTCGAATTGATATCCCGCTATCACAATTTAGATGGAACTGGCGGTTTTGCAATTCTTGAGAGCACGGATGCTGCAGCACTTGCAGATTATGCGCTCGATTGGAACGGCCTAATTGAAATTGTTATTACGCCCATCATGGATGATGAAACAATAGGCGGCGTACTCGGGAAAAAATTTAGCTGAGTAAATTAGCTGAGTAAAGAGGTATGGAAAATGCGAGTATTATACATCGGAATGTACAGTGAAGAAGGGCTTGAGGGCCTAGAGAGCAGCAGCTTGGCAAAACGCAAAGAAGCCGCTGCGTCAATAGCAAAGGCGGCTGGTGGAGAGCTGCTTGATTTGATGTACCTGCAGGGTGATTACGATATGGCTGCACTTATGGAATTGCCAAGTATCGAGGCAGCAAGTGGCTTGTTGAAAGCTGTGAATGACTCAGGTGCTTGGGAAGACATGATGATGTTCCCTGAGTTTGACCTTGATAAGGGGTTAAAGGCAATCAACGCAGTCAAATCGAGCTACAAAACACCCGGGAAAGAATGAAAGACTTGGCCTTAACATAGCTAATAGGGGGCTGGTATAATATGCCAAAGCACACAAACGTAGTCAGGTTTAGAGTAAAGTCAGGGAAACAGACAGAGTTCGAATCCGTGTTCAGCAAAGCTGATAATTGGGATGGCCAGTTACTTCACATTTTGGCGCGAACCGGCGAAGAGAGCTATGTTGGATATGGCCTCTGGGAAAGCGAGGAGCACATGAAAAATGCGATGCCCCAAATGATTGCTTTGCTTGATAGCACGCGTCATTTGCTTGAGGAGCTATCGCCCGAGCTTGGTGTGACGGACCCTGTTTCTGGTGCCGTTGTATTCGAGAAACAAATCTGATTAGGGTGAGGAAATGGAAACTTACATAGTCTCATTTGAAATCAACAAGCCTTACGAAGAATGGCTCATTCATTTTGAGCAGAGCCGTCCAAGTTTAGATGCGGCCGATATTGCAGTTGTGTTTCGAGGCCCCCGCAAGGATGATGCATCCAAAGTTTGCGTAATCTTGCAAGCCCAGGATGGTCAGGTGGACAAATTCATGGGAGCAAACGCCGCCATGATTGCTGAGTCCGGCCATATTCTAGAGAGTACTGTGGTTAACGTTTACAAAAGTTAGGGGAAACCAAGATATGTCTAATTTATCAAAAAAATCATTCGCCGAGCCCGATGAACTCAAGACGCCACCGAAGACTAATGCTGCTGTGGTAAAATTGGGCAATGTCACAGCATCTAAACTCATTCTTGAGCCGGGATGGAAATGGTCAGAGTGTGTCCAGCCGGCTGTTGGTGGGGATAGCTGTCAGGCCGGTCATGTTGGTGTAATTATTCAAGGCACCCTAAAATGCGTCCATAATGATGGAAGCGAAATCGAGGTGACTGCTGGCGACGCCTATTATTTTGCGCCCGGGCATGATGGATGGGTTGTCGGTGATGAAACAGTAATCGCATACGAGATTATGGACTCTGGCAAAGATTTTGGGCCTTGGAAGACAGCGGGTTAGTTTTTAACTCATTTAGCAGTTATCGCCATCGTCCAGGCTCAACTGTCATGAATTAATAACTAAGGAGACGATCATGAAAAATTATATGGTAACTCACACATTAAAGTCAGATGAAGCGATGGATGCGTATTTTGACGCTTTAGAGACAATGAGTGAGGAAGACATTCGTGGTGCAATGAAGAATGATAGAGCTTCCTTCCAAATGCAATGGAATGCTGGGAAGGCGGATAAGGTTATGTTTTGCTGGTGGAAAGCTGAAAGTGCAGAGGCCATCGTTGAGACGCTGGGAGAGATGGCGCAATTGTTTAACAATGACATTCGGGAGATGCCCAACGTTTATGACTTCAAAGACTGACCTTGATTAACTCGATGTTAAATATTGAAAATGCATCATGATCCGCCCCCAAGGGTCATGGGAACGGGTATATTTGTTGAGCAGCAGCTGTAAATCTAACTGTGCAACTTAAAACTTCTCGTCGCTGTTACTGTTAGGCGTCAACGGAGCTGTTTTTTAAACAGATCTAAACCTAAATTAGAATACCGTGAGCTTTGCAACACCTGGCCTACCGTTCTGCCCCTCACCAGACTCATACCCTACAGCTTGACCGCTCTCCAGCGCTTCAAATCCTGCATCTCTAACTACTTTAATGTTTATATAAATGTCCTCAGATGAGCCTTCTGGAGTAATAAACCCAAAGCCCTTGCCGGCACTAAACCACGCTACGTTGCCTTTTTGCATTAATCTGCCTTTCTGTACTGATAATATTTCTAAATTAGTGGACGCATTTCGCATGGCAAAATGGGTCGGATATACTTGTTTGCGAGATTAGCATTCTCTTAAATCAAGAGGGTATTGCGTTCCGCTTTTGTACAAGTTGGTGGAGAGTAAAAACATCGAGAACCCACCAAAAAAACAGAGCAACAAAGCCAGCTACGCCAAGATTGGCAAGTAGCATCAGAACTGAGAGTGCAAAGAGTGCCAGCATTAAAGTGCCCGATTTTCTTGCGTCGATATAGAACCTGTGAACGCCCAGCCAGCCGAACAGAATCAGCAAGGTATGAGCAGTAACATTGTTCTTGGATTCTGCGTTTATAGACTCTTTGAAAGTGCTTTTGCTAAGCATATTAGTATCCCCTTGACGTATAAGGGGCGTGCCTAGCTTGCATAGGTCCAACAACTTATAAATCGTGAGCTACAAAAACTGTGCAGCTAGATTGAATGAGGTGCGAGCTTGGGCAAGGCTTTTTAAGTCCAACAAACTGCCGTTAGCTCGCACGCGTCTTGTGAGGAAGACAATACCTCATCCCAATGCAATAAGATACCACTACAGCTAAGTTCTCGGATTTAAATCAGCAGTAAGTCCCTAATGTTATAGCTATGGCGTGCTGTCATACACTTAGATGGATTGAGATTACTAAATCCATTAAAAAGGTTGCGACTACCTCAGTGTCGTTGGATAGGTAACTATTATTTTATGACGCACCAAAGTTGGATATGGGTGCGTAAAGATTTCCAACAGGACGAGGGAGAACTAACCCTCAAGTGATACA
>Ga0181553_10004682_pt1 | contig 11563 bp, 17 predicted proteins | sample 011ome_17_FD_133753 | JGI IMG/M metagenome (GOLD analysis project Ga0181553, IMG submission 133753) | Coastal salt marsh microbial communities from the Groves Creek Marsh, Skidaway Island, Georgia - 011502XT metaG (megahit assembly) | ecosystem: Environmental > Aquatic > Marine > Intertidal...
CCGCAGTTGATTTTTCTATTTCGCTTTGGGCTTCTTGATACGAGTTTAGTTCTGTCTCGTCAACAACCGTAAATCCAAAATCGAAGAAGTCGTCGTTGCTCATAATTCTTTAATTCTATTTAGCACCAATTCGTGAGTCTCTTTGCTGCAGTCATTCTTACGGCCTGGTGCAATTTGCTCGTGTGTGAGAATTTTGCTTTCGTCTAAACCAAACTTACTCATAAGATAGACACACTTTTTGGCGCAGGAATCAATCTCTGCCGCGGCTGGTGTTCGGCTATTAGTATCTCCGTAAAAGGAAATACCAATGCTGTGGCTGTTTAGACCACTGATACCGTTCCAATGACTAGTCCCAGCATGCCATGCTTTTTTATTGTCAGAAACAAACTGTGTTCGGGAACCGTCAGCTGCAATCAGATAATGGTAAGAAACCTTACTTCTTGAATTGAGAATCCAAGAACGGGTGCCATCATGGCTTCCAGCGCTGTGATGGAGAATGATGTACTTGGGAGAGATTGATCCACTTTGGTTTGGCGAGGATTTGAAAACTTCAGGATAGTCATCTTGAATAGTTTCAACAGGAGGCTCTGGTTTCTCCGGTTCTCCTTTGCCGTCATGAACAAGTTGTTCCCAGACCATCTTCCAAGTTTTAGGACCGTCAATGCCATCAGCCTTTAGACCAAGAGCACCTTGGACCTCTTTTACAATTCCTTCTTTACCTTTGAATTTCATATCTTATTATAGTTAAAGAATTTATTTATACAATTACCGTTTTCTTTTCCTCTGCTTTATTTTGTTATACAGCTCTGGATACGGACCTCTCATATGCTTTTGCAAAGAGATGGATTCTTGAATGGTTGGTATAATCGTGCAGTGAATATGGGTGTATCCTTCTTCCCTTGCAAATGTAAGGCGTTGGGATCCACCCCAAACACTCCAAATCTTGGTATCGGGCGAACCAGATTCGTTCTCGGGCAACTCTAGAATCTTTTCACGATACCTCCCCTTCGCTTCTTGAAGATCTTTATACGAAGTGTGTACCACCATAATAGGAAATCTCATACCGTTTTCAAGTATATCCTTTTTAAGTGTATCCTTAAATGGCCGACCTCTCAACCTTTCTACCGAAGGTACAGATTGCCAAATTTCGTCAACTGGGAGGGTGATAAGAGGATATCCCCGCCAGTCATTGACCACTTGACTTTCTAGAATCTTTTTCTTCATAAAATATATATCTTATATATAATCTAATATGAAGAAAAAATCTCAGTTTGAATCCAAGAAAAGAATTAAGCGCAAAGGTATTCACGCAAAAACCAAATCATCCCGCCTTAAAAATTCTAAAAACTACAAGAAACGCTACCGCGGTCAAGGTAAATAAGTTTGTTTTAAGACATAAGATGTGATAAATATATCTATGATTAGATTAATATTCGCATTTGTTTTCCTTGCTTCTAATTATGCATGGGCAGAGGTTTCTCCCAGTTTAAAAATCGACCAACTTATTGCGGCCGATCTTCGTGAAAGAAAGGTGGCAATGCCCAAAAAGGCATCTGATGAAATTTTTGTTAGACGTGCCTATCTGGACATTGTTGGAAGAATCCCTACATTCGACGAGCGGGAAACATTTATCCGCGATCCTGATAAAGCAGCGCTGATTGCCAAGCTTATTGATTCGCAAGGTTATGTCGAGTCAATGTTCAACTTTTATGCTGACCTTCTCCGTGTTAAACGAAGGGTGGTTAACAACGTTCCAACTGATACTTACATTGCTTGGATTAAAGAACAGATCGCGGTAAATACACCTTATGATAAGCTTGTTCGGCAGTTGCTAACAGCTGAAGGAAATATTTACGACAATCCTGCTGTAGCATATCACCTAAAGGACGAAGGTATGCTGCTTGATAATGTGGCAAATACTTTCTCAGCTTTTGCTGGAACAAACCTTTCCTGCGCACAGTGTCATGACCATCCATTTGATGAATGGACTCAAATGGATTACTACAACATCACTGCTTTCTTTTCTACGCTAAACACTCGAGGAATTGCTGAAGAAAGATCCTTATACGGCAAACTCAGAACAGAAGCAAGAGCCTCTGATGAAAAGGGCGAAACCAAAGCAGCCATAAACAGGATTGGCCAGTGGTGGGCAGTTGGTGGTTATCGCAATACAATAACCTATGATCCAAAAAAGATTCTTAAACTGCCACATGATTACAAATACAGTGATGCTGAGCCAAACGAAATTGTTGAAGCTCGTACTCCGGTTGGATCAGTTATAAAAGAAGGCCGGGAAAGAGGTACTCTAACTCAAGACTTTGCTGAGTGGTTTACTGATGATCGGCATCCAAGCTTTGCATCCACGATCGTGAATCGCCTTTGGCATAAAGCATTTGGGTTTCAGTTAATTGGTTGGAGCCTTAATGATATTGCCACCTTTGATGAATTAAGAAGTACCAGAAACGATAAACTTGTTGCTTATCTGACTCAGCTTATTAAAGATCTTGACTATGATACAAAGGAGTTTAATCGTATTCTATACAATACTCGTTTTTATTCTTCTCAGTCAGATGATAAGGATCAGTTCCGTGGTCCGAAAATGCGACGAATGACATCCGCTCAACTATGGGATAGCATTGTTACATTACATACCGGAGACGTTGATGCGTGGCAACCTGCCGATCTTCGAGAAACACTCCGAGAGCTTTTCACAACGGATTTGGCAAACATTAATTCAACCACTGCACTTGAGACTTATGCTGAGTATCAACAGTTGCAGCGAAAGCACTACGAAGGTGCTCCAAGAATGGGAAGGGAATTGATGATTCGCTCCTCTAACATTTTTGAAGGATCGGCGGCTAACTTTATGCTTGAGTTTGGAAGATCTGATAGGAACCTAATTGAGACCGGTAATGAAGACGCAAACATTACTCAATTGCTTACCCTTATGAACGGCCCGTTGACCAAGGGTCTTATGGATGAGAAAAACCAAGTATTGGAAAAACTTGTGGATTGGAACAAGGACACTGCGATCGAGTATCTCTTTGCTTCATATATCGGCCGTCTTCCAACAGAAGAAGAGATCCAAAACTTTATTGACGTTTCATTTCCCGACATCGTTTGGGTTTTGATTAATGCTCACGAATTTAAACTAATAATGTAATAGAAATAAAACCCATGAACACAGATCGACGCAAATTCATACAAACCCTCGCCGCCACCACACTTGGAGTTAAGGTTGTAGACGCACAGCCGGTTCAAGATACCAAAGCCAAGAACATCATTTATATTTGTCTTGACGGCGGAATGAGCCATATTGATTCCTTTGATCCAAAGACGGACAAAGAAGTCGCGGGAGACACCACCGCAATTCCAACCGCTGGTGATTTCCAAATTGGCCATCGTCTCCCCAAGCTTGCCAAGGTAATGGACAAAGCGGCGGTTATTCGATCACTAACTTCAAAGACCGGTGCTCATCGTCAAGCTCAGTATCTCAACCGAACTTCGTTTAAGCAGCTTGCGACTATTACTCACCCTTCACTTGGAAGCTGGGTTTCTCACTTATCAAATCGTGATACCACTATTCCTGACTTTGTTCTTGTTAGTGGTGCGAGTTCTCACCCTGGCAGTGGATTCCTTCCCAAGATTAAATCGCCTTTGCCAATTGTAGATCCTAAGTCAGGTGTTCGTAATTCTTCTGCCGATGCAAAGCTTCTCGAGCGTATGGATCTGTTGCGGCAGGTAAATTCAAAGATTGAATCTCCAATTGCTTCTCAGTATAACGACTTTTACGATAACACTGTTCGCTTTCTAGAGTCAGAAGATCTTGATTTGTTTGACCTTTCAAAGGAGTCTGCCCAGAACAAAGAACGATATGGCAACACTCGTCTGGGTCAGGGTTTACTTCTTGCAAAGCGACTTGTCCAAGGTGATGTTCGATTTATTGAGGTTAACAATGGAGGATGGGACACTCACACCGAGAACTTTGAAAAGCTTGATACTAAACTTAAAGAAGTTGATGATGCTGTGAGCGCTCTTGTTACGGATCTTGAAAGTGAAGGCCTTCTTGATTCAACGCTAATCGCAATCGTGACTGAGTTTGGTAGAACACCAAAGATCAACGTTAACACTGGACGAGATCACTATCCTCAGGCTTATTCAACTCTTCTTATCGGAGCTGGTATTAACGGAGGAGTGGCTGTTGGTGAAACAAATGGTCAGGCAACAAAGGTGATTGCCGATCCTTATACAATTACCGACGTGAATGCTACAATTGCTCATCTTGCTGGACTTGATCTTGAACGGTCTCACTTCTCTCCGACGGGAAGACCGTTTCGAGTGGCTGATTACGGTAAGATTATTACAGGTGCGCTTTCATAGGTGACGAAAGTCCATTTTGTATCAAATTGGGCGGAATTGTGCCGTTTTGTATCAAATTGGGCAAGTTTTGTGTCAAATCCGGCAAAAATGCACTTTTTTAGCATTTTTCTATTTACAAATACCGAAAAATGTGTTAGAATATATCTGTAAGGAACAACTACAACCACCTATTATATTATGAAAACCTACACGCTCGAGCACATCGGCACCGGAATACGGGCTGAATGGAATTATGACCGAAGCACCCGTAGCTGGTGGTTTCACCTCAAAGACATGAATGGGTATTCCCTTGATACTCCAGACCTGAACTTTGCCTACACACGAGACGAGATCGAGCAGATGGCAAAAGAGGAACTGAACCGCGTCGAGAAGAGACTTCTGCTAAAGGACTAAATTTTAATTAATCACCAATCCACTACCTATTATATTATGACTTACAAATACACAATCATCGAACACCTTTGCAACCCCTACCATAACTTCGGCTCTGACGAAGAGCGTACGGGGACGGTCACCAGGACTTGGTGGTCAAATTCTCCGAAGAAGGCTATGGCTAGGAAAGGCCCCTGCTCTGAAACCTTTGAAGGAAACACGGGAGCGTGTTGCGTGATGGTGGATGAGGTTCTCACCAAGAACGGAAAGGTCATCATGAAGGGATGGTCTTAGAAAGCAGTGAACGAGTTTGACGCAGCCGACTTAGAAATTGATAGTCTGCAAAGTTTATCTCAGGCTGAAGTTGGTTGCGACTTTCAAATTAAATTTGTTACTGGTCCTAGATGTCAACAATTACGTGAACTCGGCTTGTGTGAAACAGTTAAGATAAGAAAGCTCCAAGATGGTAGCGTTTTAGTATGCGAGGTATGCGGATCGAGAATTGCCTTGTCAGTAAAGCTTGCAGAAGATATTAAAGGAACTTCAATATGAAGAGAAAAAAAGCTAAATGGCACCGGAGATGGATGATGAAGTCTAGACTCTTCATTTATGATATCCGGTATTGTAGAAAGAATCGCGCCGCGGCTGATTCAGCGCTGTATCTGCTGAGAGACTTTAATAATACAGAGGGTATTAAACACATGGCAGAAGTGGCAGGACTGCCGGAAGGAGTCGTAGCAGCGGCATTTGAAAATGTCATGTGGGACAAAAATTAAAAGAAACTTAAGAATAAGAACAAACAACTATATAATATGAAAGATGTAACATTTATTTACGCAATTGTTATCGGGGTCGTCGCGGTGACGCTCTTCGAGCAAACCAAGACTGATAAAGATCAACCCGCTATTGATCGTCCTGCTATTGATCGTCCTGCTATTGATCGTCCTGCGATCCCCAAGTCGATAATAGAGCAATATCAAGAGCGGCATTATATTCCAATCGAGCAACACATTGATGATGTCATTAACCTCGCCGCCGATCTTATTAAGCGGTGGGAAGGATTCTCTTCAACCCCGTATTATTGCGCGGCTGGAGTAAGGACTATTGGATACGGAGATACTGATCCATCTATTGTTGATCGTGGCCATATTAGCAAGAAAGAAGCGGAGCAATTTTTGACAACCCGCATCAAAGAGATTAAAAATAAAGTTCAAACCAAATTATCAGCACCTGTTACCGACACTCAACTTGTTGCTCTCATAAGCTTTTACTATAACTTGGGCCCGGGTAACTTTGATAACATTGCTCGTAGAATCAATGACGGTCGTGTGAAAGAAGCTGGGGATGCCATCTTGTTGTATGATAAGTGTAACGGTAAATCTCTCAAAGGACTTCGTGATCGGCGACGTGAAGAACAACATCTTTTCAATCTGTAAATAATTTAATAAACTTTGATATACCTAAAATTTTTGTTGAATAAAAAGGGAACGACGCTATAATAATGTTATGAGAATGAAAGAATCGAAGTGGGAATGGCGGCTCGTGCCGCACTCAAGCGATGTTGTGTTTCGTGTGGTGGATGCGCCGTGTTGGGTGCACCGACTCGCGCAAAGGATTTTCTTGGGTATACAATGGACAAGGATTTCTAAACCGAACGACTAAAGAACAATAAACTTTGATATATAATTTTGTATCTTCATTAATGCCATAAGATGTAAAAAAGGTCTTGCTGCGCTAGGAACTTTTCATGAGCTTGGAAAGGATTGAAAACCTAGTGAAAAACTGAATTAGCTCATCAGGGGCGGGTGACAGGATTAGCTATCCTTGGACACAAATTCCCGCTGGCATTAATGAGGATACAAAAAGCCACCTTAGCTCAGTTGGTAGAGCGCGAAACTTGTAATTTCGATGTCGTCAGTTCGAATCTGACAGGTGGCTCCATTCTGTCTCTGATGAGTTCGTAGGAACGAAACACTTCGGTGTCAGACAGCGCGTAACCTGATAGTATAGCGGTCAGCAAAGTAATAGGTTCTGAGGTTAGGAGATAATCCGAGCGAGAGGTCGACATCTCGTAAGGCGTCCAAAGATAAACTATCACCCATTATACCTTCTCAGTCTGAGGAGGAATAATTATAAATAATAAAGTAATGAATCGAAGAAATTTTACCATTGGCGGATCGGCATTTGGAATATCAATGCCGCAAATATTAAAAGCTCAATATGGTAATAATGCTGCCACGGCAAAAAACATTATTCACATTTATCTGCCTGGCGGGATTAGTCACCAAGAAAGTTTTGATCCCAAGCCACTTGCACCAAGCGAATACAGAGGACCATTTGGCGCAATTGATACGGTTGTATCAGGCATTCAACTAGGAGAGCAATTTAAAGAAACCGCAAAGATAGCAGATAAGATTGCGATCATTAATAGTATGACACACGGCCAGGCCGCTCACGAAAGAGGGACTGAGTCAATGTTTACGGGATACAATCCATCTCCTGCTATTAGCTATCCGTCCTTTGGTTCTATTATTTCGCACGAACTGGAAACAGTAAACAACCTTCCGAAATATGTTTCTGTTCCAAACGTTCCAAATGAGTTTGCGGGGCCTGGGTTTTTGTCTACCAAGTATGGTTCGTTTTCTTTAGGAGCAGATCCTGCATCCTCTGACTTTAAGGTTAGAGATTTGGATATTCCAGTACCTCCAAAACAATTTGATAGAAGAAGAGATATCTTGGAAACTGTTAATACTAAATTCCAATCAGAAACCCGTTCTGATGCGGTGGATGCCATCGGAGAATTTTATGATCAAGCGTATAATCTTATAGGCTCACAAAGGGCAAAAGACGCTTTTGACATTACAAAAGAACCACAAGCTCTTGTAGAAAAATACGGAGCTGGGCAAGCGGGAAAAAGGTTTCTAATCTCTAGGAGACTTGTAGAATCTGGTGTAAGAATGGTATCAGTAACATTTGGAAGTTGGGACCATCACGATAACATCAAGGGTTCTTATGAAAGATACGCTCCAGAATTGGATAAAGCCTACGCTGCGTTAATCTCAGATCTCGACGAAAGAGGTCTGTTAAGTGAAACGCTTGTCCTGCTTTCTACTGAGTTTGGAAGAACTCCTAAGATTAATAAAACCTCGGGCCGAGACCATTGGCCAAGAGTCTTTTCTTCTGTTATGGCAGGAGGAGGAATCCAAGGAGGAGTTAAGTATGGCATGTCCGACTCTCTTGCTTCTGATGTGGATACAGACCCAGTTTCTCCAGCAGACCTTGCCGCTACCATGTATCACGCAATAGGAATTGATTCAGAGAAAGAGTTGATGACTGCTGATTTACGACCCATCAAAATTGTTAACGGCGGTAAAGTGCTAAGCTTGTTTTAAGGAAAACCAAAGCTAACACGTCCAGTTCGTCTAGCGGTGAGGACTCCGCCCTTTCACGGCGGCAACACGGGTTCGAGTCCCGTACTGGATGCTTTTTACATTATGAAAAAGGATTTTAGTTTTCACAAAATCACGAGTTTTCACAGTGGTGAAAACTACCCAAAACACGAAAACTCAATCAGTTTTCACAAAATCACGAGTTTTCACAGTGGTGAAAACTACCCAAAACACGAAAACTCAGTATGATCTATCTAACTCTTTTTCTTATTTACTTTTTAATTATCACGTATCTTTTTAAGTAATGAAATCCTTTGTAAATCTTTATGCGTTAATACTTGGTCTTTTGGCTATTAGCACAACCGCAGGACCAGCCAAAATATCCAAAAAGAAAACGCACCGTTGCCGGATCACTTATTATTGCGGGGATGATAAGTGGGGAAATCGTGTAGCTGATCCCGCAACCAAAAGAGCCATCACAGGAGTCACTGTTGCGGCTCATCCCGACTTTCCATTTGGTACCAAGATCTTTATTCCCGATCTTAAAGGACACGTCGGTGATGGGCACTTTATTGTTCAAGATCGTGGCGGTTGGGTAACTTCAAAAAAGGCTTCTCAAGGAAAGGCATACGTCTTTGATGTTTATGTTCCAACCAAACGTGAGCAGAACATCCATGCGACGAAAAGGCCAATGTACATGGAAGTTCAAATTCTTCGAGATTAAGTGTATCAAATCTGGCATTTTTGTATCGAATTTGGAAAAAATGTACTTTTTTAGCATTTTTCTATTTACATTTATCCCAAACTGTGTTAGAATATATCTGTAACGGTACTACTAATCCAACCACGCTATATTATGAAATCCATCACTGAACTCAACCTTCACCAAGTTACAAAATCCAACGGAGAACAGGGCTTTCCCTGCTACGAGCTTCGCGGCTCGGAGTGGGTCATGACGGCCTACGAATTCATGCACCGCCCAGAGTGGGCATCCGCCGACTATTTTGGTGGAACCTTCTCAAAGGAAGAGGCTGAGCAGGTCCTCGCCGCGGAGCCCGATGCAGTGGCCACCCCTCTTACAGTTGATCAGCTCAAGAGTATCATCATTGGGGAAATCTCAGATGCGAGCAAGGAACTCGACGGGTTCCGACTTCGTCTTAGTTCGGCCGATCACACCCTTGCTGAACTGGAGGAAAAACTGGAAAAACTCGTAGCCGCTTAGTAAATCGAATCCCTTTAAGAATTACCCAATTTATATTATGACAGTAAAACCTAATCGAACAGGAACTTATCAATTCACCGTTGACATGAGCAGTGAAGAGGATATGAAATCGGTCCAAAACTTCCGAAAGAAGTTTTACGGAACTGGAAAGTATGTTAAGCTTCAAGGACGTTGGGGTAAGAACAATCCCCACTACACTCCAAATAAAGTCCCTTGGCACGGAGGACATCAATATTTCGTACCACTCGGTCTTGCATCTCATGCCGACGTTTATGTTTACGAGCGGTACTAACGCCAACATTATTTCAACCACCCATTATATTATATTATGACACCAAAAAGCAACCTAACAGCTAAAGAAAAAATCGCAATCTCGAAAAATGTCCGAATTCGCTCGGCCAACTTTGAGGATCACCTTCACATCAAGGCTGATCGTAAACCTAATTGGAGCGTTGGTCAGCGAAAGGTTAAGCGCGGAATGAGCGTATCATATCGTGGCCGTATCACCCCACGTGGACTTGAGCTGTAATACATATTAAGAAATGACCCAAAAGAAACGCAAGGTCTGGGAATACTGGTGTAAAGCTATTGGAACCAAGGCGTATGGCGATGACAAAAAAGCAGATTACGTTGCTATCATCCGCACTCTTTGGGTTCTTCTCCACATCATTACATGCCTCTTTATTATCTTAAACGCTATTGCCAGTCACGGCTGGAAATTATTAGGATTTAACTAACAAATGAACATTGAAGCAATAACACTTTTTGTCGTAGGAACGGCTACAATTGCTATTATGTATTTTGCATCTACAGGCTTTTTGGATGACTAGCTATCCGAAAAATGCAAGGGTTCTTTCTATGACCATTCCTAGACAAAGAGCCGCATTTAACCAGTGATACAGTTCTTTAGTCTTAAACTGAATAAACATTAGTATATTATAGGCGCAGAAAGCTATGGTTGCAGAATCGGCTATATGAAGCGAAAGGCCAGTGCATATAAAGAATACCATAAACTGAACTCCTTTGATGAAGTAGGTTGTATGACCAACTTTAGGATTCCTCTCATCTCCGTATTTAGAAAATACAGTCTTTACTTTACCCTCATATATTTCTGCTGGCGTAGCCTTTGTTGCTCCCCAGTAATTACGCCAAAAGCGTATATGGTTATAGATCCAAAGGGCTACCCAGACATAGAAAAATAACATACCATTCATACAACATATTTATATTTTACAACCAATTATGAAAAACACAACTGAAATTGATACAGCAATTGAAAGTCTTTCTGCCGGGGCTCAAGGCCTACAGGATTTTTACGAAGAACTTTATGGCGAAAGCGTTGATGACTTTAACTTTTCGGAAGAAACAGCTTCTACAATGGCTGCCACCCGCAAGTCAGGTCTATTGATGAAAATCACGATTCTTCGAAATATGGTGGAATCATTACAATCACAACAGAAATAAAGACAAGATGATCATTCTTACAGACGTAGACGGTGTACTCCTTTCATGGGTCCATTCGTTTGAATGGTGGATGAAGCGTAAAGGATACAAGAAAAAAGAGCTTTCATATTATATTGACAAGCAGTATGGTATTAGCAAAAAGAAGGCCAAGGTTCTTGTTCAGCACTTTTGTGAATCTGCTGCAATTGGATTCCTTCCTCCGCTGAGGGACGCTATTAAATACGTTCGGAAGTTTCATGAAGAACACGGCGCGGTATTTCATGCCATCACCTCATTTGGAGAAGAGCGATATGCCATGCAGCTGAGAGAACAGAACTTAAAACGAGTCTTTGGCGAAAACGTTTTTGAGCGGATTCATTGCCTTCCTTGTGGAGCTGATAAAAACGAAGCGCTGAAAAGGTACCAAGGGAGTGGCTGGATCTGGGTAGAGGATAAAACGGAGAACGCTAATCTAGGCGCAGAGATGGGTCTGCAATCGTTTTTAATGTCACACCAATACAACTGGAATCAGCCTCTTGACGACAGGGTTACACGGGTTGATACTTGGAAAGAAATTTACGAAATAACAACATGAGCGCAGGAAAAGGAGATAAGCCCCGCAAGGTCGACGGGAAAAAATACAGATCCAATTACGACCGCATTTTTCGGAAAAAAGTGAAAAAAACTGAAAAAAAGTGATTTTTTTAGCATTTTTCTATTTACATTTATCCCAAAGTGTGGTAGAATATATCTGTAA
>Ga0181553_10004686_pt1 | contig 11559 bp, 10 predicted proteins | sample 011ome_17_FD_133753 | JGI IMG/M metagenome (GOLD analysis project Ga0181553, IMG submission 133753) | Coastal salt marsh microbial communities from the Groves Creek Marsh, Skidaway Island, Georgia - 011502XT metaG (megahit assembly) | ecosystem: Environmental > Aquatic > Marine > Intertidal...
GCACCGCCAGGCTCACCCCTGTGGCGAGAGCCAAAAACTTTTGCATAAAGCTCATGTTCTTTGTGGAATCGAATGATTTGAAATCTGGCATTTCCCCCTCCTGTTTAATTGTTGCACAAAAGTATGCTTACCCTGTGCCAAACCCAATTTATCTGCAAAAAAGTCAGGAAATGGTAAAAAAATGTCTACCCACCCGAAAACAATAGAATTATTCAGAAATAATGTTCATGGATATCATGAAATTTCCTCAATAATTACATACTCAAGAAGGATCGTTGTTAAATTTTTGAACAGCAGGCAGGATGCGTACAGTTAGGCAAGTAGTTCGGCTTCCCCGGCTCCCCCACCCCCGGGTGTTCGAATGACTAGGCGGTCTCCCGGATATACGGTTACCTGTTCGAGCGAATCCATCGCTTCCTGGGTACCATCCATACGAATGAGAACCTGCTCGCCGCACATTCCGGACTCCCCACCAGAAATCCCACAGGGAGCCTCTACTCTACTTTGTGTAAGTAAAGAAAGCTGGGTCTCCTCTTCAAAGAGATATTCCCTTTCAATCCCATCCCCACCCGGCCAGGTTCCCTCGCCTCCCGATCCCATCCGTCGGCGAAAGGCAACCAAACGAACCGGGAAACGGTTCTCCAGTATTTCGGGATCGGTGATGGCAGTGTTCGTCATATGTACCTGCACGGCGGAGGTACCCTCCTGCCCAATCCTCGCTCCGGAGCCTCCACCCAGGGTCTCATAATGGCTGAATTTATTATTACCAAAGATAACATTATTCATGGTTCCCTGCGAACAGGCAACTTCCTGAAAAACGGTGCTTAGGATAAGGTCAACCAAGCGTTGACTTATCTCCACATTGCCCCCAGCCACCCCGGGAGATTGAGAAGCATCCGAAAAAAAGGCTGGGTTGAGCAGACTGCCAGTTGGCAAAATGAGGCTGACTGGTGCGAGCAATCCCTCATTGAGCGGAAGGTTTGAGCCAATCAATACCCGCAAACAATAACAAACGGCACTGTGAACGATTGCCTCGGTGGCATTGAGATTATCATCACGGGCCGGGGCGGTTCCGGTGAAATCAAAAATGGCGGAACCTTCTTGTATGCTTACCTGAAGCTCGATCCGATCACCATCGTCCAAAGACTGGGTACCGGAAAGAACGGTATCTCCAAACCCTTCGAGAAAATGCCGGCAACTCAGACTTGATTCTTCCCGCAGGGCGTTCATCTGTTGGGTTATTTCATTCTCACCGTACTCGGCAATTAATTGCTCCATAGTATCAATCCCATAGCGAAGCGAGGCAACCTGAGCGGATAGATCTGCCAAATTTTCGGAAACCTGACGGGAAGGATATTCTGCCCGCCGTAATACCTTTTCAATCTGATCCATGCGGGATTCTCCCTTTTCGAACAAATATTGCGGAGATAGTACCACTCCTTCCTGCTCGAGGGTGGCTGAACCCGCGGGCATGGAACCGGGACTGACTCCCCCGATCTCTGCATGATGGGCCCGGTTGGCCAGAAAACAGACCGGCTCCTTTCTCTCGCCAAAAACGGGAGCAAGCACCGAAACATCCGGGAGGTGGGAACCTCCATATGCAGGATGATTCGCCACCAGAATATCACCCCTGGAAAGGTGCGGAAATTCCTGCATCAGGCTACGGGTGAATACACCCATCGCTCCCAAATGAACCGGAATATGAGGAGCATTGGCCACGAGATATCCCTTCCCATCGAGTAAGGCACAGGAAAAGTCGAGGCGTTCACGGACATTGGTGGAAAGGGCGGTGCGTTCAAGCTGGGCACCCATTTCTTCGGCCAGGCAGAGAAACCGGCTGGAGAATAATTCGCGGAGTGCAACCGCGGGCATTTCATTTTGCGTCCCTTGGCATTCTTGGTTTCTTTCCAACAGCAGACTCCCCTGCGATCCTGAACGGACCGTCCAGCCCTCAGCGACCCATAAGGTGCTGAATGCATCCGCAACAAGGAGAGGACCCGCATAAATCTGACCGGGTCTTATTTCAGTCCGGTCCATCCCATCTGCTCCGCATCCATCGATTACTTGTCCGTGGGATACAAATGTCTCCTCCTGCTCGGTGGTCGCAGGCGATGCAATCCGAATACGCAAAGAATGAAGTTCGATTTTGGCATGGGATGGAAAATATCCGAATACCTGTTCGAATTTCTGCTGATAGTGGGATACCAAGGTTTCCGGTTCCCGGTAAATAACCTCAAGAGAAGAGTCCTGCCCGACCAATCGGCTGAAGGCCCGTTTTTCGATAACTTCTCCCTGCTCGCCCATTTCCAAAAGTTCGGCTTTGCCCCGTGCAACCATTTCCTGCTCCATCTCCCTGATTTTTTGAGGAACAATCGGACTCAAAACCGGGTGATCAATCAGTCTTTCAACCCGGGCACAGGAGAGACCATAAGCACTGAGCAATCCAGAATCTGACGGTAGAAGCACCCGATCCATCCCCAGAAGCTCCGCGACCCCACAGGCATGCTGCCCTCCGGCTCCCCCAAAAGCAACCAGGGCATGAGTAGCGGGATCATATCCTTCCTCGATCGAAATTTTTCGGATCGCATTCGCCATTGCATCATTGGCCACCGCTAAAAAGCCGTGCAATAAATCTTCCGCACTCTTTCCAGATGAGGTGATCATCTCATCGAGTCTTTTTCGGGAAGCCTCCGGAAACACCGGGGTGGAAAAATCATCCAGAGATAGACGACCGAGCAACAGGTTCACATCGGTCAGGCAAAGCGGACCTCCAAAACCATAGCATGCCGGACCGGGATGTGCTCCGGAACTTTGCGGGCCCACCCGTAATAATCCATTTTCCACGCGGCAGATGGATCCACCTCCGGCAGCCACGGTTTCAATCTTCAGCGAAGTACTGGCAATCCTGGCATCTCCCACCTGATGGGGAGATTGGTATCCATAATGTCCTGAAAATCTCGAAACATCGGTGCTCGTTCCTCCCATATCGAGATTGATAAAATCCTGAAAGCCAGCCGATTTTGCAATCGATCCGGCCCCGACCACTCCGGCGGCGGGTCCGCTAAGCAGGCTGTCGATCGCCCGGTATTTGCTCCTTTTTTGCAAACCACCGGCACTGCTCATTACGCGGAGAGAATCGGACTGGCCGAGGGCATCCTGTACCTGATCCAGGTAATGATCGAGCACATCGGAAAGATAAGCCTCGACCACCCCGGATTCGAGGCGGGGCAGCCATTTGGGGAAATTGTAAATTGAGGAAGAAACCACCACTTTTCTAAAACCTGCTTCGGAAAGAATTTCAGCCACCTGGATCTCATGCTCAGGGTTTCGACAGGAATGAAAAAAAGAGATCACGGCATTCCTTTTGCCTGAGGAAACCAGATCATTGGCCATTTTCTTAATCTCCTGATAGTCGGGTGCGGTAAGTACATGGCCATCCCGATCGATGCGTTCATCAATCTCGATAATATCCTCGGCCAGGTTTTTCCTCTTTTGGGGAATCAGATCAAACAGGCCAAGTCTTCTTTGGTCACCAATCTCGAGCAAATTCCCAAAACCGGAAGTGATGAAAAGGACCGGGTCGGTGCCCTTCCCTTCCAAAAGTGCATTGGTACAGCGGGTAGTGGCCAGTCGCATCTCCGTGTCCACCGATTTCCAGTCGAGTCCCTGACGGGCAAGAATCAAGCGCATTCCCAAAACCGGGGCTTCCCACCCGGATGCCAACTCCACGGCAACCGGAAGATCCACTTCTGCGGGGACGGGGTCTTCCAGGATGAGTTCCTCTGCATCGTTATCCCACCCATGGATATTGGTGGAAAAACTCTGGTTTCCCCCGAATTTCAGAGTAAACCCAATGGGGAAGTGATCGGGCCAGTTATCGGTCTTCGAAATTCTCAGTTTGCGATCTTCAATCTTTGCGGTGGCCTCCGCGGATAGAGAACCCCGGGAGAGGACTTTCGCCCGGAACCATTGCGAATCAGGAGAACGACCGAGGCAGTCCGTAAAAGTACCTCCGGTGTCCACGAAGAAAGACCACGACTCCTTTCTCGCGGCTTTCTTCATCTGGAAAAAGCAGGCGGTGGCCCATCGGCCCAGGCTTCCAGAAGAGGGAGATAGGACTCAGGTAAATTTACATCACGGGCTCCCTGGACCACAATTTCCTGATATGATGAAGATGGGATCCCATAATCATAGTCATTGGAAAGGTATACCCAGACCGGCAACCGCTCTCCGCTTCGGCAGCTGATCACTTCAATTTTCTTTTTATCGTAGTATCCACCCGCAACCCCTTCATATTGATCCAAGGCCTCCCAATGCTGAGGTAAAAGAGACCACAAACAACCATGTACCAGTCCCCCTGAAAACTCCTCAATCCCGGCATACCCGTTTCCATTGATAAAATAACGCCAATCAGGCAGGTAAACCTGTTCACCCAGTTTTGCACCGGGACAACGGGAGGCCATTTGTGCAAGATTCATATTTGAACCGTAAGCGAAGTAAGGATCGTCCATCCTTCCTAGGTTTGAGGACGATGAAAGAGGTTGCAAGCGCAAGAGTATTCGATGCTTGAACAATTTCTGAATTTAGCCATGATGGGAGGTAGCGTTAGAGACCGTTCGTCATGGATTGTCTCCTCGATTACCCCAAAAATCAGCCATCCGGTTGATTTGGACGAAACGACAGCCCGGTTCCGACTTGGCTGTGGATGAGCCAAAGTTCATCCCCCGGGTCGAGAAACTCATGAACAAAAAATGTCAGAACAAGTAAAAAAACAATCAATCATCGAAGAAAACCGTTCCCACGAAAAAGACACGGGGTCCAGTGAAGTGCAAATCGCTTTGCTCAGTGCCCGTATCTCACATCTGACGGAACACCTGAAAACCCACCGGAAGGATTTCCACTCACGCCGGGGACTGCTCATGATGGCGGCCCGCCGTAGAAAGTTGCTCGATTACTTAAAACGTACTGATCTCAAGAGATATCAGGACATCATCGAAAAACTTGATCTCCGTCGCTAAGCAAGCGACCCCTTTTCCGGATTTCATACTCGAAGGCGTTAGCCACGAGTTTTTCTCCTTTTAAACAAGCCAATCGACTCGTTGTCGCTTTGAACTATTTAAATTGGTACCCAAAACAAGCAATCCGGCTTGGGCTGGGCGGATGACGAACAAAAGAACAAATCATATAATCGTACGAAAATGAAACAGAAGCATAATGTAACCGCCGAAAAACTCGGCATCGAAATCTCAACCGGCACCTTGGCCGGTCTGGCCAGCGGAGCCGTAACCATATCCATGGGTGAAACGAATGTATTCGTTTCCGCCACCGCAGCTGCCACCTTGCGTCCTGGACAGGACTTTTTTCCACTTACGGTAGACTACCGGGAAAAATTCACTGCTGCCGGACGCTTCCCTGGAGGTTATTTTAAACGCGAGGGAAAACCGACAGAAAAGGAAATTCTTACTTCCCGTCTTTGCGACCGCCCTCTTCGTCCTCTTTTCCCGAAAGGATTCCTCAACGAAGTTCAAGTGATCGGCTATCTTTTATCCACGGATCAAGTGAATGAAGCCGATGTTCTCATGGTAAACGGTGCATCCGCAGCCATCATGATTTCAGATATTCCGTGGAATGGCCCAATCGGATGTGTCCGTCTTGGTCAAATCGACGGAGAATTTGTGGTCAACCCGACCAATGAGCAAATGTATGACTCCACCCTCGACCTTATTTATGTGGGTAGCGAGAAGGAGATGATGATGATCGAAGGATCCGCTGATCAAATTCCTGAAGATCGTTTCGTGGAAGCCCTCGAGTTTGCCCATGAAGCAATCCAGGACATCATCGAAGCCCAAAAGAAACTGGCTGAACTTTGCGGAAAAGCCAAAAAGGAATTCGATCTCGTTAAGGCTCCGGATGATGTACTCGCCCTTTGCCGTGAAATTACCGGTAACCGCATGGAAGAAGCCATCTTTGCCGCCTCCAAACAGGAGCGCCAGGTTGCCGTTGACGCGGTCAAAGAAGATGCCACCGCTGCCTGCCAGGAAAAATTCGGAGATGACTTTGATGAAGACCATGTAAAAATGGCCTTCGAAGTTATTCAGGAAGAAGTATATCGCGAAAATATTCTCGAGAAAGGAAAACGGGCAGATGGACGTGGTCCGGCCGATCTTCGTGAAATCACCTGTGAAACTGGAGTTCTTCCACGCGTTCACGGATCTGCGATCTTTACCCGCGGAGAAACCCAGTCATTGGTTCTCAGTACACTTGGTACAAGCCGTGATGTTCAGGATCTGGACGGTCTGACGGGTGGTCCAACTGCCAAGTCCTTCATCCTGCACTACAATTTCCCTCCCTTTTCCGTAGGTGAGGCAGGAAGATTTGGATTTACCGGTCGCCGGGAAATCGGTCATGGTGCTCTTGCCGAGCGCTCCGTACTCCCCGTACTCCCTCCAGAAGATGAATTCCCCTATGCGATCCGTATCGTATCTGAAATCATGTCTTCCAATGGATCCACTTCCATGGCCAGTGTCTGTGGCGGATCTCTTGCGTTGATGGATGCCGGTGTTCCTCTTGCGAAGCATGTGGCTGGAATTTCTACCGGTTTGGTTACCAAGATGGATGAAAACGGAAACATTGAAAAACATGTTGTTCTGACCGACATCATCGGGGCAGAAGATCATTTCGGAGATATGGACTTTAAGGTCTGTGGTACCCGTGATGGTGTGACAGGTTTCCAGTTGGATCTGAAAATCCAGGGTCTTCCATTCGATATTGCCAAGGAAGCGGTGAAACAAGTAACCGAAGCCAGAATGAAAATTCTCGGTTCCATGGAAGAAGCTATGCCATCCCACCGCACTCAGTTGCGTGAACATGCTCCCCGGATTGAATCCGTTCAAATCGATCCAGAGAAAATCGGTGCCCTGATTGGTCCTGGTGGTAAGAACATCCGTCGTATCACTGAAGTGACCGGAGCAAGCATCGACATTGATGAAGAAACAGCGGTAAGGTAAGGATTTACGCGACCGATACCGAGTCAATGGAACGGGCCCTTAATGAAATTGATTTGGTAACCGGAGAAATCGAAGTTGGTAAGATCTATCGTGGTATCGTACGCGGAGTGAAAGATTTCGGAGCTTTTGTTGAGTGTCTTCCAGGTAAGGAAGGCTTGTGTCATATTTCAGAACTTGCTGATTTTCGTGTCAATAAGACCGAGGATATCTGCAAGCTCGGAGATGAGATTATTGTCAAATGCATCGGCATTGACGATAAGGGACGCGTCAAGCTCAGCCGTCGTGCAGCCATGGAAGAAAATAAGGCTGACGGAGACGAAGAAAAAACCGAAGAATCACCAGCTGAAGAAACCCCAAGCGAAGAGGAAGCGGAACCCGCCAACTCCTGATTCAGAAAGTTTAAAAGAGAACTTATTGCAAAAGGGGAAGGATTCGCGTAAGCGAAATCCTTCCCCTTTTTTTATTTATGACCAAAGAAAAGCCATTACTACTGGCCACAAACGATGACGGCATCCAATCAGGATTTCTGATTACCCTGGTTGAAGAACTGGTAAAAGACTTCGATGTGGTCACCTGTGCACCCGACGGAGAAAGAAGCTGGATTGGACATGCCATCTCCAGAAACGCCAAATTGGTGCCCAAGAAAATTAAGGACTATCCATCCCTTGCCTATTCATTAAACGGTACCCCGGCAGATTGTGTAAATCTTGCCTGTGGAAATCTCCTGGACCGCGAACCCGATATTGTGGTGAGTGGAATCAACCTCGGATATAATATTACGATGCCGATGATCTTATCATCCGGCACAGTCGGGGCCGCCATGGAAGCGAGCCTTCTGGGTCATCGGGCGGTTGCTTGCAGTATGTGTCTTCCCAATGATGAATTTGAGGATATCCGCAAGAGCGGTGGGAAAAAAATGGGGAAAAAGGTGGAAAAAAGCCTGCGTAATTCCGCCAAGGCCGTCGCAAAATACGCGAAAAACATGGCTTCGCTCACTAAACCGGATGGTCTGACCGTTCATAATCTTAATTTCCCGAGCAATTATGACGGCAAAGAGGATCCCATTCTTACTTTTGCCGACAACTTGATGCTGGGTAATCTCTTTGAGCCCGCCCCCGGTGCAAAACATCATCAACTGGTTTACCGGACAGAATGGCTGGACGAGGCTGAAGTGGAAACAGGTTCTGATCTTTGGGCATTAAAGGAGGGAATGCCCTCCGTTTCCCGACTCGATTTCCAGGGAGCCAGTGGACGTTCCTATTTTGAAGTGTAAATTATCTAACGATTGAGATGTTTCATAAGATCTTCAGATGGTGGTACGAAAAGAACCGTTCTTCCTATGGAGATACTTACCGAAAAATCCAGGGCCGCTCAAAAGACCGTGACTTGATTCATTATTTCGAAGATTTTGGTGGAGACGGACAAAACCGAACCTATTCACATTGGCTTAGAAAATTACTGGTTAAACTGATCGCCTGGGTTCTGTTTCTGATCTTTGCAGTATGGTTTGCCTATCAAAGCTATCAGGGTTTGCTGATTTACAACACCTAACGCGTATTTCGCTTGCTTGCCCTTGCTCAAAAAGGTAAGGTAACCGCTTTTTTCCATAAAATGAAGAAGACGCACAAAGGAATAGCCAAAAGATTTAAGATAACCGGTACTGGGAAAGTTAAATTTCGCAAGCCCGGGCAACGCCATTTGCGACGCAAAAAGACTACTAAACAAGTCCGTGCCGGCAATCAGGATCAGGTCTTGGCCGAAGGTATGGCCCGTCGCGTCATCCGTGCTATTTCTTAACCCCTTTACCCCATAATCAGGAGATTTCGTCATGCCTAGAGCACGCAATGTACCCGCTACCCGCAAACGCCGTAAAAAAGTCCTTAAGAAAGCGAGAGGATACTTTGGTAATAAATCCCGTCTTTTCAGATACGCTAAGGATGCTGTCGATCGTGCGGAATCTTATGCCTATGTTCACCGCCGGAAACGCAAAACTGAGTTCCGCCAACTTTGGATCGTACGGATCAATGCCGCATGCCGTGCCGAGGGTATCCGATATGGAGAGTTCATTCATGGCTTAGCCAAGGCAGGTATCGAACTCAACCGTAAGGTCATTTCTGAACTTGCTATCCACGAGCCTGATGCTTTCAAGGAACTTGTAGCGAAAGCCAAGGCTTCCTTGGAGGCCTAAACCTCCCCCACATAGTTTCGGCGTGGAGAATCCAGATCTCCAAAAAATCGTTGCCGATGCTGAGTCATCTCTGCCGGATGTTTCCAATAAACCACAATGGGAACAGACCAAGGCAACTTTTCTAGGTCCCAATGGGAGCCTGACTCAATTCGCAAAGGGCATTGGTGCCGTAGCGAAAGAAGACCGGCCCGCATTTGGTAAGGCACTCAATCAGGCAAAGGGAATCGTCGAGTCCCTGTTTCAAAACCGATTGACCGCGATCGAGGAAATCGAAGACCTTAAGGCTCTCGGCGATAAGATTGACCCCACCCTTCCTTCGGTCTCTTCCCTCCAAGGTGGTTTGCATCCCCTGACCAAGACCAGAAGGAAAATTATTTCTATTTTTCGCAAAATCGGTTTCACCGTAGCCGAGGCCACAGAAGTGGAGACGGAATGGTTTTGCTTTGATGCGCTCAACACACCTGACGATCATCCAGCCCGTGATGAACAGGATACCCTCTTTTTCCCTCCCCATTCGAAATGGGCAAATATTCAGCGGAAAAAAGATGAATCTTATCTTCTAAGAACTCATACCTCCTCAGTACAAATCAGGACGATGCTGCGTGAAAAACCTCCCCTTCGAGTAATTGCTCCGGGTAGATGTTTTCGGCGCGATACCGTGGATGCGACTCACTCCGCAAATTTCCACCAGACTGAAGGATTATTTATTGATCATAAGGTAACTGTTCGTGATCTCAAAGGAGTGTTGGACTTCTTTCTTCGTGAGTTATTTGGCGAAAAAGTGGAGACTCGTCTTCGCCCCAGTTTCTTTCCCTTCACCGAGCCCAGCTTCGAGGTTGATTTGAAAGTTCCAGACCTTGGGAAATTGAGTAATAAATGGATCGAAATCATGGGCTGTGGTATGGTCGATCCGAAAGTTTTGGGGTTAGTGGATATAGATCCGGATGAATGGACTGGGTTTGCATTCGGTCTCGGTATCGAACGGGTGACCATGTTACTCCACGGCATTGATGACATCCGTCATTTTTACCAGAACGACCAACGTTTTCTATCCCAGTTCTCCAGTCAGGTATGAAAATAAGTCTCGATTGGTTATCACAATATGTGGATCTACCCGATCCAGCAGAAGAACTGATTGATGTGCTCCCAATGCTCGGCATCGAGGTGGAAGAAGGAGATGAGGGCCCGTCGGTAAGTCTCGACAAGGTGGTGGTCGGTAAGGTTCTTGAAAAAACCCAACATCCCGAAGCCGACCGGTTAAGTGTCTGTTCAGTCGAGGTTGGAGCGGAAGCACCCGCCCAAATTGTTTGTGGTGCCACCAATTTCAAACCAGGCGACCGGGTACCGGTTGCTCTCCCCGGGGCTAAATTACCCGGCGGATTTAAAATCAAAAAATCCAAACTCAGGGGAGTGGCATCGGAAGGAATGATGTGCAGTGCCAAGGAACTGGAACTGGGGGAAGACGATGCGGGTCTTTTTATTTTATCCGGCGAACCGGAAATCGGCCGAAAAATCACCGATGTGGTCTCCAAATCAACCACTCTTGAACTTGAAATAACCGCTAACCGTGGAGACTGCCTCAGTCATCTCGGGGTTGCGAGGGAAGTGTCCGCTTATTACCAGACTCCCACTCGCTTTCCCGCGGTAAATAATTCAGCAGAACCTACGGACACTGCGACGGGGAATTCACTCCTATCGTCTCTGGATGTTCAATCATCTCAATGTCCCTATTACACCGCATGGTCTGTTAAAGGAGTAAAGATTGCCCCCAGTCCCGACTGGTTGATTGAAAGAATCGAATCAATTGGGTTGCGTCCGATTAACAATGTGGTGGATATCACCAATTTTGTCCTTCATGAAACCGGGCAACCCCTCCATGCATTTGACCTAGAAAAAATTGCCGGCTCGGCCATTGTGGTCAGGGAAGCAAAGGAGGGAGAGAAAATAACCACTTTGGATGATCAGGAGCGTGCCCTGAGCCCAAATATGATGGTGATTGCAGATGCAGAAAAGCCATTGGTTGTTGCCGGAATTATGGGCAGTGTGGATGCCGAAGTCGATAACAGCACCACCGATATTGTTCTTGAATCAGCATGGTTTCATCCCGGTAGTGTCCGAGCTACTGCCCGGACTCTCGGACTGCATACTGACAGTTCGCAAAGATTTTCCAGGGATGTCGATCCAGCAGGTGTCGAATTTGCAGCAAGAAGGGCGATTGATCTGATTACTGAAATTGCGGGAGGATCTGCCAGCAGTGAATTTATATCCGTTGGAGAAACTCCCCGAACCTCACGAACCATTGAAATAGAGACCGATTATGTTGAAGAACGCTGTGGTTTTGAAGTATCGACAGAAGATCTGACC
>Ga0181553_10004696_pt1 | contig 11545 bp, 10 predicted proteins | sample 011ome_17_FD_133753 | JGI IMG/M metagenome (GOLD analysis project Ga0181553, IMG submission 133753) | Coastal salt marsh microbial communities from the Groves Creek Marsh, Skidaway Island, Georgia - 011502XT metaG (megahit assembly) | ecosystem: Environmental > Aquatic > Marine > Intertidal...
ACCGGCACCCCTGCAATAGCCGCCGCTTTACTCGCCGCCCTAATGATCTTTCGCTCATATTCGGACATCGCTGGCTCGCCGCTCGCAATTTTAACAATACCGGGGCGAATGCCCGTATCGCCCACGCCTCGCTCTAATTCCTCTACGAAGATATCGGTTATAGCCTCCTCTTCAAGTAACCTAAAAGTGAATGGCTGGCCCGCGGCCTCGTAATAAACGCCCGCAGCGCAAATCAACTGAATCCCCGTCCGAGTCGCTATTTCAGCATAAAAATCCACATCTCGACCTATATCGGACGGGCAGGGATCGATAACCGTTTTTATCCCGTAATCTTTGAGCTGCTCAAAGGCTGCGCAGACTCGAACGAGCGCCTCCTCTCGCTTAAACTTCGGCTGTCTCGAGTCGAGAAACCAGCCAGGAAAGCCGATAAGTGCATGTTCATGTACTAGAGTCTTACCTAACGCGTCCGACTCAATTGCGCCCAGAACCGATTGAATTTTTGGCATCGTCTGCCTCCTTATTATTTAAGCTAAAAGTGACCTTCATAACCGTGATTGTCAACTGGGAAACGTGTTAAATTGCGGAATCGAATAATCAAAATGAATCGTCAGGACTCACCCTATGCAAATCGTCATTCGTTCTTTTATGAGCGCATTACTGGTCATATTTTTAACCGGCGCGGCATCATCACCTTCCCCAGAGTGGTCGTCTGAGCGCCTTCAGCGTATCAGCCAATATCTTGACTCTGCGGTCGAACAAGAGCTCATGATCGGCGGTGAGGCGCTTATCTGGCATCGTGACAAAGTCGTTTACCAAAGTCGCCACGGCAAACGAGACCACCGAGATCAAGCTTCCTTACCTGACAAGGCGATTTACCGCATTTATTCGATGTCAAAGCCCATCACCAGCGTTGCCATAATGATTCTCGAAGAGCGTGGTCAGTTGCGCTTGAGTGACCCTCTCGCAAAGCATTTACCCGAATTCGCACATCTTGCGGTCTTTGACCCCACTCAAAGCCCAACGGAGACTAATCCGCTTCCCACCACTGAGGCAGAGCGCCCCCCGACAATCGAAGATTTATTGGCGCACAAAGCGGGATTGACTTACGGCGTCTTTGGCTACACACCAGTCGATCAGGCTTACCTCAAAGCGGGCCTTGCACTGAACGCAAACGCTACCCTTGAAGACTACACCAACAAGCTCGCACAGTTACCCTTACTCTATCAACCTGACACAACCTGGCATTACAGTGTAGCTACCGACGTGCTAGGGCGTGTTGTTGAGGTCGTCTCAGGCCAGAAATTCAGCGATTTTCTGCAACAGGAAATCTTCTCGCCTTTGAAGATGGTTGACACGAGTTTCGTGATCGCGCCAGAGAATCGGGACAGGCTGACTACCATGTACTCTCCAAAGGGTACGAACGAACAATTTGAGCAAAAAGGCTTTGCAGCACAACCTACAGGAACAGGCCTAGAACCCGCCCCCGCAATTTTTGAACAACCGTACCAACCTGGTGCAAAATTCCAGTCCGGTGGCGGGGGATTATTGAGCACCACGCCGGACTATCTACGTTTTACTCGCATGTTGTTGAACGAGGGGGAGCTTGATGGCGCTCGAATTCTGGCGCCGAGCACCGTTCGCCTCATGCACACCGACTTTTTAGGCGCTCAAGCCACCAACACCTACGTGAATGGTGGAACCCCCAGAGAAGGGCGAGGTTTTGGCTTAGGGTTCGGTATTATTAAAGATCAAGGGCTTGCAGCGACGCCTCAAGGCGTTGGCTCATATTACTGGGGCGGCGCAGCCGGAACAATTTTTTGGGTTGATCCGGAAAACGACGTCATTGGCATCTTCATGACACAGAGCATCCCGCATAGAACCCAGCTAGGCCAAGATTTCGCCAGAATGACCTATCAAGCCTATCTGCGTTGAGCGCAGAATTGAACCCGAGAGTCCGAGCGGCTCAGTACATGGTGCTGAGCGCCTTGGGCTTTGCATTAATGGCGGCCCTAGTGAAAGTGGCTGGCCTTCGCGGTTTCCCAGTTCTTCAAATCATCGCTGCCAGAGCCTTAGTCTCGCTGGGGATCAGCTGGTGGGACACGCATCGTAAGAGAATCAGTCCGTTCGGCCAACACCGAAAATTGCTCTTCGCACGGGGGCTTATTGGCTTTTTAGCACTGATGTGCGTCTACTCAGCGGTGATTCATTTGCCTCTCGCTGAGGCAACAATACTTCAGTACACCCACCCTATTTTCACACTGCTGTTCGCGTTGGTGGCTCTCAAAGAAGCGGTTAATCGCGCTACCTTGCTGTGTATTGCGCTGAGCATCCTCGGATTAGTCGTCATACTGCAGCCCTCAACCGGTCTCCAAGAGTCCGCGAACCTACCACCCTACTATGTATTCCTCGCCCTGCTCGGGGCTGCGGGCTCAGGTGCAGCTTATGTGCTTGTTCGAAAACTCGCCCCGCTTGAAGATAGCTCCGTAATCATTTTTTATTTTCCCCTCGTATGCTTACCCAGCGCGCTTGTGCTTGGCTGGCGGGATTTTATTATGCCCATTGGGTGTGAATGGCTTATCCTGCTGGGCGTTGGCGTCTTCACACAAGTGGGACAGTGGGGCTTAACCAAAGGGCTTGCCCTTTATAAGGCAGGCACAGTTGTCGCGTTCTCCTATGTGCAAGTTCCCCTCGCTGCAATGCTCGGACTTCTGTTTTTCAATGAGTCGCTCAGCGTGACTTCTATATTGGGTGGATCGTTGATAATTTTAGGTGCTTGGATTAACACAAAGGACAAGACATGAGCAAACACGCGCTAATAAAAACCTTGGCTGTACTCTCTATCGCGGCGCTTTCTTATTGGACACATGCGAATGAGATCGCTATCGTGATCCACGGTGGGGCCGGCACGATCACACCCGACAAAATGACTCCCGAGCTTGAGAAGAGCTACACAGATATCCTCGTTCGAGCAAGTGAACACGGTTATAACTTATTGAAGAGTGGCGCATCGAGCGAGCAGGCGGTTATCGAGACTATAAAGATCATGGAGGACTCGCCCCTTTTCAATGCCGGCCACGGAGCGGTATTGACCAATCAAGAAAAAGCCGAGCTGGATGCCTCTATCATGCGTGGATCTGATCTCTCTGCCGGCGCCATAGCAGCCGTGACTACAATCAAAAATCCCATTGAATTAGCCTATGCCGTGATGACTCAATCTGAGCACGTCATGCTCGTAGGTAATGGTGCTGAGGTATTCGCAGACGAGGTCGGTATCGAACGAGTAGATAACGCCTATTTCATAACGCCAAGACGCCTTGAGCAAGTTCGCGCAGCCAAGACGCGCGAGGCAACCGCAATGATTCCCAAACCCGAAAAATATGGAACCGTTGGTGCAGTGGCGCTCGATCTAAACGGCAACATCACCGCAGCAACGTCCACCGGTGGAATGACCAACAAACGCTATGGCCGAGTTGGAGATGCACCGATCATTGCGGCGGGCACTTACGCTGACAACACCGTTTGTGGTGTTTCCGCCACCGGTCACGGCGAGTATTTTATCCGCGCTGCGGTTGCGCACGATATTTGCGCTCGCAGTTTGTATAAGGGTATCTCGCTTAAAGCGGCCGCAGATGAGGTGATTCAAGACAAACTGGTCGCCATGGGTGGCGACGGCGGAATTATTGCTTTAACGCCAAGCGGCGAGGTAATTTTCAGCTTCAACACAGCGGGTATGTACCGTGCTGGCATCGACGCTCAAGGGAATCGTACCGTAGGAATCTATGCTAAACCTCAGTAAAAATCGGCTCATACCGGGTTTCCTAGCCATCATGACATCAATGTCTTTGGATGCAGCAGTCCCACTGAGCCGCGTACTCGAACAGTCGGTTACACCCTACTCCGAAAAACGCGCATACGGTCCGAGTCAGTACCAGTATGCGCTCCGATGGCACCCAAAACCTTCGGAGCATCTGGGCGCTACTGTCGTTTTCGTGCACGGTGGCTGCTGGCTCAGCGAATATGATCATACTCACGCCGACAGTTTCGTAAGCGACCTCGCGGAGCGAGGTTTTGATACCTGGACACTGGAATACCGAAGAACGGGGAGCTCAGGTGGTGGCTGGCCCACCAGCCTAAATGACGTACTCGACGGTTTGACGATGATCAGCGATTTCTACTCTAGATCAGCCACCGAAGCTGGCAAAAATCCACCAGAGACAGCAACGTTTGATTACTCGACTAATAAGGTCACAGCGCCGCCCATCATCGTGGTGGGGCACTCGGCTGGCGGTCATCTCGCTCTGCTCGCCGCGTTTAGTAAGGGCCCCGATCAAAGTGTTCATACTATCGGCTTGGCTCCGATCACAAATCTAATCGCATACGCAGAAGGCCTAAATTCTTGCCAAAAAGGGACGGTGCCTTTCATGGGCGGCACTCCAAGCGATTTGCCGGAGGAGTATGACAAAGCCACCCTATCCAATAAGTCATTTAGCGGCTTGCAATCATCCATCTTGCAGGGCGAGGCTGATCCCATTGTAACGCCTGATCAATCTCTACTTGCCGGTGCCTCCACGACCCTTGTGCCCGAGGCAGGGCATTTTGACTGGCTCTCGATCGGAAGCCGAGCCCATACGGTGCTGATTGATACGCTCGCCGCTATTTTAGAAGACGCCAGCAATGCAACTCATGGAAACAAAGCCGATGATTGAGCTGCACGCCAAAGCTGAGCAACTCGACCAGAGCGATCCGCTTAGCATTCACAGAGCGAAATTCAGTCTGCCGAAGGATGTTATTTATCTTGATGGTAATTCACTAGGGCCACCCAGCAAGACAGCGCTCGCCATGCTTGAAGAAAGCGCCAGAACACAGTGGGCAGCAGATCTGATCAAAAGTTGGAACTCGCACGATTGGATTAGTTTACCGCAGCGTGTAGGTGCTTCGATTGCTCCGCTCATAGGTGCGAATGCCGAGCAAGTCATTGCCTGCGATAGCATTTCAGTCAATCTCTTTAAGATATTAAGCGCCATCATTCGTGGTTCAGACCGCACCACAATTTTACTGCAAGAGGACAATTTCCCCACCGACAACTACGTTGCGCAGGGTCTCGCGCAATTCACTCAGGGCAAAGTTCGCTTGCGCTATGCGCCGCCAGATCAACTTACTCAAGCACTGGATGATGATGTCGCTGCCCTTTTACTCTCGCATGTGCATTATCGCACCGGGGAACGCTATGACTTGGAGGGGATAGCCAAATTCGCGCACGCCTCAGGCGCGAAAATTATCGCAGACCTTGCCCACAGTGCTGGCGTGCTAGACCTTCGATTAAACGATTGGGATGTCGATTTCGCCGTCGGCTGTGGCTACAAATTCCTGAACGGAGGACCTGGTGCTCCCGGATTCATTTTCGCTAAAGCATCAGCAGAAGCCGCAGCTACGAGTGCACTTCAAGGCTGGATGGGCCACGACTCGCCGTTTGAATTCAAGGCAGAACAAAAGACAGCGAGCGGCATGAAGGGCTTCCTTGTGGGCACTCCACCCATACTTTCGATGTCGGCGTTAATGGGTGCCCTGAGCGACTTTGAGGGGATTCCACTGATAGAGCTGGAATCTAAAGCACTCGCTTTGGGACACACTTTTTTGACGGCACTTGATCAACTTGAACTACTAGAGTCCCTACCGCTAATTAGCCCAATCGTCCAGGAGAAACGCGGCGCTCAGCTCAGTTTTTCACACCCCGATGCCTACGCCATCTCTCAGGCCTTGATATCTGAAGGGGTTATCGGAGATTTTCGTGCTCCAAATGTACTACGGTTTGGCTTCTCTCCCCTCTTCTTGTCATTTGCGGATACGGTTAATGCCGCGTTAAAGTTGAAGGAGATCATGGACAATCAGATCTACACGCAGAAACGATTCCAGACCAAGAATAAGGTCACCTAAAACGATAAAAGGAGAGCCCATATGATACTAAAAGACAAAGTTGTAATTGTCACCGGCGCGGGACCAGGAATGGGACAGGCGGCCTGCCGTGGCGCCGCCAAAGAAGGCGCCAAAGTCGTGGTCTCTGCACGCAGCGTTGAGGCAATTAAAGCCATTGCAGACGATATCAACGCACAGGGGGGCGAAGCGATCGCGATTGCCTGCGATGTATCAAGCGATGAGCAGTGCAAGCAGCTTGTCCAAACCACGATTGACAAATGGGGCCGAGTCGATGGCCTTGTGAATTCGGCCTATTACCACCCCGACTGGGCTGGTTTACTAGAACACCCGCTCGAGCAGGTGCATCAGGCATTGGATGTAATCTCGGTTGGCGCTCTGAGAATGGCACGTGAAGTGGTGCCCCATATGAAGGCACAAGGCAAGGGGTCTATTGTTAACATATCAACGCTCGCGACCCGCAAGCCTATGCCCGGTGAAGGCGGCTACGCTATGGCCAAGTCAGCTTTAAATCAGCTGACACGCCAACTGGCTGTCGAGCTCGGTGGGACCGGAGTGAGAGTGAATACCGCACTGATGGGTTGGATGGACGGTGTGCCTCTACAGCACTTTTTCACCTCTCAAGGAGAAGCGGGAGAAGCCTTCAGAAACCAACGAGCGAGTGAAATTCCCGTTGGGCACATCCCCCCAGATAGCGCCTGTGCGCAAGCGATCTATTTTTTGCTGAGCGACTATGCCAGCGAGATAACGGGCGCAGCACTGGATGTGAATGGTGGCGACTGGGTCGCGGTATAGAGGTATCGAGCGGGGTCTCCCCCGCTCTTGACTTTGCCCTTAGGCAACTTCGAACAAACCAGCAGCACCCATACCACCGCCAATGCACATGGTGACAACGACGTAACGCAATCCACGACGTTTGCCTTCCAACAGAGCGTGCCCAACCATACGAGCTCCGCTCATACCAAAGGGGTGCCCTATTGAAATTGAACCGCCATTAACGTTCAGTTTATCGTTGTCTATGCCGAGCTCATCGCGGCAGTAGATCACCTGACACGCAAAAGCTTCGTTCAGCTCCCACAGATCAATGTCGTTCACGCTCAGACCATGACGTTTCAACAATTTTGGAATGGCGAATACCGGCCCAATGCCCATTTCGTCGGATTTACAGCCGGCTACCGCTAAACCACGATAAAAGCCAAGCGGTTCGATACCTTTAGTTTTGGCCAGCGCAGCGTCCATAACCACGCAAGCAGAAGCGCCATCCGATAACTGCGATGCGTTACCCGCAGTGATGAAACGCCCTTCTTTAACCCAATTGCCGTCTTTCCATACGGGCTCGAGAGAAGAGAGGCTCTCTAAGGTTGTAGAGGGACGGTTGCATTCGTCACGATCCACCACGACATCTTGATAAGTCGTTTCTTTAGTCTCTTTGTTGAACACTGCCATTTTCGTCGCCATGGGTACGATTTCATCGGCAAACAAACCGGCTTGTTGCGCGGCGGCTGTTCGCTGTTGGCTCTGCAGCGAATACAGGTCTTGAGCTTCACGTGAAATGTTGTAACGGGCGGAGACCACTTCAGCGGTCTCAAGCATTGGCATATAGGCCGTTGGGTCGATATCAACAACCGTTTGCGATACCGCCCGGTAACCGTTCTTGTGCTTAGTTTGAACCAATGAAATCGATTCAACACCACCGGCAACGGCGATATCGTATTCATTACACATGATACTTTTCGCTGCAGTTGCAATAGACATCAAGCCAGAGGAGCATTGACGTTCAATCGCCATACCCGAGACGGTGTCTGGCAGACCGCCGGCAAGCGCGCATAAACGACCGATATTGTAGGATTGCGTGCCCTGCTGCGCGGCGGCACCAAAGATGCAATCGTCCACTTCAGCAGGATCAATGCCGGCTCGTGCAACAGCGGCACGAACGACATGCCCCCCCATCGCAGGCGCTTCGGTATCATTGAATCCGCCTCTAAAGGACTTTGCTAATCCAGTGCGTGCGGTTGAAACAATTGCGGCTTCTCTCATTATGCTTTACTCCCAGTCTAAAGTAGGGTGCACTTTGCGGTCTGGAGTGGAAAACCTCAACCCCTAATCGGACTACCCTCAAGTAAGCGAGCGTCCAAAACGCATCAAGCGCCCTAATTTGATCTCAATTCTTGTGATATTTTCAGTTTAGCTCGGTGCGCCACCTAAAATATGGGCACTCATATCACCCATAAGATCGATTCCCAGATAACGCTTCTGTTTGAAGCACCACTCACCCTCGATTTTGTGAAAATCATCCTCGTAGCGTCCACTTGCAACAACCTGTAGAGGAAAATCCGGCGTTTGCTGGATGACTGTCCAGCAGCTCAATACCTGCGCCACACCGAAATCTTCATCAATCTCGATAATCGGATTGGTTATGATGTGACGTGTGCGCGAGCTCCCACATTCGTAAATCCGCACCATGCCGTGCCACATCGCCGCTATCTGTTTGGCATCCGATATAACATGCCCCTCCCCCATGGCTATCTGCCCGTGCTTGAACAATGCGGCAGCCTCGTCAAACCTACCCTGATCAATACAAAGGCCGTAGCGGTATAGGAGATTCATTATTTTTGTTTCGGAATTCATGGCTGGCACCCCAACTTATCTAGTCTAGATAGACTAGCATTGAAGCGCCTCAACACGGTACCTGCGCGGTAGAATCAATTAAAACAAAAATTAAGGGAAATGGACGATGTCAAACGCAGCTGAAGCATGGAAGGCGTTTTGCGCCAAGCTAGAGCAAAGCGGGGAAATTATCCTCGATGAACGCGTGCCAAAAGATCCACTCATACAAGCGGAAGGCTTTCGCTACCTCTCTCGCTTAACCAAACTGGCACTAGAGCAGTACGTTGAAGCCAACGACCCTGACTTCCCGTTTTTTTATGCCCTTTCACATGAAACAGGCAAGATTGGCGCGGACAACCCTGATAATCGATATCTTAACGCCTCAATCAAAGGCGACTGCGATTATCGAATCACAGGCACTAAAGGGTCTATGCCCTACTTTTCCATCGTAGCAAACGCCATGCGCTACCACATCGATGGCAGCGCCCACCCCACCGGCAGTCTCATGATGGACGAGATAGAATGGGGCCCCAATGGTGAGGTTGAGATCGTGGCCTCGTGCACACCTCAAGAGGGTAACTGGCTCCGCCTAGAGCCCGATGCCAGCGTCATCATAATCCGACAGTCTTACATGGACCGGGCCAATGAACGCCCGGGTGACTTCAAGATTGAACGCATCGGCGGACCCGAGCGACCAGCACCTTTGAATCCACAGATTCTTTGCGACGGGTTAGATCGTGCAGCGCAATTTGTCAACGGTGTAGCAAGGACCTTCTTCGACTGGGCGTTGCTTTTCAAAGAGAGTACCAACCGTTTTCCAAATATTGATCAGGCGATGTTCCAGAAAGCGGGAGGAGCCGCTGATATCTACTACGCGCACGCGTATTGGTCAATTGCGCGTGATGAAGCTTGGGTCATCGATGTAACGCCACCCGAATGTGATTACTGGAACTTCCAATTCGACAATTTTTGGATGGAGAGCTTTGATTACCGATTTCGCGAAGTCACACTCAATAAACATACAGCAAAAGTCAGGGCCGATGGCACCCTGCGTATTGTTTGCTGCGCAGACAACCCCGGTGTCGACAACTGGATTGACACATCCGGTCATACCGAGGGCACAGCCCTCATCCGCTGGGTTGGTGCAGATCATCATCCCCTGCCCGTAACAAGAGTCGTATCATTAGCAGAGCTTGCGCGGGAACTCAGCGACTAAAATAGAGAGAACTATGGATAGCATTCAATGTACAGAGGACCTGACGGTCGAAAATTTGAAACGTATCGCTGTTGTGCGCGCAGGGCTCAATGATTTTGGACCAAATAAGTTTGAAATAGCATTGGGCCAACTTACCGATGCCATGAGATCAGAAGCTCAGCTTTCGCCGCAGGGCTTAATGATGCAGTCAGAGCGAATACTCAACTCACTCAATAACCGATTGCGCAAACAGGCCTTCTTGACCAAGCACCCTGAGATTCTTGAGGAGCAAATCAAAGTTTCTGCCATCATTATCGGACTACCTAGAACCGGCAGCACCATGTTTCATCGACTGCTGTCCTCTAATCCGCGTTTCACCGCAACCTACTGGTGGGAAACAATGTTCCCGCTTCCTATGGATCATGAAGCGCCCTACGAACCGACCCAACGGATCGAGATGGCAGAGGGGCTTATGAGCCAGATTTTGGATGCGATGGAGAACTTTGAAGCGATCCATCCCATGAACGCACGCGCACACGATGAAGAGGTCACGCTGCTAGAGCACAGCTTTGTAAGTAATGTGCCCGAGTCGGCCATGTATCTGCCTACCTATGGCGAATGGATGCTCAATGCGGATCAAACGGAGAGCTTCGAGGAACTCTTGGATTACCTAAAAATATTGCAGTGGCAGACCCCAAAGCGGCGTGAACAAGGCTGGGTACTCAAGTCACCTCACCACCTTACCTGTACTGCCACCTTGCTGAGACTCTTCCCAGAAGCCTTAATCATCATGCCGCATCGCCCCATCGAGCAAGTGATGCCCTCTTGGTACAGTATGGTCGGTACGCTCACGAAAGCAGATAGCTCTGTTCCTGACGTCGTTGTCAAACAAGCCCACCACTGGACTGCGCGCCTAGTCAGAAACCTCCAAGATACGATTGCTGCCCGTAACAGTGCCCCAGAGCGTTTTATGGATATCAACTATCGAGTTTTACTAAGCGATCCCATGTCGGCGTGCAAAGCGGTTTTCGATAAGCTCGGACTCACTTTTACAGAATCAGATGAGCGAGCCTTTCAGGCTCATTTGGACAGCAATCGACGCGATGATCGCCCACCCCATAAACATAACTTGGCCGACTACGATACGACCATTGAGCAGATAAGCGAGTCCTTCGCGTTCTATACCGAGACCTTTCGCGATGTATTTGAGGAAGCGTAAATTACCGCGTAAGCACCGGGGGCTCGAGATGAGCCCGCTTGCAGACTTTTGCAACCATAGTGTAAAGATCAAATCGTACTCTGAGCGAAAGGAGGCAATATGTCTAAAATTTTCCCCCTCGCTCTGGCCCTACTCTGCACCTTCAGTATGAATCCAATCGGGGCTTCAGACGTGTCCGATAAGCCCATCGTTATCGCTCACCGAGGAGCCAGCGGCTATCGACCCGAGCACACGCTAAGCAGTTACCAGCTTGCCATTGAGCAAGGCGCTGACTTCATTGAACCTGATCTAGTGATGACCAAAGATGGGGTGCTGATCGCTCGCCACGAAAATGAAATTAGTGGGACGACCGACGTCGCTGAGCATTCCGAATTCAGCGACCGCTATAAGACCAAAGTGATCGATGGTGAGACCTTTACAGGATGGTTCACCGAAGATTTTACACTGGCCGAGATTAAAACCCTGCGAGCGAAGGAGCGCCGCCCTGCTCTTCGCTTCGATAACTCTCAGTTTAACGGTACAGATGAGATACTCACCTTTCAGGAAGTTATTGCCACAGCAAAAAACGGCTCAGAAACAGCGGGGAGAACCAT
>Ga0181553_10004700_pt1 | contig 11540 bp, 3 predicted proteins | sample 011ome_17_FD_133753 | JGI IMG/M metagenome (GOLD analysis project Ga0181553, IMG submission 133753) | Coastal salt marsh microbial communities from the Groves Creek Marsh, Skidaway Island, Georgia - 011502XT metaG (megahit assembly) | ecosystem: Environmental > Aquatic > Marine > Intertidal zone...
AGGACAGGAGAACTGCCTGATGAGAAGGCTGCAGAAATAGCTAATAAAGTAGTAGGTTTAATTACACTAGATGGTAAAGAGCATGAGTTTTCAGATCACCTTAAAGTTATGGGTATGGTGGAACAAATGAACAAATTAGATGATACTTTGAAGGCTAATTCAAAAGATGCACAAAACAAACCTTGTGAATAAATTAATTAATTAATTTGTTTATAATGAAAATATTTTTTAATTTTGCACAAAACAAAATAGAATAAGATGAATTTAAAATGTAGAGTTATCAAAAACCAGCAAGGTGATATTGAGTTTATCGAAGCTCCTAATGGTAACAGAAGCCTTTTATTTGATAAGTTAGTAGAGATCACTGGCGGTAATAAAAATACCGCCCTTGATCTTTATGCTTTAACAGAGACTGAGGATTTTAAAGATATGGTAGACATCAAAACTGGCAAAGTGAAGATGGACCTTCTAAGAAAAGCTGAAAAATTTATTCAAAATAAAATTTCTACTACAGAAGATGTTGAAAAAATTGCAGGTTTTAATAAAGGTGTAGAGCAAGTAAAACAGTTTGCTGAAGAGTATAAAAAAAGTAAAAATATACAAAGAACTCCTCACAACCCTGTACAAAAACTAGTACCAGAAGTCTCTCAGGAGATAGCAAAAGTATATGAAACTATACCTAACAACCCTAAAAACAAAGATGTAAAAAAGGCCTACGATGCATTAATAAAAGAAACTGCAGACCAGTATAATTTTATTGTAAGTAAAGGGTTAAAAGTTATCAGATACACAGGGGAAGGGGAACCCTATAACAACTCTAAAGAGATGTTGGAGGACTTACGTAAAAATCACACACTTAGGTTTCTACCTAACGAAAATGCATTCGGTCAGGACCCATCAGCAGTAAAAGACAATATTGGTTTAGCACTAAGCGGTATAAAATTAGAAGATGGTTATGAATTAACTAATTCTGAAGTATTTAGAGTAGTGCATGACTATTTTGGGCATGGTATCCTAGGTAATGAGTTTGGGGCTATAGGAGAAGAGAATGCCACACTCCAGCACTTAGATTTGTATACTAGTGCAGCAGCACCAGCGGTTGTGTTTCAAACAAGGGGGCAGAATAGTTGGGTGAATTTTAGTGGTGTAAATAAAGAATCCAACGATTTAAGAGCAAAGGCTAGAGAGTTAAGAAAACAAAACAAAAACGAAGAGGCAGACAAATTAGTAGAAGAAGCGAACAAAAAATTTCAGTTTGCAGAACCCAAAATAGGTATTTTTCCAAACAAATATAATTTTAAGAAGTATGACACAGCAAGAAGACTTAAAGAAGAAGAAGAGATTAAGTCCAGAGGAGATAAATTTAGCAATACTGCAGCAGCCAAACTATTACGAGACATATCTAAGAAAAGCGTTGGAAGAAGGGGACTCTCTAGAACAAGCTTTGGAATACCTCAAGGACTTCAATCTTTAAAAGGTAAGACCACTAGGGTTTTAGTAGATGATAAGATAAAACTTGGTATAGAGAAAGCGTTCCCTAAGATTAAAGAGTTTCCATTAGTGTACGAGATACAAGATGGTGCCAAATATAGAGAGTTACAGGAAAAAGCTTTAGTAAATAATAAGTTTAAGAGATCTGTAACCATACACTCTGCAGAAGAGTATAATGAAATGCGAATGTTTATAACAGAGGATGGAACTACTGGTATAACATTAACTGCAGATGGGCACCTTGGTGGAGCATTTTCTGATCCTAGCAATAACAGACCTGGGGATTTAGTACAGCTTTTAATTATAGGTATCAAAGAGGGGGCCACAAATGCCGAAGCTTTTGATACAGTACTACCAGACTACTACTCTAGTTTTGGTTTCAAGGCGGTCTCTAAAGTGGCATTTAATGATGCAGAAGGTATTAAACCAGAAGGGTGGGATTACAAAGTATATGAGAAGTTTAACAATGGTAGACCAGATGTAGTTCATTTTATATGGGATGGTGGGGATAGAAATACAATTGAGGATAGGTTAAACCAATTTGATAATTACTCTACTTACCAAAAAGGGCAAGTAAAGCAGTTTAACAAAGATGGTTATAATTCTTCTTACAACTTTATGAATAAAGAGGTAGCTAAGAGGTTTAATTATGAACAAGCACAACTTGCTAAAAAGGCATCTGAACCTATAGCTGCAGAGAGAAAACCTACTATGAGTTATGAAGGAGCTAAAATATACTCTAAAGATAGAGTTAACCCTATTACAGGAGAGGCTACTGGGGAAGTAGAGCTTGAAATGATAGAGACAGCCCCTAAATCTAGAGGTAAAGGACAAGCTAAAGAGTTACTAAAAGAGTTCTTACAGTATACAGATTCTTTAGGCAAAAGTGTTTATTTATCGGTATCACCTAGGGATAAAACAACCACTACAGAGGGATTAAAGAGGTTATATAAAAGTGTTGGTTTTGAGGAGACATCTGATTTTGAAATGATTAGACCAGCTAGTAATATATCACCTAAAGGTTTTGATTCAAATGGGGAGGCTAGCACAAAAGAGCTATTTTCTTTTATCAACAGCACCGATAGAACTCTTACAAATAAGAAGTTATCTATGGCTAGAAATTCTATGATGGCTTTAGGTATTACAAAATCCTCTGAGCTATTAAGTAAGTTAGAGTCAGCTTTATTAAAAGATGGAAATATAGTATTTGATGCTAATAAATTAGAGGCCAGCGGGGTGTTCAACAAATATGAAGCTACAAAAATACTAGGATCTTTTGAGAAACAACAAAAAATAAAACAGAGTTATTTAGAGCTTAAAAATCAAGAGCCTTTTGAGGTAGATTATGATAGTGATTTTGTAACAATAAATGACACAAAACTAAATTCTTTTGGTAAACAATCAGTTACAAATCCTCACTTAGCTAAAAAAGAGTTATTGATGGATATTGCAGGTTTAGATGAATCTGAAATAGAGTACAATTTAGTACCAGAGTTGGGAGATAAATATGCATCTGATCCAGAGTTTAGAAGTAAGTTAGTAAAATTGGCAGAAAGAAGTAGGGCAGTTACTGTAAAAGAGGAGGTTAATGGTAAGCTTGTAGATAGGACTACTGATATAGAAAACCTATTAGTAGAAACAGTTACAAACGAAGAAAACAAAACCCTAGCAGATAACATAGCTGTTATAACAAAGGATATATCTGAAGATATTTGGGAAAATAACCCTCCATTAGTTATTAAGGTATTAGATAGTATAGAGAAGGAAGTTATTAAAAGTGGAATAGCCTTGACAGATCTATCTTCTAAATACTTGACACATAGTAGACAAGATATGGTTACATTGCTAGAGTCTATGGAAGACTACTTAGAAGACATAAGTAATCCTAGCACCTTAAAGATTTTTGCAGATAACTACTCAGAATTCTTTGATACAGTAGACACACAAACAGAAATCATACAAACAACAAATGATTTTGATACAGTTGTAGATACAGAGAGAACAGAATATGAGATGTTTGCAGAGTATGGTTTGGTTAAGATGCATGGAGATATTTACAGACAAGTAGAGGATCAACCTTTGGCAGAGCTTTATGAAAACATAATTGAGCATAAGGATAAAGTACCTGGAAGTGTAAAAGACACTGTAGAGTTACAGAAGTATGTTCAACAAAAAGTTTCAGAACTAGAGGTTTCAGACTACACAGTAGATTCAGATAACTTAGAGAAGATGGTCTTATATAAAATGTTTTTTAATTTTCCACTAAAAGCAGAAGATTCTGTGGTAGATACTGAAAGTCTTTCTAAGATTAGTATGGATCCAGAATACTTAGTAGGGGATTTTATAAAAGAGTTTAATAAGTGGGTTATTAAGAACAAAAACCCATACTTCAAAGTTACCGAAAGGGGTATAGAACTTATTGAAAATGATCCAATATCTAAACAAGAAGCTGTACTATCTTTAGCCAAAGATGTGAGGGAAAAATTAACCCAATACAACGCACTATCAAAAAGGCTTAATTTAGATTTACCTATGGAGGAAACTCTCCCAGAGTATGATCACAAAGGGGAAGAGAGAGATAGAGTAATAAATAACCCAAATAGTGTAAAGAAATTAGAGGGTAGCTACTTGAACTTAGAGGATGGTGTATTAGCAGTTAGAGATGTAACTGACACCTTCATAAGAACACCTAAAGGTGTGTATGAGATGATATATGAGTCAGGAAATGTTAAATTCTATGGCCAGCTTCCAGAGGCAACATCTGATTACAAGGTGTTTGGAGCAGAGGCACCATTATCTGATATTGACTTCTCTAAATATAACTATTTAGAAACTTCTCCTAGTTTGTTTAAGACAATGAAGAAGTATTACACTAAGGCAGAACTTGATAAAATAAACGAGGACTTCTTTGGTTGTGAGTAAGAACAAAAGGCTACTTTAACAGGTAGCCTTAGTTTTTTAATGTATTTGGTTAATTAAAACCGAATTACTATATTTGCACTATAATTTTATATAAAATATGAGCTGTACTATTAAATATAACGAAAAAAAGGAAATACAAAACGTGTTTACACCAGAGGGTGTAGAAAGCAGACTGTTTAGACAGATAGCTAGAATACCTCACGTAAATAATTTTGATGAAGCTTTAAGCATCTTCAAGAATGTCTACACAGACAGCTCTTTAGAAGAGGAGAGTCTAGTTTTTAGGTCGGATAAAGGTAACAATTTTGATAGTTATGCTAAGGCCTTAAAAGATTCTACTTCTGGAGACATAGAAATCGGTGTACTTGGGGAAGAAGGCTTTAAGAACTTCTTAACGGTGTCTTCTAACACAAACCCTTCCACATATGGTGGATTAATAAATAATTGGATAAAAAGTAATGTTTTATCTGATCAAAAAATTATAGAAAATGGTAAGACTTACCATAAAGCTGCAGGTGTGCATGGACCTTTACAAATTGCCAACGAGCAAATTATAAAAGAGGATGCTAAAATACACCTAGGGAGAAAGAATTTCACCTTACATCGTGATGGTAGATTAGAGTTACGAGACGAAAAAGGTAAGGTACAAGTTGGAGATAAACTATTGTCTATAGAAGAGATAAGAGGTTCTAGTTTGAGGGAGTTAGAGAAAAAAGTAGGGAAAGAGGATGCTAAAGAGTTAGTTATAAACAATATAGTTAGCCAAGCAATGCCAGCAGGGATAAATCCAGAGAACCTCACTCAAAATGAAGAACAGCTAAAACTAAACTTACTAGATTTACTTAACAACATGGGTGTTACTGTTACATCTATTGAAAACTATGTAGACAGGTATAAGTCTGTAAATGGCGTGGATCCCTCAGCAAAAGCTTTAGTAGATATAGCTAATCAAGTTATAGCCTTTAAGGATGGTCACATAACCTTAGATGCATTAGCAGAAGAGACTGTACACTTTATAGTTGAGACTTGGGATAATGCTGAGATAGAGAACTTAGTAAGGAATGCACATAAAACTGAGTCTTATGCAGAATTCTCTGAGCAGTATAGAGAAATTTATACAAAAGAGAATCCAAACATGTCGGAGGAAGAGGTAGAAACCTTAGTAAGAAAAGAAGTATTAGGTAAGGAGTTAGCAAAATCTCTTAGAGATAGACTTTCAATGGAGGGTAAAACAGAGGTCCAACAAAACATATTGACTAGATTAGTAGATATGTTACGAAACTTCTTCAATAACCTTATTGTAAAAGATAATTTTTATAGTAACCTTGAAGACTTAGCTGTAAAAGTTGAGGATTTATTATTAACAAAGGATGTAAATAATTACCTTAACCTAAACCAAGCAAAAAGTAAGAAGTTTAGAATGTACCAAACACACATTAGTGGGGACATATCTATTGATACAAAGAATAAAACATTAAAAGATTTAATGGCTGTCCTTCTTGAACAAGAGAAGAATATGAAAAGGGCTGGAAGTGGGTCTATATCGAATATTAGAATGTTGAATGAGTCTATGGACAAATTTCTTAAAAAGAGTTCTATATTAGACTTACTATCTTTAGCAAAAAGACAATCTGAGTATGTAGAATCAGCTATTGAAAGAGCTAAACAAAGGGGTGAGACTTTATCTAATGAAGAAGGTATTGTATTACATGGTTTACAAAAACAAATCATGCCAGTTTTAAATAAGCTCTTGGCTTACGCTTCACAAAAAGATTCAGATCTGAAAGACATAAAAGAGGATATTGCTAAGATTACATCTAGAATTAATGCTGTTGATGGTAAGGTTACGATTACTGAAAATGCTATTTTAGACAGGCTTGTAGAGAGATTATCAGCTAGAGGAGGTATTCCAAATGAAGAGGAGAAAGCTAGAGTAAAAGAAGCTTTAGATGGAGCACTTTCTGATACACAGACATTTTTTGCAGTGTTTGGCCAAATAACACATGCTAATGACCCACTACTTAATATGTTAGGTAGTGTTATTGCAGATATGCACATGCAAGCTGAAAGATCTTTCCAAAACAGGGCTAGAAAATTCCAATCTAGAATTAAAGAACTAGGTTTCACAGAAAAAGATTTATCTAAATTTTCTTCTAGTAATGGCTATTTGATGAGTGTGTATGACTTTGACAAGTTTGATAAGGATATTATAGATTTAAAACTAGCTGCTTATAAAAAATACAGTGGTACCCAAATGTCAGATGAAGATATTATAAAGGGTATAAAAACTAATAACTTACCTCGTATAGAGGATGAAGTAGCAGAGCAAGCTTATTACAGAGATGTTAATGAGCAAACAAATGATAAAATTGAGAGAAGTTTCACTAAAGAATTTTACGATCAGAGAGAACAAAGATACGAAAAATTAGGTATTAGTGAAACCACTAAGAGGGAGTTAAGAGCTTTATCTGGAGATATGGGAGTCCTAATGTCAAGAGTTAAAACTGAAAAAGGTTTACCTAGATATACAATCCAAGATAAGTATGACCTAGATGGCTTAAACATTAAAAGAAAGAAATTAAAATCTTTTTATGACAGTTTAGGTAACGTAAAAGCAGGTATAGTATTTGCAGATAAAATGGGCCCAAATACCATAGAAATTGGGGGACTTTTTGTAGAGCTTGATAGCAACCCTTCAGAAGAGGCTATTGTGGCTTTTGAGATGAGTAAGTTAGATCAAGAGTTCTTAAAAGAAAAACAAGCTGAGGCACTAGTTTCTGGAACCAAGATTGATACGGAAAAATTAGCACCTAAATTTTTAGAGGAACTGTCTAGAATAGAGAGGGAAGAGGGTAGAGAGGCTGCAGTAGAGTTCTTTTTATTAAATTCAACTGTAGGTTTTTCTAATGAATTTTGGAATAACTTTGATACAACTAGTGAGGTAGCTTTAGCTATGGATGAGTACTTAGCTGATCCAAACTCTGAAGAAATTTGGAAAGAGAGAATAAAGCATTACAGAGAGAATATTCAGACAAGAAAAGCTATACTTAAGCAATACCAAGATTCAAGAAACTTTACCAACACGATGGTGGAGGAGATGACTGATAAACAAAGGGCAGAATTAATAAGGCTTTCTGAGGAAATAGACTCTGCATTCTATGAACTGTCTTCTATACTAAGAAAGGATAACTTCTTAGAGGGGGAAATTGAGGAGCCTACCACAGAAACTACACCTAATCAAGCTTATTATGATGCTTTATCAGATGCTGATATAACTTCTAAAGATAAGATGATAGAGTTTGCTATATCTAATATGACTAGAGATAATGCAAGAAAGGTTAGAAAATTCTCTGATGAATTAGAAGGGGCCCTTAGAGGAAGAGCAGTATCAAATAGTGTGTCTGAGGCGTTTGAAAGATTGACTGGAAGTAGTATAGATAGTGTTACTTTATCCAGAGAACTCGTAGACAATGTAAAGTTACAGCACGCAGAGAATAAATTAGCAGTTTACTACAAAGCTTTCGCTCCTATAGGTTTAAGAGATTTTTATAACACTCTTAAAAATAGCAATTCTAGTGTATCAGGTCTTGTATCTAATCTTAGTGAAAGACAAGATGTGAAAGTTAGTAATAACTTTTCTTACTATGAGATAGGGGAAGTAAAATACAAAAACCCTAACTATAGAGAGGATTTTGAGGGGGGCCCAAAGCAACCTAAATTATCTAAGTACTTAAGTAAAGAGTTTGTAGATACATTTAATCCTGTTTTAGATAGTAATAATATACCTGTTCTGGATGCAGATGGTAATATACAAGCCACAAAGAATCAAAAGTTATTTGAGTTGTATAAAGAGCTTATAAATTTCCAAAAAGATACTTTAAGATCTTACGGTGAACTAGGTACCCATAATATCTACTTAGCTCCTCAAACATCTAAATCAAAGTGGGAGAAGTCTATGGACCTATTAGGGAAAAAAGATAAGTTACAAACTGCATCTAACTGGATAAATGATATTGTTAGGTTTAGAGTAGATGAGCAAGCTTTTGGAGAAGAGGTTGGTGGAGCACCACTTATAGCTAGTTCTGAGGTTAGGATAGTTCCTAAATACTTCTTAAAGAGGTTAGAAGAGTCTTCAGATGTATCTACAGATATTTTCTATAGTACAACTCTTATGGCACAACAAGCTGAGCTTTATAAGGCTAGAAAGGATAAGTACTCAGAGTTTTCTACACTAAATGACAAAGTGTTATCAAGATCTTATCCAGGAGGTAAAGCAGCAACTTCTACTAATACTTACAAGATGTTTAAATCTTATATAGACTATAACCTTTTTGGTGTAACAGAGGTTAGAAGCTGGAGAGTTACCTTACCTTTTGTAGGTCAAGTAGATATGGTTAAGATTATCAACTGGTTGCACAATTGGGTTAGAAATAACTCATTAGCTCGCAACGTAATAGTACCTGTAACATCTTGGTTAACAGCTGAGGCTTCATTACTTGTAGAAAAATATGTTGGTCAATACATAGATCCTAGCTCTTATAAGTTGGCAGGACAAGAGCTTAGAAAGCTGTCTACAGATGCTATGAAAGAGGGGTTAGAGATAAACTCTAAAGCTAAGTTGTCAATTATTGGGGAGCACTATAAGATTTTCAACTTATCTGCTAGATTTGAGAATTCGAAGTATAGTAAAGCTTCTAGAACATTAGCTAAATCTTCCTATATATTACACACAGCTGGTAACTTTGTACCACTGTCAAGAGCTATGCTATCGCAGTTGTATGGTAACCGTATTTATGAAGGCAAGTTTTATGATTTCAACGCATTTTCACAGATGTATAAAAAAGTACATCCAGATGCTAATACTAAAGATGTAGGGAATGCTTGGGAATCAATAAAAGACAAATCTATATATCGTTATATAAATACTTCAGAAGAAGGTTTAAGCTATGATTATGATGCTTTAGCTAAAGATATGAATAAAGTAAATGACGAGAGCTTTAGAGAGGATTTCAGCAACGTAGAGTACCAAATAAGCAACAAAATAAAGAAAGTTGTTGAAAGAGTAGATGGTCAAATTTCTGATGAAGAGAGAACAACTTTACAAAGGGATGTGCTTGGTAGGTTTGTTATGACTCACAAAGGTTGGTTAGCTATATCTGCAGCGAATCGTTTTAAGAAGAAACATCTTAATCTACAGACAGGACAGGTTGAAGAGGGTACTTACTACACATTATTTAACTTCATTGCTAAAAACATAAATGAGGGGATAAAGAAAGGTGGTATGAAAGGTATCTACACTGAGTTTAAAGAGGCATTTAAGAATGCAGATCCAACTACAGCTGTAAACTTAAAAAGAATACTTGTAGATTTTCTATTCTTAACAACACTTTACTTAGTAACACTAGGACTATCTAAGTGGGCCGATGATGATGAAGACAACTGGACAGCTCAATTTACAGCTTATATGTTCGAAAGGTTACAAAATGAGACCGCATCTTCTCAATTTGGAGTTATGGGAGAGTTTTATAACGGTATTAAGGAGCCTCTTGTAGGAGTATCTAAATTGGAGAACCTTTCTGCCATTGGTGACTTATTTGACTCTAGTATTGTGTCTAGAGGTAGATATGCTGGGTTATCAAAACGCCAAGAGTATATTATTAAAAACTTAGTTGGAGCCAAACCTACATTTGATATTTGGTCAGCTAAGAACCTTAACTCACAAAGACATTCTTATGACTTCTTCAATAAAGAAGAGATTACAATACCGATGTCTTGGTTAATTGATCAACAAGATTTAGATAATTGGTAAAAACAAAAACCCCCTTGGAGTAACATCCTTGGGGGTTATTTTTTGGCATAAAAAAACACCTTTAAGTTTCCCTAAAGGTGTATTTAAACTAAAACTAAAAAAAATATGGTATTGCAACTTTTAAACTCTACAACTTTGGTTTACTTAAATTATCTATAGCCCATAAAGGCTGTAAATTTTTGTAGTGACAAAGTTTTTCTAACTCCTCTTTGGTTGAAGCGGTGTTAAGTGGTATAATATGGTCTATATGCCAGTAATTTGCACAATCCCCATCTAAACACCTACCGTAATTGCCCCAACTCATATTATCTATAAACAAGCTCTCTATATGAGACTTTACTGTTTCGTAGTCTGCCCCTAGGAGTTTAATAGATCCTTCTGTTTTCCAATCTGTATTTTGAAAAGCGGACCAAAGTCTATTTCTAATATTGTGCTTAATTCTATAAAGAGTGTCTTTTTTCCTCCTATCTTTATGGTAATACCTGTGGTACTCCCTAAAAGACTCTCTATTACACTCTCTATAATTTCTTCTACTATTTAGTAGTTTTTCTCTATTATTTTCTTTGTAATTCTTTAGGTACTGTTTTCTGTGATCTCTATTATCCTCTTGACTTTGTTTTGCACAAGCTTTCACACAATCTTTACACCTACTACCTAAACCACTTTTAGTACCCTTATCTTTATAAAAATAAGATAACTCCTTTCTAATATGACATTTTGTACAAATTTTTGTTGTGTTTTCCATTTATTTATAAAAATAGGCTTACTTATAATATCTATTAACAACTCTTCTAAACTTTTACTGTTTATCAAACCAATAAGGTATGGATATTTTAATATCTTCGTCTAAGTTTATATTATAGAATCTAAAACCAGACTTAGTCTTTTTAAAGTTTGTTAAAACCCAGTTTGAAGGAGGGCTAAAAGCTGGATAACTGTAGTACTGAAAATCATTACTAGTAGTATCATCGTATAAAGCTTGATGGCTATCCCCTTTTGAAAACTCAATAAAATTACCATTATATAATCTGTGCTCTTTACAATATTGATCAATTTTTTCTGCTTGTACAGCATCTAGTTTAGGCTTTAATCCAAACTTCATTTCACCCCCATCTTTACCATGGCATAAGATAAAGGTATGCTTACCTATAGAATAGTGATCCATAAACTTCTTAACAGAGTTAACTTTCACCCTTCCTGGATACCTCTGCTCTAATATTTTTTTAGAAGCTGAGGAAACAAAATAAGAAAAAACACCAGAGTGGTTATCGTTAGTAATGTTATTACAAACCACAACACTATAGGTATCTATTAAAGA
>Ga0181553_10004701_pt1 | contig 11540 bp, 10 predicted proteins | sample 011ome_17_FD_133753 | JGI IMG/M metagenome (GOLD analysis project Ga0181553, IMG submission 133753) | Coastal salt marsh microbial communities from the Groves Creek Marsh, Skidaway Island, Georgia - 011502XT metaG (megahit assembly) | ecosystem: Environmental > Aquatic > Marine > Intertidal...
ATATGCAGGCCAAACTGGTGGGTTTTTCTTTTGCGGTAGAAGCACACAAGGCAGCCTATTTACCATTTGCCCATGACTATGAAGGCGCACCTAAGCAGCTCGCTATCGCTGACGTACTAGCCCAGTTTAAGCCATGGTTAGAGGATGAAACTAAGGCTAAGGTTGGTCAAAACCTTAAATACGATCGTTCCGTTTTGAAAAATTATGATATTGAGCTGACTGGAATTGCCTATGACAGCATGCTCGAATCTTATGTACTGAATTCAACCGCTAGTCGGCATGATATGGATAGTCTGGCTCTGAAGTATTTGGGACAAAAGACCATCAGCTTCTCGGATATCGCTGGCACTGGCAAAAAACAGAAGACATTCAATGAAATCCCGCTCGAAGAGGCAGGACCTTATGCTGCGGAAGATGCTGATATCACCCTGCAACTTCATCAGCGTCTCTGGCCAGAGATAGCTAAGGACGAAATGCTGACTCAGGTGTTGCAAGACATTGAGATGCCGCTCTTACCGGTATTGAGTGAGATTGAACGCACCGGTGTGAAACTTGATACCGAGGCATTAAACCAACAAACCGCTGAACTGACTAAAGAGATTCAGCAACTTGAGCATCAGGCACATCAGGTGGCGGGTGAAAATTTTAATCTGGGTTCGCCTAAACAGTTGCAGGAAATATTATTTGAAAAGCTTGGCTTGCCAGTTCTGAAGAAGACGCCCAAGAAGCAGCCATCAACCGCAGAGGATGTGCTACAGCAACTGGCTGTTGACTACGAGTTGCCGAGTATCATTCTTCAATATCGCAGCCTGAGTAAATTGAAATCGACTTACACTGATAAACTGCCTGGCATGCTCGACCCTGATACTGGCCGTGTACACACTTCTTACCATCAGGCCGTCACAGCCACTGGTCGATTATCCTCGAGTGATCCGAATTTACAGAATATTCCGATCCGCACCGAGCAGGGTCGGCGCGTTCGAACCGCCTTTATTCCTGAAGCAGATTGTAAGATGGTGGCAATTGACTACTCCCAGATTGAGCTGCGCATCATGGCGCATCTATCAGGCGATTCCGGATTAATCACCGCCTTTGAGGAAGGCCGGGATATTCACTCAGCGACTGCTGCGGAAATTTTTAATGTTGCCCTTGATGATGTTAACTCTGATCACCGGCGTCAGGCTAAGGCCATAAACTTTGGTCTGATTTACGGTATGTCCGCATTTGGTTTAGCACGCCAGCTCGGTATCGATCGTGGTGATGCTCAGACTTATATGAATGCTTATTTCGAACGCTACCCTGGTGTAAAGGCCTACATGGACAACACCCGCGAATCGGCCAAGGATCGCGGCTATGTAGAGACTCTCTTCGGTCGGCGATTATACTTGCCTGAAATCACCAGTCGTAATGCCATGCGTAGGCAGCATGCCGAGCGTACAGCCATTAATGCGCCGATGCAGGGAACCGCGGCAGACATTATTAAACTTGCGATGATCGATGTCTGGTCATGGATGAACACAGAAGCCGCCGACGCGCGGATGATCATGCAGGTACATGATGAGTTGGTGTTTGAAATCCCGGACCGCCAAGTCACTGCCTACAGTCAGCAACTAAAATCGATAATGGAGGATGCTGCAGATCTCGCCGTACCATTGATCGCAGATGTCGGGATTGGTAACAACTGGGATGAGGCCCATTAACAATTGTTTACATATCATTGCACTTGTCGGTGCAACAAAAAGCCATTTCTTTGCTCTAATACAGTAGATGCCTTAATTTGAGGCGTCTACCCCCCTAACCAGATCCTAGACTGGTTATATCAGGTACCCCTCCTGATGTTTATGATGGCCCGTTACGTTTGTAGCGGGCCTTTTTTATAGGTGTTGTTCAAGAATGATGTAACGGCAGAAACACCCTCGCCTTTGAGACTGGAAAAGGGACTAATAAGTAACTCACTGTCAGGGCCAACAAATGGTTTAAGGGTATTTTTAACCGCGCGGGTGGTCTTAGCCCTCTCGCCCTGCTTAACCTTGTCTGATTTGCTTAGAAGTACCATCACGGACAGCCCGGCAGCCAATGACCAGCGGATCATGGCGACATCCATATCTTTACATGGGTGACGAATATCCATCAAAATAACAAGTGCCTTTAGGCATCTTCGAGTTTGTAAGTACTCACTGAGTGTTTTCTCCCAATTGTTCTTTACCGCCCGCGAGACCTTGGCAAAACCATATCCGGGCAAGTCGATCAGACGATTAGAGTCGTCAATGTTAAACACATTTATGAGTTGCGTTCGCCCGGGTGTTTTACTGGTCCTGGCGAGGTTCTTTTGACCGGTTATTTTGTTCAATGCACTCGACTTACCAGCATTAGATCGCCCAGCGAATGCCACCTCAATTCCCTCATCGTCGGGTAATTGATGCAACTCTGCCGCGCCGAGTAAATATCGGACCTTGCTATAGTCGATTGATTCATTGGAATTATCGATATGCACTTTGTCTCTGACCCCTTTCTATCTGGCTAATTAGCAACTATAATTCGCCTTAATTATGCATTTAATTTTACTTTGACACCACAAACGAATTAACCCTACTCTAAGGAATAAAAATGAAACACCTAATCCTGGTAATTTTCATGTTATCAGTTGCTAATTCAGTGCTGGCTGGAGACGCTGAAGCGGGCAAGGAAAAATCCGGTACATGTGCTGCCTGTCATGGCTCTGAGGGCATAAGTGCTGCTCCCATGTGGCCGAATCTAGCGGGCCAACATGCCACGTACACAGCCAAGCAATTAAAAGAATTTCGTGACGGCAAGCGTCAAGCACCGGCTATGGCACCAATGGCCATGGGCCTATCTGACGAAGACATGGCTGATTTAGCTGCATACTATGCGAGTCTGCCAGCGCAAGAATCAGTTGGCGTTGATGAAAAATTTGTCGCACTCGGTGAAGAAGTCTATACCCGTGGTGCCGAGGGTGTAATGGCCTGCACAGCGTGTCATGGACCTACCGGTAAAGGTATCGAAGCGGCTGTATTTCCAAGCATTACAGGGCAAAAGATTGACTACACCATCAAGACACTTAAAGATTTTCGCTCTGGCTATCGTAACAATGACATGAATGGCATGATGCGCGATATCGCTAAAGCCATGACGGACGAACAAATTGAAGCTGTGGCCAACTATCTTACAGGTCTCCATTAAACCGTTCTTTTGTGCACTTATGCTTGGAATGATTATTTCGAGCATAAGTTCTCCACTTTATGCCGCAAACAGTTCCTCAGGTAACATTGGACCAGTCGCTGGCAAAGACTATGAATTGCTCGAAGATAATGCCGTTTCTGAATCAGCACAGATCACCCTGTATTGCTGGCTTGGAAGCAAAGGCTGTTATCTATTTGATATGGCATTAGCCGCCTGGGCTGAACGGAACGCGCTCGAGGTAAAATACATACCTTTAATCAAAAGGCCTACATGGCGCCGCCTGGCCAAAGCTCAACTGGTTGCGCAACAGCTCGCAATCGCGCCGGAATTTAATCGCCTAATTAATCAACATCTTCACGAACAACAACAACCCATAGACTCTGATGAACGTCTGTTTGAGCTAGTTTCAACAATCGACACTTCGGCAAGTCGTTTTGCCAATCTGTTTTACTCGGCCGAAACCAATCTGGCTATCAACGAATTACAGTTACAGGCTAACAACAACCGTGTAGAGGGTGTACCCACAGTAGTTGTTAATAATCGCTGGCTAATTGATGCGCGCATGCACACAACCAGTCGTGGCATATTGAATACAGTGGCTGATTTACTAGCAATTGAGAAACCATGAGTGATCGCTCCCGACGTACCACACTGAAACTCCTCAGCTACAACATACAGGTAGGCATTGATACACGTCGTTACTCTGATTACATCACCCGCAGTTGGCGACACTTTCTGCCCTACAACAAGCGACAAGAAACGCTCCATGCCATGAGTCGGTTAATAAAAGGGTATGATATTGTCGCCTTACAGGAAGCAGATGGTGGTAGCTTGCGCTCATCTTACGTCAATCAGGTTTCTCTGCTGGCGCAATATGCTGAGTTTCCGCATTGGCACCAACAATGCACCAGAAACATTGGCCGTATTGCACAACATAGCAATGGCCTGCTATCAAAGATAAAGCTCAATAAAATCATCGAGCACAAACTGCCTGGTGTAATCCCGGGCCGAGGCGCCATTGAAGCGCATGTTGGTGATGGCTCTGAGTATCTGCAATTATTTGTTGTTCATCTGGCACTGAGTTACCGTGTGCGTAAACAACAAATCGCCTACCTGGCTAGCCAGATGAAAGATCAGCAGCATGTCATTTTAATGGGTGACTTTAATTGCCCATACGATGAGGCCGTTGCGCGATTTGCGACACATGGTATAACACTGCATCAGCCGTTTCACAACAACTCACCCACCTATCCAAGCTGGAAGCCCGTTAAACAGTGTGATCATATTTTGCTTTCACCCGGAATGGTGATTAAAAATTACCGAATACTGGATGAATCTATCTCTGATCATTTGCCCGTAGAATTGGAAGTCTTGCTTCCAGAGTCTATAATAACTAGTGAGCAGTACGACATCAGCTCTGCAACACTCACACAAAAGCATGGCATGTAACGGAGGAGATTGCTTTGAGCAAGTCAAAGAAATCAATAATAGGGACTTTATTTAACCAAGATGATTCCCCCAGCGATGAAAACTCGCTGAGTGCGGCTGAGTTACAATCGAGTCTGGTGGCATTAGCAGATACATTATCTGGCTATGATGGTCGTATCGACGCTGAGATTAATAAATTCAAAAAAATGTTGCGCATTGGCGCCACACGCGATGAACTTCAGGCTCAAGTATATATCGTGGTGCGCTCCTTCCAGAGTTTTCTTACACAAGTAAATATCGAGTCAAAAGACTGGTTCAAGTCATTAACAGGCATCGAATTTATTGATGGTTTTTTGCAAGAAGATTTAAACGCGCGCATTAAAACCAAACTAACCAATTTCAAAGGCAGCCTCAGACCAGACATGACTGCCTCCCAAGTGCTGTTGGATGTCATTGAGTTACTGGAGCCCGACCAAGAGGTCATCTTGCCCGAACAGGGGGTCTTAGATTCTGATGAAATAAAGCTGATTGCTGCACCGATCGTAAAACTACTGAATACTATCGAGCATGAGCAGGGGCATATCAAACATACTTCTGAGCTATTAGATCTCGCGGACAAACTACAATCGAATGAGGATTTGTGTACCTTGCTCGAGGGCGTGAGTGAGTTAATTATTCGCTCGATTTATTCGGCCAATGATCAGGTTGAGCACTTCCTGCAAAACCTACGTGAGCGCCTTGAAGTGGTTGATGACTATATCGTCACTAACCATGAGTCACAACAAGCCATGTCAAATGTCAGTGACAACTTGACCGACAATGTGACCAAACAAGTTGATGACTTACACCTCGTGCTCACAGATTCCAAGACACTCGAAGAACTAGAATCCAAAGTTAAGCAAGGTCTTGAGAACATAGGGTCAGGTATTGAAAGCTTTAATTCAGAGCGCAAAAAGCTGGAATTATCCGCAAAATTACGCATCGAGCAATTGCAATCACAACTCGATGACGCGAAAGAAGAAACGGACAACCTACGCGACAATCTGCATCAGCAACGTCAGCGCGCAATGACAGATCCACTCACAAAACTCCCGAACCGTCATGCATACAATGAACGCTTGCATCTGGAGTATAATCGCTGGCTGCGTTATCAAAAACCCCTGTGTCTCGTCATCGCTGATATCGATGAGTTTAAAAGCGTCAACGATTCACACGGACATAGCATGGGTGATGAAGTGCTGAGTCGATGCGCGAGAATTCTGACCGATGGATTGCGATCAACTGATTTTGTCAGTCGCTTTGGGGGTGAGGAGTTTGTGATACTGTTACCAGAAACCACTATTAAGGACGCCATACGCGCCATGAACAAGCTGCGCATACAAATAAAAACTGAGTCATACGGTCAGGGTGAGGATAGTTTTCATGTCTCTATGTCGTTCGGCGTTGCAGCGTTCGAGCCTAAAGATGACTTCAACTTAGTGTTCAACCGTGCGGATACCGCACTCTACCGAGCCAAAAATAATGGTCGTAATCAAGTTTGTGCCGAGCTAAAGAAAACCACCTAAAATGTCCTCTGCACATACCGCTATCAAGGCACTTACTCAGCAACTTAGCAACATTGTCATACATCAAGACCACGCTCTGTTTGAAAGCCATCATCAACAAATCGTCTGCGCCTCTGAATATGATGAGCTCATGGGAGGTCTGTTTGACTCTGACAATGAACAGCAGAAAACTCTGCATGAAAATGTCTGTCTCGCACGTGTTTATGTTATCGCGGCCAATATCTTTGCTGATGCTGATTATGCCAAAACCGCGCTTAGCACCATCCAGTATCTAATACACCATCACCGAACAGAGCAGGGTTATTACTGCAGTCTCAGCTCATTTACAGCCACAGCCATCGAACCGGAAGTTTTGCAATCAGTGCTCAATCCCGATCAGTGGCTGGCGTTAACAACCTATTTCGGCATAGATGACTCATCGGCCATCCACTGGCATTCACTATCGCGCCAGATGTCCGTAAGCGCATTGAGTGAGCACACCGAATTACATATCAAACAGGCGCCTCTAGCGTTGGATGGCGGCCTACAGATCATGCAACAGTTCATCAATCCGCCAGAACAAAGCGAAGCAGTTGAAGTTCCGGACAACATCGCATTTTGTTATTGCCTGTGGTTGTCTGCGACATTGCTAAATCAAGCCGGTCACGCTGATGTTGCGCGCGATCTGCTTGCAAAGATCAAAAGTGACGATTTATCGAACCACGCAGCAGCGATTCAATTGCTACTGCTACAGCGGCTAAGCTACGAGTGGGACGATGAAGACTATTGTCTGCTAAAACAGCTAGCCAGCGATCAGCCGACTATTCCTAGTGCCGTTTTATTTAACCATGAGCATGGCGCCGAGCACATCAGCTGGTCCTGCGAGCCAGCCATAGAGAGTGATCACGTTCTCACGACTATGTTATCCATGTGTGAAACAGTCGTCATCATCGAGGGTCCCGCCTTTATCATCCGACAGTGGCTACAACTGAGCAGTAATTACTTCAATCCCAAATTATGGGTTTTTGCCAAGCCGAGTGATATCTCGGCACAAGCGAGTTTGTACCATAACGATGGTGCCGTTGAAATAATCACTGACATGAGTGTATTGGTCGACCTGATCAGTCAGACCTACCATCCAAGCACCCTGCCGGGCTAATTACATCGCTTGTTGCAACTTCTTTATCGCGTTATTTTCTAACTGACGAATACGCTCAGCGGAGACCGAGTATTTCTTGGCCAACTCATGTAACGTTGATTTGTCTTCCGTCAACCAGCGTTGCTGCAGGATATCCTGACTACGTGGATCCAAACCCGACAGTGCATTTTTAAGCTTGCCTAATTGAATGGATTGCCAGTTGTCAGCTTCCGCCTGAATTGCAGGGTCAACACTATCAGACTGCAGGAACATCGATGGCGAATAAGTATCTTCATCATCAGTCGGCGCATCGAATGTCATATCTTTGGCATTCAAGCGGCCTTCCATGCGCAGCACTTCAGCAGGATCAACTCCCAGGTCTTTGGCGACAGCATTCACCTCTTCCTGATTGAACCAACCTAGACGTTTTTTAGATTTACGCAGATTGAAGAATAACTTGCGTTGGGCTTTAGTGGTAGCGACCTTAACGATACGCCAGTTTTTCAGAACGTATTCGTGAATTTCTGCTTTGATCCAGTGCACAGCGAACGTTACTAGGCGCACACCAACAGATGGGTCAAAACGCTTCACTGCCTTCATCAAACCAACATTACCTTCTTGGATCAGATCGGCCTGCGGTAAGCCGTAGCCACTATAGCCACGTGCAACATGCACAACAAATCTGAGGTTAGAAAGAATCAGCTGACGGACAGCGTCAAGATCTTCTTTTTCGTGGTACTGTTTAGCCAGCTTTAATTCTTCATCAGCTGTCAAAACAGGTATTTCATTAATCATTTGCACATAGGCATCAATACTTCCCTGAGGGACAGTCAGTGCCAGTGCCTTCGATTGCAGGCTCATTGTAGAACTCTCCTTTATCATACCGTTGCGGACTCTGCCATCAGACACCCGCTTTTGGCATATAACTTAAGCGAGCAAATATTATCACTCTTTTATATAGACCATCAAGGGGTTAATTTGTTGCAAAAAGTATCAATTTAATGCTGTTTAGCCGCTACGTTTGATATATCACTAGTAACTAGTTGTAATTACGACCTAGAACTGGGTTAGATCAGTTGTCCACATCCAAAATTGATATGAAAAAAATTACACAAAAGTAATTAAAGGCCACGAATAAGCGCCCAACACAACACTTTTGTGCTTTATTTCATAAAATATTCGTAGTTTTTCTACACTTCCAATATTTTATGAATTAGATAATCTTTAGTTTAGCATAATGTATTTTTTATGTATAAATTTGGCAGATTATTGTCTATTTGTGTCGGCTGAATATGTTTTATTTTGGATTTATATGCTTTAAGTGGCGACTGACAGATACCCATGAGCCAACCAGCCCCAGGGTTGCACTAAATAGAACCAACTGTACGACTTCTGGAAATGATAAACCCTGAATAAAGTACTGGCTGTTGTACTGTAAAGCGAGTTGATTCACAGGTTCTGCCAGCCAAAAAACAGTGCCACTAATGAGCGTAAGTGCGATAACACCACCGCCTAACCCAAACCACAAACCGGTATATAAAAATGGGCGTCTGATGAAAGCATTCGTTGCACCTATTAGCTTGATTATCTCGATTTCGTCGCGTCTGTTTTGAATCGCCAGCCGAATAGTATTACCAACAATAAGTAATACTGCTAAGCCAAGCATGGTCGCTAACGCAAGAATAAATCGATCGATAAGCTCGAGCAAATAATAGAGTCGTTTAACCCATTCCAGATCGAGTTTGGCTACCTCAACTTCGGGAATAAGCTGAAAGGTCTCAACCATGAGCTGGCTTGCTTGAGGCGTACTGAATTGTTTCGTTGGAATGATTTCTATCACTACAGGTAGCGGATTTTCGTCGAGCTGATCCAGCGCATCTCCCAAACCGGACAGATTTTGGAACTCCTCAAGCGCACGTTGCTTGTCAATCATCTCTGCCGTTTCTACATCTAGGCGGCTTTGAATGCGCAACAGCATATCATCGGCCTCAGTGGCATCAATTTCAGGCCTTAAGTAAAGAGAAATACGCGAGACACCATCCCAATCTGCAGAAATTGTATTGGCATTTTTCAGCATTAACTGAAGACCTGCCGGTAGCGCAATGGCTATTCCCAGTACAGCAATGGTCATCAGTGTTGCAATCGGGGTTTTAATGAGTTGCAGATAGCTCGTGCGCATTTCTGCTCGGTGCAAAGCAAGATAAAGTTTCAGTCGCGTGCCGCTACTCACCTTACCGGTAGTAGCGCCTCGTTTGTCACTCGGTTGACCCTGTGTCATACAGAGCCTCCGTCTGACACCAAATTACCGCCTTTCAGGGTAATGGTACGATATCGCATTCGTGCGATGAGGCCTAAGTCGTGACTGGCGATCAAGAGACTGACGCCAACCTGATTAAATTGCTGGAATAAAGACATAATTTCACCAGATAACTCTGGGTCGAGGTTTCCAGTTGGCTCATCAGCGAGAATGATCGGCGGTTTTGTCACTACCGCGCGGGCGATACCAACCCGTTGCTGCTCCCCTCCAGATAACATGATTGGCTCCAGCTTTTCTTTACCGAGCAATCCCACCTTATCTAGTGCAGCTCGTACCCGGCGACCAATATCACGATGAGGTGTTCCAGCAATCACCAGAGGTAACGCAACATTATCAAAGACCGTGCGGTCGAAAAGCAGTCGGTGATCCTGAAATATCATGCCAATATCACGACGAACATAGGGTATCTTGCGATTGGGCTCTTTCGAGAGTGCGCGACCATTGACCCAAACCTCGCCACGGGTGGCCCGCTCAACCAGTGAGATAAGCTTAAGCATGGTGCTTTTGCCAGCCCCGGAATGACCGGTAAGAAAAGCCATCTCACCGGCATCAAGATGCATATTAATGTGGCTCAGAGCATCGTGGCCGTTCGGATATCGCTTGCTGACATTATCGAAATGGATCATTGTCGCTGGGCGTCCTCACTCTGCGCTGTTGAATCGATGTCGATGCCATCAAATAACGCTGACACGAAGTCCTCGTGATCAAACATGCGCAGATCATCTATCTGCTCGCCAACGCCGATGTAACGAACCGGTATGCCCAGTTGTTTGGCAATAGCAAATATGACACCACCCTTTGCGGTGCCGTCGAGCTTGGTAAATGTCAGCCCCGTAAGACCCACCGCCTGATGAAATTGTTTTGCTTGATTGATGGCATTTTGTCCCGTACCAGCATCCAACACCAACATCACTTCATGTGGTGCGCTGTCATCCAGCTTTGCCATGACGCGCTTTACCTTAGCCAATTCATCCATCAAATTGTCGCGTGTATGCAGACGACCTGCTGTATCAGCAATGAGAATATCGACATTGCGCGCCTTGGCTGCAGACACGGCATCGTATATGACTGAGGCACTATCCGCGCCGGTTTGTTGTGCAACTACCGGTATGGCGTTACGCTCGCCCCACACCTGCAATTGTTCAACTGCTGCGGCGCGAAAGGTATCTCCTGCGGCCAGCATGACAGACTTGCCCTGCTGCTGAAACTGCTTCGCCAATTTGCCAATGGTGGTCGTTTTACCCACGCCATTTACGCCCACCATGAGAATCACATAAGGCGTTTGACTGTCATCAATTTGTAATGGCTGAGCCACTGGTTCGAGCAAATTAGTCAGGGTCTCCTGCAGAGCGGTGAACAAGGCGCCGGAATCTTTCAGATCTTTACGACTGACCTGCTCAGTTAACTGGGAGATAATGGTCTGTGTTGCTTCAATGCCAACATCGGCAATTAATAATTGCGTCTCTAATTCTTCTAATAAATCATCATCAATGGCTTTTTTACCAAGAAACAGATCACCCAGCCCCTCAGCGAGCTGACCACGGGTGCGCTTTAAGCCATTGCGCAGGCGGTCAAAAAAGCCAGGCTTCTCCCGCGGCTGCTCTACCACAGTGGCAACATCGGTAGTGGTGTCGTTGGCTTCCGCTTGCGTGTCTGACGACTGGTTTTCTGTCTGCTCGTGGGCTTGATGGCTCTGTTCAGACTGACTTGATGGTTCTGGAGCAACCGGAGTCTGCTGCTCTGATTTATTTCGCGAAAAAAATGAAAAGCGCCGTTTTTTATTTTCCTGCTCTGGCGAATCTGACATCGGTGATTACACAATTTAATGATTTTGGTTATTATAACTGCTCCCACGATTAAGATGAACTCGTGCAGAGCATCGAGAGCAATAAAAATCACCCGTGCGACAGAG
>Ga0181553_10004705_pt1 | contig 11531 bp, 7 predicted proteins | sample 011ome_17_FD_133753 | JGI IMG/M metagenome (GOLD analysis project Ga0181553, IMG submission 133753) | Coastal salt marsh microbial communities from the Groves Creek Marsh, Skidaway Island, Georgia - 011502XT metaG (megahit assembly) | ecosystem: Environmental > Aquatic > Marine > Intertidal zone...
AATCGTTGTTGGAGTGCCAAACTCAAAAGTTTTACATTGAGCAGTTTCAAGAGACAGAGTTGTTGGTGAACATCGTGGATCATGTGTTAGTTCCCGAACATATTTTGTTGAACGATGAACAGAAAAAGACGTTGTTGGATCGGTACAAAGTGAAAGATACGCAGTTGCCTCGTATTCAGATGCACGACCCGATTGCGCGTTACTATGGAATGCGACGAGGTCAAGTGGTTCGCATCATTCGACCGAGTGAGACTGCCGGTCGATATGTCACGTACCGTTTGTGCGTTTAGTGCGTCTAAATAACTGTAATTAGAGATTTTCATCATTAGCAAATCTACGGTACTAGTAAATCTTCTAAAAACTATCAAATCCTCGCCGAGCAGAGTCGCAGACGATGCGCAATTTTTCGAGCATGACGAAAGCGTCATCAAGCAAAATCTTCTCCTTCTCTTCTGGTGTCGCATCTGTTGGAGGAACCTGGAAGAATGGCAAACGCAGTGTGTTGAAGCACGTGTGCGCTATCGGTAACGCTCTTTTATCATAGCGTGAAGGCGCCGGAAGAGCACCGATTGTGAATTGTTGCGTATTACCTAATAAACCACTCAAGTTGCGGAAGCCAGCCACTGGTGGGCGCTTTAGCCCGGTAGTAAACTCCAAAACCTGCATGAGTTCCTTTTGCGACGAAATTTCCAACGACTTCCAGAAGACTTGAACCGTATATGATTCAGAGAAGTTGTGCCAGTCGTCCAACTTGTCGTATTGAGTAAATTGTCTCCACTCTTGGATCGAAATGTTCTCCTTTCCAGCCAACAGTTCCGTAAACTCCTTTGGTGTGAAAAGTTTAGAGATTGCGTGAAGCGTATCAGATCCAATGATACTTATCATGCCTGACACAAACTCGGAAATCTCTGCTAAGCACCTGCCGAAACATCTGTTGTAAGCAAGCCATCGAACGTAGTGAAATCGATTTTCAATGGTCACCTTGACATCCGCACCGCCTTCCATATCCGTCGAGTATCCAGGCGGGTACGTCTTCGTCGAAGGCGCCTGCGCCCTGTATTTGATGAGGTTGCTCAACAAATCATAATGCTTCATAACGTGACCTATACCCCCCTTACCAGCCGTAAAATCAAAAGTGTCCGTGAACGTAAGATCCAGCGCTTCGAGCTCCTCGGCCGTGGCGCCTAGCACTGACTCTTCTACCTGTTCGCAAAACTCTGGGTCCAGTTTCCAAAATAAGTCGCGGAGAGCGAAATCGGGGCTACTCCACATCGTTTCAATATTTGCCTGTAAATTTAGTGTGGTTCTATCTGAGCTCTCAAAGCATCCCAATTCTGCGACGAAACGCACTTTGTCGATGCGCATCACAGCAAACATAAAAGCTTCTGAAAAGCGAATCGGTAAAATCTCGCCATGATACAGCGCTAAGCCTGCAATTTTCCCGAGCGCGTAGAAGTACTCTCGTGAAGCGCTAGGCTTCTCACTGAGTTGCATAATATTAGGATGCGGATGTACCGTGGCTCCGTCGTAACTGATGAACAACGGCCAATCCAGATTGGTTGCCTGCTCCCCTATGATGGTGAACCACTCACGCCGAACCCCCGCGCCTTCTCCAAGTTCGTTTCTGAATTTCACTATCACACCGTGAAACGGCGGTAGATTCAATCCTTCATCTTCATTTAAGCACAAACTGCATACGTGGTCAAGAGGGTCTTTCCGCGGGGTGGTGACGATGAGATCTGTTTGAAACCGCATCGTCGGATCATTTGGTGGATTCGCCGCGGGACCAAGAGAACCTCTGATTAATGATCTGGCCATCATGGCGCGTTCAACACAACCACCTTGCGTAATTTGGCGCGGTAAATGGTTGGTATACGGATTCTTCCTCTTTTCGAGAAGAAACAATATGTGCGCGCCTGCCGAGGCGTAATTGTTCCCAGACATCTCAACACCGCGCAACATGTCTCGAGCGAATTCCTCGATCGCTAGAATTCTATCTCTTTTGTTCGTATACAAGTACTCGACAATTTCCTCACCGATAATTGTTAAACGACTGAAAATCATTGCTGTCAGCTCGCTGGCAGCTTTCGCTGAGACGAGAGTATATGTCTCGGTGTTAGACGGAGCGGATTCTGCCTTGATGATATGTATGCTGCGTCTAGGGCCGCTAAAGATACCAAATATGGGGCAAAATATATCAACCCTTGAGCGCAACGAGCGTAACACAGCGCTCAGACTTGAGGGATCGGATCCTAGGTCAAAAATTTTGTGGGTAAGCTGTGCTTCATACGCGTTGTGTGGAAAACCAGCCAAACATTGGAGAGTTCGGAGACCGCGGCTGCAAAGAGTCCACATGGATTCTGACTCGCTGAGATGCGCTAATGACGCTATGGCGTTCTCAGTAAGTAGTTTGTCTTCGATGGATATGGGGCCCTTTTCGTCTATGCTGAGCAAAAAGTGTCGCCATGGCCGTGAACTGCACAATCTTTCAATCAGTCCCAGCAAACTGGTTAACGTCATGCCCACGCCCCAGTCGGAGGGTACATGTTCGCAACCGCAACGACGTATGTGTACGCGAGATGCTACCTCGAGCGACTTTCGTAACTCCTCGTTGAGCTCACAAACGTTACCCATTATGGCCTGCTCGCCAGTTAATAACCATATATGATCCCTCGTGGGCGCCAAAGCGTAAACCATTTGTAAAAGATGGCGCTTGAAAAGTTTTACTCTCGGATGGAAAATGAGACGTGCGGCGTACTTTGTAAAGCATTGCTGTGTACGAATGTCAATAGTAGGTAAACCATTTTCCGGATTACAGAGAAGTTCCACCAAACCATGAGTCATGTGCAACGCACTAGACAGCGGCGCACCGGTGTTGTCACACCAGTCGAGCGCGTCGATGAAGTACGACATCGCACTGGGGACGTGTTCCAGGAACAACTTAACGTCGTCTACCACACAACGGATGAAAACTTGATACTGCAAGTAATGATCATCGCAAAGTTGGAGACCCCATAACTTCCATGGACCATCACCGGTCTTCATCATTTGAGCTCGAGCGGTCACTGGTTTCAACTTCATTTTACTCAAAACGAGTACCACGGCAGACAGTCTGTTGATAAAATTTACACTGTACGTCTTGTGTCGTCGCATTATGGAGTACTTTCCGCGATGCTCCTCGTCGAAATCTACCCAAGCGAAGAGCGATGAAAACGTACACGCCGCCTGCGATGACACTTCGAGCAGCAACCGCGCGTGATTTGCGAGGGGCTTCAGCATCAGCTCATAATTCGAGTACTCGCGGTAAACATCGTCCAGCTGCTCGGTCATATGTAAGGGCGCAGATACACACGCACTCAAAATGTCGAGCACGCCGGGCGCGTTTGTAATAATCTTGAAGGCCGCAGCATCAAACACCGACGACTGGCTACAGGTGTTGACACCTAACTTTAGCGCGTAGCGTACTTGAACGCCGCCAGCATACGCGGTATTCATGCCTCCTCTGAGTTCGCAGTCAAACATCAACACGTGGCTGAACACCTTGAGACAGGATACTGATAGCTTCAACTGCGCTCCCAATACTGCTGGGTCACCGACGTACTCTTCGGCGGCAGGATCTACTGCGTCTTGGACATTTCTGTTTCTCAATAAAGCAGCTTTTATCTTGCGCCAAACTTGGTGCGATGTGTCGCTGTCTTCCACCTTAGATCCTAGAAGCCTATCGTGCCTGGCAAACGGACTCGCCGCGTTGATGAGTAAAACACTCATCAAGTCTACCACTTCTGAAGACCGCATGCACTGACGACAGCCCTTTGATTCTGGAGCTAAATAGAAGTCATGATTCAGTATGTGCATTAAAGTATTGACAACTTCAAAGGCCATTCTCTGATCCATTGCAAACAGTCGTTCCCAAACACCTTGTGGTTCAACAAACTCATTGAGAGCTTCGGTGAGCTCATACATAACTTCGAGCACGCGTAAACGTTTCCGTTCGTACCGAGGTCGATGAGGACGCTCTGCGAGCAACTGGCTTATATGATTCAAAAGAACCAGGTTGCGAGCCAACCATGTAATTATGTCTTCAACGCGTATCGCATCTGCTGGCATATCGGTCAAGTTGTTGCAGGTAAAACTTGCAAGGAGCAACATGGTTACGAAACTCACTTTGTCATACCAAACACGCCGCAAGGTTTTGATCGCGCGTAACAGTTTCAGCGACGAATCTTCAAACGTCGGTAACAAAAGCTCGAGCTCAGACCACGTAAACTTGTTGATACGAACAATTTCATATTTTGGTTTGAAACTTTCGTTTGCACCACCGATGAGCACTGAGAACTGATTGTAAAAATCCAGAAGCCCGTCGACTATATCTTGACGGAAGCGGTCTAAGGAGCGTGGATTTTCAGAAATACAAACGATCCATTGCGGGTCGACAAGTGGCAATGATAACTTCAAGTCTTCGTTACGCATTATCGGTGCGAAATAATCTGCGCCGGGCGCGACATTCAACGCACAGCCACTCGACGCACCGTTACGCGGGCCAATGCCCCACTGTCTCATGAAGTCCTCATTTCCGAAATGAGTGAACGGGTAAGAAACTTCACCGTTCTTCCAATCCTTATCGTTAAAGCGCGTAAAAAGGGTACGTACCCTTTTCGTACGCAAGTGCATCGCGTACAACGCCAGTGCTGCATCGAGTTGATAATTGCTCATCGCGTCCTCACCGTTGATGAATTTGGCGAAACTTGCGCAGTCGAGGGTTCTCTCGTACGCAAAACCGTTTGTGTGTTGACGATTCAAACACTTTTTGACACGACGCATCACCGTTTGTTGTTCTTTCTTGAACGCAGTCTTGGCAAATTCGAATGGCGTGTCAGGTCCGATGAAATACTCAGTTTCATACTGTGTATTCTTTCCCTTGCTTCGGTGTAGCTCCTCGTATTTTGCCCTTGTGTATCCTTCGCTTGTCGCCTTCAGAAGATTACTCGAAATCGGTTTCGTCGCAATCGCTAATTGCAAGATGAACAATAACAGTTGGAATTTACCTTGACCAAGAAAGAAAGTATATCCACCATCCTCGCCAGAATTCTCGGTTAGCAATTCACCGCTTTCTGTGTCAACGCAAAATATAAACTCGGCATCGTTTTCGATCACGTCAAGCAGCACGGGCACGAGACGCAAAACCGGGTAATAACTGACAAAGTCGGCCTGGTACATGCAGCTGAGGATACCATCAAACAAAACTCGAATTGCCGCGCGTACATTTAATGATGCCGGCATTCCCAATACAAACTTTGATTTTGCCCACAAACAACGGTCGCGCAAAACGTTCAAAACAATCTCAACGCCAAGATGAACGACGACGCCCCTGGGCAAAACCGCGTCGTCGTGAAACAATTCCATATCTTGAACGTAATCAGGCCAATGTGGCGCGTGTGCACCATATCTATCGTCAAATGGCCACGGCTCGGAAAATTTGCCTCCAAAGCCTCCATGCATGAGCAAAACGCCAATGTGTTTGCAAATATGTGCCACGGCTACATCTGAAAGCGAATGACACAGTTTTGCGTCGTCGAACATGATATTGGAAATCTCACACACTGCCCCAGTGACGTCTTTAGAGTCACCGATGTTCACACAGGAATGATCAAGAAGGTCAAAAAGAGATTTGATAAACAGCTCTCGTTTCTCATCATCCATCACCATCAGGTGGTTCGCAAAGATTTCGTTGAATTGACGGGCGTCAAGGACACGAACACAGCAGGGACAGTTTGGAGAACTAATCCTTCCGCTTCGAGTTGCTTTAATCGCTTGTTGTACAGCTTGTTGTACAGTCTCTTGATCGCCGTACGCAGTTCCCGTGAGCAATCGACGTAGGACAAACACTGCATTATAAACTTCCCTGGGTTCGACGTCACGCCTGAGAGTTGAAATAGTACTCACGAGATTACTGCACGCCGTGCGCATCAAATTCAAGCCACTTGCACTCCGCATGATATTTTGTTGCACGGCAAACAAACCGGCATCACTGCGAATGATTTGTCGAAACATATCGGTTGTGTATGCCCGCATGTACGTGCAGCGACGCAAATTTGACTCTGGCTCGTGTGGCTCCTGGTCTACTGGGTTGAGCTCGTGCAAGTCGTTGTACAGCCGAAGCACGGTAGCCGCGACGCACTTATCCGTCTGCAGATGACTACTGTCTTCGTCCTCGTCCTCGTTCTTGTCTTTTGTGTGTTTGTAAAAACTTCGCCTGCAGCTTGGCCACTCATCATACTGCATCAAAATTGCGTGGGTGAACTCATACGCCGTGGCGTCGTGTCTTGTTGGCACGCTTCGCATGCGTCGCGCTAAATGATGATATCCCTGTTCGTCCAGTCGCTCCACAGTGGCCTCGCTGTATGGCATTCTTGCGTGCGCTAGACTGTGCAAAACACGTAGTATAGGCATGAGTACAGTCATGCCGACGCTGCCAAATTCGACAGCCAATGTAGTTATGTTCCAAGAGGAACATTCAATTGCCTCTCTCGCTATGCGCAAAACCAACCGTCGCCCAAACCCGTTGTAATACTGCTGCACCTGATCGAGCAGCGTACCGACGCCTCCATATCCATGAATCTTTTCATCCGCCTTGTACAGATAGTGTTTGCAGATTCGCTCCGAATTCATGAACAAATCGCCGCAATGTAGTATCCATCGCTGCGCCATCACCACCAGCGGCACGTCTTGGTCTGGCACGTTCATCTCATCCACAATCCTATTGAAAAACTTCTCCCCATACGGCCCGTAACGCTCGCTAAACTCACCACCAGACGCCACCTTATCAGCCATGTATCGTCGGTAATATCTCGCATCAAACATCTCGACGAAGCCTTTGGCGTCACTCAAATGTATGTTTTCGCGCACCTCCTTTGCGAATCGCACAGCATCCTTCTCGTTCGTCATCGCCTCGCCCGAATACTTGTGCCACTGCGTCAACGCGCAAGTTCGACACTCATTCACGGGATCCGTGCATTCCGGGTCCGGCGTTAACGCCATGACCCACATGCAAGACGGAACCTCACAACGTAGCGTCCCGGGCATCGCGCACGTATCCAAGATCACGTCATCATCGTCGCCCATGTCATCGGTGAATGGGTACGCGCGCCGTTCCGTCGAACGCCCACCCATCGAGCTGTCGTATCGATCTTCACCGCCTCGTTCGTCGCGAGCCTCGCGTCCGACGCTCGCCATCTCCGCGCGTAACGCGGCGCTCGTGAACGCATTCGCCGCGCTCGACTGGGCGCGCGGCGCGCGCGTCCGGCTCGACTTCGCCATCGCAGTGCGCGCGCGCCAATGCCGTCTTCTCGTTGACTGCGTGCGTTATGTTTCTTGAAACATTGAACAATGTTTCAATGTTTCAATGTTTCAATGTTTCAATGTTTCAATGGCTATTCTATTCGCTATTCGATGCGCGCTCGCGCGATGGCGTTGAGTGCGGCATATATTTGCTTTAACGACCCGCGCGATGGCCGCGCGTCGGGGTGGGACTGGGCGATGCGGTGGAGCCGCGCGCGAATGGCGTCCTTGTCGACGATGTCGCGGCCGACGGAATGGATGTCGTTTGCGAGGGATGCGGCGACGGCGATGGCGACGGCGTGGTCAATGCCGTCGTCGCACGTGATGCATGTGCGTTTTGTGCCGCGGAGAGCGGCGAAGATGTGCTCGAGGGCGCATGGGACGGCGCGCTCGAGCGCGGCTCGATCGAGTTTGACTTTACGTGCGACGACGTGCGTAAATGAACATCCGGCGGTGGATGGTGGCGTCTTAACCACGCATTCACCGACGTGGATGAATACATCTGCGAGAGTGTGTACGTCTACGCGATCGTACACCGCGATGGACGCAATGGCGCAATCGCCGAGGCCGCAGTCGTGGCTCAAGTGACGAATCGCGCCGTCGCGCATGCGCCCATCGGCGGCGTTCATCGCGCTCGCAACGCTCGCATCTTGGTCGCACCCTCTTGCGGGCAATCGCGCGCGTGGATCCATCATGTTGGGCGTCGCGATAGTTCCATCGACGATGCGCGTGATGAAACTCGCGACATCACGCTCGGGCATGCCGAGCAACGCGTCGACGTGCGCGTCGAAGAGCTGAGGTGTTAAACCACGCGCCCAGCTTTCTTCATCGTCGCCCGCACCAGGAATGTACGCAAAGCTCTGACCATTGATTCCAACTCGTCTTTCACCACGCCAGTGTAACGGTGCACTCGCGGTGAGCAAGATGAGCGGGGTGAAATCAATCGCGTCAACGTCAACGATTGGACATTCGTCGCGGCTAGCCCAGACGCATCGAAACGGCTTCGTCAATATCGCCGCCAGCGGTCGCACGTCGTACTTGACCGCCTCAAAACTCGCCATGAAAGAATCTAGGCGCGCGCGTATGCTATTTTTCTCGTTATCGCTAATCCAATGCGGCAAAAACGGGCCATCTTTCGCGGGAGACAGCCAAGCCGACGCGTCCTCTGGCGACATTGTCGCCGCGCACGCTCGATTGAACACATCCGCCCAAATTGGAACTGTCTTCGCCAACGCGTCGGGAAACCGCTTGACATTACTCCCCGTCGCGTCCACGATCACACATCCACCGCGTGATGCCGCCTCGAGCGCCACGTGCGCGTTTAATCGCGTCGACGAAAAGCTCCAATTGTTACAGTGTCCGTCGGTGCTCTTAAAATAACACCCCTGCGCGTGCGCCGGCGCGTACCACGTCCCCGCGCGCGCGTTAGCAAACATGGGAAATATCGCAAACGTCCCCGTCGCGCGCTCGCGCACGAATTCCCGGTCGACGGCGATGGAATGGAGCCTATGAAACGCACCCGCGCTGGTGTGCTTTTTCAGCGCGCGCGCGGTGGCGTAGATGCTCGGCGCGAGCGACGCGTTGATCGCGTCGTCGGAAAGCGCGGCGAATGCGCGCGCATCGACGTCATCGTCCGAGTGCGACGACGACGCCGGGAAGTCGTCGTCGTCGTCGTCAGCGGACGACTCGCGCCAGTCCATTGACTTTTTGAGTGCCGGCTGCGGCGTCGCGCACTGACGCCATTTCACCCCTCGCCCGTGCTCTTCGCCCGGGCGCGCGTCAGAGGAAACGCCGCAAACGATGACCACAGATGCGCTGCCGTCGACGTCAGCGCCGATGACTGCCACTGGGCGCGTGGGCGACGTCGTGCCCGCGGCCGAGGAGACGCGCATCGGGCATCTTATTCGCGCATTCTTCAACGCGCAAGACGCTCGGTCGAGGACGTATGAACGATGGAACGCGGCGTACGGTGAAGTGTTAACTGGTGCAACTGATGAGCAGTCGTTTGTCGGCGTGACGACGACGGTGACGGCGGAGATGAAGAAGATTAGCGAAGAGGTACGCGGAGCGTCGCACGCGACGTGCTACGCCGCGAAGTAACCTACATCGATCGATCGACAGTGACTGACGACATCGCTCGCGTCGCGCAACATCGTGTAGATTTTATCCATAGAAGAAGCGCTCAAGCGCGAAGAGCGAACGTCGGCGGCGATGTTGATTCGCGTCGTGCAACAAAACGAACGCGTCCGGCTCGAGATGACGTGCGCGTTACAAGTTCTAAAACGCGCGGCATCTCGAAAGGCTTGGGCATGGCAAATTGCGGACGAAGATGCATCGACTTCCGCTGGCGACGATGCCAAATCGTCATTGACGCCATCATGGGCACGAACGACGCATGCCGATGGATCGACGTCGGAGGCGTGTCCGGTGGGCTGCGCGTGCGCCGCAGCCGCCTCTGCACCTGAACCGACAGAGGAAGAGTACGTCAACGCCGTTAGCGAGGCGACGCAGACGTTAGAAAAAGCGTTTAGAGAAATCAATGACGCTATCGAGGAGTTGAGGTACGAGCTCGAAGATGTAGATGACGAATAGTGCAATGAAATTAATAAATGGGTGTCATTAACAAGACCGCTAGCGAGACTCTAGGGTAAGCATGCGAATTTCGAGCTTACTTGATGGAGCACTTAGCGCCGCCTTCTTCCAAGGCCTTCTTGGCTTCTTCGACTTCACCCTTGGTCTTGCCCGCGAGGATGGTGAACGGCACGTTCGTGACGGCATCCTTCGCTTCCTTCAAACCCAAATCCGTGAGGCCACGCACAACCTTAATGATCGCAATGCGCTTGTCGGCATCGACGGCATCGATGACCAAGTCGAATTCAGTCTTTTCTTCAGCAGCTTCGGCAGCCGGGCCAGCAGCAGCCATCATCACGCCACCCGCCGGAGCGGAGGCGTCGACGCCGAACACTTCTTCAATTTGCTTGACGAGCTCGGACGCTTCGAGGAGCTACGCGACACGAAAAACACACACAAAATCACACGTCAGTCATACATTCATACGCGCACACATTTACACACACACACGCGCCACCGCGTCCACGCCCGAGACGCGCGCGACTGGACTGGACGGGCCGTCGCGCGAAACCCCCCTCAGGGTTTCCACCCGCTAGGGTCACGCCGCGCCCGCGTGCTCGGGCCAATCGACGCGCGCCGCGGCGCCGACCGCGCGCCGCGCCCCCCCCGCGCGCGTAAACCGCGCACATAAAATACATCTCACGCATCCAACGCTCGGCGCCGCACCACCACGCACGCGCGCGCGCCAACACCGCGCGACAGATCGCGTTATCGCCATCATCGCTCGCGGTCGACGACGATGCGCGCACGCGACGCAACATTCGCATACGTACCGTGAGCGTCTTCATCTCTTCGATGATCGCGTCAGTCTTCGCGGACGCGAGGACGACAGACGTGCGCGCCGCTTGCGTCGGGCGAGCGACAGATTTCTACGCGCGACAACGACGAGGGATACACGACACACGACGCGCGGTCAGTCTCGGGGTTTGGGTCAAATCGCCATCCAGCCATCCGTGGTCATCCGTCACCGAACGCGCCGCGCGCGCGCACCGCATCGCCGTGCGCGCGCGCACACGGTTCCGTTAAAAAAAAGAATATTCCCCATGCGCGCGTCACACCCGCGATCGCGCTCGACGCGCGCGCGGTCCACGCCGGACCCTCGCGCGCGAACACGCCAGACCCTCGCGACGTCACAGCCGTCGAGGGCATCCATCGTCCCGCCGTGCGTCGCACGCACGACGCGCATCCTATACGTACCTTGGAAACCTTGGTGGCGAACGCCGGGGAGGCGACGACGCGCGCGGCGGTGGCGGAGATCGTGAAGGACATCGTGTGGAACGGCGTTGCGCGTGCAGGGGCGTAAAGTGATGCGGCGACGCTGGGGGGCGGCGACCTGCGGCCGGGAGGGAGGGATGGGGGGTGTTCGGACATTCGGCGTGTTCGGACATTCGATGAACGTATTCGGACATTCGATGAACGTATTCGGACATTCGGCGTATTCGACGATGGACTACATGTGTATGTCTAGGTGGAGGTTTGAGGCGCTGCGTACGGTGTAAAGGTCGTCAAGGTGTCGCACGGTGTCGCACGGTGCGTGACGCGCGCGCGACGCGCGACGGCGA
>Ga0181553_10004715_pt1 | contig 11517 bp, 2 predicted proteins | sample 011ome_17_FD_133753 | JGI IMG/M metagenome (GOLD analysis project Ga0181553, IMG submission 133753) | Coastal salt marsh microbial communities from the Groves Creek Marsh, Skidaway Island, Georgia - 011502XT metaG (megahit assembly) | ecosystem: Environmental > Aquatic > Marine > Intertidal zone...
GATGGGTCCGTCGCTTATACATTATTTGCGGCGGATGCTGCTACGGCGGCGGTCTATCTTGAGAACCTAGCAGTCCTTCCTGGTATCGCTCATTTTAAAGGCTCGCTGACCGCATCGGCATCATTTGTGGCGTCTAAGATCGTCACTGATGCATCAGGAAATGCTGTCAAAGACGCGTCGGGGGTCGACGTGACGCAGGAACTTGCGTCGCTCTCAAAGGGACCTTTAACACTCCGGTTTGATCCTGTCCCTGACGGCATATTGGGAAATCAATATGACGCGCCAGCAGGCTCTTTGACTGCCCAGGAAGATAACAGTATCGCGTTGGCGAGCCTGTTTTTATCATCGGGCGAAACGATTGCCCAGAAGATTGATACAGACGAGACCCTTTTTTATTCCATTACCGGACTTCCCGACGCGGCACGCCTGGTCGATGGTTCAGGTTTCGATGGGCTGTCTGGAAGTGCCCTGGCGACAGCGATTGCAGAAGCTCCTTTGATTGGCCGGGTGGTCGGAAGCGCGATTGAGTTAACGACGGCACAAGCAGCTAACGCCCATATCGTAGTGGCGGCCGATCTCCACCTCGATACGACAACTCTTAACTTGGCGGCATTCACGCGTGAGCCGACAACAGGTGACGCGTCAGGATCTGCGACGGATACGGTCGACGTCTCGATTACCGCGGTGGCCGATGCCCCATATGTTTCTTTTGACGCTAACTATCAGACCCGTGGGCTGGTGGATGTGGCCGCTGAGTCTGGGTCCGGCTCGTACCTCGATGAGCTCGGGTTGGCTGATAAGGCGGACATCAAGTTGCCGGTGACCATGGCGCTCGAGGACTTGGATGGGTCGGAGAGCCTGTGGGTCTGGGTTACCCCTTACGCATACGACGGTTCAGTTATCTCATCGACCGCTTCGCCGGCATCAGATTTCATCTTTGATACGGGATCGATTGACGCAGCGCTCTTTGGGACTGATGGGGATGCCTTCGTAATCAAGGCATCAGAACTCGGCTCGGTCTCGGTCTCTCGACCTTCAGCGTATGGTGTATCCAACGGTTTTGATGGCGTTTTCAGGGTCGAAGCCGTCGCAATCGAAAAGGAGGTTGGCCAGACTAACCCGCCACAGACCGCCGCAGATGCGATCACTGCTCGTTCAGGACGCACTGTGGACTTGGACTATGCTGTGGAGACTGCCGATCTAAAGGTCGAGTTCCTGCAGCCTGCAACAAAGCCAACGTTATCCTTACAGACCAACCCGGCCACTGACGCTCTCGAGATCACCTTAACCATCGGTCCCGATAATGTGACAGATTTAGTCACGGTACTCGCGACAGGTGTGCCGAGTGGCGCGTCTTTTGTTGACACGAACGGTATAGCGATCGGCGCTCGGGCTGAGGTAGATGGGGTTTGGGTCTTACCTTCTGCAGTGTTTGGCAGTTATTCCACACCGCAGACTATAAAGCTTAAGTTACCTCCTAACTACGACGGCTCAGCGACGCCTGACTTCACGGCTTACGCGGTGGACTCTTTGGGTCTTACCTCGGCTTCATCTGAAACGATTCAGTTTCCCGTGACTCAAACAACGGGTAACGCGGTAGCCGACCCAATAGTGATCGACGTCGATGGTGACGGGGTCGAGTTTGTTGCCCTGTCCGCAACTGATGGCAGTGGTCGGTCTGTGGAATTCTTCGACATCGATGGAAACGGTACTGTTGATCGGCTCACGGGTTGGTTGAGCCCATCGGGGGACGATGCATTTTTAATCGCGCTAGAGAAGGACGGACAAGGTAATCCTCAGTTGCCGCCATCGCTCGATGGGTCTTTCTTGTTTACTGAGCACTTGGTGGCCCCAGCGACTACAAATGCCGCCGAAGACTTGATCTCTTTTGAGGGAACCCATGGTGACGGCGACGGTTTGCTCACGACCTCTGAGATTGAGGCAGGTTTATCGAGGTCGCCATTCCTATGGTTTGACAGGAATACCGACGGACAGTTGACGATCGATGAGATTGAATCAGTAAGCGCTGACTTCAGCTTGAATGTATCTGGATTTGACGATGTGGTTGTGGTGGACAGTCTCACCGGCGCATTAGTAGTTGCCAGTACCGATCCAGGATCAATTGTTGGGTCCTACGGTGCGACTAGTGAAGCGTTGGCCGGTGCGGTTGTTCGCGATGTATTTCTCCCGGTAGCGCCAGCCGACCAATCATCCTCCGTGGTAGCGATGACAGACGCAGCTGTTTTGTCTGGACATGGATTTACGGAGGATAACCCTGACGGGTTTGAGCTTAAGACTGCCCTTGTGGATCCGACGTCGGGATCTAGTTGGCGCGATCTTTTTGGTGCGTCGGCCGCTGCAGCCATTGACTCCGGAACCAGTGTTCTTTTGTCTGTCCGCGCCAAGAACGCAGGCACTTACTTCAACCTCTCGCAAGGTGCGCGCTTGGAAGGTCAACCGACGGATACTTGGTTGACCATTTGGGACGGCAAAGACCCGACTGACTCGAGCGAGCCGAGCTATAACCCCGACTATAAACTTAGGATGTTTGTCGATGACAACTTCTCAGGAGACCTGCCGCTAGAATTGAGAGCGACAGTCGTTTACACCGAGAACGGTGTCATTAACGAGGCAACGGTGACCCGAGATTTGACAGTTTCTGTTGCTGCGGAGGCTGATCGGGCCGAGATCCGTACTCCGGATCAGACGATCGTGACAAATCCCGATAGTTCCACTATTCAAGAGTCTGGTTCCGGAGAATTATCCGTCTCATTGCCGGGTGTCAGCGTTATCTCTCAGGATGCTGGCGAAACTATTTTGGTCAAGATTAAAACAACCGCTGATATTGCTGAACAGGTTGATTTATCCCTCGGTGGTCTTCGGGTGTCGGCGATCGCTGACCCCGACGCGGCCGTCCCCGCTGCAGGGGAGGTTGACCGGAGAGATTGGATTTACTCACTCAATGGGCCGATAACCGATGGTGATCTCAGAGCGATCGTCGATCAGTATGCGGCAGGTATGTTTACTTTCGAGGTGGACGTAACGACCATTGACGGGAGCGACTCGGAGAGTGTTGCGGGTCCGTCTTTTGGGTTTAAGGTAGAACCAATCGCCCAGCCAGCGACAGTTTTATTGAGCTCGAGCAGTTCGGTAAGCGAAGTTGCGGGTGCGCTTGATTTTGATATCACTGTGACGCCACAGGATACCGATGGATCAGAGTTTGTCTCAGAGGTCAGACTGACCTTCAAGTTTAATGGAACGGTTCATTCGGGTACTGAGGACCAGATCTCGTTGGTTGTTGATGGGGTCACATACCCAGTTACGGAGTCTGGTGGAATATTCTCAGCAACGTTACCGGGCGATGTGATGAGCGTTCCTGCGGGTGATAGTGTCGGCGCTAAACAAGCGAGCGGTCAGCTTATTCTCCCAGAGTATTTCGATGGCTCGGTGGACATGTCAGCATCGGCCGTCACAGTCGAAACGACAAAACTGAGCGAAACTGAAATCGCTAATTCGACTGGCTCGACCACGACTGTTACGCCGGTTTCGGATGGTATTTCTCCGGATGGATTGGTAACTCAAGGGGCAATCTTGCTGGGTGGGCAGTCGATCACGCTGGCGGCTCTTGCTGATGGTGACCCTGACCTTATTCAAATTCAGACTCTAGATCCGGATGAGACCGTGAGCCTAGAGGTCTCCAATATTCCGACCGGTGCCACTCCCGAATATCTGGGGGGCCCTGTTACGGATGGGAGTTACAATTCATCAACCGGCGTATGGACCCTGACGGGCCTGACTACTGCGACAGCAAATGGCGTAACTACGGTCCAAGGGCTCGAAAATTATTCCCTAACAATCTCAGACTCCCAGACCGATTTCGCTCTTGATGTATCAGTAACAACTCAGGACGATGCAGCCGTTATCTCAAGTGCGTCCACAAGTACGCTGTATATTGATACACAGGTCCTTTACGAGCCTGAGTTTGTCGAGCTCGTGGATGGTGTGACTAGCCCTATAACCTCAATTGCTTTTGATCTGACCGAAGGTGGGTCTGGTGTTTTATCGGGCATTAATATCCTTGTTGGCGACACCTTGAACCCATCTGGATCGTACGATCCGATAAGCGATACAGTAGTCGGGACGGTCGTGAAGCTGTCAGTGGATCCGTCGAAGCTCACTATTCCGGTGGAGCTTAAGATAGTCGGAAAAGACGATCTCCTAACCCCGAGCTACACAACCCCCGCAGGTGTTGCAGTGTTCGCATTGTCGGCCGCCGATGTCGCCCGTGGTATCGACTTCAACGTAGACGCAACTGACCTGAATAACACTAACTTGTCTGGCGTGTTCGAGTCTGCGATATCGCTACAGGCCACCACGGACTATGGCAACGCAGGTACGAAGACTGGTAGCGCCCTTACAGCAAGCGTAAACGTGCTCCCGGTGGTGGATGGTTTGGTCTTTGCCTCCAAAATCTCAACACCCGAGGATGGCTCCGGTATTTCACTCGATCAGCTGTTTAGCTACGCTGATACAAGCGAAGTCATCGAATCACTGGTGGTAGGAGCATCAACATCACTCAACTTAAAACTAGCAAACGGAGACTTAGTTTCACTCGCTGATGGGTTTGAGATTTCGCCCACTGATTTGTCAGCCCTCGGATCGATCTCTTTAGTACCCCTACCTAATTTCAACGGGTCAAGCAACGTTGAGCTAACAGCACAGATAAGAGATCTGAGCGACGATGGATCAATCAGCTCGTCATTGAGTTCACAGACCGCGCAGATAGAAGTCGTGGTCGATCCTGTGTTTGATACGCTCTTACTTGACGAAGTTCCTGATTCCGGCAATTCGCAGTCAACCGAAGGTCTTTTGGCTATTTACGCCAGTAGCGATAGAACCGCACTAATTCAAGAAGCCATTGTTAATGACGGTCGCGTGGACTTAGGCGCCGATATTTCATTGTTTGTATCTGTAGGTGGTTTCAGTACACCTGATCCCTCTGAGACGGCTTCACTCGCGATTGGGGGGTCGGGAATTGTATCGGGATCTCGACTAGTGATTGCAGCCGGTGATCATGCTGGTACTTTCAACGCAACAGAGATCCAGACTGGGGTGTACGAATTTGTCGTGCCAGGAATAAACGGCTCGGTGAGTCGATTCGATGCTGAGATTCTAATCCCCAAACAAAATTCAGGTTATGGATCTAAGGAACTAACAGTCACGACTAGGGTCAGTGACGGATTGACGACCAACGAGGCAATCACAGAGACTGAGGCGTATGCGATCTTCAGCACGATTCCACCAGCGCCGTTTGCTCAGCTGGCGTCGGACATAGATCTTGATTTGACTTCCTTGGGTTCCGTAGTGATTGCCCTTGAAGACGTCGTCCGCGTTGCACAGGGAAATGACAGCCACGTACTTGAAATTTTCGAACTTCCAGAGGGTATTTCGCTGAAAATTGGCGGCGTTACCCAGGCAGAGCAGGATTTTCGCTCAAACTATTCGGGAGCACCCGTCACGGGCTACCGGATCGGTTATGACGACTGGGCTACGACCACAATTGAGGTGACGGATACACAAAAGTACGGAGGTGAATCCTTCACCTTAAGTACCCGAGTAGGTACGTCGGACGGGACCGTAAATGGCGACGTAGATGGTGCCGTACGGTATGTTTACTCGAAGTTGACCAAAGCTGAGATAAATTTAAGTAATGTTGCCTCCGCCGGCGATAACTTTCTCATCAACTCAGATGGCTCGCCGGTTGCCAGCGGCGATGGAGACGACATCGTTTTGGTGTCAGGTCTTGGGTCCGGGTCCATCGATGGTGGCAGTGGTCGAGATACTCTGAATGTCAGTCAAATCTCGGTCGCTGACTCTGTGATGGTAGATCTGAACTTTGGTGCCATGACCGTGATTTCGTCAGTGTCGACCGATCAGTCGCAGGTCCAGCGGGACATCGGAGGCTTTGAAATCATTGTTGGTACCGCTGGAAATGATGTCATAGTAGGTTCGAGTGAGGACTTGACCGCTATCACACTGCGCGGTGAAGGCGGATCGGATCGCTTATATGGTGGGGCAGGTGATGACCTCATTGACGGTGGTTTAGGAGATGATCAGTTGGCTGGTGGTTCGGGCGCCGACCGTTTCGTGATTGCACCTGAATCGGGCACCGATACGATCACTGACTTCGATTTCTCAACGGACACACTCGTAATTAATGGTTTTGGACTCTCTCCTCTCGATAACGGAGCGTTACCATCTGAAGTGGAGCTATCGAGGTCCGCCGGAGAGGGAACGGATTGGTCTTTGCGAGTCACCAAGAGTGACTCGTCAACCGGTCAGGCTTTAATATCGACAGTGGTCTTGGCCGGGTCGGCTGCGATATCTGAGGTTGTTCTTTTGAATCAGTTAACCGACGCAGCTGCGCATAATTGGGTTTCGTTCTCTGAGGCGTTAGATCTTGATGGTGGCGATCCCGAGGGCTCTAATGTTGATTATGGAGTAGACCTTGAGTCAATTGTTGGCGATACCACGGGCTATGCGGATAGTTTCTTTGGCGCGCTCGATTATGGCGACACCACCGATACCATTTCTGACGCTTTGGGAGTTATCGCTGATGCTAAGTTTGAAAGTGCGCTGATAGCGCGGCTCGGTGGCGAATCGACGGCTGTTGAGCAATCGATGGATTTATCGGCTTATGCTGGTTTGTCGGGCTCGCTAGGGGATGACGTATTGATCGGTTTGGATCAGGATTCGGTCCTCTACGGTGGTGACGACGGGTCGGATCGGATTGTCGGTGGACTTGGAAATGATATTCTCATAGCCTCTGGCGGCGATGATTCAGATGACACGTATGATGAAATGACGGGTGGCTCAGGGTCAGATATATTTGCTTTTGTTAAGGCCGATACGGTTGATGCCGGGCTACAGAACGTGCACGACGTTCTGATTAATGACTTTAATCGGGAAGAGGGTGATCGTCTTCTGTTGGTCGGATACGACGATCCAAACGACGTCGTGATACACGACGTAGATGCTGTATCCAACACTCAGCGCGTTTCTCTCGAGGATGGCCTGACGGTAATGTTTGATTTGTCGTTCTCTCGTGAGTTTGATAGTAACTTTGCGTTAAGATTAGCGGATTTCGATAAGTTTGAGGGCTAATCTTGGTGCTTACCAGCCGTAAACATGCGCTTTTGGGCCTCTTGGCCCTTTTAGTTATGCCTGATTTTAACGAGGCTAGTGTCTTATCTGAGACTCGCTTCGGTTTTGGTGATGCAGATTCGGTCCCTACGACCTCGGCTGCGCCCAATCAATCCAAAGCTCCGACAAACATGTCGCGGGTCGTTCGTTCTCGGCCGAGTCTAGAGAGTATTGATCGTCGATCGTTTCCGGTGCATATCCCAATACTAAGACCTTCGTCAGATGTAACACCAACGTTTGAATTGAGTATTCGCGACGAGGTTGGCACCAAAATGCTTAGAAGACTAGGGATCAACAGTCCTCAGTTTTACCAATCCCAAGAAATGCAAAATCTTCCTCTTGCGAGCGACCAGGAAGTTGGTACCCAGGGAACTATGGGCGTGGGTGTCGGTGCATTTGAAATTGATGAAACTCTCATTGAACCGCTTGAACTCGATTTGGCGGACGATGATAGCCCAGGAAGCGTTGCGATCAATCCCGAGGTCTCGAACGAGATTGACCTTATCGGACGTGAAATGTCTCGTATCATGCAGGAGCTCAGTGATGGAGAGAAGGATCCGACTAAACGGCTTCCAATAGAGCCTGTGATAGCTTCAGCCAGAGAGGCTGTAGAGAAGTCGCCGTCGGTATTGCAGATCGGTTCATCATTGGATCTTTACGGCGCCCAAAAGGATGAAATTTCTGCTGGTAAGCGTCCTCAGGTCAGTGCGTCTATTGGGGGCGGCAACCGCAGCTTCGAGACGGAGACATCAGGGAGTGTGGTGTCAAATTCAGGTGCCTATCAGTCACGGTCTGTATCTGCGAGCCAATTGTTGTTTGACTTCGGGTCGGTAGATAACCAGATTGGTGCGACCGAGCTACGTGGGGAGGCAACGCGGTCCGAGCTTCGCGCAATCAAAGGTCAAATTTTTCTGGATTCGATTATTGCTTTTTATGAAGTCCAGCGTTCGTTACTGCAACTCAGGTTGGCTCGGGAAAACGTGAATTCCCGTCGTGCGTTTGTTGAATTTGTTCGGGACCGTGCCGATTTGGGCGCCAGTAGCGCAGCGGATGTCGTCCGAGCGGAGTCTCGGGTAGCAGAGGCGATGGACTTGATGTCTAGCGCTGCACAATCGCTCGCTCGCGCTCAAGCTGTTTATCGCCAGTATTATGGCAAGGAAGCTCAGCCCTACGCTTTGCCGAGAGAAATCTCTGTTGATGAACTCGATTTCTTGGATCTTGAGTCTTATTTGGATACACATCCAGATGCAGTTCGCACTCGGTTACTAGTAGACGCGGCTCAAAACGACTATGAGGCGATTATCGCGCAGCAGCGCGGATCACTGAGCTTTCAGGCATCGATGTCGCAGACAAAAAACCCTGGGTCCAGCAATTTTTTGGATGACCGGACATTGACGCTCAATTTTGAGAGCAAGCTTTACGCCGGTGGTTCCAAGGATGCCCTTGTAAGGCAATCCGAGGCTCGTTTGGCCCAAGCAAAGTTTGAGCGTGATCGCGTATATTTAGATATTCAGAGAAATCTGAGAGACTCGTTCGCCGAGTATGAAGGGAAGCTCGCCGGAGTATCAGCTCGTATTCTAGTGACCGAGGGAGCCGAGAATTCTTACGAGATTTCAAAAGAAATGTACGCATTCAGCCGGATTAGCCTATTCGAACTTCTGAAGACTCAAGAGGAGCTGTTTAGTGCGGGCCAGAGACTGATTGACAGTATTGTGGATCGTGCTTTATCCAAGTACCGACTCTTGCACGCTGCCCAGCAACTCCCGGAGGTCATTTTTGAAGATTGAGCCAGAGATGGCGATAGATGATATCGAGCGCGAGTTGACTGATGAAGGTGCTGAGATCGCGGCGTTTGATTACCCGATTGCGGAGTTGGGTGCGCTAGTATCGGGAGCCCTCGGGCAGTCAATCACACCGGCCGAATTTCGAGCATTAGAGCCAATTGATCAAATTTATTGGTCACTTGACGACTTCGAGTCGGTGCTTTCCGAACACGGGTTTGTGGTCCAAAACGCCGAGATCAACGAAGTATTGCAATCAAATCAATTAAAGTCACTGCGTGAGACTGTAATCGTCTCGCTTTCTAAAGAGCAGGCTTGGGTGATGTCGTTTGACGAGTCTGCCAATACATGGAAAGGGATCGGTCTTGGTCTATCTGAATCCTTCCCAGTTGATTTTGAGTCTGAATTTGTCGAGCCTAGTCGATGGTCGGTGTTTAAGTGCAGTCGCCGCACAGCTGAGCACTTGGCCGTCGTGCCGGGTATCGAAACCCATTGGTTTTGGTCAACGATCTGGAGTAATAGAGATCTTTACTTACAATCAGGATTAGCCGCGTTACTGACTAATGTCTTTGCTCTCGGCGTGTCAATGTTTTCCATGATTGTTTACAACCGTGTAATCCCTTCGAATGCGATGGACTCGCTATTAGTGCTGGTTTCAGGGATGCTTCTATTGATGATCGTTGACTATATTGTGAGAACTGTCCGTAACAGTTTTCTCAGTGTGGCGGGGGTCGACTCCGATCTTTCACTCGCTGATCGATTATTTGCCCAGGTGCTTGACCTGCAATACAAGTCAAGGAATGGGACGGTTGGTGCATTGGCCAATACGCTCAAAGAGTTCGAGCACATTAGGGAATTTTTCGCGTCTGCCACACTTGTTTCGTTAATTGATGTCCCCTTCGCAATAATATTTCTCGCTGCGATTTATCTCGTCGGCGGGTATATGGTGATACCGGTTGTAGCAGGGATTGTGGTGATGCTCGCAGTGACCATGTATATCCAACCGCGTATGAAGGCGCTTGCCAAACACTCGTTCGAGGACGGACAAACAAAACATTCGGTGATGGTTGAATCCCTAACTGGCCTTGAAACGCTTAAGTTGCTTGGTGCTGGTGGATTCATGAGGCGACGGCTCCGTGCAGTTCTAGAACGCCAAGCCGATATTTCGGAGCAGACAAAAGATGGTACCCATTTGTCGACTAATGTGGCGCAAACGATGCAACAGATGGTTCAGATGTCGGTGGTTGCGACAGGAGCGATTCTTGTCGCGGACGGGGAGTTTGGTTTTGGGGCGATTATTGCGGCGACCATTTTATCTGGGAAAGCAATCGCACCTTTTGCACAACTATCTCAGTTATTGGTTCGACTGAATCAGATTGGCGTGAGTTATCAAGCCTTAAGAGATCTCATGGCCCAGCCGGTAGAGCATCCGAAAGACCGGTCCTTCCTTCCGAGGAATCAATTCAAGGGTTCGGTCGAGTTTAAAGACGTTACTTTCACTTATCCTGGGCAACAAGAACCGGTTCTTCAGAACGTTTCATTTAAAGTGGAACCAGGGGAACGGATCGCCATACTCGGACATGTGGGCTCAGGGAAGACAACGATTGGACGTTTGATCGCTGGGCTTTATGAGGCGGATTCGGGAATGGTTCTCGTAGATGGTGTGGATATTCGACAGATCGCACCATCGGATCTGCGGGAAAATCTTGGTATCTCGACTCAAGATGTCTGGCTAATGTCTACGACGATCGAAGAGAATATTTCGCTTGGAGCGGTTGACGCTCCCGCTGACCAAGTTATCTGGGCTGGCGACTTAGCGGGTGTCAGTGAGTTTGCCAATAGGCACCCTGACGGTTACAAGCTCAAACTGAAAGAGCGCGGTGAGTCCCTTTCAGGAGGTCAGCGACAGGCAATATCTCTGGCAAGAGCTCTGGTCAGACGCCCACCTGTGTTGATCTTGGACGAGCCAACAAGTTCGATGGATGCTCGTTCAGAGCAAACTTTTGTGGCCAGATTTCAAAAGGCGAAGTTTGATTCTACATTGATCCTAATCACTCACAGGACGTCGCTACTCAGCTTTGTAGACCGCGTAATCATAATGGAATATGGAAAAATTGCGGGAATGGGTACCACCGACCAATTCCAGCGCGCCCAAACAGACAAAAAGGCTGCAGCTGAAATAGTAAAGAATGCTGTGTCCGCGCAATCTGGGAAGGCTTCATCTAGGGCGTCTCCACGATCAGAGATAGCACCACAAGCGCCTGAGGCTGGTGCATGAGATCAGCGATTATTAGCAAAGCCCTCGTTTTCTTGGCGTTCTCTCGAGCACTATTTGCTTCCACAGGTCGCAGAGGGGCTTCAACAAAAAGACGCTTTCTCGGCATAGTATTATTTACCCTAGTCGCTTTTGCGACTTGGGCTGGTCTGTCTGAATTTGATCAGGTGATTAGTGGAGAAGCTAAAGTCGTCCCTTCGCAACAACTTCAAACTATCCAGCATTTCGAAGGGGGGATTGTAAAGGAAATCCATGTAA
>Ga0181553_10004716_pt1 | contig 11517 bp, 8 predicted proteins | sample 011ome_17_FD_133753 | JGI IMG/M metagenome (GOLD analysis project Ga0181553, IMG submission 133753) | Coastal salt marsh microbial communities from the Groves Creek Marsh, Skidaway Island, Georgia - 011502XT metaG (megahit assembly) | ecosystem: Environmental > Aquatic > Marine > Intertidal zone...
AGATAACTAAGCAATGAGCTACCTATAATATTCCTCTATACCCTTTGTAACGACCCTAATATAAGCTTAGTACAGAAGCGATGTAAAACCAGTATTTGTAATATATCTGATTGTGACTAGGCTTAGTTTTATACAATAACAAAAACTAAGTTGAGGTTTATAATGAGTCTAACTCCAACTCAGAAACAACTGGTACAGGTTACTTTCCAGAAAGTAGTACCCATCGCCACCACCGCTGCCGACATTTTCTACACCAAACTATTTGAGTACGATCCCTCATTAAAGCCGCTTTTTAAGGGCGATATGACTACTCAAGGGGATATGTTAATGACTACGCTAGGCGTCGCAGTTAAGGGGCTTGATAATCTAGATACATTGGTACCTGTGTTGGAGGGTATTGCAACAAAACACCTTGAGTATGGCGTTAAGATTGATGACTATACTCCGGTTGGTAACGCTCTTCTATATGCATTATCAGTTGGTCTGGAAGATGACTTCACGCCCGAAGTAAAACAGGCTTGGGTAACGGTCTACAAGATTATTGCTGATGTAATGCGCTCAGCGGCCTACCCTGACTATGACTCTGGCAGTTACCAGAATAAAAAACAGTACAACCACTAGCTGATTAACATTTCCAGTTAAATTAGACACTCAAGCCCAGCAATCCTGGGCTTGAGGTTTTTAAGCCTTTACCAAATTGAGACACGTTCTTCTGGTGGCAGGTAGAGTTCATGCTCTTCAGAAATACCAAAGGCGTCATACCACGCATCCATGTTTCGAACAACACCATTGATACGATATTGCGGCGGACTGTGCGGCCCCGTTGTGAGTTGCTGACGCATTGCATCTTCTCGCATTTTACCGCGCCATACCTGAGCCCATGCTAAAAAGAACCGTTGAGTACCGGTAAATCCATCAATGACCGGCGGTTCGCCATTTTCCTTTACATATAACTGATAAGCAGCGTAAGCCATTTCCAAGCCACCCAAGTCGCCGATATTCTCACCGAGTGCTAATCGTCCATTAACATTCATGCCCTCGATAGGTGAGTATTGATCATACTGAGCCACTAGTTTGTCTGAGCGCAATTTAAAGTTCTCATCAGAGGCGGCTGACCACCAGTCACGAATCTTACCGTTTTGGTCAAAACGGCGTCCCTGATCATCAAAACCATGACCAATTTCATGACCAATTACGCCACCAATTGCACCATAGTTAATGGCAGGGTCAGCATGCAGATCAAAGAATGGCGGTTGTAAGATACCTGCTGGGAAGGTGATTTGGTTCATCAGCGGATTATATGAGGCATTCACCGTTTGTGGAGGATATGGCCAACGCTCACGATCAACCGGACCCTTTAATTCTTCCAGTTGACGTAACCAGCCAAACTCACGCATACGAATTGTATTACCGACCATGTCACCTTCAACAATCTCGAGTGAATCATAATTAGTCCATTTGTTTGTAAATCCTACCTTAGGTTCAAAGGTAGACAATTTACCGAGCGCTTCCTGCTTGGTTTCATCATCCATCCAGGCGTTATCTTTAATACGCTGCTCAAATGCCACAGTTAGGTTTTTAACCAGCTTATCCATCTCATTTTTTGCCGCCATGCCAAAGTGCTTATCGACATAGATTTTCCCGACAGCTTCACCAAGATTAGCATTGACCAGGTCAGAACCTCTTCGAGAACGCTCACGCTGCTCATCAATACCACGCAGTGTGTTACTGAAGAAATTGAAACGAGCATCATCGAAATCGCTTGATAGGTAGCTGGCATTATCAGAGATCATGTGAAACGTCATGTAATCTTTCCAGACTTCTACATCAGTTTCCTTAAAGATTTTTGCTGCCGCTTGCAGAGCACTTGGTTGGGCAACAATGATGCTTTGCATGTCTTGTAAACCCAAATTAGCAAGCACCTTTTTCCAGTCTAGCTCAGGCGCCATCTCAGCCAATCTGTCCGGCGACATGGGGTTATAAATTTTCTTGATATCGCGGCTTTCTGCTCTGGTCCAGTGCGACTGAGCTAGTTGCGTTTCCAGGGCGATGATTGCTGCTGCCTTTGCCTCGCCACCCTCAATACCAGCCAATGTGAATATTTGCTCGATATAGTCTGCGTAAGCCTCTCGGTAATTAGCAAATCGCGCCTCTTCGTTAAGGTAGTAGTCGCGATCCGGTAAACCCAAGCCCGCTTGTGAGGCGAAAATAGTATAGCGTGTGGTGTCGGCAGGATCTGGAAGAATGCCTAAACCAAATGGTGAGCTTGTGTGCAGACTCGCCATTTGATCAAGCACACCGGCATGATCCTCAATCGCAGCAATAGGATCCAGCAATGGCTGCAGTGGCGCAATACCCTTGGCATTGATCTGCTCTACATTCATCCATGTTGAGTAATATGAACCCACCTTATGCTCTAAAGTGCCAGGCACTGCCTCGGTTCGCTCAAGATCATCAATGATCACATTAACCTGCTCAGTAGAGCGCTCTCTGAGCTTATCAAAAATACCCCAACGCGCTCGGTCAGAAGGTATCTCTTTGGTATCAAGCCATTGACCATTGGCATACTTGTTAAAATCATTACCGGGGTGTACTTCGGTGTTCATACCGGTTAAATCAAATCCCCATGAACCAATTTCAGGTGCGGCTTGAGGTGCTGTGTCTGCCACCTCAGTTTGTGCAGCGGATTCAGTTTCGGCGGTATTTGTTTCTTCTGGAGCCTGGCTACAACCCGCCATTGCAATAGCGGTGGATATAGCAAGCGCTAAATAATGTTTTCTACTCATAGTCGACTTTCTTCTTGTTGCAGAGTGAATGTGGAGGAAAAGAATAAACTAAATATTTACTGTTTTGAAGGGTCTGACTGGGCGCGAAACGCCTAGATATATGAATTATTTGTAACACTTCATAACGTAACTAACGCATTTGCTGCTGCCATTCTGCTTTATGCAGTTCAATGAATCGCTTAAGTTGCTCCAGTGCCGCTGCCATTTTCCGCTCACCATAACCCAGTCGGAAGAAATCAACCGCCTCAGTGACTTGCTCACTAAAAACATAAGCCGGTTTGATAGATATGCCTGCCTTGGCCAGCTCTAATCCTAATCTGTCGGTATCCCAAGGCCCTTTAAATTTAACAAAGCCTACCGCTCCAGCATTGGGTCTAACCCACTCGAAATAGGCATGATACTCGTCGAAAAATTGATCGAGTAACGCCATATTGGTTTTAATGATGGCGATGTTTTTTTGCAAAATAGCATCGCTATTGCGCAATGTCATGATGGCGAGCAATTCACTGGCCCGACTCGGGCAAGCAGTACCAAAGTATTGAATGTCAGATAGTGTATCAAGCAGTTGCTTATCCTTTGTCGCAATCCAACCAATGGTCACACCGCAAGCACCCCATGGTTTTGATAAGGTGACAATACTTGTGCCCCGGTGATAGATATCTGCCATAGCTGGAATTTGTACATCTTCGGTATGCTCAATGAGACGATACACCTCATCAGAGAGCACATAAATATCATTGTCTTGTGCAAGCTGTACCAGTCTGGACTGCTCTTCTGCAGTCATCAATGTTCCAGTGGGATTGGCGGGTTGATTTACCACAATGTACTTTGTATTGGGTTGAATAGCGGCCTCCACCTCATCCAAGTCAATGCGCCAGTCATTGTCATAACGCAAGCTGATTTTGGTGACCTGACTCGCAGCAAAGTACGGCGCCTCCTGCACTGACTGATAGCCCGGAGTAAATACAATGCTATGAGTCTCCTCATCCAATAGGGCAAAGGCCATGGTGGAGATCGCTGCTTGTGCACCAGAGAATACCAGTATGTTTTCAGGACCAATATCGGGACCATACATTGCGGCAATGGCCTCACGTAAATCTGAACTACCACCATTAGCGGTATATTCCAGCGAGTGATTGAAATACTCATCAACAATAGCCTGGTCACCATTGGCTCTCGACAGCTCAATCAACTCAGCACTGGTTAACGGTTCAGCATAAGAATTTGAGAAGCTATACGGTAATCCACCGGTAACTTTCTTATGTCTTTTAGACCAGGGTAATTTAAAGCGCATTATCACCTCTAAATATCGATAAAGTTCTGTTGCTCGAGACGCTCAAGAAGATCGGTGCCTGGCTTGGCTGTCACGAGCAAATATTCATTATCTGGTTGAAGGCTGGAATTATATGCCGACATACTCACTGAAACCACAACGCGCATTGCCATTAAATGAAACAGGATTTCTCGCTCCTCATCCAATATTTTGAATTCTCTGTCATAGGCCTCAATGATCGCATTTGCCGCCATCGCAATATTGCTCTCCCCCATTAAGCAGTAGGCCAGCATAATTGCCAGCTCGTTTATCTGTGAGCCAAGTTGCAGTTCTCCGAAGTCGATCAGACCACATATCCTATCTGGCTGTTCTGGGGATACCAGAAAATTTTGCTCATTAGCATCGCCATGGATAATCGCTTTACGCAGATGAGGAACCTTGGGCAACACCTTCTCCTCATATACCGCAAATATTCGTGCCATGCGATCGCGCACCTCTTCATCCTGAACATACTTGATATATGGCTTGCAACTCATCACATTATCGAGTTTCCAGAGCGGATCAGAGCCCTCATGATGTTGGGGGTGAAATGATGTTAGCGCATGCGACATTTGTCCAAGGAAACGTCCCGTATCAGCGTATAGTGCCTCACTCTTTGGCACATCAGTGAATATATCGGCCTCCAGATAGGTCTGCATTCGCACGATAAAACCATCAACCTCAAATAACTCACTATCATCCAAAGTCGCTACAGTACTTGGGAAAGCCAAATGAGGTGCTGCATGTGCCAAATGCTTTAGCACATCAATTTGTGTCTGAATGAACGTCAGTGGCCATTTCGTATTGGAGATTTTCAGAACAAATTTATCATCACCCGTGGTTATAAGCGCATTCTGATCCTCATAGGATACAAGGGGCTTGAGGGTTCCCACCAAGCCGTAATGACGTTTGATGATATCCAGAATCTGTGCATCACTAAAATTAGGAATAATGTCATTCACACTCAAGATAACCACCTCGTTCTTCTCGAATCTACAAACTTTTTAAAAGCCTCTAGTGCCGCGGGCATAGTGCGACGACTGAAGCCTATACGAAAATACTGTTGTTGACTGTCATCGCAATCAAAAATGGATGCCGGAAAGACCAATATCCCCACATCAAGTAATTGGTCCGCCAGTTCATCGGCAGTTAATGGTCCTTTAAACTTCACGAATCCGGTACCACTCGCTTGCGGTCGATGCCACTCAAACAGGTCAGCATATGCTGCAAAAAAATCATCAAGTAATACCAAATTCTCATGGATGATCGCCATATTACGGGCAATGATTTTTGCACTCGATCGGATCACCATTCGCGCCTGAATCTCACCTGCCCGTGATATACAGACGGCAAACATGTGCTGTGCTTTACGTATCTTCTCGATCACCTCAGCGTCTTGGCAGGCAACCCAGCCAACACAACATCCTCCCGCACCCCACGGTTTGGCCATGGTGCCGAGTGCAAGACCACAAGGGGTCATTTCTGCGATGGATGCTGATCGGTCATCCGGGTTGATTTCCAGTAGCCGGTACACCTCGTCGGAGAATATACGCAAGCCATGTTCCTCAGCAAGCTGAACCAGTGCGGTTTTAATCTCGGCTGTCATCAGCGCACCCGATGGATTATGCGGATCGTTAAATACCAGATACTTGGTATTTGGTTTAATCGCGGCTGCCAAGGCATAGACATCAACTTGCCAATCATTCTCTGGCGTTAAGCCCACTCGGCTGACATCAGCTCCGGCGAATTTAATCCCCTCTTCCAGTGACTGATAACTGGGTGTCACAACAATCGCGTGATCACCGGGGTGAAGCAGAGCCAGAGTGGTCAATGTCATACCAGTTTGAGCACCCGGAAACACCACGATGTTATCGGCTGATATCCGGTGATCATATAGTGTGGCAATCTCAGCACGGATATCGTGGCTACCGCCATTTTCAGCATAGCCGAGTGAATGCGCATGAAAGCGATCCACCAGTTCCTGATCACCATTCGAAACTGTCCAATCTAGCAATTCCTGATTATCCAGTGGCTCTGAAGAAGAAGCATAAAATCGATGCTTTATAGCCACCGTCTTTTCCAGTAACTGCTCGGAGCGAATGGGATTATCGAGTAAATGCATGAGGTTGTTACAAACTAGCTAGATAACTCAGCCACACAAGCTTGCTGATTTGAATGTCACATATAGCCACACCGGTAAAGTCACAGATGGTTCTACCATGATTCTTTGTTACCGGAGTCTGAAGCCATTGCCCAAGCGATATGACCTTGTCATTTAAATCCGTTGCTTCATAGTATTGTAATTCGCCGTGATCAAAGCACTGCTGTAGAGAGTCGGCAATGATCCGATCTGCGCCCATGAAGACATCCTCAGCAAGCTCTCTTTTATTTGGCGAATCAGAGCCTACAGCGTTGATGTGAACCCGAGGTTTTAACCAGCTAGAGCAGATGAGCGGTTCTTTTGCCGGAGTGACCGTGGTGATGATATCGCATGTGTTGCATAACGCCTCGAGAGTACTCATTCTGGTTAATTCAATGCCATGCTCAGCCAGCTTGGATTTAAGCGCATTAAATTGCTCATCACGACGGACATAGATATTAATATTCGAGAGACCAAGGTACTCTTTAGCATATACAGACTGATAATAGGCTTGTCCACCACCGCCGACTACGCCATATATATCGCCCTTTTTGTAAATACGTTTACTGGCCACAATGGTTGCTATAGCAGTTCTGATGTCAGTCAGCAGTCCCTCATCATTGAGTATTCCCACCGGTTGACCGGTTGTTGAATTTAATAACAGATTACAGCTGGAAGAGGAGGATTGATTGGCTAATTTGGGGCCATAGTAACCTGAGGCTATTTTAACAACCGCAATTTCCTCATCTTGAATTCTGCCATATTTAATATGGACTTCACCTTGCTCAAGCGGCAGGTAACCGACCTCTGGGATAATTGACTGACCATTCTCATAACTAATATAACCAGTTTCCAAAGCAGCAATGATCTCACTCGGTTCAGGTAAGAAATGCTGGATTTGTGGTTTTTCCAGTACGGTAAATTCAGGCACTTGTTTGGGTCTCGAACTCAGTCAATCGTATGACACAAGTTATCCTGTTAGATTCAATAAGTCCAACGGCAATAGAGATAAAATTGCATGAGCGTTGTGTGACAAATCTGACGAAAACTATGTAATCAATGAGGATCAATCAGTGCTTGTTCGATCACAGTGATTGTTTTTAAACCGGCTTCAATCTCAGTTAAATAATACTTTCTCCAAGGATATTGCATCCCGACCCAGTGGTTCATGTAATCCTTCAATAGCGGTGTGGTTTTAAATCTTTCTAATATTATGTCTATTTCTTGATCAGATAATCCCTGAGGACAATCATGAATTAGGATCTCTAAGCCAACAGCATCGACTTCGAGGCAAGTTTCCCACAATACACTGTGTGATTTAGATGGCATTAATTGCCTGACTAACTCTCGGTAGGGGTAATTTGAATTTATTGATGTTGCGTTTGAGAAACTCTTACTAAGTACATAATATTCGTTAACGCTAGATTTCACTTTTTCGTTACGTGGCATTCCTTGTCTTTGCATCTCTTCAACAATATTACTCACAATCGGCATAGTCGTTGCCTGAGAGGCAATAAAAAAGTCAACAAGAAGTGACCAACAGTTACTTTTACACTGCTCTTGATTGTTCAAAAATTTAAGCGCTCGTTCTCCCGAATCAATAACTTGAGTTCTATAATTTATTTTGTATTGAGCTATTCTGTTGTTGGTCTCAATCTCATCTATTAATTTCACAAGGAGTACTTGCTCATTCTCATCGAATTCGCGGTCTAAGTACCACTGTTGCACCTGCAACCCGAGAAAAATACCAACTATAACAACAATGACATCTAATCCAACTGCAAACCAGTTCTGCTCCTTAACGTGTTGCATGAAGCGTCTAAGTTACATGTTTAAATTCCTTTGAGATGCTATAAAAAGATTTCTGTCTGTTGGCGTGTGCTAGTCTTTTTGGGAGACTTGTTCACACGATAAATTTCGATGGGTGTTATTCCGTCCATTTCCATCAGATAACTATTCTGAAACGCCAAAAACGCGCCGTGAATGTTCATCATGAATTGAAATTCATCCTCACTTGACTTCGGAGTTTCACTCATCAATACCTTGTAAAAAATACGACTACTTTGTGTATCTGAACCAATGTTCAAATACCACTGCTGAACAGCAACATTTGCATTATTACTTGAATCAGAGCGAACCGCTCTGTTGCTGTCATGTACTTGAACTCCAACGTAGATTAATGAGATAACAATCGCAAAAGCCCCTACTATTTCTGCAAGTAGCGCCATCTCTTTCAGCTTGACTCTATCCATTTCTCATCCTCTGAGTTGGTTGACACACTAGGCAGGTTTCACCTTAAATAACACCGCATAAAGGATGGGTATGACACCTAATGTGAAAATGGTTGAAATTAGTAATCCAGCCATGATCGAGATAGCCATTGGCTCCCACATCGCACCGCCACCGAGATACAATGGAATCAATCCCAATACGGTTGTTGCTGTGGTCAGCAAAATAGGACGCGCACGTTGGATACAGGAATCGATGATTGCTTCGACCTGTGTCATGCCCGCCTCGAGACCTAACTGAATTCGCTCGAGCAATACAATGGCATTATTAATCACAATACCAGCCAGAGAAATAATCCCGAGCAGGGTCATGAAACCAAGGTATGAGTTCGTCAGTAATAGGCCAATGATGACGCCAATCAAACCCAACGGGATAGTCATCAGAACAATACCGGCTTTACGAATACTATTAAATTGACTAATTAACACTAACAGAATGATCATTCCTGCAATGCCAAGTTTATCCATGATTGACTGGTTTGCTTTTGATGAACTCTCGGTTTCACCTCCGTAGGTGAAATCAACGCTGGCTCCCCAATCATTGGCCTGCTTGTCCTGCAACCACGGGTCTAATTGAGCGACAATATCCGCGACACTCGCTGAGCCAAGGATCTGGGCACCTAATGTGACCGTGCGAATACCATCGCGACGGAAGATCACTGAGAGATCCCACACCAATTTCACGTCAGCCACTTGCTTAAGCGGCACTGCGTCACCTGTGGATTGTGAGTACACAGACAGAGAACGCACCTGATTGATATCATAATCCATGCTATTTTCTGTTCGCATTAACACCGGAATACTATCTTCGCCCTCGCGATATTCTGTCAGTTCCAAGCCACTCAAACTGGTTTGTAATGACAGTGCGATATCCTGACTGGTCAAGCCGGCTCTTTGTGCACGGATCTGATCGATATCGATTTCTAATTTCTTAATTTGCTGGCCCCAATCATCACTGATACTCATCAAGTCCGGAATTGTTTGCATGTGCTGACGCAAATCTTCCACGGCGGCAAATAGTGCCTCTGAGCGCTCACCAGATAATCTGACCTGAACCGGATTATCTACCGATGGTCCATTCTCAATGCGTTTTTGCTTGAGGATCATATCGGGATACCGATCACTGACATAGCCATCCATCGAGGTCATCAACTCATCAATAACTTCAGCGGTCGTAACATTCGCGACGATCAACGCATAGTTGTTTGTGGAGGGCTTAGGGTTATGGGACAACACAAAGCGCGGTCCTGCATTACCAATGTAAGTGATGTAACTAGTGATCCCCTCTGCTCGGTTGTCATTTATTTTTAGTTCGGCATCGATGTAGCGCTCCATATCCTGAAGCACTGATTGAGTATCCTCAAGTGAGTTGCCCGTTGGCATGGTCACTTCAATCTTGTAGTAGGTCCTGTCTGATGGCGGGAAAAACATGCTCGGCAACGACGTAGCTGCTTTAATCACGATTATGAATATCACCAGAGTTCCAACAAGTGTGATGCTTCGATTATTCAGCAACCAATGCAGCAGACTTTTATAGCGCTCATAAATGGGCGTATCAAACTTATCTTCTACCGGCGTCACCTTCATAAAATAAACACACAGCAACGGAATAATCGTCAATGAGATAACCCATGAGCAGATCAAGGTGATGGTCACTACCTTAAACAAGGATGCAGTAAATTCACCGACACTGGACTCGGCGAGAAATATGGGTAAAAACGCTGCCGACGTTGTAAGCGAAGCCGTCATGAGCGGTGTTTTTAATTCATTGGCTGAATCAATTGCCGCCTGAATTGCTGATTTACCTTTTTTCATTTCCACCATAATGTTCTCTGACATCACGATGCCATTATCAACCAGCATACCAAGAGCAATGATCAACGCAGCCAGGGAAATTTGATCCAAACCAATTGAGAACTGGTCCATGACAATTAGCGACAATAACATAGTGGTTGGGATCAAAATGGCGACAATAATCCCGGTGCGTACGCCAAGACTGATCAACATAACTGCCGATACAACAAGCACTGCTTGCAGCAGATTATTGACAAAATCCTTTACCTTGGCATCAACTTCAGCTGGTGAGAAGTTAATTAAATCAAACTCGATACCAATCGGATATTGCTGTTCAAATTTCTCAATTTCGGCTTTGACCATCTCCCCGAGCAGAATATTATTACCGCCCTCACGCATTGAAATGGCAACAGCCAGTGCTCTTTGGCCTGAACTGTTTACGAATGACTTGGGTGGGTCAACATAGTCGCGCTTAATGGTGGCAATATCGCGCAGTAGTATGACCTGATTGGTCTTGGGTGATTTGATAACGGTGTTGCCAATATCTTCGATTGACTCAAAGTTACCCGTGGGTTCGAGGGCAATGGTTTCTTTGCCGAGATTAACTGCCCCCCCTGAAAGGACAATATTGCGTGCTGAGAGAATCTGCGACAGCTGATTAGAAGATAATCCTAATTCAGACAAACGGCTGTTATTATATTCGACATAAATAATCTCGTCCTGCTTGCCCAGAATATCGATTTTTGCCACTTCGGAGACAAACTGTAGCTGGGTTTTAACATCCTCGGTGATGTTTTCAAGTTCAGCGTAACTTAAGCCATCACCAGTGACCGTCATGACAATGCCATAGACATCGCCAAATTCATCGTTCACAAAAGGCCCTACGGTACCTGACGGTAAATCTGCCTCAATATCCTCAATCTTACGGCGTAAGTTATCCCAGATTGGGCGCATTTCAGTATAGCTTTCTTTGATGTTAACAATAACAACAGAGACACCGGTTCTTGACTCGCTGGTCACAAAGTCCAACTCAGGTATTTCTTTTGCGACATCTTCTATTTTTGATGATATTAATTGTTCTACCCTCTCAGGACTAGCACCTGGGAAATAAGTCACTACCTGTGCTGCACGGACAATAAAGCCGGGATCGTAATCCCGCGGCATTTGATTAAATACCTGAATGCCACCCAGAAAGAT
>Ga0181553_10004724_pt1 | contig 11506 bp, 15 predicted proteins | sample 011ome_17_FD_133753 | JGI IMG/M metagenome (GOLD analysis project Ga0181553, IMG submission 133753) | Coastal salt marsh microbial communities from the Groves Creek Marsh, Skidaway Island, Georgia - 011502XT metaG (megahit assembly) | ecosystem: Environmental > Aquatic > Marine > Intertidal...
AGCATTTCAATTTTTTGTTTTTTATTTGATTTTTTACTTTTCTTTCGTTTTTCATTTATCCCTTTCTTATTATTTTATTTTCCTATACCTTTTTATATAAACACCATTTATATAGTACAATATGTCATTTTCATTTACATATCCAAACACTCCATATTATTTACCAACAACTACAAATTTTGATATTTCCATAAATATTACTGGTACAGAACCGTCGAATGTTATTTATAAAATAAGTGATAGTTCACCTAACGCTAATTTGCCTAGCGGACTTTCTATAAATCCAGTAAATGGTTCAATAATTGGAACAACTTCATTCGCAAGTATTTCTTCATTAAGAAACTATATTGTCGATGCTTCGTCAGCGATACAAATTGAAAGTAGCGCGAATCTGTCAATTTTAGTTGATATTACGCCTGAATTTGTTTACCCACAATCACCATACACTCTAACAAAAAATAATTCATATATCGGAATTAATCAAATAAAACCAAATTATACATTTACCAATAAAACCGGAACTACGTATACATTAATATCAAGTCCTCTTTTAACCGATGTCAGTTTAAATCTAGATACAACAAATGGTAATATTTTTGGAATACCCGATATATCTTCAAATTTAACATCATACACTATTAGAGCAACTAATCAAAATATTACATATGACACAATAATAAAAATAAGTGTAGAAATTCCACCAACTATTATTTATCCATTTAATGAATATAGTTTAACTCAAAATGAAGCAGTAAGTATAATACCAAATAAGTTGAGTGAAAATACAAACACGATATATAGTATTAATTGTAGTCTTCCATCGGGATTAGTATTCAATAGTAATACAGGTGAAATAAGCGGAACACCTACGATTTTAACAACATATCACAATTATAGAGTTCAAGTTTCGGACTCTATAGGAGAAGCATTTACAATAATAAACCTAAATGTTGTTAAAATATTTTTGGCACCTCCTGTATTTGCAACAGAAAACGTATTACCTGGCGATTTTATTACAAATCCTGCAGTTCAAATGCGTCGCAAGGCAGAAATACTTCAATATAAAGAAAATAGCAGTAAATTAACAAAACAACAGTATTTATCACTTTTGGCAAGAGGAAAAGGTCCTTATTCAAAACGTGTATGGGCAACACAAGGCGATGCGTTTACTTCACCAAATACGTCCGGACTATCTCAAGATGGTTCTATCTTGGCATGTAATTCACCAAAGACTTATATACAAAAACCTAGTAGTGCTAGTAATGTGCCTGGTCCTGTAATTAACTTGTTTTTAGACCCAAATGTTCAACCAAATGGGTATACGCAACCGATTAGGAAAAGAGTTAATATTGGATTTAAATGGCCTTTTAGTAGTGGAAATTAGATAAGTGACAGTTATAAATATAGTATTATAATAATAAATCTACATAAAACATAATTATAATACTATATAAATAATAATGAGACTATTTAAAAGTAGTTTTGTTTTTGGAATTGGAATTTGTCAGTTAATGAATTATATAAATTATTGTAGTGGTGCCATTCCCATAGTTGTTCTACACGGGTTAGAAAGTTCAAGTGACAAAATGTTACCATTATGTGAATGGTTAGAAGATACTTTTTCCAAAAAAGTAATTAATATTGAAATTGGGAATGGAGAGAAAACCAGTTTATATACACCTTTGCCAGACCAACTCAGTGAATTATGTAATACAATTTATAAAAACAAAGATTTGGAATATGGGTTTGATTTTATTGGAATCTCTCAAGGCGGGTTACTTGCAAGGGGGTATGTTGAACAATGCAACGACTATCCAGTTTATAATTTAATTACACTTGTATCTCCACATGGAGGTGCTTTTATGAGAGATAGTGTAGAAAATAAATTTATGTATACCCAATTTTCACAAAAACATATATCTTTTGCTGGGTATTGGCGCAATCCAACTATATTAGAAATTTATTTGGATAAAAGTGTTTACCTCCCTTATATTAACAATGAAAAAGAACATTTACAGAGAGATAAATACCGCAATAATTTAAAAAATCTCTCTAATTTTGTAATGATATGGTCTCCAAACGATGACATTGTTTATCCGCCTGAAAGTGGAAAGTTTGGTTTTCTAGATAAAGAAATGAATATAATTCCGATTGAAGAAACAGAATTATACAAAAAGGATACACTCGGATTAAAATTTTTGAATGATAATACGCGGTTACATACGTATGAAACAAATTGTTCGCACGTTGACCATCGTAACCCAGTATGCTTCGAACAATTATATGAGATTTAAAAATATTATATTTAATATATGGAAGAAAATACATACAATAATACATACAATAATACAAACGAAGAAACTATGAATGACAATAACGAATCAATAAAAGTAGATACCCTATGTGGTATTAATAAAAATACATGTAAAGATCTTGTAGGTATTATTATGTTAATGACATTTTTTACCTTTTTATGGGCAATTTATAATTTTTTTATTCGCCCTACTGATATTAATAAACCACACTTATTGGGCGGGACACTATTTGATTATCCATTTTATGTCCCGATGTTTGATCGGAGTGGAAAATTAGTTCAAGAATTTTCGTTTGACAAATGGGCATTGGTTCATATTATAATTTATTTAATTTCCGGGTTATTTTTTCCATCAAATTATTTATGTATAATGATTTTATCTATTTCATGTGAAACGTTTGAATATTTTATTGGTGCAAGAGCAAGATTAAGTGATATTGTAAATAATATGCTTGGATATTCATTTGGTTCTTATTTTAATAGGTATAACCCAATTAAAATAAATATTGATGATAAATTATTGATTTGCACTATTATTTCATTTATTGTATTAACACTTTCAATTATTGCACTTTATATAAATAGAAAAGTAAATTAATAGTATGGATTGTATGGATTGTATGGATTGTATGGATTGTATTAGTGTAGTAACTTTACCTTTGGAACGCGTCTAGTGCCATGTTTAAAATGTGGCGATGATTTTGCCAAATGTAATGCTTTACTGTTTGATTTGCAACCGTTTTCTAATATAGTATAATCAACTGCAGATGCTTTACCGCCGGTAATTGAACTTGCCAACCGAGCATATCCCCAAGATTGTGCTGTTTGATTTGGTCTAGAACCAGATGAAAAATATGCACCTTCGCCTTTACTTACTATTTTTTTAAGAGCGCCGATAGAACAACCCGTTTTCTTTACTAATTCGGTAGAAGGTTTTATATTCTGTATTCCATAAATTTTACGCGCCTTGACAATATGAACAGATGGTTTTGATTTAAATGACTTCACTCTCTTTCTAGTATAATATTTACCCTTCTTATATAATTTACGAGAGAGATTTAATTCTTTACTTGCTTTTACTTTATCTCTCTTATTAAGTGTTTTTGGAATGTAACGTTTTGGAACATTTGGCATTATTAATATAAAACTATATTTTTATATTAAAATTATTTATTAAAATTATTTATTAAAATTATTTTCAAAAAATTGAAATGCTATTGGTTGTTATATTCTATGATACAACCCCAAACAACAACAATCAGCAAAACAAGATGTTTTCATCCCGAAACAAATCAGCATCTGCATCCACCAGTTCTACTACCATGAAGAAAAAGCAAGATGTAGTATTTTCAGAAGATTGCCAAAAGCATCAACAACAAACAAGGAATACAGGAAAGAACAAAAAGGAAATGTACATTGGCATAGTTTCCGACCAAAAACAACTAGAAAATGTAATGAAATCTCAAAAGCAAAAAGATAAGCAACATTTGAATGCATGGAAGCGAACTCGTAATACGAAAAAACGAACAGAAAACATTCTACTTTTACAGTCGCGTCGAGTTAAAGAACTCGAAAAAATGGCATCGGTGAAAGTATTTGACGAATACGAAGAACACGAAGGAAGAGGTATTTACAAACACTATTGCAATCGTTTAAACAGTAACGAATGCGAGGAGTGCTTTTATGGGTCAACTCCAATTTATACTATTTAAAAAGATAGTATTTACACAAAAAAATTATACAACAACTTTCATCTTTTCAATAATAAACATCCGTTTGTATTTTTTTTTACCATCTATAGTATAACCATCCGATATACGTTTCGGTGTTAATTTGAAATTACACGAACGCAGAACTTGTCTAAGTAAATTTAGTAAAGGCCATTTCTGTTTTTTTTCTGCAGTATCTTGCAAAGAAGTTAAATAAGAGGATGAAAAAAGAGTTTTTAAATTGGGTATTTTATCCTTTAAACTCTTATAAATCTCTCCATTCATAAATACTTCACGTGGAATAAGCATTCCATTTAATTCGGCAATAGAGTTGCATATAATATTTGCCTTATTTAAAAAATCAAGCATTAGTTTTGTTTTATTATTATTATTATTGGTGTTATTATTTTCAATTTCATTTTGTTCTTCCATCTAATTATATAATAAAAAATGATTATATAATTTATATTTAAACTTATGTTCGTGGTAATAAAATAAAACTAAACTTAAATTCCAAATTGAGGAATAGAATATATATTATCTTCGTTTTTCATCCATTTTGCAATAATAGACGGATTTTGTTTATTTGCCAAAATATCTTCAGGATTATAAACATTATTGTTATTATCAATATAATAATTAATACCCTTAATATCCTTTACCCATACTTCAATCTTTGTATTTTGTTTTGGTAGATTTTTAATATCCAGATTAATCACTCCATGAGGTGTTCCTTTAATATGAGTTCCACAAAATTGACTTGGGTCATTCGTATTTTTTTCTTCATCGGTTTTTCTACGCCGAGTGCACTGTTCGCCACTTGCTCTCTTTGCAATACACAGATCATGATGAGGAACAATATTCTTAATACGTTTTCGTTTTTTCAAATCATCCTCTTTAAGTTTCATACTATTAAAATCATATACAAATTTTAAAAAGTCGCTTGTGTAATTATTAGAACTGCTAGGGTCAACCATAGAAATGTTTCGGGTAGTAATCCAATCCTTAATACTGTCTTTAAAACTCACCTGAAACTGTTCTAACTTTTTGTTAATTTGATTCTCCATGACTGTATATAGAGTATTATATATTGTATGAGTTATAAGTTTAATATGTTTTCAATTTATTATTAAATAATTTAAATATTAATCAGTATAAAAAGACAATAATTTATTTTTTAGATTTTATTTGTGACGGGTCATCTTCAAATATATTTTTTGATTTATATGGCAAAATTGCGTTAAACAAAGCTAAAGCAATCATCCAAAATACATAATTACCATATACTTCAAACCGAATATCAAAAAAATCAAATATAACAATTGCTACAGGAACAGTAATAGTAATAAATAGAATTGTATATACAAAAAAGGTAAAGTATTCCATATATAATGTTTATATATATAAAAATTACATTATAAACAATAAGACAGTATCGATTATATAGTATAAACCATAATACTATACTAGTTATAATATTATGAAAAGTATTTGAATTTAATCTATTATAATAAATAAATAATTTTTTTTATTATAAATAAATAACAATTTTAAACAGAACCTTCTTATTGTCTTTTTTGGTGCTCGTGCAAGATTTGAACTTGCGACCAACGCCGAAAAAGGGAGAACAAACTACAAACAGACCAAAAATTGTTCGGTCAATTCGATGTAGTCCATTTACGCTGCTCTACCATCTGAGCTAACGAGCAAAAACAATAAATTGTTCTAAAACCCACTTAATTTAATAAGTGGATTGGGGTGGAGTGCGGTGGTTTAAGTCAATGTGTGAATATTGGGAGGGTTCAATAAAAGGTGATAACCCAATATCATCAGACCTAAATATCAATGAAAATGATTAATTTAAATAACCATTTATAAGCAGTTCCTACATTAAATCACAAACAATAAATTAATTTGGGAGGGTTCATAAAAGGTGATAACCCAAATTAGACAGTTCGTGTAAGTATAAACAATTTACTATAAACGGAAGGGTGAAAGGTCAATGAATGATATTGGGAGGGTTCATAAAAGGTGATAACCCAATATCGGCAGACCGTTCTGTTAGATTCTTCTACACTCTATATAGACGAATGTCTTTAAGTTGTTTAATTGTATATATTAATAAATTAGAATTTTATCATTAAATTGAATCATATTAAAGAAACTTTATTATTAATAACAACAAAGACTAATACAAAATGTCATATTCATATCAACGAACCCAGAGTTATTGTCAAAATGATGAACGAGGACAACAACATACAACAGGTAGTGTTAATGAGAGTTTCGTGTTTAAACTCTCATTAAAAGATTATATTTTGCGATTGCTTATTCTAGGATCATCTGAAAATAAATACGAACCGCGAAAGAAGGGTTTATCTGCCGAAAATACGGAATATATTAAAACCCAAATTGAAAATGGTCACGGTGAAGAAATCTGCAATATCGTCCGTGATGTTTATAAGGAAAATCGGGCACCTAAGCAAGATGCTACAATGATGGTTATTGGGTTGCTTTGTCGCGCGAAAGATGTTACTATTCGCAAGATGGGTCTTCAACTGTTAGAGAATTTTAAAACAATCTCGCATTTGTATTCGTGGAAGAAATGTCATGCGTCAATTGAATCTCATGCTACAGGACAAAAGAGCAAGGGATTTGGGCGAGCAGTCAAACGCCAAATTAATGACTGGATTCTTTCATATAGTGGTAAGCCCGAAGACCTTGCCTATCAAATCACTAAGTATATGGCGCGTGAAGGGTGGTCTTTCAAAAATATTCTTCAATGCTCCCACGTAAAGACGGGAACCGGAGATGACCGAGTGTTTGAAGAGAAAGAGGGTGTCAAAACTAAATCTAAGCGTAGTAAGGACAATAAGAACACTTCTCCTCCAACTGAACTTGACCTGGTATTGCGTTATGCCGTGAATGGATTTGAAGAAATGGACAAACTCGCAACACCGAACTTACTTGCCTCTAAGGTTTATCAATACCTAGCTGATATTCATATTGCTATGCGATTGACATCTCATGAAAAGGAAAAGTTGATTGAACTTATTTATCAACACAAACTGACACGTGAACAGATTCCTACATGGGGATTGGCAGATAAGGAAGTATTAACTGCCTTGCTAGTGAATAAGAACAAAACACGGGTATCAATGCCTCTTACTGCTCTGCTTCGAAATTTGGGGAATTTGTCTGCACACGATGTTCTTCACGATGAAACGACATTTCAACTAGTTACGAAACATTTGGTTCATCCAGACACTATCAAGTTTTCAAAGATTCATCCAGTTAGTGTTTTGACCGCTTGGTTTACCTATCGCAATGGTAATGGAAATCGTGGGCATAATTCGTGGATGGTGAATCCAGATATTGTGAAAACATTGGAGGATATGTTTTACCTCAGTTTCAAGAACATTGAACCAACTAATAAACGTATTTGTTTCTTGATTGATTGTTCTGGTTCTATGGGTTGCCCTTCATTGTGCGAAGGTGTTACTTGTGCTGAGTCGGCTGCATTATTGTCGATGATTTTCGCGCGAAGTGAAACAACAAGTGATTCTAGTCCAGACCATTCGTTTTATCTATTCACAAGTAAGAAGAGTGCATATAGTGGGTGGTCGGGTTCTGGTAATACGGGATTAACTGATGTATCTGATGTTATTGATGCTGATGCTGATTTTAATAAAGTATTGAAGGCATGCCAACGAAGTGATTGGGGGATGACAGATATTTCATTGGGTATTCTGGAAGCATTGAAATATAAGCGCAAGTATGATGCTTTTGTAGTAATCACTGATTCTGATGTCAATAGTGGAATCAAACCGAGCGAAGCAATGAAGCAATATCGTGTTGGTATGAAGATGCCCAATACGAAGTTGGTTGTTGTTGGAACACAAGGAGTGGATTATACTATCGCCGACCCAAGTGACCCATTGATGATGGATATGGTCGGTTTTGATTCACATGGTCCCAAGATTCTCCAGGATTTTATTCGCTCTTAAAAATAGAAGAGTGTAAAAATGAACTATGACATATAACGTATGAACTAATTTTATAAATATTTTTTATTTATAAAATTATTACTATAAAATACCCCAATTTATATAAGTGACAATATAATATGTTGACTGTAATTTCTTATAATGAAATACCGATTAACATTTTTATAAATATAGAATAATGTATCATAACTATTATCCGTATTATATAAGTCTATATCCTTAAATGAAAGTTTACCTTTAAAAACTGCTATACGCACTATACTACTATTACTATCTGATATTTTTGGGATACACCCAGAACTATACAAGTAATATGATTTTGGCAATGAAGGGATAATAGTTTCTCTATAAATATCAATCTCATCTATATTATCGGATTTTCTAGTTTTATAATAACATATTATTGGAGTTTCATAATAATTACCATCTACATTCATTATTCTAATAAATTCAACATTGTTGTTAAAAAAATCATGAATACTATTATTTAAATTATAGTTGTATACCTTATTTACATTTATAATTTCATACACCGTGCACCATAAATAACTGTTTTGTTCTGTTGTAATATTTGAATTATAATTATAGTTGTCTTCATACCTAAGTATAATTACATTTTTATCTATTGTTTCATAATAACCACTATAGGTAATGTTTACTACAGGGAAAAAGGTAGATATATATTTAATTATATTATTCTTCAACCTTTCTGGATTATAAGAACCACTATTTATGTATTCAACAAAAGATAAGGTAGAATCATTTTGTTTGTTCAATAAAAATAGTAAAAATGGAGTATTAATATGCCAAACTACTTGATACAGGCATATTTCGATTGGTTTATTTGAGTTAATACCTAATTTTATATCTTGATTTGGAACTAGTATATTGAGATGATTATTATTATTATTATTAATAGGATTATTATTAATAGGATTATTATTATTATTATTATTATTATTAATAGGATTATCGTTATATTTAACAATATCTTTTATATCTTTTTTTAATAATTTATTATCATGGTTATCATCAAAAAGGTTATTTAATTTTTTAAAAATATTGTCACGTTTATTGTTGGGTGGTGGTTTTTTATTTTTAAACATTGTAATAATATACTTAATATATAGTTATAATCATACGTTTTTATTTGGTTTATGACGAATACTTTCCTTTGTATTTATTTCGCGATTTTCCAAAATAAATTTAACAACATCATCTGTTGGAATATTCGGCGATGATTCAAAATATTTAGTTAAAGAATCAATTAAATGATTTTTATTAATTGGTTTCTTTACATTAGATTGTGTATAAATAATTTTCCCATCATTTATATCAAAACAATCAATCTCATTTGATTTCATAATTTCAACTAAATTTTCAGTATAAGATGCCTTCTTTTTCTTACGTTCTTTCAACTCTTTTTGAAGGAGTTGAATTTCTTTATCTATTTGCAACCAACCTTTAATATTTTGTGACAATCGTTCTTTATTTGAAGACATTTCTACATATGTTATTAAGCGTTATTTATATATTTTATAAAATTAATATTAATTTGATTTTTAATATTAGTTTAATTTATTTACACGTAAAAGATTACAATAAACTAATCAATTCGTTTGCGTTATTTTCACTATTTGCATTATTATAAATAAAAACACGATTTACTAATTCCTTTTTTAACCCATTTGTTTTCATTCCCTTTTCTTTTAATAACTGTTTTAATTGGACAACCGATTTTCTTTTAAATAAATCCTCCTTTTCGGTTGTCCATATTATAGTTGGGGTTGATTTCTTTTTTGTAATGGTTGAACTATTTAAATTATTATGTAGTTTACAAAATGTTCCATTACTGGTTTCAATACCGTCTTTACCACAAGCAACCCCTTTGTTTTTACCATTTTTTAATTTATATAAGCATTTTGGAGAATCCATACATAATTTTTTCGGAGTATTAATCCCATATTTTTTTTCAACACCAGGTAATGGTATATACGGAATTAATTTACTTGATAATGTTCTACAATAAGGACATTTAATACTTCTTTTATATGTATTAGTCAAAGTTAATTCATTATATAATGGTAAATAATTAAAACTGTGATTACATGGCAATTTTATAAAATTATAAGTTAACGGCATATGTGATATCTTGCATATTTTCATATCACCATCATCCTCTTTTTTTAAAAAATCAGTATCGTCTACTTCTTTATTTAACTCATCAAAAAAATTAATATTACCTTCAATGATATAGTTCATATTTAATCTGTATATTTATACCTATAATTATATCTTTATATATATATTAAATATGAAAAAAAAAGAATGGGGAAACGCAGTATGGTTATTATTCCATACTTTAGCAGCTAAATTAAAAGAAGAATATATAAGTGAAATACCTATATTAGTTTCACATATTGCATCTATTTGTAATAATTTGCCCTGTCCAGACTGCCAAAAACATGCTTCAACTGTTATGAAAAATGTTAATAAATTGCATATTTCATCATCAAAAGAGAATTTAATTCATTTTTTATGGGAATTTCATAATCATGTTAATAAGAAAACAAAGGGCGAATTTTATTCTAAAGAAAAATTATCTGTATATGAGACTGCAATTACAAGAAATGTCATTAGTAACTTTATTACTATAATGAATTCAACATCAAATAATGAAAAAACAATGATGTATGGGTTTCATCGTGCCCTGTATATTACAAAATTTACAAATTATATCAAGGGAAATATATATAAATATAATTAGTATATTTTACATAATTCATATAATCTTATAATTATATGAATGTCTCGACATGATAACTCTATTATAAATGAAAATACTTCTTTAGAAAATCAACAATATTCAATTATAAGTGAACCTATCAGTCATCATATTATTGAATATTGCCCATCTATTAAAGGGTTTGTTATTAATGGTTGTGTAAATAGAAATATAATATCAAGTATGTTATTTATTATTCCAGCAATATATGGTTATATAATATCATGGTTTCTTGTTTCTATTTGTAGTCTTATATGCCTATTTACTAGTATAATCAATCACTACCATAGCAGTGAACATAAACTATTTAGACCTTTAGATATAATATTTGTTAATTCAATTGGATTATATTTTTTAATTTTTACTATCTATACAATTGGGGTTTCATTTTACACAAAATTAATGTACATTTTTTCTATAATAACCGTAAGTATTTATTTATATATTCGTATTAATCCACATTTATATAAAAAATATTACTTTTTTGTTCATGTATATGCTGTAATAGGTATTATGTTGTGTATAAAATCATATGATATACATTTTAATTCAAATTTAAAATACACTAACATAAATAATAATGATAATAATAATGATAATAATAATGATAATAATAACACAATTGTTCACGATATGAAATTAAGCAATATTACTTGATATTAATTCACCATTTTTATAAACCGAGCATTTA
>Ga0181553_10004725_pt1 | contig 11503 bp, 8 predicted proteins | sample 011ome_17_FD_133753 | JGI IMG/M metagenome (GOLD analysis project Ga0181553, IMG submission 133753) | Coastal salt marsh microbial communities from the Groves Creek Marsh, Skidaway Island, Georgia - 011502XT metaG (megahit assembly) | ecosystem: Environmental > Aquatic > Marine > Intertidal zone...
AGAGCTTTTCGTAAAGTATCATTTGATGTTACTTTTTTGTTAAATGCCAAGCACCATCCGCACCAGTTTCCTCCAATTTGTAAAAGTACATGCTTGCCTTCTTTTTTTGCTTTTTTCACGGCATTTGAAATTTCTACTTTAGCATCACTCGCTGGATTATATATTTTTATATTAATTGGTATAGGCTTGTTTTGTGCCAAAACACTAATGGTACTTAATAATAAAATGCAAAAAGTTAGTTTTAAGCTGTTCATGGTAATTTTTAATTATAATTAGTTATTATGTGACACTATTTTATTTACTAATTAAAATATCTTATTTCTATATAAATTACTTTTTAATCAAAAAGCGGTATAACTATTTTATACCGCTTAACTAACTAAATGAAAACAAAAAGAGAATAAAAGTGTATATATTTAAACTAAACTTTAAAATAATTCTCAATTTTTTTAAGCTGCAGTGGATTTAAATTAGTAGTGTGTTTTAGTTTATAAATGAATGAATGAATTTCTTTTTCTGAATTTGGAAATCCAATATTTATACCATTACCTACTAAAGCTTCATTTTCAACACCAAATTTAGAATTAGCTAAAACTTTTCCATTTTCATCAAGGATTAACCAATATGGTATTCCTGATTCCAACCCATTGTAGTTAGCCAAAACTTTTTCTGCCCCTGAATTTTCAAGATTTTTATTTCTAGTTTCGAACACACTTAAATATTGAAATATAAACTCTTGACTCAATATTTCATTTATTTCTTTTTCATTGATTTTGTTGTATAGTTTTTTACAAAGTGAGCACCATGAAGCTTCAAATATTAGAAAAATCTTTTTATCATTTTTTTTTGCATTATCATATGCGTTAACTATAATTTGATTAGCAGATAATTTATTCAAGGTTTGAGATGAAACTGATGAAGTTAAAACAAAAAGAAATATCCCAATTAGTTGAGTAATTTTCATATTAGTTATTGGGTAATATATTATAAGTTATTTCTAAACTATCTCCACCAGACTTTATTATTTTTCCAATTGTTTGATTTCCTCCGTTTTTAGACACTTGAGTTTCAAATAAAGTTGTTTTATTGTTATGGTCTGTTGCAGTAAAACGAGCATATATTTCTTCTTTTCCCATTTTGTATGGGCTAACAACTATGTTATACTCACCATCAGGAAACCAATTTCCATTAAAATAGTCACCTTCAAATCTATTTCCAGTTTGAGAATCTTCATATGTTTCTCCGTCTTCATAAACAACAAATAAATCTAAATCATTAACATCATAGGGTCCCTCCCAATCTAAATTAATCGATAGCCATGGTTCTAAATTTCCATCTCCATCGTAATCACAACAATAAGCATTGTCGTATGCACCACTTCCGTCCAATAAGGTTATATATTGTTTATTTGAAGTCATTCTGTAAGGGTCATCAATTACAGCAAACTCTTTATATAATTGAATTCCATCGACCTGAAGGTATGCTGAGTTTGATGTCCCCTCGAATTTTTTTGGTGCAGATGTATTTGAAAGCATTTTGATAGAGCCTTCAATCGAAGACTGACCAGGAATAATATTAATTTTTGCGATGTTATATTGTTCATTTGTCGTGTTTGATAAACGAACTGTTAGTACTCCATTAGTGTCAAAAGTTTGAGGCATTGTGACAACAAAGTCTACATAAGAACCTGCAACAGCTTTAGATCTGCTAACCTCTATTGAAGCTGTAAGATCTATTTTTTTCTCACTATCTACGTATGCTTCAGAATAATCTGACTTTTCACATGAACAAATAATTATGCTCAAAATACTAAGGATTATGTTTTGTGTATTTTTCATGATAATTAAATTATAAACAATTAATTACTGGAAGCATTCCTTCCTCAGGGCTAGTTTTAGAAAAAAGTAGCGCTCCATCTGGATCGTATACCTCAAATGAACATTCTCCTGGGTAATCATCACCTGTCCATGTCCAAGACCAAGATTTTGTTCCAGAGGGCACAACAAGTTCGTAAGTGTCGTTTTTGTATTCTCCACCGCCGTCGAGACAACCAACATCACTAAAACTTCCCCAGTTTGAACATAGAGCAATATATTTCTCAACACCGTCTATACTTACTAAAATTCCTTTTCCTTGCCAACCATCTCCCCAACTGTCATGTATGTCAATTTTGTAGTTTCCTGGAACAGGAGGACAATCAGTAAATAATACAAATCCAAAATTCATTGCGCTAGTGTATGAATTTTTTCCAAGAAGATTTGGGTGTGTATTTCCAAAACCAAGTGTACCGTTTTTGCTATCGTATTTTGGCGTAAGTCCAGAAAATACAGTGCCATCATTTCTAATAGCTTTACCGGTAAATACAAATGTATCTCCATAGAAAAATTTGCTAATATCTACACCTAATGCATCAGCTAGTAATTTTGATGTTATATTTAATTTTGATGGAAAAGATTCAATTTTTAAAAAATCTTCTGCCACATAAAGAGATCCACCTATGACAGCACTTACTGATAAACTAAACGAGCTTAAATTATTGTTAGGATCAAAAATAGACTCGGAAATATTAATGTCTTGAGGATCTGGGTACATGTTTAGAATAGCTCCTTCGTTTTCAAACCTAGCAAAACCTCCATACTCTAGTTGAAAAGTCACAGGGTTATTAAATGTACTCTCATCAGTACATGATGTAAAACAAAAGAGAATCGATAATAAATAGAAAACAACTTTTTTCATATACATAGATATTTATTCGATGAAGCCAGCTGGGTTTGTATCCCAGAACACTTGATCTGTTAATGATTTTTGCTTAAGATTTGGATTATCATTTGAATTCAACTCAGAAATTGGAAGAAAAAAACTTCTGGGAAATTCAGTTCCTGAGATTACAGATTTTTGAAGTTCAGGAAAGCCAGTTCTTCTATAGTTATTATAGGCTTCTACGCCATTCCCAAATAACGAAATATAATATTCATTTACTATTACTGAAAGTTTTCCGTTAAGTGAGGTTTCATTATCATATAAATCAAGAGCTTTTAGAACATAATTTTCTTTTTCGTTACTATCAATAGGTATTCCACTAAATGAAGCTACTTTATCAAGTGATTGTTTTATCCCCATTTCAAGGTAGTTCCTAGACTCCCCATTTATCCCAGAACCATAAGGTTGGGGTAAGGAAAGTTCTGCCAACATAAAATTAACATATGTACTTGATAGAATTGGATGTATACCTGCACCTCCCTTGTTATTAGATTTAATTGTTGGTCCATTAGTAACCCCATCATCATAAGCTCCTCCTCCAGGATAAATACCAAATGCAGTTCTGTAAATTCCATCATTAGGTATCCCTTCATCATCACCATGATCTCTTCCCCAATAACCCTCACCTATATAACAATAATTGTAATTATTCGCTCCATCACAAGGCAGTAAGTCCCCTCCAATTCCTAATGACTCCCCTAACTCTAGAGGGTCTTTTAAAGTCTGCCTGTAAAAATAATATGGTAGCCTTGGATCCTTAATTCCCTTTTCAAAGGCCAACTTATACATAAACTGGTTACTCTGGTAGTTAGATGCGGTGGTTAAATAGTCAGACTTAAAGAATGGGTGCCTAGTATCTGGATTTGTTTCACTTGTCCCATATTTTACTTGAAAATCATCTGAAATTGAGGAGATGTATGATCCATCTAATATGATTTTATTTATTTCTTCAGGTTTATGATTAACTAATCTTGTTGATAGATACATTTTTATTTTTAGTGTATTAGCAAGCTTAATCCATTTGCTTAAATCACCATTGTAAAAAATGTCTTCTGGCTTTACACTACCTTCAGTTGATAAGTTGCTTATTGCTTCATCTAATTGAGCAAACATTTCGCTGTAGATTAAATCTCCTGAATCAAGGTCAGGAGATGGGTAATCTGGATTTACAGCTTGTGTGTAAACTGCTTCACCAATCATATCTACTAGATTTACATAAGCAAATGCCTCTAGAATTTGCCCTATGCCAACATGATTTGGTAAATTTTTTGCTTGAGATAATTCTTTTAGCAGGTTCAAATTTGATGAAATAGCATAGGTGTTTGTCCACGGATTATTCATAGAAGAAACACTTGCGTTTGATGCATATGTTCCGAACTGATATCTTTGTCTAATTAATCTGCTTGTTAATTCTGATAATTCAAAATGCTGATTAATAAATGTTGTCTGAATTTGATTAAGTACATAGTTTGGATCTGCTGACTCTATTGTAAGTTCATTTGGATTTACATTGACATCCATGTCAATTGTTTCACAAGAATAGATGGTGAACAAGATTAATAATACACCAAATAAACTTCTCTTATTATTAAATATGTTTTTCATGATATTTTCTAATTAAAAAGTTAGTTTAACTCCTATAGATAACTGCTTGTATGAAGGATCGTTTTGGAAATCAAGCCCTTTTCCATTTGTGGGACCATTAGCTCCAGAACCGAGCACTTCAGGATCTAGATTCATGTATTTTGGAAGATTTGGAGCATAGTACCATAAATTGTTTCCAGATAAATTAAATGAGACGCTACCAAATGGTGTTTTTTCTAATATTTTTTTTGGTAGATTATATGCCAGAGAAACATCTCTAAGCCTTATAACACTTGCATCGTAAGTGATTCCTTCATCAACATCCATTAAGTTTATAAAGTATAGATCATTTGCAGCTAACTGAATGGTGTTTTTAATTTTATCTCCATTTGAATCGAGGATTGGTTCACCGGTATTCGGATTGGCGAGTATTCCAGGAATTACAAACGTACCTTCTCGATTTTCTGTATCTCTTGTAACTCCTCTTCTCAACAAGTTTGAGGCCGTTTGCGACCAAATATCTCCACCATGTATATAATCCCATTGAATTGAAAGCGAAAGATTTTTGTAACTAAAATTATTAATGTTAGTCATTCGCCAATCCTCATTTGGATCTCCAATAATTTTGTTCTCTAAACCTAAGTCTTCACTGTAAATAACCTTACCAGTTTCAGGATTAATCAATAAGTTATTATCTTCATCTCGAGCATAATAGCTACCCCAAAACACACCATATGGCTCATTTTCTATTGCGTAATTCACTCCTGTTGATATGTCAACTCTATCAACCGGTAGATCGATTACAGTTGTTTCATAGGCAGTAAATTGATTATTAATACTCCAGTTAAATCCACTTACCCCAGTTTTGATTAAGTTTAATTTTAATCCAATTTCAAGACCATCTGTGTTAATCTTACCTGCATTAATTAATGTTGAAACAAACCCTGTTGATGAAGCTAAACTTGAATTTAGAATTTGATCTGTAGTGGTTCTTCTGTATGCAGAAAGATCTAAATCTATTAAATTATTGAATAATTGGGTTTCTATCCCTATTTCAGTTTCTTTTAATAGTTCTGGTCTAATTTCAGGATTTGGAAGAAAACCACTAACAGCGTTAGTAATAAGATTTGTGTTTGTGAATGGATTAAACCAAGAATTGGCATTAGAGCTTAGTGTTGGTAAAGTTTGGTAAGGAGATGGAAAATTGGCAGAGGATCCAAACCCAACTCTAAATTTTAAATAATTTACTGAACTATTCTTTAGTGCTTCTAACATTGATGAAGGTATCCATGAAAAGGATACTGATGGGTAAAATAAAGTTCTATTATCTTGCTCTACTGTTGAGCCCCAATCATTCCTTCCAGAAAGAGTTAGAAATGCATAATTTTTGTAATCAAATCTTGCTTCACTGTATATTCCAACAGTATTAACTAAAGAAGAATAATCGAAAGGCGCATGTTCTTTATAATTTTTATGGTTGTGAAAGTTAAAAACTACTTCGCCTTCACTCAAAATACCATTTTGCTTAAACTCAACACTTTTACTCTCCGCTCCAACAATTACATTAAGATTAATATTGTCGGTAAACTTCAAATTAGAGGCACTAAAATTTATACGATTATTTGTGGTTCTTGAATTATTAGCAAAAGTCTGAAGGAATCCTAAGGGACTGATCCCATTTCGCCCATTTGACCAATTTTTATTAAGATCATTATAATTATCTATACTATAAAGGTAGGATAGATTCAAATTCTCACTAATTCTATAATCAAGCTGAGTTTTAAAGAATAGTCGATCAGTATTTGAGGAGTATCCAGTATATTTTTGTTGCCATTTAGGGTTAACTACTCCAACTCTATAATATACACTTGAGTTGTCGTTGGGATCCTCAAAAGGAAGATTGTGAATATCTAAGTTTCTAGGAAGCCAAGTTAAATAATTAAAAAAACCTCTTGTTGGCCTTCTGGTATATGTTTTGTTATAACCAACACTGGTATTTAATTTTAAGTTATTAGCTAATTCTGCTCTTCCACCAAAATTTAAGTTTAATCTACTTAAGCTATTTTCAGGAATGTATCCACTCTGATCTGTATTACTCAAAGAAAAACTCACTCCATTGGAACTATCAAAATTTTTACTGATTATTAGTGAGGTAGATTGTCCTTTTCCCACATCAAAAAAATCACTTACGTTGTTCGGATATGGCTCATAAATTACAGTTGCATCTTTAAATTCTGGAAACGAAGCATTGTATGATGCTATGCTTAAATGATGAGGAACCTCTTGACCGTTAAATCTTGCTCCCCAATTTCCAAAGTAGGTAGTGTTTATTGTATTGTCACCTCCTTGACCATATTTGTTTTGAAATTCTGGTAAGTTTGCTACTTGCAAATAAGAAGTTGTATTAGAAGCAGTTATTTCAAATTTTTTATTTAAAGATTTACCGCTTTGACCTGTTTTTGTTTGAATTACTATAACTCCATTTCTACCATCTTGACCATACAAAGTTGAGGCTGCCAGTCCTTTCAAAATATCAATGGAGGCAATATTGTTTGGATCAATATCAAAAGATCTTCCTCCTGATATGGGCGCACCATCTATAATAAAAAGCGGCTGATTTGATCCCGATATAGAATTTTTGGAACGGATTATAACATTTGCAGAAGAACCAAGGAAGCCGCCCCCTGGATTAATTTCAACACCAGAAATTTTTCCAGTTAGAATACGAGATACATCAGCTTCAGGTTTAGACTCTAATACCTCAGCATTAATGGATGATACTGCATATCCAAGAGCTTTTTTCTGTCTTTTTATCCCCTGAGCTGTTACAACGACTTCATCTAAAGCTGATGCATCCTCTTCCAAAACAACAAATATTTCAGTATTGTTGTTTATGTTAATCTCAACTGTTTTGAACCCAACATAACTAAAAACTAAGATCTGATCATTTGAAACTTTTATTGAAAACTCCCCATTGAAATTAGTAATTGCACCTGTATTTGTTCCCTTAATAACAATTGAAACACCTGCTAAAGGTGCGCCGTTTTCATCTGTTACTGTTCCTTTAACCTCAATCTGAACATTTTTGTCTAGTTCTTCTTGTTTAATATCAAGGATCTTCTTAAGTATAATTTGTTTGTCAATAATTTCATATGAAATGTCATGTTTTCTCAAAACTTTTTTAAGAACTGTATTTATCTCAGTATTTTGAAGATCAATTGAAACCTTAGTTTCTAAGTCAATATCCCTGTTATTAAAAAGAAATTTGTACCCTGTTTTTTCTTCGATAAAATCGAGCACTACCTCCATTTTTTCATTTTTAAAACTTATTGCCAGAGAATCACTTTGAAATTTAGTTTTAGCAAAAGTTTTAACGTTTAAAAACGCTAAAAATAAAATAAACAATAAACAGTTCGTTTTTTTGAATAAGTGTTCTATAAAATATGTTCTAATAGCTATTCTCATAAATAAAAATTTATTGGTTTAAACTTGGTTATTTGGACATAACTAATTAATAGTGATGATATTTTCATTGATTGTATACTCTATCTCATAAAATCTTTTAAATAATTCCATAACTCTATATATGCTTTCATTTTCAAAAGTTGCACTAAAAAACTGTTTACCTAATCCTTGGTTGTTATTAATGATTTTTACGTTATAATTACGCTCAAGCTTTTTTGTCATCTCATTAAATGAAATGTTTCTGAATATTAGCTTGTTATTGATCCAACCTTTGTATATTTCTGTATCAACATTTTCGATGACAATATTTTTTCTCTCCTTATTGATTGACACTTTTTGACCTGGAATTAATTGTGTAGTTGTTTTATTATTAAATTCATCATTATTAGTTGAAAAATTTACACTCCCCTCTAAAAGAACAGTTTCGCTAAATTCATCATCTTCATATGTTGAGATATTGAATTTAGTGCCCAACACTTCTATGTCGTAGTATTTAGTTTTTACTATGAATTTTTGATCTTTACTTTTAGCTATGTCAAAATAAGCTTCGCCATTTAAAAGGAAGATTTCTCTGTTTTTTCCCGAAACGAAATTAGGAGGGTATTTTATTTTGGAGCCAGAATTCAGGTATATTTTAGTACTATCTGATAATAAAAGCTCAAACTTTTTACCGTTTGGCACATGTAAAATATGGTCTCCTTCAAAGTCTAGATTATTGAAAGATTCATAAGAAATTGATTTTCCGGATATTTCAATATTAATATTGTTTGAAACTTTTATCTTCTCAGGTAATGAATAAAACTCCAAAACCTTCAAAACTTTATCACCTAAATTTAAAGTTATATTTGTTTTTGGATCAATAGAATTAAGTTTTAACTCATTATTTGGTGAAATTAAATAGTTTAATAGGCCGAAAATTAATACTAAAATAGCTGCATATTTAAAAAGTCTATTTTGAGAAAAAACTTGCCTAAATCTTAACCTTAAAAAAGCCTTTTTGCTTTCAAATTGATTCTTTAAAGATCTATTGATCAATAAATTGATTTGAATATATTCCTTAAAATACTCAAGGTTATTATCATCATTTAACAATTTTACTAATTGTTCAGATTCTTGCTCAGAAATCGTATCGTTGATTAATTTTAGAATTAAAGAATTTATTTTTTTCTGATTCATAAATAGTTTTTCTACTAATTATGACGTTAAAAAAACATAATACCCTCTATTTTTTTAAGATTTTTTTTTTATTTTTCGTGTAATTAAAAATTATAAGATGGCCGATATAATAAAAAAATCATCCAATAATTTTTCAAATGATTCTTTAGATGAAAAGATGTTCAAAAGGATTTATTATGAAAATTACAACGACTTATGTGTCTTTTTACTCAATTATACAAATGATAGAGATCTTATAAAGGATATCGTTCAAGAAACTTTTTTAAAAATCTGGAATTCACGCCATAAAATTTCTATTTCAACTTCTTTAAAAAACTACCTAAGAAAGTCAGTTTATAATAATTTTATTGACAATTATAGAATCCAAAAAAAGAGAAATTTTTTATTGGAAGCTTATTACAAAGATATTGTAGATGAGCATTTTGAAACGGATACTGATATTATAAATGAAATGATAGACACTTTAAATATGTGTATTGATAAGCTTCCGAAAAAATGCAAAGAGGTTTTGATTTTGAGTAAAATCAAGGGATTCAAATTTAAAGAATTGAGTAAAAAATTGAAAATTTCAAAAAAAACTATTGAGGGTCATACTACAAGAGCATATGCTTTTTTGAAAGACTGTTTAAAAAAATCTCATCCAAGTTTAGTTTGATATTTTATTTTTGTGAAAAGTTAAAGCTCCAATATTATTGTGTTTACCGTAAATCCATGGACCATCGTAAGTTTTATTTGTTCCAATATACTCAGAGTTTGGCACCCATGAAATTTCATCCCAAGCAAATTTTCGTTTAAGAAATAATATCATTTTGTTATTTTTCGATTTAACTTTTCTAACTTCTCCAAAAAAGTCAGTTGTTTTATCTTTTTTTGTGAGCCAGAATTGATCTCTGATTCTTTTTCTTAAGCCTTCAACTATTTTTGACTTTTCAAAATAAATTTCTTGATCAAAAATTAACTCTAGTTTTTTACCTCTCCCTGCTTTTTTTGATTTTATAATTTTAGGAGGTGTAATTTTATTCGAGAACTTTTGTCCGTAAAAATCTTGAGAAATAACAGGAAATAATCTATTTGCAAATTCTTTATACCCGTTGACTGAAAAATGACATCCATCATGTCCTTTAATGCCTGTAGTAGACATAATAGAGATGTCTTTGTATTTTTCTGAAATATTTGATTGAATTTGTCTCATTTCTGACTGAAACTTACCTCCGCAACCTGGATGTATTTGAAATATGTAAATTTTTTTCAAATTCACCAAGTCAGTTTTCCAATCTTGATATAATCGATCAAATTTTGATGAATATTCATGATATTTTTCATCGGAATCCGATTCACCTTGATGATAAATTAATCCTTTAACAGAGCTAATTACTCCGGCTTCTTTTAATCTGTACATTAATCTTCCGTAGCTAGTTTCTAGCATTTCTTTCTCGGTGTATTTTAAATTTTGACTAATCGTAGATGATCCACTTCCTCCATTGATTATACACACAGGTATTTGATGATTTTGAACAATTTTATAAGCTAATTCCATCCCCCAAATTCCAATTCCGAATTCATTTTTTTGAAACCAGCCTCCACTTTTGCCATTTTCCCAATCTTCACCAGAGCAAGAGAAGCAATTTCCAGTGGCTAAACCCCATCTGATTTTTTTGTCAAAATCTGAATAATTTTCATATCCTGTTTTAACTCCAAAACTTCTACAAAAATTATTAGTCAAAGTATAGTTTTTATTACTTGCGTGAGAATTTGATTGGCCAGTTATCACATATACATCGCCACATACTACATTTGTAATCCGTTTAATTAAAACTGGTTTGAGCCCTGACATATTAAATAATTCAAACCTATATTCAAAAAGCCCAGCTTTTATAGGAGCTTTAAATTCAAATTTATTGTTTAGCACATTATTTACCTGTGAGACAATTAATGAATCGTTAATGAATACTTTAAGAAGTATTTTATTAACATCAGATTCCTTATTTGTCGAGCCTTTGAATTTAACTATAGCTTCGTTGTTTTTATCACGTGAATATAGTTGGTAATTTTCTGGAATCTCACTAAATTCTATATCTTGAGATATTAGTCTACCAGTTGTTAAAATTACTAGTAAAATAAAAAGTTTATTTTTCATAATTAAAAAAATCAAAATATGTAAATATAACCAATTATATTAAACGTGTTTTGATGTTATACATAGATATCACAACCAACCTATAAAAAGAAAATCGTTTCTATAAAACCCACCCCCTCTACTTAAATCTAATGATGTACTGAAACTTTTTAGCTTTTAAATATGATGTCGTAATCTACATCTTTCCCTACATACTTAGTAACATACTTACATACTGTTTCACTATCATATATTGGCTGATAGTCTCCAACTGATACGTTACCCATGCCATACTTAATCTCCTTGTAAGTTATGTCTGAATTAGTGCCAATCAGCATATGAACATGTGTATTGTTATAGTCACCCTTGTCTCTTTCTGATACATAAAACACTTGTTCAACC
>Ga0181553_10004727_pt1 | contig 11498 bp, 14 predicted proteins | sample 011ome_17_FD_133753 | JGI IMG/M metagenome (GOLD analysis project Ga0181553, IMG submission 133753) | Coastal salt marsh microbial communities from the Groves Creek Marsh, Skidaway Island, Georgia - 011502XT metaG (megahit assembly) | ecosystem: Environmental > Aquatic > Marine > Intertidal...
GAATCAATATCCATTCCATATGAATCTTCTGAGTATGTCATGTCTTCGTCACCGAATTGGTCGGGACCACCTGACTCAAAGTCGTAAGCGGCTTCCACATCTGACACATCCATGTCGTCTGCGGCGTATTCTTTAACTTCTTCCTGTAGTGATTTACACTTATCACTATTCATATTTAAGTATAATTGGGCCTGTTTAGATGGTTTTCCACCTTCTTTTTGAGCTTTTTCAACACAGTCACATGTAACTTCACCCTTACAGTATTCAGTAAAACTACCTTCATCCATATCAACGTTTTGAATCCAATCCTTTTCTTCTTCATTCACTACAGATTCATTAACCAGATGGTTTCTGTATTGACCAACTTCACCTCTGTTGTTTACAGTGATACCTTGTGAGTCTGTTGGACCTTCGTCTTGTAATAATGGTTGTGGACCTGATGGTATATTACCAGTAGCATATCCGTTGTAGAATGCTGAGTGTTGTTGAAGAATTGAATTCTTTTCTTCGTCTGACATTGTAGAATAACCTCTCATGACTGTTTTTTTTATATAAATATGTGATTTTACTCAAATATTTTTGACTTACTGTATAAAATTTAATATGTTTAAAACAAAAATGGATAAAACTAAGTACTTCGATTTTGCTGAGGGGGCGGTGATGTTAGACGGTTTTGATGACTGTGTAGTCGGTGTCTCTGAATCTTTCGGAGAAGAACCTCGTCTGATATACTCAAAAATACAAATAATAAAAAAACTAATGGAGGATATGACAGAAGATGATGCAGTTGAATATTACTATTACAATATAGTCGGAGGTTATTTTGGTACACAAAACCCGATTTTTATTCAAGATAATTTGGATTGATTGATATAAAGTCGTATATTTGTTTTCACAAAAGAGAACATTATGACCGTACACGAAATCAGTAACTACTTCAATCAGTGCCCAAACATGGAAAAGGCTTATAAAGAGCACAAAAACATTGGTCGGTTGATTCGTAGTAACGTATTTAAGTACACTAGCACTCGTCACTGGGATAATATGGACTTACTTTACAAAATCACATATATTAAGGTCAGTCGTAATGATGACTTGTTGGTCAACATCAAAGTCTCAGGTACTATGGGTCGTTCTTCTTGGCGTAGTAAGGAAAATACTTGTGTTACTGATTACGTTAAAATTAATCACTCAACCTCTCGTCGTCGTAATGAAGATATTCGTCGGGCAGTTCGAGACGATGTTCAAAAGTTTTTCCGTCTTTTCGGTATGGATACTTACAAGATTGAGATTGGTAAAGTTAAAGTGTGTAAGGAACTTTAAAGTTTCATCATAAAGTACCTCAGTGCTAATGGACCTAATTTCCTTAATTCTCGATTAATATTATTAGTACTTAGTTCTTGTTCCTTATCCTGTAGGTTTCTAAACGCCGCAGATATCATAACCTGTTGTGACTTCTCCGCAAGTTGTAACAGGTTTTCTTTTTCATCTTCATCTTCAATCTGTTGGTAACTATCCTGTAGTTCTTGTATCTTTAAGTATTTTTCCAAGAAGTCTCTACCACTCCATGTGAAGTCAGGTGATTGCATCATATTAACAATACCACTGTCTCTTAACGCTATTAAGAAATTAAAGATGTGACCACCATCATCGGATTGTAAAATCGGTAATAATGGTTTCATATCATCGATGAAATTTTCATTAATAGTGGTGATAGATTCAGGGTATGTATCACCTATAGTACCCTCATTCTTATCAGGGTAATCTGAGTTCTTTAATATATGTCTCAGTAAGTTCAAAGAACCAATTCTTTTGTCGTTAGTGTCTACAACTGTCCATGGGACTTCACCTTTAGCTAAATCAAAAACTTTTTCTTTATACTCAGTATAATCATCCCATTTTTCTAAAGACTTTTCATCATTAGGTGAGAACTTCCAATATTTTAGTGGAGATGACTTCCTTAAGTCAAATCTTTTTTCCTGAGTTTTAGGAGTTATAGATAACCAAAACTTATATAGGTCAACACCTTTACTAACCAATGACTTCTCAAAATCGTTTACAGTGTTCATAAACTCTTCATATTCCCCTTCTTCACCATAACCCATAACAGGTTCCACAATTCCTCTATTATACCAACTACGGTCAAAGAATGTGATTTTACCGGGTTCTATATGTTGTGAATATCTACCAAACCAATCTTTTCTCTCTTCGGGAGTTGGAATCCCTAATGCAACCACACTGTAGTATTTTGGGTCTAAGTATTTTGTAATGGTTCTAATAGTTGAACCCTTACCTGCGGTGTCTCTACCTTCAAAAACTACTGCAATAGATTTACCAGTTTCTTTAATATGTTCTTGTAGTTTTAATAACTCAACCTGTAAGGGTAACAATTCTTTTTTAAAGGCCTTTTTACCTATTACAGACTTTTCAGGCACTTCACCCCCATAAACTAACTCATCTTCAACATCATAATCATCATCCTCAAATGAGGTATTTTCTCTATTTTTTACCGAATTAACTAATCTTTCCAAATACTGTCTAGCGTTTGTTCTTGGATTACCCGACTTTAAAAACTTTCTCTCTAAGTTCCTTAATACTAAATCAGTGATATCTTCATCAGTTAACTGAGAAATTAAATCCTCCATTTCTGAGGGGTCAATGTCCTTAGTTCTTAACACATCTGACAAATCTTTTTTAGATTCATCCATTTGACTGGGTAAATCAATCAATCCTTTTTCTTTCATAATTCTGGCTAATCTGTCCCCATATAAATCAATAACTCTTTTTAAGAACAGGTCAGGATTTTTTCTAATATATTGAATTATATCGAATCTAATATTTTTTGCATAACTACCAAATAAATCAGATATTCTATCATCTTTTCGTGAGGAATCTTTTTTATAATGTAGGTTTTTAATTTCTTTATCACTTACCTCAGGAAAAGTAATTCTATTACAAAATCCACCTACTTTGTCTTGTGGTATTGAAATTGAATAGTTACCCTTACCTGTTTTATAATTATCTATAACTAATTTTATTAGACTTTCAGTGTCAGTAACACAATACGAAATATCATTCTCATTTAAAATCGAAAAAATCCAATTAAGTGATTCTGAATTACTGTCGTTTCCTGAAGTGTTATCGTATTCTCCAACGACGAAGGATGTTTCTAACATTATTCTTTTATAGTTATCGAACTCCCTACCCATATTCATTAAATCTATAGGTCTTTTTAAATCATCTATCTCATACCCATCTTCAATAAGTTCTATTTTAGCTGCCTTAAAACCGCTCGATAATGAGCCTAAATCAAACCTTTCACCTGGTTGTGTTAGTTTAACTGAATAATACTTATCACCTATTTTAATGTCTTCTTTCCTTTGTGATATTATTGGTTTTCCTCCTGTTAATCCCGCCAATAAACCTTCAAAATTAAAACCTCTACCATCTTTATCTCTTTTAAAAGATATGAAATACTCGTAAAATCTAATTTTATCTACTAATCTTTTTAGTGTACTATTTAAATCAATTCCGTCATTTAAGTTAAAAAATGGAATCCCCTCACTTCTAAGAATTCTTTTTATTACGTTACTTGATGACATCTTTGTTTTAGGAATAGGTCCGATAGTCGACATTATTTTACTTAATGATGTGGATGTTGCACCAACCTCCTCTTTTATTATGGATTCGTCATCTTTTACCCAAACATCGGTATCACCAATAAGATTCATAAATCGGTTATTATCCCAGTCAACATAATATATGGGCTCAACACTCCATGGGTCACTACCAACACCTTTTACTGTTCCTTTAGTACCTACAGTAACCGGTGAGTATGGGTCACTCATAACGATTAGAATGATTCTATCACCAACTTCAAGTTTAGGATTGATTTTTGAATTCATAAAAAAATACTATTTACCATAAATATACTAACAATCCTAATATTTATTGTTGTAATATTAGTTTAATGAAAGTTATCTTAACGGAAAGTCAATATAAGAAATTATTAAAGGAACAATACAAGGATAGTGTAAGTAATACCCTATCAAAAATTAGTGATTTTACTTTTAAAGTAATTAAAGATGCTTCCAATCAGTTAAAGTTCGATTTTAGATTCTTATTAACTTATGGTGCAGGAATCGGAGCTATTCTACAATCAGTTTTTGACTATCTACAGGGTACGTTTACTAATTTAGACACTAACCAGATTGCGGGTCTTACTGTTATGGCAATAGCAGTTGTATTTTATGAAAATAAAGACTTAAAAGAATTATTAAATAAAATGAGAGGTAATGAATTGTCTAACGCAATTTCATATACCGAAAAAATTAAAAATAAATTTTCACATTTATTAAAAGTTTTAGGATTATCAATCCATAGAACATCTAATATAGTATCATATAGCTTCTTAGTACCTGTTTTGTCTATCCTTATTGATGTTGTGACTAAACATGGTATTGACTCAGAACAATTTGAATTGTTAATTGAGTCGTTATCTACCTCAGCATTAATTGCAATACCAGGTGTTGCAATAAGAGATGTTTTAATCAAGGCGGCTGAGATGGTCGAGTCTAAAAAAATCAGTCAAACGTAAAACTACTATCAACCAGATAGTAATGGACATCCATTGCCCAATACATAAATTTTACTTTTCCTTTCTCTCTTTCTTTACCAATTTTTTGTGATTTTTCTTTATCACCCATAACTACACCTACAATTTTTTTACCTTTAGGAAGGTCTAAGTGTTTGTGAGTATTAATTGATATGGGGGTTGGCTTTTCAAAATCCTCTAACCTTTTGAGTAGTTGTTTCTTACTTCCACTGTAAGGTAGTCTACGGTTTTTACAGATGTTTTTTAATTCTACAAGTGATAGTTTATCGTAATCCATAAAGCTAATTTAAGGATTTAATATTACAAATCCAAATCCTTTCTTAACTGTTCTAAATCACTTCTTAACTTTTCATCTCTCTCTAATGAGTCCGCCGCCTTTTCTAAATCCCTGTCTTTTTTGTTTTTAGCAGAGTAATCCGTTCCTGTTGAATATGCTTTATTGTGTGAACCTCCACTATCTAAACCTTTCTCTAAACGAATTAATCTTTTATGTAATTCCTTTAAAGATTTTTCTACATCAGACCAATCATTAATACTTTGGAGTATAATTGTATCTGATAAGAATTCAGGTAGGTCGTAATCAACAACGTCTGAGGTATTTCCGTATAAACCTTGCTCAGTAATTAAATTTTTAATCACTTTATTAAACTGAGTTTCTGTTAATTTAATCTTCATTATATATAAATATATTTAATTGTTCTTTACGTACCTTTCATTGTATTTTTGAGTCAAGAAATCGGTTAACTCATCAATATCCCCATCACTAAGATTATGTGTATTTCTATTTCTATTAAACCAATCTCTAATCGTTTTACTAATTGGTTCTTTCCTAAGTTTGTTTACTCTTCTAAATCCTACTAACTCGGCGGGTACCTCATGGGGTTGTTTGTAATATTCTTTACCTTTAGGTTGTTCTCCACCATCATGTCTTTCTTCTTTTGGTCTTTTCCAGTCCTCTTGATAAATGTGTTCTATCTCATGAGCAACAATATCATTTAAATCTCCAATTACGTCATACATAACACCAGGGTAAAAATTAGGATTAATAAGTAGGTCTATCTGAATTGTATATCCCTCATCAACAGTTCTACCGTCAATTTTATATTCTTCTTCGGACATCGGGTCTAGGTCATAATTAAACTCAATACTAAAGTACGGTATGTTTTTAAATTCATACTCAAACGTATCACCATCTTCTGAAATTTCTTCAGGTAAATAGTATGTTCTAGTTTCTCTTGTTTTAATAATATTAGTTAATGTTCTAACTATTTCACGAACAGGTGCATCTATAACACTACTCTCAAGAATAACACCTTCTAAAAGTAATCTACCTCTTTCTTTTAAATGTTCTTTAATTTGAAATACTAATTCCTCAACTATAGTATTTGGGTTTTCGTCTTCATAGAATCCCGTTTTAATTCTAAAATAGTTTTTATTTACTAAAGTTTCAGCATAAGGTATGTTGTTGGTTTTCACAACAACCATTTCCATTATACCGTCATAATAATCTTTAAATTCTTCACTCATCAAATTCAAATATAATATCGTCAACTTTTAAATCATAGTCTTCCATACCGATTAATTTTGCAATTTTTTCAAATTCCCTACCCCATTTACCTCTACTACTTTTGAATTTTTGTTTAAAAATCTTGGTAAAACCTTCATATTGTGGGTCTTTAAAAAGTTTAGAAAATTCAGAACCACCCTCACCAAAGGTTACGTTTTTTAGTACAACATCACAAGTTAACGCCTTATAAATTCTACCCATACTATTCATAACTGAAAACTTTTTAGGTATAAATTTAATTTCACCTTTTAACGGCATCGGGTCAGAAAACAGTACAATTTCAGTATTTATAGGTCTAAAAGTTGATAATAGAGGTAACCTATCTTTAAGAATCTCAGAGTCCTTTTTTAAACCTTCAATAGTTTCATCCCTGTTTTTTATTATGTCTTCAGCATAATAACCATCAGGTTTATTATAAAGATAGTTAGGTAAATCAATATCTAATTCCATAACAAATAAATATTACAAACTTTGTAACATTTCAATAAGTTTTGGATGTGGGTATACATCAAACTTATCTTTTCTAAAATTTGTGTGTGACCATATACCACCAGCCCCTTCATTTGCTAGCGGCTGATACTCAAAAGGTTTCCATTTTCCTCTCTTAGCATCAGTATATAATCTGAGTGCATAATGTGTATTTCTACCTGACACCCCATCTTCAGAAAGTGGTTTTCCGTTCATACCTAAATAACCTTTACTATTTAAAAACTCTTGTATTTGCAGTGTAGAGAGGTCTTTTATTGTATCGTCATAATCCTCGAACAATTCATTAATACCTTTACAAACATCTATACTAAATTTTTGAGACAATGTCTCTATTAAATATTTAATTGATTTAATTTGATTGTCAGTATAATTCTGATAATATCTAAAGCCTCTCCAATTTTTACCTAAATCTATTACATCCTCTTCAGGAACCAAAGAATTTACGTATGTAAAAAACTGACCGTTTTGGGCTTTGGTTAGAGGTCCGTAATTACAAATCTCAATTCCTATTGACTGTTTATTTAATTGAGAGTTATTCGTGTTTTTAGTTCCTAAGTGATGAGCCCAATAATCTAAATTAAATGCTTCAATAATAGTTCCGTCCCATTCGGTATTACCGTCTCTTGTTGACTTGCCTCCAATAACAAAATGAGTTGCAACTCTTAAAGACTTACCCCCTTTTGTTTTGTCTCTATCCCATGCAGAAACAACCCAATCAGGTCTGTGACTACCTGCAGTATGATGTAAAACTATCGATTTTTTATCAGTTTTATCAACAAAATATTCATCATCAGGTAAATACAGTTTTTTTATTTTCATATTAATATTTATTTGTATTATTGTATCATATAAATATGAAAAAATTATCTTTAGTATTATTTTTTTTACTTTCGTCGATATCTGTAATATGTCAAACAGACAAAAATATAATTACAGATATTTTTATAGTTAAGTATTCTGAAAAGCTAGAGCAACCGAAGTACATTTTTTATAAAATAGATTGTCCGAACGGAAAAGTTTCTCGTAGTGGATTATCTTTTAAGCTTTATGATGGTGTACACACTTCCGATGATGAAGATTACGTTAATAATATATGGGACAAGGGTCATTTAGCTCCGGCAGCAACATTTAGTTGTGATAGAGAGATGGTAAAAAAGACGTTTACATACATAAATTGTGTATTACAACACCAAAGTCTAAACCGAGGTGTTTGGAAAGAACTTGAGGAGTTTGAGCGTAATTTAGCTAAAATTTATGACGATGTAACCGTTAGTGTAGAATGTCATTTTTCAAGACAATCTCAGATTTTACCTACAGGAGCAACAGTACCTGACGGGTTTACAAAAATCATTAGTTATGACGATATGCAATTATGTTTTTATTTTCCAAACGAGGATACTAAGGGTACCGATTGGATAGATTATAGATTATATGATTAAAACACTTGTCAAATCAAATATTTTTTTTTACAATTAATACATAAACTGTGAAAAACAAATACATACAAAAATGGGAAAAGTAATAGGAATTGATTTGGGAACCACAAACTCTTGTGTTTCTGTTGTTGAGGGTGGCACACCAATCGTAATAGTAAATTCCGAGGGTAAGAGAACTACACCCTCAATTGTATCTTTTAAAGACGGTGAAAGGATTGTAGGAGATGCTGCCAAAAGACAATCAGTAACCAATCCGGAAAATACGATATACTCAGTAAAAAGGTTTATCGGAAGTGAATATAAGGAAGTTTCCAAAGAGGCAAAAAAGATGCCGTATAAGGTAACAAAAAATAAAAGTGGGAACGTATTAATTGAAATCAACGACAAAGAATACATACCACAAGAAATATCCGCAATTGTATTACAAAACTTAAAGAAAACTGCAGAAGATTACTTAGGAGAAAAGGTAACCCAAGCAGTTATTACCGTACCAGCATATTTTAATGACTCACAAAGAAATGCAACCAAAGAAGCGGGTGAGATAGCAGGTTTGGAAGTTTTGAGAATTATTAACGAACCAACAGCGGCGGCGTTAGCTTATGGACTAGATAAAGAAGGTGATAAGAAAATCGCGGTATATGATTTAGGTGGGGGAACCTTTGATATATCTATTTTGGATATGGGTGATGGGGTATTTGAGGTTTTGTCTACAAACGGAGACACTCACTTAGGTGGTGATAACTTTGATGAAACACTTATTGATTGGATGATTGAAGAGTTTAAGGGTGAGTCAGGTATCGACATATCCAATGACCCAATGGCAACACAAAGATTGAGGGAAGCCGCGGAAAAGGCAAAAATTGAACTTTCATCCTCAAGCACAACCGAAATAAATCTACCCTATCTATCTGCGGGTTCTGAAGGACCAAAACACTTTGTTAAAAAGATTACTCGTTCAGAGTTTGAGAGGATGGTCGAAAATTTAGTTAAGAAAACAATTACCCCCTGTAGAAAAGCAGTTAAAGATGCTGGATTGAAAGTAGAAGAAATTGATGAGATTATTCTTGTTGGTGGTTCAACCAGAATACCTTGTATACAAGAAGCGGTAGAGAAATTCTTTAAAAAGTCGCCGTCAAAAGGAGTTAATCCTGACGAAGTAGTGGCAATGGGAGCGTCAATACAAGGAGGTGTATTGGCTGGTGATGTGAATGATGTATTATTGTTAGATGTCACCCCACTATCACTAGGTATTGAAACTATGGGTGGAGTAATGACCAAACTAATTGATGCGAATACAACAATACCCACCTCAAAATCTCAAGTTTTTTCAACCGCGGTAGATAACCAACCCTCAGTAGAAATTCATGTCTTACAAGGAGAAAGACCAATGTCTATCGACAATAGAACTTTGGGTAGATTTCAATTAACTGACCTACCACCCGCACCAAGGGGTATCCCTCAGATTGAAGTGACTTTTGATATAGATGCAAATGGAATAATTAATGTGTCGGCAAAAGACAATGCTACCGATAAAAAACAAAATATTCGCATAGATTCAGGTAATAGTTTAAGTGATGATGAAATAGATAGAATGAAAAGAGAGGCGGCTGAGAATGAAGAGCAAGATAAAAAGAAAAAGACTGAGGTTGAGAAATTGAATAATGCAGATTCCTTAATTTTCCAAACCGAAAAACAAATAAAAGAGTTTGACGACAAACTTTCTGAAGAAGACAAAGAAAGTCTCAATGAATCTTTAAATAATTTAAAGAAGAATTATGAAGAAAAAAATATTGAACTTATTGACGAGTCAATTAATGATTTGAGTGGTAAATGGAGTGAAATAACTACTAAGCTTTATGAACAAACCTCATCTTATGAGACTATGGGTGATGACGAATATGAGTCCACAGACGTAGAATATGAAGAAACTAAATAAAAAAATATGAAAGTTAAAAACGGAGATAGTGTTAAAGTCCATTATATCGGCACTCTAAACGATGGAAATGAATTTGATAATTCATATAAAAGAGGTTCCACACTAGATTTTAAAGTCGGTGGGGGTCAAATGATTAAGGGTTTTGACAACGCATTAATTGAAATGGAAGTTGGTGATAAGAAGAGTGTAAATTTACCCCCTGAAGAGGCTTATGGTCCACGTAGAGAAGAGGCGATAAATACGGTAACCAAAGATAACTTCCCACCGGACTTTGAACTAAAAGAAGGTGAGATGGTACAAGGTAGAACTGAAAGTGGTCACCCAATTAATGCGTTAATACTTGAAGTACAAGAAAATGACGTTATCCTTGATATGAACCACCCATTGGCTGGACAAGAACTTAATTTTGAAATTGAACTAGTAGAGATTTCATAATTTTAAAAAATTTATTATATTTGACCAAATATAAATTATCTTTAAAATTAAAATGAGTAAGTATTCATATGATGACTATTTGGAGGACGACCCCATGTTTGCACCGTGTATTCACTGTGGTTGTTTAGATTTTTATATGGACTGGGAAGAAACAATCTATAAATGTTCGGATTGTGACAAACCAATAGATTCACAATCTACAAGTCATGTAAAGAGAGAAAAGTCAAAAATAAAAAAATTTAAAGGAGAAGATTAAAATTCTTCAATAAAGGTTTTTTATTTGAATACTTAAAATATTAAATATCTTAATGATGTTTAATATTAATAAAAATAAATAAGTGAAACCTAATAACTTATATAGAAAGAAAATAATATTTATTATCTTCTTTTTATTACCAGGTGGCTTTATACTACTAAGTATTATGCTTTTTTTTGATGAATTTATATTAAAGAGGAAAAATGAAAAATAATAAATTTACGTTAATATTATCTTGTATATTACTAATACCATTAAAATCGAAAGAATCTACAGAATATATTGATTTTAGTGAAATGATTAAAATTAATTCTGCACCTATTGAAAAACCAAAAAAAGTTGTTCTTAAAGAAGAAACAAATAATATAATAGAAGCAATAATTATTATTGAAAGTAGGGGTAATAGTTATGCTTATAACAAAGTAGAAGACGCTGTAGGTTGTTTACAAATTAGACCTATTATGGTTAGGGAAGTCAATCGAATTTTAAGAAAAAATGGTGATACACGTAGGTTTAAATTGAAAGACAGATGGGACAGGGATAAATCTATTCAGATGTTTTGGATATGGAGGAATCACCACCACCCAAAAAGTACGGATGAGGTTATTGCACGAAATTGGAATGGGGGTCCCAACGGGTACAAGAAAAAATCTACAGAAAAGTATTGGGAAAAAGTTAGTAGTTGTTTGGAATAAAGATAATTTTTTTGTATATTTGTAAGACAAAACGGAATTAATGATTGTAGAAAAACTAACAACACGTCA
>Ga0181553_10004734_pt1 | contig 11487 bp, 8 predicted proteins | sample 011ome_17_FD_133753 | JGI IMG/M metagenome (GOLD analysis project Ga0181553, IMG submission 133753) | Coastal salt marsh microbial communities from the Groves Creek Marsh, Skidaway Island, Georgia - 011502XT metaG (megahit assembly) | ecosystem: Environmental > Aquatic > Marine > Intertidal zone...
AATTCGTGATAAATCAAGGTGCGAAATAATTGTTCATCTAGATGGTTGCTCCGATGGCTCAAGTGATCTGGTTAATCAATATTTAGATATAAATTGGTCTTTCTCTGATGAAAGAATTGGTGCTTCACCTTCTAGGAATATTGCGTTTAATTTAGCCAACGGAGATATATTAATAGGTCTTGATGATGATTCTCATCCGATTGGTTGCGACTTTTTCGATGTTATTAACGAAATATTTTTGAAAAATGATAAGGTTGGCATTTTGGCAATGGAAGAGATTCGAATCCCGGGGTGGCAAGACGATGAATTGGGGCAAGCGAATAGCGAATTGGAGGAATATTTAACGAATGAATTTATAGGTTGTGGATTCGCAATTAGACGAGAAGTATATTCTCAAATAACTGGTTTTCCAATTTGGATGACAATTTACGGAGAAGAGGCATGTGTTTCGATTGAGGTTTTAAATATTAATTATAAAATTCTATTCTCTAACCGTGTGCGCGTTATTCATCGATTAGACCGAGGAAAAAGAAAGGCCCTTGGCCTTGATATATTGAGATTTAGAAAACAAATTGTTAATACTGCGGGATATTATATAATTTATCATCCAAATCCGCTAAGGAAAATACCTAGATTACTGACTCATAATTTTTTAAAATATGCGTTGATTAATATGTTGTATTTTACACATTATTTTAGGGCAATTTCTCAATTAATTTGGAAAACTCCGTTTTTTTTAAAACATCGATCGCCAGTAAAAAAAAGTACAATTGAGAAAATATACAGTTTACCTTCAATTCGTTATTAATCATTCAACTTCGAAGCAATAATAACCTGAGTCCATTGTGCTTTATTCGAATGATAGTGTTTAATTACTTTAAAGTGGTTATTTATAAACAAATAAAATTCAGTGAAATTCCATTCTCGCATATGCGTTGGATTAAGAGGTGGACCAAAACTTTTATGTGGTGCTAAATCTCTGTCAGGTGTTGAAATAATTAGTGTTTTGAATTTTTTTATTTTTTTATGTTTTCGAATAGTTCTAACGGATCTTGCACGTGCTCGATAACATCGGAGCAAATAACGATATCAGCTGATAATTTCTCATACTCAAAAGAACCATGTTTTAACCAACTTTTTGAAGGGTATTTCTCTATTAAATAATCGAAAGTTGGTGATACGTCGATTCCTATAGTTTCTATTTGGTCAAAATATTTAATCAGTTTAAATCCGGAACCACATCCAATATCAATTACTTGATGAAAGTTATTTTTTAATGCGATATTTTTTGCTTCTTCATATACTTCAAGTTGCCATTGGTCTTCGAGGTTGCGGTCGTCGAAGTAAACTGTCTACTTGCGGTGTAAATAGCCTCTTTTTATATTGTATAGCGATTTATTCCGAATAAAATTATTTAAAACAGCAATCCAATATTTTATATCAGAAAACTTTGATTTTAATTTAGAACAAACTTTATTTTTCGAATAATTTGATTTCATGGATTGTTTTTATGTTAATTTCAAATATATGATTTGATTACCATCTTATTAAAATCAATATTTAAAATTATAGTGGTAATAGATAATCTTCATTTAGTATGAGCGTAAAAATAATTGCTGAAATAGGTCAGGCACATGAGGGAAGCCTCGGTATGGCCCACGCTTACATTGATGCTTTGGCTGACACCGGTGTTGATGTTGTAAAATTTCAGACACATATAGCAGAGCCCGAGAGCAGCCGATACGAGCCGTTTAGAATTCCGATGTCTGGTCAAGATCAGAGCAGACTGGATTATTGGAAAAGAATGGAGTTCACTTTAGAACAATGGGCTTCTCTCAAAATTCATTGTGAAGAAAAAAACCTCGAATTTTTAAGTACTCCATTCAGTAATGCCGCAGTCGATATATTGGAAAGAATAGGGGTAAATGCCTATAAAATTGGTTCTGGAGATGTGGGAAATCCTTTGCTTATTGAAAAAATTGCCCAAACTGGCAAGCCTGTTATTTTATCAAATGGCCTAGTTGATGAAACTGAATTAGACGAAACAATAAAGTTTCTCAAAACCTCTAAATTAGAAACTTCTGTTTTACAATGTACTTCTGATTATCCGACAACACCAGAGCAATACAACTTTAATCAAATTCCATATTTAAAGAAACGCTACAGCCTTCCTGTTGGCTTTTCAGACCATTCAGGAAAACCCGAAACGGCGATTGCCGCGCTTTGTTTCGGAGCCGAAATTTTGGAATTTCATGCAGTATTTAGTCGAGATCAATACGGTCCAGACGTGTCAAGCTCATTGACCATCAGAGAGATTAAAAATACTGTCGATGCTTTAAGAAGAATCGAACGATCAATACAAAATAAAAAAAATCGTTCACCGCGTTTCGAAGAATATAAAAGTATTTTCGGCAAGTCTCTAAGCGTGAATAAGGATTTAATTAAGGGGCATATTTTGACATTTGAAGATTTGGAAGCAAAAAAGCCTTCTGGATATGGAATTTCTGCAAATGAATACAAAACAATAATTGGAAAAAAATTGGCGAAAACAAAAACGAAATGGGATTTTTTAAATTTTGATGACTTTGAGTAAACGAAAGATATGTGTGGTCGTTACCGCTAGGCCTAGTTATAGCAGAATTAAGACGGCTTTAAAATCGATTCAAGAACATCCTGAGTTAAAATTACAACTGATTCTAGCTGCATCGGCTTTATCCAATCGATACGGTAGTATAAGAGAACAAGTTATCAAAGATGGATTTAATATAGATGGCGAAGTTTTTAATATAGTTGACAGTGATAATTTAACTGCTGCTGCAAAGACTACAGGTTTGGGAATTATCGAGTTAACCTCTGTTTTTCATCGAATTAAACCAGACATTGTCGTAACCATTGCTGATCGTTTTGAAACTATCGCCACAGCTATTGCCAGTGCTTATATGAATATCCCATTGGCTCACATCCAAGGTGGAGAAGTCACAGGAAATATCGATGAAAAAGTGAGGCATGCAATTACAAAAATTGCTGATTATCACTTTGTGTCTTCAAAATACGCCTATGATCGCGTTTTAAAACTTGGAGAGGATCCGGAGTTTATTTTTACAACAGGCTGCCCTTCAATAGATCTTGCAAAATCAGTATTGGAGTCTCACTACGATCAATTAAATCCAATTGAAAAATATGGAGGTGTTGGCGCTGAAATTAATGTCGAGAATGATTATTTAGTTGTATTGCAACATCCCGTAACAAACCAATATGAAAAAGGTCGAAAACATATTCAAGATACTCTTGAGGTAGTGCATAGAATTAATATGCCAACTTTTTGGTTTTGGCCGAACGTAGACTTAGGGACTGATGAGGTCAGTAAAGGGATTAGGATTTTTCGTGAACAAAACCCATCGAATAAAATTCGTTTTTTTAAAAATTTTGAATCAGAGGATTTTATTCGATTATTAATTAAATCAAAATGTTTAATCGGAAATTCAAGTGCTGGAATTCGGGAATGCTCATTTTTAGGAGTTCCAGTGGTCAATATAGGAACGAGACAACTCGGGAGAGACCGTGGTTTCAATGTTATAGATGTTGGAAATGATAAACTTGAAATTGAAAATGCGATTAACACATGTCTTAGATCGGACAAGCCAAAGCCTTCAGACTTATATGGGAATGGCGAGGCAGGGAAAAGAATCGCTAATTATCTTTCTAAAGTCGAATTGAAGTTTCACAAGAAAAATAATTTCAAATGAGCGTTCTAGCAATTATTCCGGCCAGATCTGGGTCGAAAGGTGTGCCTGGAAAAAATTGGAGGGTTTTTGATGGTAAACCATTAATTTCTTACACTATTGAATCTGCCCTAAAGAGTGAATTGATTTCAGAGATTGTTGTCAGCAGTAATGCTGATGAGGTCATTAATTTAGTTTCAGATTATAGTGAGATAAAACTTCATAAAAGATCACATTTATTATCGACTGATGAAAGTCCAATTGCAGATACCGTTTTGGATATCTTATCCGAGCAGGAAGTTATGCCCGAATATTTATGCTTATTACAACCCACATCTCCTCTGAGGACAAGTAAACAGATCGATAAGGCGATCAACCTCCTCAAAAAGTCAGCTTTTCACAATTCATTGATATCTATGGTAAGGATGGATGATATACATCCCGCTCGGATGTATAGGTTTGATGAAGAAAAAAATAAAGTTAAACCAATTATTGATTTTCAGAAGGAAAATCGAAGACAAGAACTAAGTCCAGTTTTTTTTAGAAATGGCGCTATATATATCACAAGACTATCAGCTTTTTTGAAATCTCATTCGTTTATGACAGATCCGATTTTACCTTTTGAAATGCCTTATTTATCTTGGCTAAATATAGATCACATGAGGGACGCCGTAATTGCAGATGCCTTGATAAGAAATTGGAAGAATGAGGAAAGTTAAAATCTGGAAATATGTTCTAAATCTTGAACCTCTGGATTATTCTCCTCGAGCAATTGAAAAATGGGAAAGTTCAGGCTATAAATATGTTGAAAGTAGTTGGTCGAATTATACCAAATGTTCATTTCTCGATAAAACTGAAATACTAATTATAAGACTGGAGAGATTTGTAGATTCCAAAGTCTTAGGTTCATTCCCCAACTTAAAAATCCTTGTGTCCGCTACCACAGGAATCAATCACATTGATTTGAAATCTTTAAGCGATACTGGTGTTAAACTAGTAAGTCTAAAAGAACATTCAGAATTTTTAAAGACAATAACCTCAACGGCAGAGTTCACTTGGGCTATGATTCTAAATTTAGTTCGTAATATTCCAAATGCCTTAATAGATGTTGAATATGGTAACTGGGAACGAGAAAAATTTAAGGGGCTGGAATTGTATGGCAAAAAAATAGGTATCATTGGTCTTGGTCGAATTGGTTCAATGGTTGCTCAATATGCTAAGGCATTTGGTATGTCGGTCCTCTATGTAGATCCGAACGTTATTGATGATAAATATTTAAAGGTAAATTCCATTGAAGAATTAGTCACTGTAGTCGATATTTTATCCATTCACGTAAATTACCAAACTCGAAACTATAATTTAATTGATGAAAAAATCATTTCAATGATGAAGGACGGAGTATTTGTAATTAATACCTCGAGAGGGGAGTTATGGGATGAAGAGGCGATTGTACGTGCAGTCAAGAGTGGAAAAATAAGAGGTCTAGGAGTAGACGTGCTTAAAAAAGAGTCAATAAGTTTTAAGAATAGCCCGATTTGGAAAGCCAGGGAGGAGAAAAATATTTTGCTTACTCCGCATATTGGAGGTGCATGTATGGATGCTATGTGGAAATGTGAAGAATTTACTCAAGATCTTGTATTAAATAAATGACTAAACTAGGGATAGTAATAACAGATGGCGTAGGTTATCGCAATTTCGTGTTAAGTGATTTTTTATCAAAATCGAAAACACAATTTAACGAGGTTCTTATTTTTTCATTTATTCCCAAGGAGGTATTTAATGAGCAGGACGAGGTTGAGATTGTTGAATTGGACGCCCAAAATGAATATTTTCACCAGTGGTTTGTTCGCAAATACAAGGAAATCGCACACTTAAGGCTCAACAGCGAAAACAACTTTGGTATTCAAGACAATCTCAAAAAAAATAATAATCGTAATATTTCGCCGAGAGGTCTTGCGACACGCCTTATTTACTTTTTGACTTTTTTTCTTCACTCTGAATCAGTTATTCAATCTTTAGAACGTATTCAATTTCGTTTTATTCGAAGACAAAGGGCTCATAAAGTGTTTCGCCAAGTTTTGGATGAGAATCCAGTAGACACCCTTCTTTTTACGCATCAGCGACCACCTTATATCGCCCCACTAGTAGCGGCAGCACAGGAGAATAAAGTAAAAACTGTAGCATTTATTTTTAGTTGGGATAACTTGGCATCAAAAGGTAGAATGGCGGCCAGTTTCGACTATTATATGGTGTGGAGTGATTTAATGAAACGCGAATTACTAATGTTTTACAGAAGAATACAATCAGAGCAGATTTCTGTAGTAGGCACTCCACAATTTGTGCCATATACAATGAATGAATACCAAAGCACCAAAGCAAAATTTCTAAAGAAATTCGCCTTAGATTCGAAATATCCAACTATTTGCTACAGTTGTGGCGACGTATCAACTAGTCCAAATGACCCGTATTATATTGAAATCATCATCAAGGCAATTGAGAACGGAATTTTGCCGAAACTGAATTTGTTAGTTCGCACAGCACCGGCTGAATCTGGTGATCGATTTCAGAATCTCAAACAAAGGTTTCCTAAAATTAAGTGGAATCATCCAAGTTGGAATTTAATTCGAAAAAATCATCAAGAAAGTTGGTCTCAACGTATTCCCGATGCAACGGATTTAATGGATTTGCGTGCGATACTTAACTATAGCGATTTAAATATCAACATGCTTTCGACCATGAGTTTGGATTTCATGCTTCATGATAAACCTGTAATTAATCCTGTCATGGGGAGTGGAGAAAATGGACTGGGAAACGACCGAAGGTTTTTACAATATGAACACATTAAATATTTGATACAATCGAATGCCACAAAAATTGCGAAAACTCCTGGGGAAGTAATTGAACACATTTTCTATTACCTAAATGGAGATTCGGATCAAAACAATAGAAAGGCTTTTGTTGATCAGCAAATTGGAGTGCCTCTTTCTCAAACCAGCAGTAAAATGGTAGAATGTATAAAATTTATTAATTCATGCCGAGACATCTAGCCGTTATCTGCCAATATGAATTACTCGAAAATCGGGTAGGGGGTATGGACCAGTTCTTTTGGGCTTTTGATGCCAAATGCAAAGACCAAGGAGTAGATATTGATTGGTTTTTCCCCAATAGCTCCAACCACGGCGCTAATCAAGGGTTAAAGATTATCAGCGCAGATTATGGTTCCATAGAACAGTTTTTCTTGAGCCATATCAAAATGCAGAATAAGACCTACGATTTGGTCATTACCCATTTTATTGAGCTCTCAACGTTTTTTGCCAAGGATGTAAAAGCGGCCGGAATTAAAAGACTGATTCAAGTTGATCACAATCCTAGGCCCTACGGAGGCTATGGATTTTCGAAGCGTATAAAAAAGAGTATCAAAGGGTTATTTTATAGTGGCTATGTTGATCAATTTATTGGAGTGTCACAAAACACTGTCAAAGTAATAATAAAAGATTTTGGGAAAAGAGTTGAGCGGAAGACCAAAACCATTTATAATGGTGTGAAACTGGATTCTATTCCGATTAAAAAAGAAAACACTTTCTCGACACCACCAAAATTTATGGTGGTGTCGCATTTAAGAAAGTCAAAAGGGATACAAGATTTAATTCAGGCGGTTTCAAAGCTCAATGTTTCCTTAAAAAATCAAGTCGTCATCGATGTATATGGCTCTGGGCCCATGGAACAGGATTTAAAAAAACAGGTTGTAGAATTGGACTGTGCCGATAACTTTAAATTTTTTGGAAGTACCGCGGTGGTAGAGCGATACAAAGATTATGATTATCTAATTCAGCCCACCTATATGGAGTGCATGAGTTTATCCATTCTTGAGGCTTTAACGGCCGGAGTTCCTGTTATCACGACTCCAGTCGGTGGCACCCCCGAAGTTATTTCTTCGGGAGTTAATGGGTTTCTCTTTAAGCCAGGAGATATTCAGGCCTTGGCGGAAATCATCATCCGCTGTATCACTGAAAAAAAAATACTAAATGGACCAATCCAGTCAATTGATCCCGAGAAGTTTTCACTTGATTTTATGGTTGAGGAGTATTTAAAAATGTCTACCCTATGAAAATCGTATTTCTCACTCCAGAATACCCACACCCTACTATTGGCGGATCAGGGGGTATTGGGAGTAGCATTAAATATTTAGCACGCGCTCTGAATGAAATGGGGCATATAGTGACCGTGTTACTTTACCAACAGCCTGCAGAAGAGGTTATTGATGATTCCGGAGTCATTATTCGGCGCATAAAAAATGTCAAATTCAAGGGACTTTCCTGGTGGCTGACACGAAAAAAGTTAGAGCGAATTATTGATAGCCTTCATGTTTCCGGTCAAATAGATATAGTTGAGGCTCCTGATTGGACGGGAATTACCTCTTTTATTCAGCCCAAAAAATGTCCTGTGATTATTCGGTTACATGGCTCTGACACTTATTTCTGTCATTTAGAAGGTCGTCCTTCAAAATGGATCAACAGATTTCATGAGCGGCGCGCCTTGAGAAAAGCAAATGGCATAATCAGCGTCAGTGAATTTACAGGTAATACAACTCAAAACATATTTAATTTACCACTTAATTATCGAGTCATTCACAACGGAATAGATGTTCATGAATTCATTCCAGACCACAATAGGCTGGAGAACATGCGAATTCTATACTTTGGGACATTAATACGAAAAAAGGGCGTGCTAGAATTACCACAAATATTTAATCAAGTCCATAGTTCAGATGCTTCGACAGAGCTGATTTTAGTGGGCAATGACAGTGCGGATATTACTTCAGGGTCAAATTCCACTTGGGCTTTGATCCAACCCCTTTTTAATTCAAAAGCCCTAAAAAAAGTACATTACTTAGGCCCAAAAACCCCGGAAGAGCTGAGAGAAGAAATCCAAAAAGCGACAATCTGTGTCTTTCCCTCTTTTGCTGAGGCTTTTCCTCTTTCGTGGCTTGAGGCCATGGCGATGGAGAAAGCTGTTGTAGCTTCTAATGTGGGCTGGGGTCCCGAGCTTGTGCATGATGGAGTTGATGGGCTTTTGGCAAACCCAAAAGATCATGATCAATTTTCTGAGCATATAATTGAGCTACTCAATGACCCTGTTCGTATTCGTAAACTGGGTGAAAATGCGCGAGAAAGTGCACTTAATAAATTTGCTCATCAATTGATTGCACAGCAATCTCTTGAGTTCTATAAATCAATAATATCCAATGCCTAATTTGAAAAAATATACCACGAGCAGTGGTGAAATTTTACTTTATACGGGCGTTCCAAATTTTGACATGCTGGATGAACTGGCTAATGGCCCAGGGGATTTATGGCATAGTGGTCCCAATCAAGGATTAACGAATATATTTAGTGAAGTTGTCTATCAGACGGCGGTTTTTTTCTTTTTTACAAGCGATTTTGATGGCGTAAATTCAGGAATTAGTTGGCGTATAAACCCTAAGGCCTTCGTCATCCGTGAAACTGTTTGGCGGCAATCAAAGGGCTTTGATAAAGGGTATTTATCTGAATTGAGCGCGGCACTTGCCTTTGGTTTTAATACCTTAAGATATGGTGGTCTAGTACCTTTATATGTAAAGGGACTTTTCTCAGCATCCAGAGATACGACGAAAATCAGTGTCAGGGACCGGTATCAGTTTTATCGTCGAAGTTTTAAACTGGAGCATACAATCTATATGTTTTTACGCCGGGATATTTTTAATCTGGAGGCGTTGAAACGACTTTTTTTCACCCTTAAAAATGGCGTCGATATTCTAGAAGTCCATCCTATTGCTGCTCGCAATTTAGAGCCTTTAAAGGGAGCGCCCGCCGTCAGCTATATAATCCCTACAATGTATCGGGCGGAATATACCTTGCAGCTGCTGAACGACCTGAATAAGCAAACATTGCTGCCAAAAGAAGTGATCGTTATTGATGCAACCCCTTTAGATCCTTCAGAAGAGTTGCCCTACATCCCTGAGAATTACCAATTCAATTTAATAGCCAAAAGACAAGAGACCAAAGGGAGCTGTAATGCCCGTAATGAGGCGATTGATTTATGCAGCGGTGAATACATTATTTTTGGAGATGATGACATCCGTATCCCGCCAAATTTTATTGAAAATCATATCCGTTTCTTACAAACCTATAATGCTGATGCCTGCAATGGACTCGATGTTCGTGCTGAGCACTATACGAATGATCTGACGCATCTCACACGGCGATTAATGGAGTTAGAATCGCAACCTAAAAAGGCTGGTGCTGCCATGAGTTTTAGTAACGCCAATAGCTGTGTGAAAAGATCATTAGTCCAGCAGCTCAATGGTAACGATGCTAATTTTGACGGCGGTTACGGTGAGGATAGCGATTTCGGATTTAGATTGTTAAAACATGGGGTTGTCGTTTTGAGCAATCCATATGCGGCTAATCTACATTTGAAGCCACCTTCTGGAGGCTATAGATTCTGGGGAAGTCAAGCAGCGCTTTTAGGCAAAAAAAGAAAGCGTCAACCTTGGGAGTTAGGCCATCCAGTTGGTCTTATTCGCCCCGTTCCCAGCCCGACTATCATGTATGGACTTTATAAAAATAATGATGCGAGACAGCGCAAAGAATATAAGATCAAGTATTTCCTGAGATACTTATCCTCCGGCTCCAAAATGTTTTTCATTTTTCGACTAATCAATTTTCCTTATCGTCTATTGCAGTATCAAAAATCCGTTTTTTACGCGAAGCTTCTGTTAAACAATAAATTAGAGGGTAATTAGGATGAAATTTGCCCTAATCATTTGTACTTACAACCGTCAAAAGTCAATCGCCCGACTCATGGTCTCAATAAAGAATCAAAATTTGCTTCCTGATGAAATTATCGTTGTAGACGGATCCCATCAAAAGGATGAGACTCTTGCGAACAATGATTTTAAGGTGCCTTTGACTTATTATCACGTATCTGAATCTGATCGCGGCTTGACAAAGCAAAGAAATCTTGGCTTTTCTAAAGTTAGCGCTGATATAGATGTTGTTTGTTTCCTAGATGACGATGTGATTCTTAATCGTAATTATTTTCAAGAGCTTATAAAAACCTTTGAGCCAGATCATGATACTATTGGAGTTGGGGGTTATATCACAAACGAGGTAAACTGGAATAAAAACTCTGGTCAAAGGGAAAGTTTAAATGGAGGGCAATTTTATTTCGACGGATTTTACAGACAATTGCCTTTACGATTTAAATTAAGAAAGGTATTAGACTTAATGCCTGATGTTTTACCTGGAAAAATGCCAAAATTCGGACACGGCTTAAGTGTTAGTTTTCTTCCGCCCTCTGGGAATGTTTATTCTGTTGAGATGCTGATGGGTGGAGTAGCGGCTTATAAAAAATCCCTCTTTGATAAAATCCAATTCTCAGAGTTTTTTCAGGGATATGGGCTTTATGAGGATGCCGATTTTAGTCTCAGAGCTGCTCAACTTGGCAAACTTTACATCAATACCAATGCACAATTAGAACATCATCACGAACCTGCAGGACGCCCCAATATGTTAAAGTATGGGCGCATGGTAGTGCGCAATGGATATTATGTTTGGCGCATTAAAAATCCAAATCCATCCTTAAAAGATCGGTTTAAGTGGCACGCCATTACACTGTTATTATTATCAGTTCGCGCGACAAATGTGATCACAGGGCCAAAACGTGTTCAGGCACTTATGGAAACGATTGGTCGTAAAATTGGATATTTTGAACTTTGGATCAG
>Ga0181553_10004735_pt1 | contig 11486 bp, 5 predicted proteins | sample 011ome_17_FD_133753 | JGI IMG/M metagenome (GOLD analysis project Ga0181553, IMG submission 133753) | Coastal salt marsh microbial communities from the Groves Creek Marsh, Skidaway Island, Georgia - 011502XT metaG (megahit assembly) | ecosystem: Environmental > Aquatic > Marine > Intertidal zone...
GATTCTACAACAACAATAAGAAGTGTTGGAGCAGCAACTTCAGGTACAATGGGTGGGTGGAATTTAACACCTTCTGCAATTTATAGTGGTACATTAGATACAAGTGGCTATACAACAAGTGGAATCACTCTCAATAGTGGAGGTTCTTTACACTCTGAAAACTTCTATATTGATACTAATGGAGATGCTTTCTTTAGAGGAACTCTAAGTTCAGCAGGAGGAACATTTACTGGTCAAGTAACAATTGACAATACAGACTTTGATGTTATAATAGGTAATAATGGTGCTCTTTTTGGAGGAACAACTTTTAGTAATTCTCCTCTATCAATTAATGGAGCTACAGGTGTATTGCAATCAACTTCAAGTATAGTTGTAGGAACTACTCCAGCTTCCTCAGATGGTTTCGCTTTAGCAGGGACAGGAGATATTAGACTATTTGCAGGAGCAGCAGCTCCTTCAACTTCTCCTTTAACAATATCAAAAGCAGGAAAACTATTTACAAAGAATTTAGAGTTTTACAAAGGAGACTTAAAATACTTTGACGCAACAAATGGATTCTCTTTAGCTGCTATATCACAAATTGCATCAGAATTAGGAGTAGCTACAACTAGTGTAACAGAAGAACTAACAGGAATATCAGATGTTGAAAGTGTTACACTTGCTGAAGCTACAACTTTAACAGTTACTGCCTTTAAAGACGCTATCTTTTCTGCGTCAAGTACAACAAGTTCAACAGCTGCATTTAATGACTTACCTGCAAACTTTACTTTAACAATACAAGTTTCTACGAATAACTCTACTTGGTCAAATTTAAGCGGAGGGTCTAGAACATTTACTATAACCACAAGTAGTAGTCCAAGTGCAACTCAGTATTCTACAGCAAATGCTACAGAGGGAGAGTTTATACAACCTTCTTCACCTTCTGGAGGAAATGATAATTCAACTACAACTTTTACAGAATCTACTTCAGGAACAATGGAAACTGCCGCAGCAACCTACAGTGCTTCAGCAGGAACAGTTTATTTTAGAGTTGCGGTTTCTACTACTGATACAAGTTATGACACTTCAAATGATTTAAGTAACAGTACTTCAGCAAGAGGTATAACAATCTCTGCTCCTATTACTTTTACAAGTAGTGCATCTTCTGCAACAGCTGTAACAGATTTATTTACAAATAAGTTAGACGGAGGAAAAGTTGTTTTTGGAACTGATTCAAATACTGAAAACAGAATTGTATTAGATATAGATGGACAAAATAGCGGAAGTATAAATGACTATGAAGAAATTGAATTTTATACAGGAAATGGTCCTGATATAGGAGGTGGCTCCGCGCAGAGATTTGGACTTGGAAAACTAGGAGTACATACTTACGAGCCTTTTAGAGCATTAGGAACAAGTATTAGCGTTTATGCAAGTACTAATTATGGTATTGGAGGAAATCAAGTAGCAAACATATCATCAAGCGGAGATATATGGATGGACGGTGCTTTAGCTGTAGGTACAACTGCTGTAAGTACAACAGATGGTGTAATTCGTGCAACAAATGATATAGTCGCTTTCTATTCTTCTGATAAGAGACTAAAAGAAAATGTAAGTCCCCTCTCAGACTCTCTTGAAAAAATCTCAAAAATTAGAGGAGTTGAATTTGATTGGAAGAAGAATGAAGAAATACATCCAAACGAAGGACACGATGTCGGAGTCATTGCTCAAGAAATAGAAGAGGTATTACCAGAGGTAGTCACCACAAGAGATTCAGGATATAAAGCCGTTAAATATGAAAAAATAGTTCCACTATTGATAGAAGCTATTAAGGAATTAAAAGCAGAAATAGATGAACTTAAAGATAAGCAAAAATAATCAACCTTGTAAATTTAGTTCTTGACAAGAGGTTAAAATATTTGGTATAATTACAACATTGGAGGTATAAAATAAAACAATGAGTGCAGGAAAATATGACATAACTATCGAGCAGGGGTCTGACTTCTCCTTGCAACTTACTGTGCAAGACGGGGGCTCGGCAAAGAACTTGACGGGATACAGCGTTCGGGGTCAGATTAGGTCAACCATAGATGCTTCTACAATAGCAGCAGAGTTTACTGGAACTGTTACAAATGCTACAGGAGGTATTCTTACTATTAGTTTACCTTATACTACAACTGACGATATTGCACCAGGTCTTTATTATTATGATGTTGAAATATATACTGCGGGGTCAGTGCAAAAACTCATAAAAGGAACTGCAACTGTTTTAGGGGAAGTCACTCGATGAAACTTGCTAACACTACTTGTACTATATCAGAAAATGTTATACAAATCACAGAAAATTCCGAATATGATATAATCGTAAACGAGGTGCAGGAAGATACAGAACTCCATTTAGATATAAAGATATCAGAAATAGGGGCAGGCTCTTATGTAGTAGACCCACACAATCATATGACAAGTACAGATGTACAAGCAGCGATTGAAGAGTTAGACGCTACACTTGCAAAGCAAGATACTGCACCATCTTCTTACGAACAAGGAGACCTCTGGTATGATACTGATGATAACGAATTAAAAGTAGCAAGAGAAATTGCAGGAGAGGTACAATTTAGACCTTTACTTTCTGCTACAGGAACAATGGATAATTTAGATGGGGGAGGTTTTGTATGAGTACTTCAATAACTATTCAAGAAAATGTTACCTCTGTTTCAGTCTCAGAACCTACTACTCAGATAACAATAGATGAGCAAGTAACAAATATAAGTTTATCTGCCGCACAAAGTATTCTTACTGCTGCAGGATTAACATTTACTCCACACGGAGCAATAACAGCAACAAATGTTCAAGAAGCTCTTGAGCAATTAACAGATCAATCTTTTAGGTCGGACACAGCTCCGACTGGAAGTAATTTACAAGAAGGAGACCTTTGGTACGATACTGATGATGATCAGCTTTATGTATATAGGGAAACTTCAAGTAATGCATTTGAATTCGTACCTCTTGCGGCAGCAACAGATACAATGGATAACTTAGATGGTGGACTCTTCTAAGATATCATAGGATAAAATTATGGCACAAACAATTAAAATCAAAAGAAGTACCAGTGCAGCCGCTCCGTCGTCTCCATTAGGTGCTGGTGAGCTAGCCTATTCGTTTAATTCGAATAAACTATTTATAGGTGACGGTTCAAACAATGACATTATAGGTGGTCAGTTATATACTGATATGCTCGACCATACCGCTGGAACGCTTACAGCAAGTTCAGCAATTATAGTCGATGCAAATAGCAAAATCGATAATTTATTAGTTGACAATTTACAACTAAATGGTAATACTGTTTCTTCCACTTCAGGAAACTTAGTTCTTAGCTCAGCAACAGGCTCAATATCTTTAGCTGGAGCAGCAACAGAAGTACTTATTATAGATGGTAGTTCTACTGCATTTACTATTACAGAAGGAACAAGCAACTATTTAACACTTGATACTACAAATGCTGCAGAAAAAGTAGTATTTAATAAGCAAATCGAAGTAGGCTTAGATGGTACTGCAGGATATACACTTCCAACTTCAGATGGTACAAGTGGACAAGCACTTATCACTGATGGTTCAGGTGCAGTTACTTTTACAACTATTTCAACAATTCTAACAGTTGGAGCAGACTCAGGAAGTAATGACAATGTTTCTCTAATTAGTGATGTATTAACTTTCACTGGTGGAGAAGGTATAGATACTACTGTAACTGACAATACTATTACAATCGCTGGAGAAGATGCAACAACATCAAATAAAGGTGTCGCTTCTTTCAACTCAACAAACTTTACAGTATCAAGTGGAGCAGTATCTGCAAATGATATTACTCTTACAGCTGAAGATTCTTCTACTGCTGCCGCAACTATTGGAGAAGGATTTACATTTGCTGCAGGAGAAGGTATAGATACTACTGCTTCTGGTACTACTTTAACAATTACTGGTGAAGATGCTACTTCAAGTAATAAAGGTATTGCATCTTTTGATGCTACAGACTTCACAGTATCAAGCGGTGCTGTTGCAGTAAATGCAATTACTCTTGGTTCAAGTTCACTGAATCCAGGAGCAACTACTACTGATATAGCAGGTCTAACATCTTTAACAATAGACAACTTAAATTTAAATGGTAATGAAATTATAAGTACAGACACAAATGGAGATATTTCACTTAATCCAAACGGCTCTGGTACAGTTGATGTAAATAACTCAAGAATAGTAAATGTCACAGACCCAACAGGCGCACAAGATGCTGCTACTAAAGGATATGTTGATGCAGTAAAACAAGCTCTTGACATTAAAGATTCAGTAAGAGTAGCAACAACAGCTAATATTACAATAGCTTCTGACTTAAATGTTGGAGATACTATTGATGGCGTAACTCTTGCAGACGGCGATAGAGTTCTTGTAAAAGACCAATCTACAGGAAGCGAAAACGGTATTTATACTGCAGGCTCAACTCCAGCAAGAGCAACAGATGCAAACATAAGCGCAGAAGTTACTTCTGGAATGTTCTGTTTCGTTGAAGAGGGTACAGTAAATGGAGATAATGGTTTTGTTCTTACAACAAACGATACCATTACTCTTGATACTACAGCACTTACTTTTGTACAGTTCTCAGGTGCTGGACAGGTAATTGCAGGAGATGCATTAAGCAAATCAGGTAATACTCTCAATGTAAATGACGACAACATTACTTTAGAAGTCAATACTGACCAATTAAGAATTAAAGGTATAACAGCAACAGCAGCGGGTGATTTATTAATTGGTGCTGCGACAAACGGTGGTTATACAAGACTAGTGAAACCTTCCTCAAGTGCAACAACAAGTACATACTTATTATCCATGGATTCAAGTGGAAATGCAAGTTGGGGAGACGTAATCGATGGAGGGTCATTCTAAGACCCTCACGTTCCGCGTATATACGCAAATAGGAATACATATATATGGCACAGACAGTTAAATTAAAAAGGTCTGCGGTTTCAGGTAATACTCCAACTACAAGTGATTTGGCTCTTGGCGAAATCGCTATAAATACGTATGATGGAAATATATTTATTAAAAAGAACGATGGAACAGAGTCTATCGTTACTTTTTCACCTGGTTCAAACGCAGGCACAATTGAAGAAGATAGTTTTAGCGGAAACGGTAGCACAACTGCCTTTACACTTTCTTCGGCTCCAAGTTCAGAAGAACATTTATTAGTATTCATTGACGCAACTTTTCAAAATCGTGATTCCTTCACAATTAGCGGAACAACCATAACTTTCGATACTGCTCCAGATAATGGAAGTAGTGTTCGTGTCTATCATGTAATCCCAGGTTCAGTAGATGACGGAGTATTAACCGTTGCAAAATTTGCAGCTGATACTCTTGTTTTAGAATCTGAAGGTATTTCTTCAAATGACAATGATACTACAATTCCAACAAGTGCTGCAGTAAAAGATTATGTAGACACACAAATTACTGCAGAAGACTTAGACATTACAACAGACAGTGGAACTATTGCAATTGATTTAGACAGCGAAACATTAACTATATCAGGTGGCACAGGCCTTGATAGTTCTGCAACAGGCAATGCAGTTACTCTTGCAATAGATAGTACAGTAACAACTTTAACAGGTACACAGACTTTAACAAATAAAACACTTACAAGCCCTGTAATCAATACAGGTGTATCTGGCACAGCATTCCTTGACGATGATACATTTGCAACAGCAACAGCAACTACATTAGCTTCTTCAGAGTCCATTAAAGCCTATGTAGATTCTCAAGTCGCAACAGTCGACACTCTTCCCGAAGTTCTCGCAAATGGTAATACTACTGGAGGTACAGATATTGCTGTTTCAACTGGAGATGACATAACTTTTGCAGATAGTTCAAAAGCACTTTTTGGAGATGATTCAGATTTACAGATATATAGTTCAGGCTCTTATAGTTTTATAAGAGAAGTTGGTACTGGCGGACTATATTTAGATACTAACGGAGATGGTATATATTTAAGAGGTACTACTGGCAATGAAAACATGGTTAGAGCCTTAAAAGATGGTGCTGTAACTCTTTTTTATGATGGCTCAGAAAAATTAGCCACAACAGCAGACGGTATTTCAGTAACTTCCGAAGTAGAAGCAGATGAATTTATTGGAGACTTAAGAGGTGCAGTACTTTTTAAAGCACAAGCAGGAGAAAACGTCACAAAAGGTGATGTAGTATATATTTCAGGAATCTCAGGCAACACTACTGTTGTATCAAAAGCAGACGCAGACGATACAAGTAAAATGCCAGCGTTCGGTATTGTAGCAGCAACTACAACTTCTGGACAACCTGTAGATATTTATACTCAAGGCATATTAGGTGACTTAGATACTTCTTCGTATTCAGAAGGAGATGAACTTTTTGTTTCAACTACTGCAGGAGCCTTAACAAATACTGCTCCCACAGGCGAAACAGCTGCAATACAAAAAATAGCAAAAGTTACAAGATCAAATAACTTATCGGGTTCAATTTTTATTACAGGTGCAGGAAGAAGTAATGCTACTCCTAATCTTGATGAAGACCAATTCTTTTTAGGAAATGCTTCAAATCAAGCAGTTGCAACAGATTTCTCTGATGCAGTCGAAGCTCTTTCAATCAATAATGTTGTAGAAGATACAACTCCACAGCTTGGTGGTAATTTAGCATCTAATGGTAATGACATATTATTTGCTGATAGTGATAAAGCTATCTTTGGAACTGGTTCTGATTTACAAATTTATCATGATGGTAGTCATAGCTATATAGATGAGGTTGGAACAGGTAGATTATATATACGAGCAGCAGATAATATTACCTTTACAAATGCAGACGGCTCAGAAACATATGCAAACTTTTCAATTAATGGTGCGGTAGGCTTAAGATACGATAACCAACAAAAAATAATTACAACCTCAACAGGCATAGACGTAACAGGCGAGGTATTAGCTGATTCACTCGATATCGATGGAAATGGAGATATCAGTGGAAACTTAACACTTGGTGGATATCTAGCAGGCCCAGCAACATTCACAATCGACCCTGCCGCAGTAGGAGACAATACAGGAACAGTTGTAATCGCAGGAAATCTTCAAGTCGATGGTACAACTACTACAATTAATTCTACTACATTAACAGTCGATGATAAGAATATTACTCTTGCGAGCGGCTCTACAAATGCCGCGGCAGCAAATGGTGCAGGACTTACAGTTGATTGTGGTTCTGATACTGATGCTACGTTTACATATGATGGCACAAATGACGAGTGGGACTTTAATAAAAACATTAACGTTACAGGTACAATAAGAGTATCAGATAATATTTTAAATGCAGGAGCTGCAGGTTCAGCAATTATTTTTAATGAGGATGGTACAACAGCAGATTTTAGAGTTGAATCGTCAAGTAATACACACATGCTATTTGTTGATGGTGGCAATGATAGAGTTGGAATTGGAACGAGTAGTCCTTTAGCTCCTTTAGATGTAGTTCGTGGCGGCACAACAGGACTATCTTCTGTAAATGCAAGAACAGCTTTATTGGTACAAAATAATTTAAGTAATGGAACTGTTTTATCAATCAATGCGAAAAATACAGGGTATTCAGGTATATTTTTAGGAGACCAAGATAATGAAGCTATATGTCAAATTCAATATGTTCATACAGATGATAAATTAAAATTTCTTACAAACGGTGGAGGATATAATCCTCTAACACTTAGTGGTACAAATGTTGGAGTAGGTAATACTTCACCTTCCGCAGTATTTCAAGTCGAAGAATATGGAATCGACACAACAGAAACTTCAACAACTGCAACAACACAGGTTGCAATACATACAATGAGCGCAACAGCTTTTAGAAGCGCAAGATTTACAGTACAGGTTACAAACAGTACAGATAGTACATATCATTTAACAGAAATTCTCATGATACACGATGGAACTACACCAAGTATTACAGAATATGGAACAATTTTTACAGGAAGTGCAGAAGCAACATTCGACGCAGATATTTCTAGCGGAAATGTCCGACTTCTCGCAACTCCTGCAAGTACGGATACTATGGAGTTCAAAGTAGTGGCTCATAGTATAGCAACATAAGGTGGAGAGTGAAACCAAATGGCAACAGATAAAAATTTCGTAGTAAAAAACGGTTTAACAAGCACAGGAGATATTTTATTAGATTCTTCTAATGCAGAAATAAATATTAAATCAGGCGTAGGGGGAACTACAGGTGCAGTTAATTGGACATTTAATTCAGATAACATTAATTATGTAGCGTTAAAAATACCATATGATACAAGAGCAACAACAGGATTTCATATAGATTCAGGTTATCCAATAACAATAGATGCAACAACTAGGATTAATTTTGCTATAAGTGGTACAACTAGATATCAAATTGAAGGCACGAGCCTAAAAGCAGGTGGTCAAACTGTTTTAGATAGCGGTACAAGAAACCTAACAAATATAGGAACTATTTCTAGTGGTGTAATTACAGCTAGTGGAGATATTAGTGTTGTAGAATCTGGCGATTCAAAAATTATTTCTAATTCTGTAGGAGATTATTTTCCTTCTTTAGAGATAAAAAGAACAAGCGGTTCATCTAAAACTAATTATCATTGGCTATGGCAACTAGGTTCTTCAGGTTTTTTAAATTTAGTTGACAATACAAATTCTTACTATCCTGTTATATTTAAAAACAATGGAGACGTAGCTTTAGCAAATAATACAAGTGCAGCAAGTCCAGTTCTACTTTTAGACCAATCTGCTGCTTCTGCTACTTTTTCAGGAACTATTTCTAGTGGTGCACAAACTATTACAAGTACAGGCACTATTGGAACTACCACACCTGCAAATGGTTATTTACAAATTACTGACGGCACAAATACATTAGCATTAGACCCCAATGAGATTTATTCAAATGACGACCTTGTCATAACTACTGGAGGAGATTTTGATATTAGAAATGGTAGTTTTTCTATGGCAAATCAAATTATTATTACCTCTTCTCTAAATCTAATCAATATAGGAACTATTACAGCATCAAGTGAAATACAAGGCGGTTCACTTGATATTAATGGTGTTGCTGATATTTCAGGTAACGTATCAATAGGCTCAGGAACCCAAACAAACAATGGTGATGCTAACTTAACAATAAGAGAAGGAGATGCTTTTGCTGGCTTCGACTTTAAGTCTGCCAGAACATCGGGAAATATTGGAGGTTTAAGATTTTATAATACTTCGAGTGATAGTGTACCAAAATCTCAACTTTTAGTAGAAACAGATGGCTCTCTTAACTTTGCCAATGGCACAAACGGAATTCAATATAGATTAAAAATTGCTTCTTCAGGCAACGTTGGAATTGGAACTGATGGCCCTTTAGATTTATTACATTTAGAATCTACTAGTGGAGATGTTAGGCAATTATTGAATGCACCAACAGACAGTGATGCTGAAATAAAATTTGCAGAAAATGGAACTGTTAAATATACTATTGGACACGACGCCGGAACAGATAGTTTTGTTATTGGAACAACTAATGTTGATACGAATAAAAGATTTGTAATTGATTCATCAGGCAGAGTTGGAATTAATAATGGTAATCCTCAAACAAAACTTCATATAGAGGGAAATAATGTTGGAATACCAACAACTTATGGAGGAGTTGTTTATGAAGCAGTCGATGCCCAAATAGATGTAATTTCTGATAGTAGTGGTACTTGGGGTTCGGCAATCAACTTTGTTGAAGGTACGTCAACTACCGCAAATAGTGATATTTGGTCTATTGCAAGAAAAACAACCGGTGGTAGTGGCGATAGCTCATTAAACTTTAATTTTGGGACTGGAAATGCCCATGATAATACTAATCGAGTAGCTTTTAGTTCTGGTGGAAATATAACATCAGCAGGAATTATCTCTGCTAATGCAACAACTTCAAACTCAGCGCCTAAATATACTTTTACAGGAGATACTGATACAGGATTAGGATATATTGGCACTAATGCTGTAGGCTTGATTGCAGCTGGCTCAAGAAAATTTTATATAAATTCCACAACAGCTTATTTTCAAAATTTAAGTGGTGGGGTACAAATAGGTGCTGGGGTAGTAATAGATGGCAATCTTCATGCAGGAGATGGCACAGATATTAACATGGACGCTTCCGCCAATGGGCAGTTAGAGGTTGATGGCAATGGCTATCAAGGTGCTATTGCTCTTAATGGCAGTGCAATGCATATTTATCATAACTCATCTTCTAGAGATTTAATCTTAGGCACTAATGAAACCGCAAGACTTACGATTGGTGGTACAGGTGGCTTTGATTTTAATTCTAATAATTTACAAAGCATAGCATCTATTACAGCAACTGGGTTAGACCTTAACGGAAATGCAGATATTTCTGGTTCGTTAACCATGAGCGGTAGTCATATTTATATGAATAACTTTAATATCTATGACATTAACACATTAAGTTTTAACGACCCTGGACCAAATGAAGGAATTTCCTGGGATGGTGGCAATACAAGAATATATGAATCACCAGATGACTTAACAACAAATACTGCTGGTAATTTACAATTTGTTTATGGTTCAACAAGAAGACTAACCGTTAACAGCACTGGTATTGATGTCAATAATACAATTACAACTACTTATGTAGACGCAGAAACTTTAAAAGCAAATGACTCAGGCTCTACACCAGGTTCGTGTAAACTTCATGTTGGAGGTATTTTAAGTGCAGGTTCTTCTGCGGTGGCTCAGCTTGGCGGATTTGTTAGAATGTCCGACCAACTTATTATTCATAGTGGCACTAGCGCGGATACTGTTTTTGTTAAATATTCTGGCGGTAATGTTGATTTAACAGAAGGAGAAGGTAGTGGTGCAAATCCAGACCTTGCAGCTAACAATGTATACTTAACAGGCAGTGTTGATAGAAGAGTAAAATTAGGAGATAGTGGAGTTTCTGGTGCTTCAACTTCAAACAATGCTGTTTATGTTCGTGGTAACGATGATCACTTAATATTAAACTGTGCTGGTAATGGACATATTTCATTTACTGATAATGGGTCAGAAATAGCGAGATTAACAGACGGTACTTTTGATTGTAGTAAGATAGTAGCAGACAGTGCAGCAAGTGAGTTTTTTGTTGCGGGGTCAGCAAGTTCACAAACAATAGTTGCTGTTATTGGCTCAACATCGAATAGACCTGTTTTACAATTTTCTGAGAGTACTTCTACGGCTATTAATGCGGGTATGTCCATTGAATACGATGGAAGAGGATCAGGTGCTACTAACTATATGGCAATTAATGATGTTAGTGGTGCAAATGTATTTAAAGTTTATTCAGGCGGTGATGTACATTTAAAATCAGGTGCAAAATTTCTCTTTAATGGCACATCTAGCTATGGTATTGGAGCAGGCGGGCAGAATTATAATTCAGGGTATTTTGATACAGTTGAATCAGGGTTA
>Ga0181553_10004736_pt1 | contig 11485 bp, 9 predicted proteins | sample 011ome_17_FD_133753 | JGI IMG/M metagenome (GOLD analysis project Ga0181553, IMG submission 133753) | Coastal salt marsh microbial communities from the Groves Creek Marsh, Skidaway Island, Georgia - 011502XT metaG (megahit assembly) | ecosystem: Environmental > Aquatic > Marine > Intertidal zone...
ACGATCAATCAGGTGTTATCCGAACACAGTGGTAAATCAGCAGAGCAAATTGAAAAGGACTCTGACAGGGATTATTATATGTCTGCTGATGAAGCCCAGGCATATGGCCTGGTGGACGAGGTGATTTCCAAGAAACCAAACGAATAACCGGTTACACTTATGGCAAAGCCGACCAAGATTAACTTTTGCTCCTTCTGCGGAAAACCACAGGGGGAAGTACGAAAGATGATCGCCGGCCCAGCCAGTGTATTTATCTGCGACTCCTGTGTGCGGGTATGCAAAACAATTATCGATCGGGAATTGGGAGAAAAAGAAACGGTTAAAAAAACCACAGGCACCCGCCCGGCATTTAATTTGGTTAAGCCCAAAGCGATCAAAGATCACCTTGATGAGCATGTGATTGGCCAGGATCATGCCAAGAAGGTACTTTCCGTGGCAGTACACAACCATTACAAGCGTCTTTCTGTCGAGCTCGGCACAGCAGACAACCAAGGTGATTCTACTTTCCTACCTGCAGAACTTGACGATGTTGAAATCGAAAAAAGCAATGTGCTTTTGATCGGTCCAACGGGGAGTGGTAAAACTTTTTTAGCACGCACACTTGCCAAACTCCTGGATGTACCCTTTGCCATAGCAGATGCAACCACTCTTACGGAAGCGGGTTATGTGGGAGACGATGTCGAAAATATCGTCGTCCGCTTGCTGCAGGCTGCTGACCATGATGTCGAGCGGGCACAGTGCGGTATCGTTTATGTGGATGAGATCGATAAGATTGGCCGCAAGACCGATAATGTATCAATTACCCGTGATGTTTCCGGCGAAGGCGTGCAACAGGCCTTGCTCAAAATTCTTGAAGGAACCGTTTGTAATATTCCGCCCCAGGGAGGACGAAAACACCCCAATCAGGAGTATGTACAACTGGACACTGGGAACATTTTGTTTATCTGCGGTGGGGCATTTGTAGGACTTGATGGCATTATTGACCAAAGAAAGGGCAAAAGAAGTGTTGGTTACAATACCGAGGAGGTAAAAGAATCTTCGGAAATTTTAGCTGATGTAATGCCGGAAGATCTGGTTAAATTTGGACTCATTCCAGAATTCATCGGTCGTTTGCCAGTGATTTCGATCCTCAAAGAACTTACCCGCCCACAATTGGTTTGCGTACTTGAGCAAACCAAGAACTCTCTTCTTAAGCAGTACAGGAAAATGTTCCTCCTCGAAGGTGCTGAGCTTCGGTTTACCCGCGAAGCCATAACTGAGATCGCAGAACAGGCCCTGACTATGAAAACTGGTGCCCGGGCTCTTCGTTCCATCATGGAGTCGGTCATGCTTGATGTAATGTATGATCTGCCAGCTATAGATGAACCAGTGGAGGTGGTAATCAATGCGGGTGTTATTCGGGGCAAAACAAAAGCCAAGATTGTTCGTTTGCCGGCCAAAAAGCGGAACGCTGCTTAAGCCAAATTTCTTTAAAACCGAATCACGCTTTTGCGGTCGTTGTTTTCTGGGCGGGAGTCTGCTATATCTTTGGGAACAATTAGTTTAGCGCTTATTTCCAAAGCATTTTTTACAGAACTGCCCTGGACATAGAATTTCTCAGATCGCACTTCCCCGGGAGCAAAGTTATTGATTGGCAATCTTTTGTTTGTACCAAGGTAACGTACCTCCAGCTCAAGGTTGTCTTGCCATGTATTTCCTTGGTTTTGGAAAACAACCTCAAAAGGGATCGTGCCCCCGTGGCTTGGGCTGTTCTCAAAATGGTACCCCACAAGTGCAGGATCGGAATAGACCGGGTTATTTTTATTTTCCAACCTAGCTAAACTGACCACGCCATATCCAGAGACCTCATCATGACCCGGCTTTTCAGCTTCCATAGTGTGGGAAAAAACAAGCTCTTGTATCTGCGAATTGGTAAGGTGGGGAAATCGTGCCCTCTCAACTGCGATAGCTGCACTTACGATCGCACTTGATACAGATGTCCCACTAAAGTTGGCAAACTCCCCACTCTCCCATGCGGTTAGCACCCCAACTCCCGGCGCCGCTACATCAACCTCTTTGCCATAATTAGAAAAGCTCGCAACTTTCCCACCAGTGCCAATTGAGGAAACCCCAATTACACCATCGTATGCTGCGGGATAGTTTACCAAGCCAATTCCTTCATTGCCCACGGCAGCAACCACCACCACATCCTGATTGATAGCATAGGAAACAGCATCCCTGAGCACGGTGCTCGACTGTTCCGCCCCCAGGCTTAAGTTAATCACCTCTGCCCCATCCTCCACTGCATGGAGGATTGCTTGGGCAACGGTGTAGGTATCCGCCCTGCCCGACTCGTCAGTGACTGGGTATGAAAGGATTTCACAACCTGGAGCAATCCCTTGGTAAGTTTCTGTATTTCCAGCCATTACTGAGGCAAGGGCAGTTCCATGAGAGTTTTTGGTTTCACTCGCAACAAGCAAGCCGACTTGGTCGTACATTTGCTCAACAGATGAGCCTGCAAGCGAGGGGTGGTTTAGGTCTACACCCGAGTCTAAAAGGGCTACTTTTACACCCTTCCCGAAACCACTCCTTGTACGATCTCCACCCAACCAATCAATGAAGGAATCTGCAAAATAGCTCTCTTCTGCCATACTATAATTTCTTGGGGGCAAGGGGCTCCGAAGAGGATGATTCGGAGAGATTGTGTCCTCGCTTAGGAACCGGTTCAATAGCGGGAGAGCCAAAAGAGGGTTGGTTACGGAAAATCGCACCACACCAAGCTTGGGATTATGATTGGTGACCGTTAATCCGGTGCTATCCGAAGATACCAAAAGATAATCTGTCATATTTTGGTCCACTCTTACCAGCCAATCATTGCTCGGGTTTACCGATTCCAAAATTTGTTCGACTTCATCTGCACCAATAGTTCTTCCAGCATCTTGGTCATATCCCTGAGTGGGTAAGATCGCCCCCTCCCCCTTAAAACCAGTGCGTGGAAACCCCAGTTGTGAGTCCATTAAGCCCACTTCGTTTGAACGGAAGAATGAGTCACTGATACCCAACTGGTATGCCCACCATAGACCAGCTACCAAAGCAACAACACAGAGGGTACGAACCGTAAGCATAAAGATAACCTTGTTTGTATTAGGATTGCCGGCAAACTCAATGATTCTTCAGATTGTTTTAAAAATATGGAAATTGTTATTGTTGGTCATGGATTAGCTGGTGCGGTGCTGTCGCAGACTTTCCTTGAAAAAGGAGCCCAGGTCACGGTACTTGAAGCCAATTTACCCAATTCAGCAAGCCAGGTATCAGCCGGACTAATTAATCCATTGATTGGGCCAAAATTAAATATACCCCTTGGTTTTCATGACTGCATGGTGGAAAACCAAAAATTCTTCCACAAACTGGAGAAAAAAGTGGGGCAAACATTTCTTGAGCCTATCGAGCTACTGAGGGTTTTTTCATCCAAATCACAGCTCAACAGATGGCAATCATTAGCAAGCCCATACCAGCTCGGCTTATTGAATGATTCGGACGGCAGGGAAATGGGTATTGATTGCCCTTTTGGTCTGGGAAAAACCTCCGCCTGGTTTCTGCATTCGGAGAAGTTTATTGAATATTCGAGGCATACCCATCAGTCCAACAACTCGTACCAAGAAATAGCCTTCCTTCCAGAACACTGGGAAGGGTATCCTGTTGTTTTTTGTGATGGGTTCCGGGCATTTCAGAACCCGTGGTTCAAAACGCTCCCTTTTGCCCCCGCCCAAGGGGAAGTCATTAAAATCGAATCTCATTGCAAACATAATATAAGCAATGGAACCTGGCACTTAAGGGACCGTTTGAGCGCTACGGCCAAAATAGGGTCGACCTGGAAACATCAAAACATAGAAGATGGGCCCAGCATTCATGCAAGGCTGGAAATTTTAAAGAAATTAACCTTCTTGCCAGAACTCAATGAAAGGAAAGTCTTGGAACATAATGCTGGGGTGCGAAGTGGCACAAGAGACCGGCATCCAATCCTCGGTAGGCATCCGCAAAATGCGAACTATTATATTTTCAATGGATTTGGATCAAGAGGATGCACCACGATTGCCAAGAGTGCCCGTGAATTTGTCGACTTTATCATGGATGGCACTCCCTTGCCCAATCATAAAAATCTTTTAAGGTTTTCTAAGTCATAGGATGAGATTAGTCGACTTAGCACATAGCAAGATCTGTGAAGTTTTAAAACCTGGAGACTGCTGCATTGATGCGACCGCAGGAAATGGCTACGACTCCTTATTTCTCGCCAAACAAGTCCAGCCAAATGGCACTGTGTTCTGTGTTGATATCCAAGCAGAAGCGATCGAAATCACTCTTGATCGAATTCATCAACACGGGTTAGGGACCACCATTCATGGAATGGTTGGTTCCCATTGCGATTTATCCAGCTTGGTGGATAAAAAAGTGCATGGGCAGGTCAAAGCTACGATGTTTAACTTAGGATACCTGCCTGGTGGGGATCATACAGTCACCACAACCCCAGATAACACTGTAAGAGCAATTTGTGAGAGTTACAGGATTACATCCCCAGGAGGGATGATCTCTGTCCTTTGCTACCGCGGCCACACGGGAGGAATAGAAGAGACAGATGCAGTTTTGCAACTATGCGAGGCTAACCACTGGGATACCGAGATTGAGCAGGGAAGCGAAACCCCCACCTCTCCTCTTTTGGTCTTGATCCGAAAAAGCTAAAAAGGATGGACTGGATCGACCTCCTTGTCGTAATCCACACCCTCCAGGCCAAAGCCAAAAAGCCTAAGAAATTCCTGCTGGTATTCATTGAAGTTGGTTAATTCAGTAAGGTTTGCCGAGTCAACCTGGGGCCAGAGTTCCTTAATTTTTTGCTGCACGCTATCTGCCATTTCCCAATCATCGAGCCGGATGCGACCGGCCTGATCAAGATCCAGGGAAGCATCTGATCCATAGAGCCTATCTTTAAAAAGACGATTCGTTTGCTCAATGCAACCTTCATGAGTGCCCAGCTCTCTCATCACCTTAAAAAGCATAGACACATAGAGCGGGACTACCGGAATGGCAGAGCTAGCCTGTGTGACCACTGCTTTGTTTACGGAAACAAATGCCTGCCCGCCGCATAATTCCTGCATGCTTTCGTTCAAACGGTGCCCCACGGACTCCAGGTGAGCCTTCGCTCTGCCTATCGTTCCATTTCTGTAAATGGGCCAGGTAACCTCTGGCCCAACATAAGAATAAGCAAGGTTGGTGCAGCCATCTGCAAGTAAACCCTCATCCATAAGCCTGCGGGTCCATAATTCCCAGTCCTCTCCGCCCATCACCTTTTCGGTATCAGCGATCTCACTCTCATTGGCTGGATCGATGGTGATCTCCTTAACCTCAGCTCGGTCTGTATCCAATGTTTTATTCTTATAAATCATGCCCACAGGTTTTAGGCAGGCTCGATAAACAGAACCATCTGCAGGGTCGGTACGACGAGGAGACGCAAGGCTGTAGATCACCAGGTCAAACTGTCCGCCCATTTCTTTGGCTTTGTTTACTACTTCATCTTTGCACTCATGGGAGAATGCATCGCCAAAAACATCTTCTGCAACCAAGCCTTGCTCTTGGGCCAATTTTTGAAAAGCATGGATGTTATAAAAGCCAGCACTTCCCGGCTTTGCTTCCTTGGGCTCTCGTTCAAAAGAAACGCCAAGGGTTTGAGCCCCACTGGCAAATGCAGCAGATATACGACTTGCGAGCCCATATCCTGTGGATGCCCCAATTACCAAAACCTTTTTCGGCCCTTTCCCTTCGGCAAGGGTGATTTGGGAGGCTTTCTCAGCCTGTTGTTTTACATTTTCCATGCAACCCGCAGGGTGAGCAGTTATGCATACAAATCCTTTTATTCTTGGCTTTATGATCATGATTTAACTAAAAAATTCATTCGCAAGATTGCGAAAGATTATCTTTAGCAACATATCAACCCCTGCGAAAGCTCAATTCATTGAAAAAATACAAAAACAAGTTTTTTAAAAGAGGGTTTACCAAATCGTCAGACCTGGTCTCCAACTTCATGAATTTACCAAAGGATCGGGCGGAGCGAAGAACCAAACATCCCCTCCCTATGGTGGATTTGGTAGAAAAGGTCTGGGAGCACTGGGGAATTGGAGAAGAAGAAACCTTAGAAAAGATAATCTCCGGAAACTGGCACAAAATTGTTGGCCGGAAAATGGCAAGTAAATGTGCACCAATCAATCTATCCAAAGACGGGAAAACCCTTCATATACGGGCCGCAAGTAGTACGATTAAGCAGGAACTCACTTTCCAGAAGACTGAAATACTGAAGAAAATTAATACCCTGAAGGGCTGTAAAGGAGTCCAACAAGTAAGGGTCCTCTAAACAAAAAAAAGAAACGAAACTCAATCCACTGTCAGTTCACTTCCTTCAAACGGTAATGTGGAGAAAGAATTGAAAAGAGGATCGCTCCCCCTGCCATTAATCCGGTCCAAAACCAAAACTCAGCGGATCCATTAAGTATATTTTGGCCCGCTTCACCGGTCAGGAAAAACTTAATCGCCGAAGTTAGGTAATTCCCCAGGGAAACGGTTAAAAGAAAAAGTGCCATGACCAAAGATTTCATCGACTTGGGAGATTGGGTGTAGGCAAACTCTAGGCAGGTAATGGAAACCATGACTTCGGATGCAGTAAGTACGAGGCACGCCAGAACCTGCCAAAAAACATGCAAATCATGCCCCCAAAAAAGCAGTTCCTCAACAACACTGACGATTAAAAAGGCAAGCACCATCAGCCAAAACCCATAGCCCATTTTTTTCAGGGGAGTTAGCCTGGTTCTTTTTTCAAGCCGGGGGTATATAAATTTACTGAATATCGGGACAAGCAAAAGGATGAACAGTGGATTAAATACGGCAGAGACTTGGGCTGGTATAAGTTCATAACCTCCCCACAGGGGAACCCATTCCGGAATCATGCGGTCGAGTGCTCTTGCCTGAATCTGCCAAAGGGTGCCGATCTGGTCAAATAACGCCCAAAAAAGTACCACAAAAGAAAATACTCCCCAAAGTTTTATCAGAGACCATAGGTTCTCCTTTCTTTTCAAGTCTTTAAAAAATTCGGCACCCACTGGAGGGATGTGTACAAACTGTTTTCTTCCCAGCCAAAAAACCAGTGTCGCCAAGGCCATTAACACACCCGGTAAACCAAAAGCAAAATGATGGCCAAAAATAACTTCTCCCTCTTGCTTCGCTCCCACCAACCAGGTGAAATAGGGATAGATAGTTTCCCCAAAAGTTCCTGCTTCTCGCTTTGCCTCCAGCAGAAAAGGAGTTAGTAAACCAGAAGCAAATGCCCCCAGGTTGATCGATAAGTAAAACCAACCAAAGACCTTAGCTAATAAGGAACGGTTTTGGGGACCAAACTGATCCCCCACATGGGCAGAAACACAGGGCTTGATCCCTCCTGACCCAAAGGCAATAAAAGCCAACCCCATAAGTAATAAAAGCCTGGTGTCCCCATACCACTCCATACAGGCAAGGATGCCGTGCCCTATGCAGTAAACCAGTGAAAGCCACAGAATGGTCCTGTATTTCCCCAAAAAAGCATCCGACAGCACCCCTCCTATAATAGGAAACAAATAGGCTGAACCGACAAATAGATGCACCCAGGCCTCTGCCTCTTTATCAGAAAATACATCCGGCTCTCCATGAGGTTGGCAGAGATAAAGAGTCATGTAGGCAAACAGGATCGAACGCATCCCATAAAAAGAAAATCTTTCCGCGAGCTCATTCCCCACAATGTAAGGAATGCCAGGAGGCATGCCCGTTATGTTTTGGGGGGATTGCCTGTACACTGGTCTTTTAGTTACGATTGAGCTGCTCGATCCCTCTCCGGCGTTCTGCTTCACGGTCGAGATCATCCATGATCTTTACTTTTTCCTCCATTGCAGGCTCGGAAGGAATTTTATCGGAAGACCCATTCTGTCTGTTTTTGGCAAAGTAATTTCTACCAAAACAAAAAGCATTTAGTAAAAAGCCAACGAAGGACAAAAAATAGGTAAAGCCCGAATGGTAGTAAAATGAAAGAAGGATTCCTAAAAATAAAAAACTGTTCCAAATGAAAACTGACTGTTTGCACCAAATTTGCATGAATATTTAAAAGGTAAAGTTATACAAAATTGCAACAACATGAAAAACAAATGGACTATTGAAAGAGCCGAACCTATGTTGGCGATGTGAATAGCAAATCCAACTTGTTTCTCTTTCTTCTCACCTTACTTTTTGTTGCATCATGCGAAAAAATACCGCTTGCAACTGAAGTGCTGGAAAAAGTTACCGACACAAACCAAAGCACAACAGCCCCCCAAGAGGAGTTGCCCCCAGTAAGTGCTGTACCCCCTGTGCCTCAAATCCCAAAAATAACAAAACCAGAGAAAGATTTACCCCAAGAAGTGGTTTCTCCAGTTCAAGAAGTAGAGGCTTTAACTCCTGAACCGCCAAAATTTACCGAGGAGCTACTTGCCGCTGTTCAAAATTGGACCCGTATACCCAAAAGCGTATTTCCAGCGAAACCCGTGACTTCCACAATAGCGGTTAATCTGGTAGCTAAAACATCGACCGGGCAGGTAATTGGAAATTCATTGAGCCCAGCAGGTACCGAACTTCAGGTACTGGGCGTGAAAGGTAGTACTCTAATTGTTGCAAACCTCAATAATACAAAGCTTCAAGGAGAGGTAAATATTGATGAAACTGACTTCAAGCAGTTGCTTGCCTATCGTTTTGAATTAAACCGAAGAAAAAAAGCTGAAGCACGCGATAATCCCGCAAAACCTGCAAAGTCGCAAATAAAGGTAAGTCCGAGTAAATCCTCGCCCCGAAAAGCAATGGACATAATCCCAGATCCATTGGATTTTGGCCACGGGCGGTTTTGTATTTGCCGTGACTGTCGCGAAAAAAGGTTGGCCAAGACTGGCAGCCTGAAAACTGGATTCGGACTTGAACCCTAACCCCTGTAGACCCATGCAAAAGAAAAAGAAGAAATCCATCGAGATTGGCGACTATGTAAAAGAGGTTGTTGCATCCAAGGGAAGCAAAAAAAGATGCGGAGAAATATTAATGATCTTACAGGACGACCCTGGTGACCCGACATGCGAACTTATGGAAGTTAATCCGGATGACCTTAGTCCCCTGGAAAAAGGTTCGGATGGCGTGCAAATGTTTAAAACGAAAAGATCAAAACTCAAGCATTACACCCCCAGAAAACAATTATTTTCCAAGAAAACATTTGAGAAGGGGGATGTCATACAACTCAAGCGCGGTTCAACCTTCAAGTACGGAAGAATCGTATGCTTTGTTCACCCGGACGGTTTGTATTCTACCTCCCATGAGGAGGGTTATAACGGCAAAGACCTGCTGGAATGTGTTGAAATCGATAAAAAACCAGGATTACTCCAATTGATCGGTTCAGACGGAGAACCCAAAAGATTCCAAGCAAAAGGAAAAGACTGTAAGATTATGAAAGTCATAACCAAAGACTCAAAGGGCGAGGAAACAACGATGCACCGCCTGGATATACCAGAAGAGGAAGATTAACCGTATACTTTTAAATCACGAAGAGCACATACCGACATCCAATTCTCTTTTGGATAAGTGCACCCTTTTAGATGATTTAATTTTGTATCCTGTAACATAATAATAAGCCCTTTGGCTGGATTGTTTTTCATAGCTTATTTTCACTTTTCCATTTTCCCACTTAGTGATGCACCATTTTAAATCGTAAGCATGCATGAGATATTCTATCGTCTCATTACGATTCAAATAGTAAATACCATCCAGTTTCAGTGCCATTTGAGCCAAAAAAAAGCCGTGGAATACACGGCTTTTTGAAATTTAGGTGATTGGGCTTATCAATTATCGTAGGTACCAGCTTTAATTTTCTGGCATGAAGCAATGGATACTCCCACTTCATCTGCCGTTTCAGCGAGGGTTTTGCCAGAGGCAAGAAGGCTCTTCACATTTGCAACAACCTCGGGAGTGACCTTTCCCCGACGAGACTCGATGCCGAAACGTTTATAAAATTCTGCTCTCGAAATAGGAGGAATTCCTTTCACATAACATTCAAGGTAATCAACCACGGAACGAAATACTTTTCTACCATCTGCCCGGACATGCCTCTTGTGGTCGTCCTTAATTGATGGGTACAAAGTCGATAACTTAACCTTATCAGGTTTGGATTTTTGACTTTTTATTTTTTTCTCAATTTTAGCTTTAAGGGCTTTTAATTCTTTAATGTCTTCAATGTTATCTAAGTTCATAATAAAATAAGGTAAACTCCATATAATTAATCATAATTGATTAAAGTAAAGATGAAACTTTTAAATTATTTTTCGATCCAAGTTTCTGTACTGAATTGCTTCTAGTAAATGATTTCTTTCGATAGATTTACAACCATCTAAATCTGCTATGGTTCTCGATACTTTTAATATCCTTGTGTACGCACGAACGGATAAAGAAAGATGCTTCATTGCCTGCAATAATATATTCTGATTTTCAGTACTTAAACTACATACTTTCTCCACCATAGAATCTGTCATAGATGCATTCGTCTGAAACTTTTCATGCAAAAACCTTTTTGACTGAATATCTCGGCATTGCTCGACTCTTTGCCTGATTACTTTTGAACTTTCGCCCTGTTCTGAATCCTGTATTTCAGCAATATCCACGGCTGGGGCATCAATATGTATATCAATTCTATCAAGCAAAGGACCGCTTATTTTTCCGCGGTATTTTTGAATTTGAGGGATAGAACATCTGCACGAGTTGTTTGAATCACCAAGAAAACCACATGGGCATGGATTCATGGATGCAACAAACATAAACTGACTGGGCAAAGTAATTTTCCCAGCACTTCTGGAAATCGTGACCTCTCCGTCCTCCAGGGGTTGCCTTAGCACTTCAAGCACGGAACGCTTGAATTCGGGTAACTCATCCAAGTACAAGACCCCATTATGAGCTAACGAGATCTCGCCCGGCCCAGGGTTTGTGCCCCCTCCAATCAGCCCAACATCACTAATGGTATGATGGGGGGACCGAAAGGGTCGGGCCATCGAATCCGCATTGAGTGCCCCACCCTGTCCGACAGCGGAATAGATTCTGGCAACTTCAATAAATTCATCCAAGCTTGGCTTGGGCAAAATAGTTGGTATCCTTTTGGCTATCATTGACTTACCTGAACCTGGAGGCCCAGATATAAGAATGTTATGCCCCCCTGATACCGCTACTTCTACTGCACGCCTTAGGTTGTGTTGTCCTTTAATATCAGAAAAGTCATGCTCCAGACCTACCGCATCTTTTAAAACCTGATGGGATGAAAGAACCGGTTCCAGATGCACTTTGCCCTCCAAAAAATCGACTGCCTGAGCAAGTGAATCCACCCCAAACACATCTACCCCCTCCACGATCGAAGCTTCTTTTGCTGATTCGCGAGGCAAAA
>Ga0181553_10004738_pt1 | contig 11481 bp, 20 predicted proteins | sample 011ome_17_FD_133753 | JGI IMG/M metagenome (GOLD analysis project Ga0181553, IMG submission 133753) | Coastal salt marsh microbial communities from the Groves Creek Marsh, Skidaway Island, Georgia - 011502XT metaG (megahit assembly) | ecosystem: Environmental > Aquatic > Marine > Intertidal...
AAGTGTTAAAAAAATATGGTGTGCCCAACAGAGTGGTCACTAGATTAACTTAGGAGGTGGTGTAATGGCCAAATATAAAGTAGGAGATAAAGTAAAACTAAACGCGGATCTTTTTGAGAACGCGATACCTGGAGTGATTGGAAAGATCGTCAACATTTTTGATCTTAAAACCAATACTTTTGAACACGAGGCTCAAATCAATGTCGCAGTTACTTACAAAGATGAATGTGACTACGGCTACGATGTCGATTGGGGTATAGACAAGCCTATGGTTAATCCTTGGGCAGAAATAGAATTAGAGGAGGTAGTGTGAAAGAAGATCTTGTATTAGTAAAAGTCAAAAACAAACCGAATGAATTGAAGGCTGTTGCTCACCTGGGCAAGTATTCACAACATAAAGGTTTGTTTGACGAAGTAGTCAAAACATTAGATTGGTTAGACGAAACAAGAGAAATTGCAGAGGATTTTGCAGATTAATGAAATATAAGAACGTAGAAATAATATCAACAAAATATAATAAAGAGGGCAGACATCTTTCTTATGATGTGACTTACAGAGTATATGGTAATGATGAAGTGGTGACAAAACCAACCTATCCAAACGCAAGTTTTGTTTATGGCGTTGGCTGGAATGGTATGGGTAAAGATACCACGGCAAAAGTTGCGATTAATTCAGATGGTTACATAGAAGACATGAAAGATGTTTTCACAAAGACTGTTTCCGGATATATAAGATTAGCTTAAATTTTTAATATAGATCTTTCAATCCGATCTCTTGCTCACCTTCCAGGTTGTATGGTTTGTAATCGTTATTAGCTACGCACTCCTGGATCAGAGCCAACGCTTGCTCGTTCCTGGCCTGGGCATACTTCAATGCCTCCGGGTGCATGGAATAAACCACATAAGGAAAAGGATCTTGTTTTTCCTGGGCAAGAAACTTAAACCCTTTGGCCGGTAGATCTAGTGCCCTGGCCGCGTCAACATAAAGCGCAGCTTGCATGTGATAGTTGAAAGCGTTTATAGCTTGTTTAAACCCTCTAGGAGACGCGTCACGGCACGTTTTAAGATCCCAGACATACTCACCATCATACCAATCAAAACGGGCCTTAAACGGCGCTCCATGCCATTCAAATACCAGGGTAAGTTCTGCCTTATCGGTTTCACCTGGTATGTAATCTTTTACGAGCTCTCGGCGTTTCATGCAAAGATCGTATAGATCCTGGGTGATGGGCGTTCTATTGCCCACAGACGCCAGGAAATCCTCGTAGTCGGCTTTTCCGGCCTTGGTCCTTCTGTCTACCTGGGGTTGAATAACGAACTCCTCGTCGAACTTATGGTGCTCCAGGAAGACTGTGTGTTGCACTCTTCCTTCCAGGAGAGCGGGTGTTTGTTCCAGTGCCTTTTTGTTTTTCCATGTATATGGGCATTTTATGACTGAGGTAAGATCGTGAGATCTATGAGCTGGGATCTCAGCGTATTCTTCATAGCTTAGATCTTCATATATGCCTACGTTAAATTCTTTCATTCTCTATCTCCTTTATTTCTTCTTCGGTTACATCAAAACAATTCAAGTTACCGGCTACAGTTCTGCGCTCACCCTCACCGAAAAAGGGATAGACAGTGTGTTGCATCCAAGATGGGAACAACAATAGTTTGCCTGGCTCCGGCATAATATATCTGGATTGCGACGGCCTGAGTCGCTCCGGATCTGAAACCTGGTTTAAACCATAAGTAAAATTTATATAGCCATCGATAGCTCCAGAGCTATTGTAGAGATCTACGCGCTCGTTACTGGATTGCATTATTTGTTCTGGAACCATGGTCCAGGTGGTAAATGATATGCCCATAGGGGTAGCGGTTAAATGATCGTGTATGGGGTTGTAATCGCCCTCAAAGCTATGGACTGACCACAACTTATCCATAGATATTTTCTTAGCTCTAAGAGGAGATTTAGTTTGCTCTACGAAGTGTCTAAGATAAGCTGCGGCCAAACTCTCAACAATCCTAACAAAAGGAGTTAGTAACACATCTTCATAATCCATTTTAAGTTGCTCGCCTTGGTGTATTTGTCCAACTAGCGTATTGCCAGCAGACTCGCGCAACTTATCCTGTCTTAATGTGTCCAGGTAATCATTGAGAGTTGTCACTACCTGATCGGGTAATCTGTGTTGCAGCATCAATGCAGCTGGCAACGTGTAAAGCTCGTATTCTATTTGGTCACTCATGGTTTGATTTGTTCAAATATTTCCTCTTCGGCTATTATTTCTTCAAGAGACGACTGTTCGAGTTCGTTCAATTTGACTAGATCTGACATGATTAATGAGTAGCCAACCAGATCGTCAGCTGTGTCCTGGTGTTCAGGATTATTCATTATTCTGCATGCCTTGAAAACTATCATCATCGAGCAACATTGTGAGGGTGTTAGCTCAATGCCTAGCAACCCGCTCCAGGCATTGGCTAACTGAATAAAGAAATCATCGGGAGCAGAATAGTCCTGGCCTTTCTGGTCCAGGAGATCTGCTATCTGTTCTGCTTTGTCTTTATACATAGTTGGGGGGTGGTGAGCAGCCTTGAACCATCGTTGTGAGACATTAGGAGAAGGGCCACCCACCTAAACTTTTAAAAGGGTATGTCGTCGTCTTTAAGACCTTGTGATCCCTCTTCGGATATTGTTTCTAAGTTGTCGCTTGCCACTGACGCGCTGACTGTTTGTGTCGGAGCTGTGTTGCTATCGTTAGCTGCAAGATACTCAAAACTTTCTTCTATTTCTTTTTGTTGCCAGGCCGGTAACTCTTCAAACACATCGCACATAAGTTTGCTCTCTGGTGAAGAGTTGCCATTGAAGTCGTTGCAATAAAGCTCCAGGTCAAACGCACGTTGTTCGTTCTTGGTTGCTACCTTTTGTGTACCGCCAGCTGGTTCACGCAGAGCTGCGATCTTGGGATTGCCTCCTTCAAACTCAGCTGTCTTTTGTGTCAGCTCTATCTCTATCTTGGCTGTATGTCCTAGAAGTCCAACCAGGTCAAACCCGGCCAACTCTTCATCGGTTAAACTTTTACCGCGCCAGGATTCGATGTCTAATCTCAAGGCTGCTTTCTCGTGTAAAGATAAAGTGTACTTCTTAGAAACTGCAAATGGCCTGTCGTCTTCCATAACAACTTTGTTGTCTTCTGGATCTATGGCTTTGGTTATTTCAAATGCCAGGACAACCTTATGTTGTTTCTTGGGTTCCTCGTTACCAAACTTATATTCCTTGCTGCCTATGTCAACAATCGAATACAGCGTACCCTCGTACATACCTTTTTCTAGCTTTGGAAAATCGTCGTTCCCACCTTTATCAGTTATTGTTAAACTCATATTTATCTCCTAATGTGTTTGCAAATTATAATAAACTTGGATAATATCTTACAGACTTTGGCATTACAAAGCAAACACTAAAAAATTAAGGAATGATTGATGTCATTAAAAATTACAGGACCGGCCAAGAATAAAAGCAAACCCTTCACCAAAGATTATATTTCTCAGTTCCGGGATTTCCTGGCCAGCAATGGTTATGAACCGGATCCGAAAAAAGGTTTGGTAGTCGATGGCTCAGTCGGTAGAGCGTACATCAACATCGGCAATCAAAGGAAGCTCGTGGGTTGGTATCAAGCGTGGCTAGATCAATCTTCCCCTTTTGGACGCATCGGCGATTATCGTTACAGTGCGGACCAACCCACAGCGACCTGGAAGCCAGAGAACAGTGGCCGTTACAAATTAACCAAAGAACAAAAAGCAGAGATTGAGGATCTTCGACGCAAGGCTGAGGTCAAAAGCCAGGAGAAGTACACACAGGCCGCCCAGAGATCTCAGTCTATATGGGATCAATGCGAAGAAGTAGAGAAGCATCCGTACCTGGAGCGCAAGCAAGTCTTGTCGTATGGTTTACGCAAAGACAAACACGATAACTTAGTCATACCACTTAAGGATGGCCAGGGCACTATCGTTGGCCTACAGTACATTAGCGACGAAGGCGAAAAGCGTTTCCTCACTGGTTCTAAAAAAAGCGGTAGCTTTTTCCTTCTCGGTAGAGAGATCTTCAATACAACAGACACGCTTAACTATGCCGAGGGGTATGCCACCGCGGCCTCTCTATACGCTGACCGCTCCCAGCCGGTGGTCGTCGCGTTCGATGCTTACAACTTAATTAAGGTAGCGGAGGTGATGTACCAATACTTCCCTAACCACAAACACATATTCGTCGCAGACAATGACGATAGTAATACCGGAGAGATAGAGGCCAAGAAAGCTGCATCGTTTATACAGAAGAGTGGCGGGTACGCCGAGGTCCAGATGCCAGAGACTAAGGGAGACTACAACGACCATGCCACAGAGGAAGCGCTGGAAGGCGAGGTGATCCTCCAGAATATTGAGGTACCGGTTGAGTATGACTTTCATCGCAGTGCCAACGGCCGCTTCTTAAATACCAAAGACAACATCGGTGGCGTACTGAAAGTGCATGATGTGGATGTCCGGTATAACGTGATTAAGAAGAAGATGGAGATAGACATACCCAACATGGAGTTCATCGCGGACATGCACGAGGAAGCCAGTCTTATAGAGATAGAGGACCGCTGTATCAACATGGGGATCCCGCACACTAAAGTGCGAGACTATCTCAAGGTTCTCGCCAGAGAATACAATCCTGTTAAGGAGTGGATCGATAGTGAGCCATGGGACGGAACAGACAGACTACAGACATTTATGGATTCGCTGGTTACAGAAGAGTCCGCGCAGCTGAAAGAAATGCTACTCAAGAAGTGGCTGATCTCTTGTGTCGCCGCTGCCCACGAAGTCAATGGCGTTGAGCTCGAAGGGATCTTGGTCCTACAAGGCGCACAAGGACTCGGTAAAACCTTATGGTTCAAGCGCCTGTGTGACTACAATAAAGGCTGGCTGTTAGAAGGTGCAACCTTGAATCCGTCGGATAAGGACAGCGTAAAACGGGCGGTAAGCCATTGGATTGTGGAGTTAGGCGAGATTGAGTCCACGTTCAAGAAGTCGGACATTGACCAGTTGAAAGCGTTTGTGACAGCGAAGACGGACGAACTGAGGCTGCCATATGACCGAGCCTTCACGACCTATCAGCGACGTACGGCTTTCTACGCCAGTGTTAATGCGCGAGAGTTTTTGACGGACACGTCGGGTAATCGTAGATTCTGGGTTCTCGCGGTGAGAGACATCAATGTTAATCATGGGGTGAACATGCAACAGCTATGGGCCCAGGTTAGAGACACGATGTATGTGCCTGGCCAGAAGAACTGGTTTCTATCACCGGACGAGCGTGAGTTGTTGAACGAGAGTAACGAGGTATATCGAACACAATCCAGCGTGGAGGATCTTATCCTGGAGCACGTCAACTTTGGTAGTGAGTACGCGAAGCCGGTGCAAATGACTAAGCTGCTACGAGATCTTGGTATCAAGGCACCGAGGATGCCTGACTTCAAAGAAGCGAGTCGTGTCCTTCACGAGCGTGGCATCGAACCCCGTAGGAGTAACGGCAAGAAGATCTATGACCTGGACTACACACCGGTCGAGGATGATTCGATCGGTTCGATCGGAAGTAACTGGAATGATTAGCGCCGCCGTGCGTGAGTGGATCTCGGTGTGGTTTTTTGTGTTGGCCATGAGTGTGTTGTTGTTCTTCGTGGCGGTGATTATGCCCTTTCTGGCCATCGCTAAGATGGTAGATGAATTGTTAAATTGGAGGTCATGGCGCTTGTGAATGGAGTGTATGGTGCACTGATTAGGGTGGCATGGCGTTGAGGGTGTGTGTGTTGAGGTTTGCATGAATGTGTATATGTATGTGTAAGTTTAGAATAGGAGGGTATAGCAAAGGGTATAGTAAGAATTTACTGTGCACTTAATGAAAGCCTTTATTTACTTGGTTATTAGATATATAAGGGTATAGTGTATAGTAAATAGAAGATATAGTTAGTTATAGCCTGTTAGCGTGTATTCTTATAGCGTTCACGTGTAATAGTTTGAAGTGGCTATACACTACCCTCTGTACACTGTTTATAATTAGGATCTGATTATGGGAAGACCAAAGAAGCCAAAAGAGAAAATAGTAGATACCCCGGTACAGTTCGATCGGGATGAAGAACATGGCCTGACAGAAATGCAGACCAGCTTTGTCTGGCACTATACCGAAGGTGCATGCGGTATGACCGAAGCAGCCAGGAGAGCTGGGTATGAATTTCCAAGCCAGGCCGCCAACAAGTTACTGAATGGTAAGGACTATCCGAATGTGGTTAAGGCCATCCGGATCAAACAAGACGAGCTGGCAGAGAAGTATGCGATCACTCCGCAGAAGACCGGGACGATGTTGTGGAAGGTCATGGAGAAAGCGTACGAGAACGGACAGTTCAATGCTGCGGTTTCTGCGATCAAGGAGCTCAACCAGCTTGGCGGATTGTCAATCAATAGATCCCAGAATATCAATATCAATGCCAACCTGGAGAAGATGTCCAGGGATGATATTAAGGAGAGATTAGGCCAACTATTAGGTGCTAACACTTCTGACTACTCACCAAAGGACAAGTAGTGCTGGCAACTTTGTTATGGCCCTTTCTCGGCCAGGCGCCAAATATTTTGATAAAAAAATAAAAAAGCTCGTAAGTTATTGATTTTACAGGCTTTTTTGCTTGTATTTACATGTGTATCTTTCTGCAACTATGTGCAACTTGTGAGCACAACAGTAACAGGTAACAAATTGGAGTCCCTTGGGGCCGGTTTTTTCCCTGGTTTTTCTTTTTTTTTGCCCCGCACACCCCTAGATGGCCGGCGGCGTATGCAGATGTGTATATAACTGGGTTTTACACATAAGATCACCAAAAAAAATGATTCCTTACGATTGTAATTTTGTGCAAATTTTGAGACACTCTTGCAATGCCTATTAATTCCAGAAACAAAGGGGCCAAGTTTGAGCGAGACATAGCAAAGATCCTTAATGGTTTTTTCCTGGACAACGGCATAGATTACGAAACCAAACGCAACCTGGACCAATACCAACAAAAGGATCTGTGTGACCTGGACATACCCTTTCATTCTGTCGAATGTAAACACTACAAAGAAGGCGATTGGCTAAAGTCCGCCTGGTGGAACCAGGTATGCGAGAGCGCTGGCCCGAACATTCCGGTTCTTATCTTTAAATTCAACCGAAAACCCATCCGAGTCTGCGTACCGCTATATGCAATCAACCTGGACTGGCCCAGGGAAAACGACAAGATCTGCATAATGTCCATGGAGGACTGGTTAGATACCCTCAAAAAAAACTGGACAACCTATGAACAGCGACATTCTTCCTAAGCACGGCGTTACCGGCTTACTGGTTTCTGAGGAGGAAACCGATTTATTCCTGGATTACCTGGTAGAAACAGATCCAGAACCCGCAAAAGTACACACCCAGGGCCAGGAGAAGGAAGAAAAAGGGATCCGGGATGCTGAGATCCGTTATATCGACGAAAAACAGACGCGTTTGTATAGGATCCTTAATAAAATCGCTTTTTCAGCCAATAAATACTTCAAATACGACATAAATGGGATCGAAAAGGCCCAAATAATCAGCTATAAAGCGCCATCTAAGGGTTATGAGTACCACATGGACATAGGACCAGAGGGCACAGCTGCAACGCGCAAAATAAGCATGAGCTTGCTTCTAAACGAAGATTATGAGGGGGGCGAGATATGCTTCCGATCCAGCGAGTATGAAAGATGCACGAGGCCAGAGAAGGGTGAAGCGGTGATATTCAGCTCATTCTTGAGTCACAAGGTCAAGCCGATTACGAAGGGAGAGAGATTTGTCGTTGTTGCCTGGTTTACCGGGCCCCCTTTCCGTTGATATACTGCTCGTATGCGAGCTGACGATGTAAATGTTTTTGAGGAACCTTCTGCCCTGGAGTCTTTCCAGTCAAAGCTAGCTGCCGTACCTTTGAGACAACCAGACGTAGGATCTATAGAACCTACGGAGCAAACCTCAGCTCAAAAAAGGGTGCAAGGATTAGCAAGCCTATTACAAAGGGTTGGTTATGGCGGTGGGGATCCGAGAAGATCCTTTCAAATGTCTCAGAAACTTTTACGAACCTTCGATCCCTACCAACAAGGAGGCATAGGCGAGTTTCTACCTGGTTTTTCTTATCAGTTAGCTCAAGAACGTGGTGATAAATTTGGTCAGTTACTTTCAACCATAGATCTATTACCAGGAGCAGCAATCGGAACCGCCGCTTTGAAAGCGGGAAAAGCTGGCAAAGGGATTGAAACTTTAGCAAAATCACAAGCTATGACTGAGCCAAAAGACATGGTTTTTTTACACAACACTTCACCAGACAAACTTGCTTTGTATGACAACATTGGTGGATTACCTTCTCCAAGCATAGCTGTAACAAAAGCAGACACACCGCATGAAGGTTACGGAAAAATTACTCTAGTTGGTAAACCCGAAAAGTTTGATCCCGCTGTAGATCAACGCAATAAGGTTTACTCAGCAGACGCTTACACACCCAGAGGACCACGGCCTTTAAGATTAGCAAAACCTGGCGCGGCGAAACAAATAGAAAAAGATTACAAAGAAATAAACAGAAGGTATGGCGACAGATATGAATTTTCTCAGTCAGGCTTAGACTCTGCAAGTTTTGCTTTAGAAAACTTAGATCCAAAAAATCTTTTTTATCCAGAAAATAGATTAGATGAACTTAATCGCTTTTTTGATGGGCCTCTTGCAGTAAGAAAATACATGAGTGAAAAAAGGATTAGTGAAAAAGCTCTTGATAATTATGGCCTTTTTAAAGATTTTAAACAGCGACAGCGCTTTCAAGATTGGGCAAAACAAGAAAAAGATAAATACTTATCCCAAGATGCTGTGTTCCAATATTTTGATGAAGCAGAAGAAACAATGAAAACTGTGCCTTATAATACAGAAAATGTTGTAGCAAACATGATTGCAGATACACAAAGAGGCGGGGAGGGAATACCTGGCTCTGCATCTGACGCTTATCTTAGAGCTCTTTCATCAAAAGAATTTCCTAGCTTGCAAGACATCAAAGCAGATAAATCAAGAATTACAAGTGAATTTACATACGGGGATAATTACTTAGACGACGACATTGAAAATTTACTTGAGCCACTAGGTTTAGACTTGCAAGTAGACACTTTACAAACATTTATCAAAAATTTTGTAAAAACCAAACTTGAACGAGGTGAAAAATTAAAAACTTCTGTGGATGAAGCAGTAAATTCGCTAGTCAAAAATTCTAATTTAAAAAATAAAGACGCAAAAAAACTTAAAGACGAAATGTTTGAAGTGTTTGAAGATAATGCAAATAGGGCAGTTAGTTACTTTGAAGCAAAACCCACCAGAGCTGTAGACTTTGACGAGTTTGCTGGGGCCATAGTGCCAGCCAACACAAAAAAAACTACCATAGATCTTTTGAAAAAAAGAGGCCTAAAAGTAATTAAAGAAAAGGAAGGAACAACAAAATCTGATTTAATTAAAAAGAATTTTGGAAAAGAATTATTTTCTGTAGCACCGATAGCAGCGGCCGCAAGCGCTACTGCTATTATAGAGGGCGAGAATAAAGGTATAGACGCTCTTTAGTCTTGGTTTTCGTTAGGATCCCTTTCCCCGAAGTTTTTTTCCATGATTTCTTGTTTCCGGATCTTGAAGTCCTCGATTAGCTGATCGTAAAGTCCAGGATTCATACGCTGCATAATTTCTAGCGCACGTTTGTTATCGCGCCAATGAGCTCTGAGATCCATAATCGTGTTATCAGGCATAAATGCCTTCATCGTCAAATAGATGTTCTTTACGAAATCGTAATCTTTGCTGCCCATAAAATTAAAGGGTGGGATCCTGGGCATCTTGTTTCAGTCTCTTTTTGTTTTTATATGCTGCGAGCTTCATTGCCCACCTCCTGGGTAAAGTTTTTTTACCCATCATTCCATTGGCTTCTATCGGCTGGCTCTCGCGCCAGATCTTTTCAGCTTCCTTTAGATTCATTTAATTTTCTCCTTACATTCTTCACAACAACCTCCACTACCCCCGTCAGGCATAATGTTTAAATCATCTACGTCAAATTTTTTAAAACATAGTGAGCATAATGCTTGTCTAGCCATTGTCTTTCTCCTCGTTATATATTCTAACCAATTCGACAGCTCGTTCATTAGCCTGGTCAACCAGGTCCAACAAAGCGTCTATCTCTTTCAGTATTTCATCTTTTTCCAAGGGATGTGTTACAGCTGGCAGCTTATCCTCCAGGCTTTCGATCTGTTCATTACAGATCACCCGAAAGCGACTAGCCACCCGCTGCTCCTCTTCTGTAAGATCTTTTGGTTTCATAGATCTAATGTACTATATTTCTTTTGACATCGCCTAGATAAACACCAAGACTCACGTTGTTCATGGCTTCAATATCTTTCCACCTTTGTAAGTCTTTATCAGACAGATCTTTAACTTGAATATCTCCATACGGCTTCTGGTGTTTGTTTTGCAGATAGCGCATAAAAATATCTTTCATTACCGGATATATAAAATCCGATACAGGTTTAGGTCCACTCATACTTCATCCTCCTTTAGTATGTCTTCAAGCAGCTCGCGACGGATCTGTGTCTTGAGCTTGCCATCCAACTTGGTTTCAATCACGAGATCCGACAACTTAGGCTTGAACGTCTTGTGGGCGTTTGCAGCGTGGCTGGCCTCGTCTGTGTATCTCCACCGAACTAGGTCCGGGTGAAGATCCGTTTCAAAATGAAAAGAATATCTTTTTGGTTCATTCATATCGTTCTCCTAAGTAACACAAATCGCAGTATATTATTTATTGCAAATAGTTGCAAATATTTGTGTATGTGTTACTATTCTATGGTGAGTAACAAAAACAAGGAGAAAAAAATGGAATATAAATTTGTTTGTTATGGCCATGAGAAAACAATCAAGGCCAAGAACTTAAATGATGCTTATGACAAAGCCAACACCTGGGCCAACAAATTGGCAGAAATGCAATTTAACACAGAGCTTTATCCAGGGCCGCAAAATTATCATGGCGGTTGGTATGAAGGCGCTAATGAAATTAAATGGCAAGGCCAACAGGTTTGGGACTAAGGAGGCAGCATGACAATAATATATGAAAGACCTTACCCAAAAGATCCAAACGGACCTGTTAGACAGTTTACTGCTTGTTGCGGTGCGTCTGATAAAGGCATTGAAGGTGGCGTAGCTTGTAGAGTTTGCTACACCTACATTGATGAATATGTAGATGAAAGCAATCACGATTACTTTGTGAGCCACATTGTAGATCCAGTTGTCAAAGCTAAGTTCGATGAGTTTATGGCCGACGACGCACAAACTTACAGAGAGTGGCATGATAAATTCTTGGCAAAATTAATGGAGGAAGATTAATGATTAAAAATCTTGATGGTGAAAAGTTAGCAAGGGCCACCGCCTTTGCTG
>Ga0181553_10004750_pt1 | contig 11467 bp, 13 predicted proteins | sample 011ome_17_FD_133753 | JGI IMG/M metagenome (GOLD analysis project Ga0181553, IMG submission 133753) | Coastal salt marsh microbial communities from the Groves Creek Marsh, Skidaway Island, Georgia - 011502XT metaG (megahit assembly) | ecosystem: Environmental > Aquatic > Marine > Intertidal...
CACCGATGTATTTTAGAAGCATTGATGTGTGCCAATACTATGCTAAACGTATACCAAGACAATACGGAAACTATTCGCACAGTAGCCTAGTGCCTGCTAAACATAGGGTAACTGCCTACTGCAAGCCTGTAAAAGTTCAAGACGGCCCTGGTATATATGACCGCTAGACCCTACAAAATTTTGACGGTACAAAATTTTGACGGAATTAGATGTTGTATTTCAATTGGTTAATTTATCATATACTAGTCGTTTATCATACAAGCATCCAATAAATACTATTAATAATAAACAGGAGCCTAGCAGTATGACCAATAGAAACACTATATTGGCCTTTATTTTTGCCTTGATTGTGCTATTACCAATGGTGTGTGCAGCGCAGACCGTAAGTCAAGTAGAAACAGATAGCACAAGCAACAGCAAAGTAGATACCGATGCAAAAACACGAACAATAGTAGTATCGCCTCCTCCGAGTGCTATTGCTCCTAGTGTCAACAGTTCAAGCAGCGACCTCTGCACAGTTGGCGTAAGCGGTGCAGTGCAAACACAAATACTGGGCATTGCAGCAGGCGAAACAGTACGAGATCCCAACTGTGAACGTTTAAAAATGTCAAAGACACTGTATGATATGGGCATGAAAGTTGCAGCCGTCAGTGTGCTTTGTCAAGATAGACGAGTGTTTGATGCAATGAAAATGGCAGGTACACCTTGTCCGTATTTGGGGAAGATTGGACAGCAAGCACAAGATGCTTGGGACGAAAATCCAGAACAATTGCCACCCCCTGTAGTATTGGAGACCAAAGAAGATGTTCAGAAAAAACATACTAGCGTTATTGGCGGTGCTGTTAGCCTCGGTCTTTTACTGCTCTTACTCTAATGCACAACAACTTAACCCCACAACACCCAGTGTTACACAGTCTACTTCAGACTTACTAGACCCTAGTGCTCAGAACTGGACTGGACAATATGGCACTGGATATTGGGGCGGTGTCAGCGGCGGCCCAAATCCTAATAGACTTCCAACTGATACTGGATTTGTTTGGAGTTACGGTAACAATGCAATTAGCACAACCATTGCAATCAATACTGCATTACAGCAAGCAGGCCTTCAAGTTGAGGGATATTCTTATGTTTGGAAAGTAAAAAATGGTAATGCAAATGTTTTTACACAACAGCCAGGCATTGATGACTTTGTTATTACAGTAGATGTGTATGATTCCAACGGGAACATATACCAGACATATCAGTATGATTACAGTTATTCTCACAATTGGACTGCACATACTGGTACTGAAACATTCCCAGACAATTTTCTTTATCCTAATCTCTTTGGAAGCATGGTTATTAGCGCACAAGGACAAGATACAGGTTATTGGGCAGGTTGGTACGGTCCAGAGTTTAGCGTTGCAGATTCCAGCATAACGTTGCAATATTCTTCTAACCCATGTTACAACAATGAATTATACGACCCTGCTTGTCCAGGTTATGCTGCCGCCTATTACAATCAGCAGTGTACAGCTAATCCACTGTATGACCCTGGTTGCCCAGGTTATACGCAGGCTTATTTTACTCAACAGTGTAACGCCAATCCATGGTATGATCCTTCTTGCAGTAACTATCAAACAGCATTGGCAACCTGTAATGCCAACTATCACTTAAATGATAGTAACTGTCCTAATTATGCTACCAATACACAGAACTGTCAAACAAATGCACTGTATGATAGCAACTGTACAGGTTATACCACTGCTTATAATACCTGTGTAGCAAACTATCATCTAAACGATAGTATGTGTCCAAACTACACTACCAATACACAAAACTGTACAACAAATGCACTGTATGATAGCAACTGTACAGGTTATACTACTGCATACAATACCTGTAACAGCACTTATCATTTGAGTGACAGTATGTGTCCAAATTATTCTAACAATCTTGCTACTTGTACTATTAACCCACTAGCAGATACCAATTGTCCTGGATATGCGACAGCGTATTTTAACCAGCAGTGTAGTCTTAATCCGTTGTATGATAGTAAATGTAAAGGATACACAAATGCTGCATTCACCCAACAGTGTAACAACAATCCAAAAAGTGATCCGCAATGCCCTGATTACTATGTTGCTATGTGCAAAGAAGATCCTCTATACGACAGAGGCTGCATGGGCTATGACGTTGCATACTTTGATCAACAGTGTGGTATAGATCCGCAGTATGATCCAGACTGTGTTGGGTATGTAGACATGAATAACAGTAGCAGTGATATTGCCCAGGCACTAGATCCAACAACTGCTGATGTACTTGAAGATTTGGGCTTTGATGTGACAGATACGTTGACTACAAGTAGCACAGCAGACACATCTACTGATATAGTGCAACCAGAAATAGTTGTAAATACCACAAACAACTACGAAAGCGATGCTACAGTTTTTGATACACCCATAGAAACTGTTGAGGGTGCCGCTACAACACTGGAAGATGATATTGAAAAAGAAATTGCACAATTGGAAAGTGAAGCAGGCAGCGGCGAAACCAACATGGAAGACAATATTGAAGCTGAAATTGCTGCACTCGAAAGTGAAGCAAAAGAGTGCAATCCAGACAAAGAAGAGTGCGCTATAGAAGACAACATCGAAGCAGAAATTGCAGAACTAGAAAATGAAAGTCAGCAAGCAGACAGCACAGATGGCACCGCCGGGACTGGAGAACAAGCAATGGAAGATGATATTGAAAAAGAAATTGCCGAACTAAAAAAACAAGCAGCTGAACAACCGGAGCCAGTTGCAGATCCTGAACAAGCTCGTAGAGATAAAATGAAAGATATCGTTGCTAGCAGAGCTACAACACTTGCCGAACAAATGGGCGATGCTGCAAACTTGCAAGTGCAGATTGATCTACAAAACAGATTGCTTGCCATGATTGGCTTTGTACCAGACTGGGGTAAAAAACAACCCGAAATAGAAGGCGGCGAATTAAAAGACAAAGTAAATCTCAAAGGCGGCCGCATTGTTGACCATCAGTTTTCAAGATGGTTTTTAAATGATGCTGGTTTTGCTGCATTTGAAGATTTACAATATAACCTAGGAGCAAATTGATGTTTGGAATTTTATTTACAATCTGCATAGTATATTTGATTGTAATGTTGTTGTGCATTGGCGTGCTATACGAGAACAGTTTGGTTGTTCCTGTTGAACCACAAACTAAACTTGAATACAGAGTTATTATTATAAAGGAAAAAATAAAATGGCTACAATTGAATACGCCGGGGTTAAAGCCTCCGGAAGTAAGTTACTCCTTGTCCTACCGTTAGACAATCCTCTAGTCAACTAAATAAACGGCTAACATAACTAATTGGAGGTATGCATGGCCAAATTAAATGAAGATAGTGAATTTACTATCCCTTTAAAAAATATTGTCGGACTTGTTGCATTTACTGTTGTTGCAGTTTGGGCATATTTTGGTGTTATTGAACGTATCACACTGTTAGAGCGCGATGTTTTAATGTTACAAGAAGAAAACAAAGAGCATGATATTTGGATTACAAACTTTAAACCACCTGAAGCTGTAATAAACTCAGTTCAACGTGTTAGAGAGTTGGAACTCAAAGTAAAAGAACTTGAAATAAGGATGGAAAAATAATGCCAATTAACGCAGACGCAGGTGCTAGCGGAGGCACAGACAACACAGATACAAGTTTAAACGGCGAATACAGAGCCGGTGCTGGCATCTATGTAAATGCTCAAGGGCAGTGGACCAGTCCTGATGGTACTGTTCTAACAGGCAAAGCACTTATGAACGCAGAAGCAAATGCAACTGCAAAATATGGCATTGGTTATCGTAACGACAACTTGTACCTCGAAGCAGTAGCAGAAGCCAAACTTCGTTGCGAAGCAGCAATCAAAGCAGAAATGGAACATGGCAATCATGCAGCAGGAGTAGAACTATACGCCTATGCTGAATTGTACGCTTGGGCTGGTGCTAGCGCAAACGTTGGCAAAGACGGGTGTTGGTTCGAAGGCGGCGCAATTGCAGGTGCAAAAGCAGGTGCAGGTGCTAGAACATATTATACCAATGATGGATTGATTCCATTTGCAGTAAACAATGATACCTCAGTGAGTGCAGGTGCCCAGGTTGGAGCAAAAATTGGCGGCGGTTATCAAGTGCCGGATTGGAACAAAGACAGTAAACCAATTACATTTGGCGGCGAAGTAAACATCGCTTTAATTGCAGGAGTTAAAACAGGCGGCACAGTAACAGTTGATGTTGATCCAGTATACGATATGACTGTAGAACCAGTTATGGGCCTAGTAGATGATACAGTAGACGTAGTAAATGACGCTGTCGATACAGTCGTAGCACCAGTAAAAGACGCAGTTGATACTGTTACTAAACCAATTCAAAATGTTACAAAGCCAATTGAAACCATTATTACCAATCCACCAAAAATCAAACCTCCCAAAATAAAAAAGCCAAAGTGGTTATAAAACCTAAAACAATAAATACCTAAAACAGGAGCAAACAATGGCAGACGATCTAAAAAATGAAATTGCCGCAGCAAAAGCAGCAGTAGGTTATCATCCTGCTGACACAAACGGCGATGGCGTAGTCAGTAACGAAGAACAAGCAATGTACCTTGAGTTCAAACGTAAAGAACTTGAGGATGCAGATGCAATGCGTGATGCACAGCGTAAGATGGCTTGGTTTGCACTGTTTGGTATGTTGCTATATCCATTCAGTGTTGTGCTTGCAGTGTGGATTGGACTTGATCAAGCAAGCAAGATTCTAGGCGATATGGCCGCAGTATACTTTGTATCTGTTGCTGCTATTGTTGCTGCATTCTTTGGCGCACAAGCAGTAACCAATAACAAGAAGTAAGGATGTACCCCCATCCTTACTATTGCTGGCCTGATTTTCCAGGTGTAGAAAACTTTTACTTTATAAACATTCCTAAAAACTGCACTACCACAGTGCGCAACTGGGCTTTGTATATTAAAACTCGCAATGGAGACATCGACAAACCATTTCGATTTACCATTCTGCGTGATCCATATGGTAGATTAAAAAGCACATTTGCCTACGGCATAGGACAGAGATTTGCCTATCTTGAAACAGTGGAAAGCATTGGCAAGAAACTGTTGGCAGCTGACGATCTCAACAGTGAATTGTTGATACACTTTATGCCTCAACATGTGTTTCTTGAACATGCACCTGTAAAGCCAGATCATTATTATCACACAGGGCAGATGCGCAAACTAAGAGATGATCTCAGCAGCCGTAGTGGACTAGAGCTTAAATGGATACAAGAGAATCGCAGTAGATACACTGTGGATTTTACTGTGCAATACAACAAATGGTTTACAGAAAACCAAACTTGGATTGATGACTATTTAGGCAAAGACGTTGAACTATATTCCCAACACATTGCTTCTTAACTCTTGTGTTATTGAATTAAAAAATCGATCACTGAAAAACAGTTCTTTGTTGTGCCTTGCTACTACTGCACATGCTTTCCATATATGTTCTTGATCTGCCTGTGATAACTTATTAATACGATCCATTTCAGAGAGTACCATGATCATGCGCTTATCTGAATCAGTTTCAAGATCATAACTTTCATCAATGAATGGATGAAATGTTTTGAATCCATAAGTGCGCAAGTACTCTAATGTTCCTGGACCGCTTAATATCATAAAAGGGTGCCCGCATGCAATAGGACGTAGTGTTTTTTCAGTTAGGTGTATTCGATTATCAAAAACAGTTTCTAACACTATACTGCAATTGGTTTTTGTATGGTCCTCGTGGTTGTATTCGGCACTGCTATCGCTAGTAACAACAGCATCAGTGTTTATGCTACCTAGTTGAACACTACTAATAAATTTTAATATATCTAAAAAACGTTTTCTATATCCACGTTTGCCGGTAGTGTCGCGAGCATAAACTAGCCAGTTAGCTACTTTGATATGCGATTCTAATAAACGTTGATCATATTTGGCAAATCTATACCAATCACGGGCAATAACAGCATGGCTCCACCAATATACACATTTAAATAATCCAGTGTTGTTGTAACGATGTACTTGAAAACTATTAAGTTCACTATGCAACAATATCCATTTTTCTAGTTTGCTAAATGGTTTAACCCATCTTAAATTTAAATTTTTATATTTTTGCCGGAAGTTTACAATATTATTTTGTTTTTCTATGCATGCAATTTCTTTATTAAGCATGTCATCAGAATACATATCAAAATCTAACGGTTCCTGATCGTGACATAGTATTATAGGAACATCTTTTCCCAAAGGGCACAAGTCTTCATGATTAACTATTATGTTTTGGAATTCTTTTTGTCCCCATGGGTAAAAGTATTTGACCATATACTTGTTTTTTAACACCTGGGCGATAAAATTGTATAAATTAGTAGTAGGAATAGACATCTAGGAAGGTACCCTCATATGAGAATTGGATTTATTGGGCTTGGCAAACTTGGCCTCGACTGCGCCGAAGTAATGGCGGAAAAGTATACTGTGCATGGTTACGATATTTACCCGCGCACAAGCGAGCTGGTAAAAGTTTGCGAAACTCCTAAGGAAATGGTTGACAACAGTGATTGGATTTTTATTGCTGTACAAACTCCACATGCAGAAGGCTATGATGGCAGCGTACCTAGCTCACATATGGAACCTCGAGACTTTGGACATGATGCTGTAAAAGATGCTATTCGAATGGTAAACGAACATGCCACTGAAGCAAAGCGAGTTGTGCTTATTTCAACAGTGCTTCCGGGTACTACACGGCGTGAGTTTTACAGCATGCTAGATAGCAAGCATCAGTTTTTGTACAACCCATATTTGATTGCAATGGGCAGTGTAAAGTGGGACTTTGCCAACCCTGAAATGATCATGATCGGTACAGAAACAGGCGACCCTGCAGAAATGTCTGATCTTATTGAATTGTATCGCCCACTTATGCAAAACAATCCTCGCTATGTAACAGGTACTTGGGATGAATGTGAAGCAATCAAAATTTTCTACAATACATTTATTTCAGCCAAAGTTGGCCTGGCAAACATGATTCAGGACTTTGCTATGAAGATTGGCAATATCAATGTTGATGTTGTCACTGATGCCCTTGCACAAAGCAACATGCGCATTATGGGTCCAAAGTATATGACAGCGGGCATGGGCGATGCAGGTGCATGCCACCCTCGCGATAACATTGCATTACGTTGGCTAGCTGACAAATATGATATTGGTTACGATATGTTCGACACTATTATGGGTGCCAGAGAAGTGCAAGCAAAGAATCTTGCACAGTTTCTAGTTGACAACTCCGATGGTAAGCCTATTGTTATTCATGGCAAAGCATACAAACCCGATGTTGAATACTGTATTGGTAGTTACAGCACATTGATTGGATTTTATGTTGAAGAAATGGGCCGCAGTGTTGTGTACCTTGATCCACTGGCTGACAATTTAGTTAATGTTGTTGAATCAATCAACGAACCTAGTATAGTGCTTATGGCACACAATAGATTTATCACATATGGCTATACCGGAAATGTACAAGATGATACATTCTACTGTGACATTCCTGCAGGCAGTGTTATTGTTGATCCATGGAGACGCCTGCCTAAAGATATGAAAGACATAGAAGTAATCCATTATGGAAACACTAGACAACAGTAGTTGGATGAGTAAACCTAACAATTGGTGGGTTGGTAATACTGATCCTGTTTGGCAAGGTGCATTTGAAGATTTGCCTTATCAAAACGAACCATTTAACGATCCTGTAAGTTTAGCAGAATGGCACAATCTAGGTTACACACAAACTAAATTTACAGGTGATATGTATGACATGCGCAATCCAGAACCCGAATGGATGAATGCAATTCGCAAAGTGTTACCTTGGAAACATTTTTCATGGAGTGTGTACAGAATGGGACCAGGATGTTGCTTGCCAACTCATGCTGATACATATGCACGTTTTGTTAAATATCACAGCATCACAGATATGAACACTGTTAACAGAGCAATCTTTTTTATGAAAGATTGGGAAAGTGGACATATCTTTGAAATAGATGGTGTACCGCAAACACAATGGAAAGCTGGAGACTACTATGTGTGGCGCAATGATACTGAGCATCTAGCAGCCAACGTTGGTAAAACACCTAGATACAGTCTACAGATTACCGGAGTTATTGAGTGAAAATCCACAGTTACAACGAATGGGACCAACTTAGAGAAACCTATGTTGGCATAGCCGACCATGCCAATTGGCCTACCAATGATCCGGTATTTGCCAACGAAAGCGAAAAAACACTGTGGAAAGAAACACCAGTGCCCAGTGGCCCTGTACCACAGTGGATCATTGACGAAGCAAACGAAGACCTAGACAGTTTGGCAGCAATATTAGTTGAGCAAGGTGTTAAAGTCAATCGTCCAACTGACATGAATTTCCAAATGATGGGCGGCATGTACAACTATTGCCCACGTGATAGGTTTTTAATTGCCGGTGATAAAATACTTGATCCGCCAATGATGTATCCGTGTAGAAACATGGAAGTGCTTTGTTACAAAGAAATGACTGAAGGCAATACAGTTATTGAAATGCCGCACGATCAAGGCTTGACGCTGGACGCAGCAAACATTTGCAGACTTGGCGATACTTGGTTATATCTTGAAAGCGAAAGTGGCAATAGAGCAGCATACGAATGGCTGTGCGAAAAGTTTCCAAATATCAACATTGAACTGGTAAACTTTTATGCAGGTGTACACATTGACAGCACCATTGTGCCACTGCGCGAAGGGTTGTTGCTTGCAAACAGGCCGCGTGTAAAATCAAAACGTTACTTGCCAAAAGTTCTCAAAGATTGGAAAATTATCTATGTCGACGATATGGTACCGCAGAGTTTTCATGAATATCCATATGCCAGCAAGTGGATTGGACTTAACATGCTAGCCGTTAATAGCGATACCGTAATAATGGATCCTGCCCAGACTGACCTTATAAATACACTAGAGAAGCATAAGTTTAACATTATACCGCACACACTGCGACACAGCAGAACACTAGGCGGCGGACATCACTGTGTAACACTGGATACCTGGAGAGAAAATGATTGATCAAAACGCAATTAACAGCTTGATCGAAGTTCAACTTAAACAATCAGTTGACCAAGCTGTCGAACAGTTAGTAGCAGATACTATTGAAAATTTGCTATTTGATGAAAAGTGGCTGGCAAAAATTCAAACACACATTGCTCGTGAAATGAGCGATCGTATTAGCAAAACCATTCGTCAAGAAAACATCAAAGACGTATTGCGTGAAGTGGTTATTGAAAATGCTGACACACTTACAGCAGATCTCAACAGAGAAATCACTGTTGACAATGGCCTTGTTATTGTTAAAAGTCATCTTAATGCAGAAAGTGCCAGTGTTGAGGATACTATTGCTGTTAAAGGAGATGCATACTTTGATAAAAGTGTTACTGTTAATGGTGATCTTGCAATCAAGGGACGTATTAACACCAACAACAGAAGTTTCCAGGAACTAGCTGAAGTTATTGAAGCCAATGCTTACAACAAACTCAAAGAAGAGTTTCTAGAGCTTGCAAGCGATTCAATCGTTGATCGAGTTCAAAAAGGCATTGATATTAAATCTATAAATGTTCGAGGTAAACCATTAGTAGACGATGGTGAACTTAGCAGTGGTATCACAGACAGCAGCCTCACCACAGTGGGCACACTTAGCAGTTTACAGGTTGGCACTTATCTCTGTGCTAACAACCATAGAGTGGGCATCAATACTAGTGCGCCAACTAGTGCGTTAACTGTGTGGGACAACGAAGTAAGCATTGAAATAGGCAAGCACAGTCAAAACTCAGCACAAATTGGTACAGCAAAAGCACACAGCTTGAGCTTGGTAACAAACAATCAATTACAATTAACTATCATTCAAGATGGATTAAATTGGGTTAAAGAGTTACAGATTGGTCGTAATAAAATTGCCACACACAATCAAACACCAGGGCACTCTGGAGCAAAAGGTGATATTGTATTCAACAGCGACTACAAATCAGGCGAACCATTTGCATGGGTTTGCTTGGGTGCATATCGCTGGACAGAGTTGAAATCAGCATAATGGAAGTATCCTGGGTATTAAGTGCTGAATATAACGATCCTATAGTAAAGCCCGAAACACTAAAAGATATTGGGTCAACATGGGGTAGCTGGAAAACCTGGCGCGGCTACAGCACTGACAATGTGCTGTGTGCAGACGATACAAAAGCACAGGATCTAATCAAACGTGCGTTTCACAGCGTGTGCAACTTCTACATTCCAGAAAAAAGCTATATAAAATTAAACCGTCCAACAGGTGTTAAAGTATTCAATGGTGATTTTCCCGCTGAATTTGCCAATCAAGAAGACATTATTGCCATGCATTTGGTTAATCAAAGCGAATTGGTGTTGTTGCTAGGCTTTGATCTACAAGAAATCACTGATACTGATCCTGCTATTAAGCATCTTGCCAAGAATTATCAAGCAGCAGTTCGTTCTGCAATCAAAAACAACCCTAACACACAGTGGGTATTCATTGATCATCCAGGCGAGATGGATAAAAGTTTTACAAAACTGGAAAATATCACTTGCGATACCTATGAAAATGTGTTACAATTACTAGGTAACTTAGACACCTAGGAGAATTTTATGGCTGCTCGCGTAGGCTTTTGCTGCAAGTATCTACACCCAGACCAAACACAACCTAAAAAAGTCTTAATGGAAATCCAACAACAGCGTACAGAAAAGTGTACAACTGTTGCTTGGCTTAAACGTCAGACTCGTGAAGTTGCTGAACAGCGTTTGTATGACATCATGACGCACAACATGCAAAGTGCTGCTAACTTGGTTGAGTATGTGGGACGTCTTGAACCAGGCTTGCGCATGGTGCGACTGGGCAGCAATCAATTGCCTATGTACACACAGCCCGACTTTAGATACTTTTGGCAACAACCTGATATCAAACTGGAACTGGAGCGAGGATTTGCACAAGTAGGCAAACTTGCACGACAGTGGGATGTGCGACTTAGTTTCCATCCAGGGCAGTTTTGTGTTCTTGCCAGTGACAGTGAAGATATCGTAAATAGAAGTATAGAGGAGTTTGAATATCATGTTGACATGGTCAGATGGATGGGCTTCGGCCGTAAATTCCAAGACTTTAAATGCAACGTCCACATCTCTGGTCGCAAAGGTCCAGAGGGTATCAAACGAGTCCTCTCAAGACTATCTCCAGAAGCGCGAAACTGCATTACTATTGAGAATGACGAGATGTCGCACGGTCTCGACGCATCGCTTGAGCTCAGCAAAGACGTCGCCCTCGTTCTTGATATACACCACCACTGGGTCCGTACCGGTGAATATATCGAAGCCACCGACGATAGAGTTCTTCGCGTAATTGATAGCTGGCGTGG
>Ga0181553_10004757_pt1 | contig 11443 bp, 17 predicted proteins | sample 011ome_17_FD_133753 | JGI IMG/M metagenome (GOLD analysis project Ga0181553, IMG submission 133753) | Coastal salt marsh microbial communities from the Groves Creek Marsh, Skidaway Island, Georgia - 011502XT metaG (megahit assembly) | ecosystem: Environmental > Aquatic > Marine > Intertidal...
CTTATGGTCCTATCACCGCTGAAGATATGATATGGATTATGCGCGAAAGAGATAAGGTTGTTCGAGTTTGGGCAGCTGAAGAACGCGAATTTAATAATCATTTAAACGTAACACGATTCTAATATGGCATTACTAAAGAATAACAAAGGCGAGTATAAGTATCAGTTCAATTGGATTGACTGCGATGGTCACACAACTGGTTTCAATTCTGTTTGGGCCTCTAATAAGCGCGAAGCTGTTAAAAAGGCGAAAGCTATGGAGAACCCGGCTCATTGGGCTTGGTATAATGGGGAGACATATGTAACTGTCCCTGCTGAGGTTACTACTGGTGGTCACTGTTTCTATAACAAGGGCATGTATGTTAATGTTAAGTCTATGTATAAGGCTACTCGTAAACAGTCTGATGATATGGATCGTCTGGGTTGGATGATGACTTGCTAAAAAAGTTTGAAAATATTTCACTCCAGATTTTTTTATGTCATGGAAATTGTTTATATTTATACTATAATTAAAACAAAGAACAAATGAAAAAGATAATTCACTCAACCGCATTCAAAGCCGTCCTATTAGGATTAGCCCTTATCTTTATTGCTGGATTTATATTCCCGCTTCTTATCAAAGTATTTTTTATGGGATTACTATTCCTTATGCAAAAACCCCTCACTGGTCTGGCTATAATTGGGGCTTTCATGTTGGGAATGTTCCTTAACGAGAAGGCTGATAAAATCGACGAGAAGATTAATAGCCTATAAATTGTTAATAACTTTATCAATCCAGATTTTTTTATGTCGTTGGAATTGATTATATTTATACTATAAATAACAAACAATATATACACTATGTCAGAAAAACACCACTGGGACAAGAAACACAAACCATCATTCAACCCTACCGCTCCTAAAAGCCGTGAAGAGGCTCAACAGCAATTTCAAGAAGCTCTATCTAGAGCAGCTAAAAATCCAGCGAATGGGATGATGGAGCCAAAACCGTCAAATAATAGCTACATGATGAAAGACGGAATTCCACATAAGTTTAAAGAGGGTCGCTGGGTACCCCTAACAAAAATGTCCTAATAGTGAAACTTTTTCTAATAAACCTATATAATAATTAAATAAACGCAATATGTCAATAGCAACTCTCTCTTCAGGATTAATCACCGCTAAGAAAACTGAAACTCTTAACGCACAGAACCTTCGTAAACCGGTTCCATTCCGTGATATCAACCTCATCGATACTAATACTATCGAATATAAGGGTACTAATATTAGTATCACAAAGGAGGCTTTCAAAAACCTTCTATCTCTATTGGGAATGTCACAATCATTCGCTAAGAATTTCGAACAGTTATTTACTAAAGAGGCTAAAGCGCAGTTCATTAATACTATGAAAAATGCAATGGCTTCTAATAGTGGTAAATTATCTGAAGTAACATTGGTTCTTAACCCTATTAGTAAAGCGGTCGTTGCTATCACTAAAGGAGACAAGTTTGGTATATCTAATCAGCAATTTATGGGAGTTGCTGAGAACATCATCGATAACCACAGTATGGATGTTACTAATTGGTCAGTAGATCCTACAAGTGGGATTGTAACTATCAACGCATTTAATACACATGCTAATTTTGGAGTTAAAGGATTATCTGATGAGGTATTTACTGGTGGTGTTACATTTAGAAACTCTCCAGCTAAAGGATTCGAGGTTCTTCCATACGTTAATCGTCAATGGTGTACTAATGGTTTAACCACTGCAATGTCTCAAGATGCATACACTCTACACTCTTTAGATAATGCTTCAATGGAGAAGTTCTTTGAGAATATGAATGAGTTGCGTAAAAACAATTTTGCCCCAACTGGATTTGCTGATCGTGTAAGAGCTGCTCACAATACTCCAGCCTCTATGAATGAATTAAAATTCGCGCATAACCTTATTGCTCCACACGCTGGAGAAAGAGCTGAAAACTGGGTACCTCTTGCTGAAAACCTCAACGCTTACAATAAAGCTGGTTTCGAGAATATGACAACTGCTCAAATGAAAGGCGCTAAATCTAATACATCTGTTTGGGACGTTGTTAATGGTGTTACTCACTTTGCAACTCACGGTGCTGGTATTATTGATACCAATATGCAAGAGCATGATGCTTCTGAATTGATGACCAGAGCTGGTAACATATTCGGCAAAACATCATTTGACCATGAAAACCACATGCCAAATCCATTCGGAGCGGCAGAACTTAATCGCACAGGTTCATTATTGAACTAGGATTATAAACGGAGCAGCATAATTCTAGAAGACGTAAGACTCAGGTTTTAAATCCTTTTAAGGGGATCCTTATGGATCCCCTTTATTTTAAAACTTTTTTGAAACTTTTTCACTCCAGATTTTTTTATGTCATGGAAATTGTTTATATTTATACTATAATTAAAGCTATAAACAATATGACAAAATTCAACTTCCTTACCAAACAAGACGAAAAAAACATCCAATCTATGATTGACCAAAACCAATCTATTTTCGATGACCTAACTGACCAACAAATAGTCGCTATCTACCTCAACCACAAATATGACTATGTAAAATAAAATTACGGCCCAATAGCTCAGCTGGATAGAGCATCTGCCTTCTAAGCAGACGGTCTCAGGTTCGAATCCTGATTGGGTCACCAAGAATTGTTAATAACTTTTATGAAAATAATTCACTAAAAGTTTTTCCGATTCAGCAAAATTGATTATATTTATACTATAATTAAAACATACACCACAATGCAAAGACAAAGTTACACCATCCAAAAAATCTCAGAAAACCTATTCGAATTAAACTCAGTAGATACTGATCACAAAATCGTAATAGATACTGACCACCCAAAATTCAAATACGTTAACGAAAATCAGGGTCGAGTAATTAACATTAACGAAAAAGGCCGCATGTCCTCTTCAGAAGACAGAAACGGACTATATAACAATGGCACCCTAACCCCTTCTAATAATATCGCGGCTCCAATTGATATAACACTTACCAAATTGGACGATCTCAACATAGATGATTCCCTATTTACTACAATGGAAACTGGAACCATCTTTGACAAATTCTGTTCTAATGACGGAGGCTTCCTACCTGGAACCAACATCATGGCAGCTGGAGCTCCAGGAATCGGTAAAACAACAGTTCTTCTAGAATTACTCTCTCGCCTCCATGCAACTGGTAAAAAGGTTCTCTTTATCTCGGCTGAAATGAACCAAATAGATATGGCACGCTACCTAAAGCGTTTCCCACATTGGGGACAGTTACCAATTATGTTCATGGGAGACTACACAGAACAATGTCCAAAAGCCTCAGTCGAAGCAGTCCTAAATCAAGGTTGGGACGTAGTCCTAACTGACTCTTACACAGAGGTAAATGACACCATCAAAGAGGCTTGTAACCTAACTCGCGGTAAAACAGAAAAATGGTTCCTTAACCTAATGGAATCGCATAATAAAGCCAATAACTCGGCAAATCTCCATACCACTTTCGTAACTATCCTACAGTTATCTAAAGGAGGTACCTTCGTTGGTTCAAATAAGCTAAAACACATGGCAACCGCGATGATGCAATTGGAATGGGACGGAAATGAAAACAACGGCCGTCGATTCATGGAATTCTCTAAGAATCGTACTGGAATGGTAAACAAAAAACTCTACTTTAACTTCGACAACGGGGTTCAATTCGACGAGGGCAGATTCGCAAGAGATCTATTCAACGACGAAGTACTAGAAGAGGAACGCAAAGCACTGGATGCAGAAGGATCCCAATTCGACAAGTTATTCGGCTTCGATCAGGACGGAATTCCAGAAGATTTAAAAACTGCAGTAGAACTGTAGAACTATAGGGTTGGACTCTACCCAAAAGAGTCCGTTTGTTTTAATTATAGAAAGGACTGGTATGTGGTGTGCTGGTCCTTTCGCATATAGGACAACTTCAAAAAGGGCATAAGGTGCAAGGGCAAATAATTCAACATTCGGTGTAATCGGTGAATTTGTCCACCCCCACATAGTCTCCGACCCCTATAACCGTCAATCCGGTATGTATATACTATAAAGAAACTGGGCCGGTGTGAGCCGCTGTGAGAGACTGTCGGGTGGGGCGTACACTCGGTGGCTCGGATGGTGAAATATTTTGAACGGGCCGTAGGGTACGAAAGAAACTGGCTTGAAAGGTGTACCGGGAGTGGCAAAGGGGCCTGGAGGGATTCCCGGAGTGTTAATGGCGACGCTCGTGTTTAATTGGGCACCTTGAACATTGGACTGGGAACCTTGAACATTTGGGGTCCTAGTATCAGGGAGGGGGCATTATCTAGGATTGATTTAAACGGGCATGAATAGTGTCCCTACGCGCGCGTGTATAGGGGTTAGTGAAATCTTTAATCCTTAGAGATTAGAGAGACTTGTATAGATAGGAATACCAGGAAGAGGGCTATCAGGGCTTGTATGTTTAGATCTATATCTATTAGATCTTTATTATCTTTATCTAGTTTATCCTTATTAAGATTATTATCTTTATTGTTTTTATGGGGGTGGGCCGATTCTTCCGACGAGCCGGACCTTGAGAGGTGGCGTGCTTCCACCTCCCATGGGCGAGTTTCATATGGTGTGTTATGGGGATAGAGTTTGCCCTTCCATAGAATTCCATTGGGTTGTTGTCGTAGATCTCCAATATGAAATTGACGTACATGGATTAGTTCATGTCTAAGGGTTCGTTCCAGTAGTTGTTTCGGGAATATTGGATTTAGATCTACCATATATTGGTTGGGACCTATTTTACGGGTGAGTCCTAAGATATGTTGTTGGAGTGGTGCAAATTCTATATACACTGTGGGTTGGATCCATGGTGGTTGTTTGAATATAGTGTCAGTGAATCCTTTCAGTTCTTGTGTATTGTATTGATATGTGAATTGCGAGAAGCGGAGATCTTGTGCTTGGACACTTAAATTGAGCAGTAGGAAGAGTAATAAAATTCGCATAGGATTGGCTTCTTTATTTTATATAATGAGTTTAAATTGGGCATAAAAAAAGGGATCCTAATTGGATCCCTGAATTGGGTTTAAGATTGTGTATTTTTATCCCTCTATTGTTGCCAATTTAATATAGTATTTTGGATCTTCGAATAGATGGTCTTTTGCAATTTCTGTTGCAATTTCTGGATCTTCTGTATGTTCCATTTCGACTTTAATCCCCTTCTCTAATTGGACTTCTAGAAATTGAATCATGTTATCTATTTCTTGGGGATCTTTTTCATGTTTATTTGCAATATCTTCTAGTGACATATTGTCTGATAGACCGCCCTTGATTTGATCCTCATTAATAAACTGCTCAAATAATTTTATGTATTTCATGTTGTTATTATTTATTGACTTGCTGAATTACCGTCCAGCGCTTGGTTATAATTACCGATTTGATTTGTCGGTCGGCCATAGTGATTCATGATTTGGTTTTCGTCTTCAAGTGCCTGTTTAGAATATCTGACCATTGTGTCCTTGTATTTGTAATCTTTATTTTTTACAAATCCAAACCCCCTGTAGAATTTCTCTAATCTTTTTACTGAACTGGCTCCAAAATCAGTTGATGGTGTTAACCTAATATCCTTTCCTTCTGATTCTGCCTTTTTAATTATTCTTTCCATTGCTTTGGATCCGATTCCAGTTCCTCTTAGACTTTTCGGTATTTCAATCCTACCCAATTCTAGATAGTCTCCATTATCCCAAAGGTCAAGAATGATTCCCAGTTCTTTTTCTAGATCCTGCATAATATATCCTTCGTTTATAAATTGTTCAAAAAGCCTAGTATACTTCATATTTTATATATTCATAAAAAAAGGGAGCCTAGGCTCCCTTAATCTTTGTAAAACTATTTAGATTTATTTTTCACCTTCTTTATAGTGAAATCTTTCTTCATGTTCTCTAATAGCCATTTGTAGTCTTTCTTCGAATTCAACCACTCTAAATTCTTTAAATTGTATTCTTAATTCTTCGTCAATTCCGTCAATTCCGTCTTTTCCGTCAATTCCATCTTTTCCGTCAATTCCGTCTTTTCCATCTTTTCCGTCAATTCCGTCTTTTCCGTTTGGACCTGCTATCCCAACAGCACCTTGAAATCCTGTTGCTCCATCTTTTCCAGATTGTCCTTGTGGACCTGCTATTCCAACAGCTCCTTGAAATCCTGTTGCTCCTTGAAATCCTGTTTCTCCTTTAGGACCTACAGAAGGCTCAACAACATTTGATAATGTTTTTGAATTTTTGCTTGCAGCATACACAGAATATGCGGATGCTAGTAATGCGATGATTGAAATTGTAATTGTCATAATTATATAAATATTTTTTGTTAGATTATATATATCTAGTACTTTTATACTATTTATTTTTTAACAAAACTTCAATGACTTCTCCATGAGACATATATACTGCCAGGTGTTGCTCGTTTAATTTCTTTCCCTCTTTAATTAGTTTAACCATAGATTTAAAGAAGTGATAAGGGACTTCACCAGTATTCACGTAGGTGGACCATTCGTGTTCGTTCATTACAATATATTTAAGATTTTATTATTTTAAGATTTTAATCCCTATATTAGAGTTGAACGGGTTAGGTATTGATCCTTTCTGAGAGAATTTAAAGGTTGCAGTTTTAAATGGAACTGCCTTAAATCTAAAGATTCCCTTTTTAACAAGAACGTCTAAATATAATTGTTTTACATCGGTCGCCATTTGAGAAAACTTAGTTAATTCTTTACCAAAAATTTCATTTAAAGTATTTGCTATTTCGACTTGTAGAGCATAGAATACAACACCAATCTTATATTTAGTCATACTAGGATATTTTGCAGTATATTCATTTAGCATTTTTTCATCCCATTTCATCCCAGATCTAGTCCACATTTCAGTGAGGAATTCTTTAAACTTATCAGTATCTTCATATAATTTGTCAAGGTACTCTACTACAGATTTTTGAGTTAGTTGTTTAGGTCCCATTCCAGTTTGCTGAGAAAGGTACCAATATCCTGAATTATTCTGGTCTTTTATATTGATAGAACATAGATTCATAACATTATTATATGTTCCTGAATTGGCTAATTTAGGAGCGTTAACCCATTGATTAACAACATCATTAAAGAAATTCATTTCTCCGGTTCCTTCAGGTGATATAACACCCTCTTTATATAAATCATATATTTTTCTAATGATAGTGTCTCCTGTTGGTGTTCCTCCACCTCCAGCCTTTGAAGATACGTTATACCCATCAAAATAGAAATCTACTAATTTTTCATTTGAATTTTTAGGAAATGACATACCTGATTTAATTTTTTCTAATATATTAAATAGAGCAAAGCCTCCTAATATTTCACCATAATCATTTTGAAAGTTATTAATAGATAATTGATCTATTCCATTAAATAACTCTTCAGATATATTAAACTCAACTGTTGTTATTGGCGATGTCGCGTAAGTCTGGAAATCAGTAAATTTATTTTCAGTAGATTTATGATTAATAACTTCTTCTGTACTCTTTAAAATAAAATTGATATAATTTTCAGGATAACCCATTGCATTTATTGCGGGTTTAACAATGCTTAGTAAATGATCCGCAGTTTTGTATTCATTTGCTGTAATTTTCAGAGCATCTGGTGTAAGATCTTTTTTCCCAATCACAGCATGTTCTCCAGTTTTACCTACTTTATATCTATTAGTAATTATAAAAAAATCACCTTTCTTATATTTTTTACCCAGTTTATCAACTGCTGGTTTTTTAAAGATTATTTTATATGCGGAATAATCACTTGATACTGGACCAACCCCTAGGTTTTCAATTTCATATAAGTTTTCATTTAATCCACCAATCTCTTTAAGAAATTCAATTATTTTAGATTCTGCGGTACCGTCATTTGAACCAAAACTAGCCCTAAGAACTTCTCCAGTATTTCCTTTTCTAGAACTTACACTTGCAAAGTCCTTTGATTGCATAAATCTTTTAAATCCTTCTAACCAAAATTCTTCTATTTTCCCTTTACCGGGTTGTTTAGCCTCATTTAAAGCAACCTCAAATCTTGTTCTAATATCTCCTACTGTTCCCATATTCTATTTCTTAGCTAGGTGTGTCTTCAGGTTAACTCCCAATTCTTTCTCTAGTTGTTTTATTAATTTTATGTTGTTTTTATCATCATCGAAGAAAGTGATGTCAGTGTAACCCTGTTCAATGAACCATTTCATCGCATCTTGCTTTCTTTTTTGTATATTTCCTTCCAAACCATGAACCGGGTCATTAACTGCCCAAATAAGTTTCTTATCGATATGAAATCCAACGTGATACCTCAGCCATTCATAAATCATGTTTTGGTCGTCTCTTGCCGTAATTACTCCAATAGCAATTCCCTTATTATAGTTCTTTTTAAGAACTGAGAAGTACTTATCAATTAATTTACCAGCCTTCATAATCTCTAAAGATCTGAATTGGTCAAAATTAACTATGTGTTTTGGATTTCTTTCGTAATCATTAAATTCTTCTGGCGTTAACGAGAACGTTTTTTTAGTTTTAGGATCTGTAACTATGATTTTTGCTGCAGATACGACTATCGTATCATCCAAGTCGAAAATTAAGATTTTATCGGTTGTGTATTTTTCGTTAATTTGCTCCATATTATGTTATTTATATGCAAATATAATAAAAAATTGACATATAAAAAATTATTTTTAATAATTTATATATCTTTTTTTAGACACTTAAGGTTAAGCATCACCTTAATTAATTCAGATGTTGGATTATACGCTAATTTACCAGAAGGTTCTCTATATTCTGGAACCCTATGTTTTGTTTTATTAATAATCATCATGTATATATCAACATTAAAAATTTATATAACACCAATTAGCGTTAGTAAAACCAAAACTATCAGTGTATGTTTTAAATTCAATTGTTTTAAAATCAATTTGTTTGCAAATATCTAAACTATATTTCTTTCTTTCAAATTTAATGTTCCTATCTGGACTAAAATAAATATCGTACATTGGAGTACCACATAAAGAACCTCCGATATGCAATATATTATTGGTGCTTGATACTCCTGAACTACTCCATAAAATGTTTTTAAGCATTACTTCTAAATTCTCAGTATCAAATCGGGACATGAGTTCAGCATCTTGGTTAATTAAACTCCATGGTGTACAATATATTTTACAGTTTGAAGTTTCTAAATTAACATCAGCTGCGAATTTGACAGGTGTGTTATTCTCAATTAATTTTAAAGCTCCCTTTCTAGTTATTTCATATGCATGTGCCGCCCAATCTGGAGAAAACTTCTTATATTCTCTAACATATTTGAAGTTTGATTCAACATTATAATGCGGTATATTTTCACCAACAAGACCCCACATAAAAATATCCCAATCGACCCCTTTCATTTCAGATCTTATTTCAGCGATATTACCATTAATTATAAATTTAAAAAACAATGGATTTATTTTAATATCGTCCTCTAATATTAGACATGTATCATGTCCATCATCTATCATTTTTTTGTGAGCCAATTGATGCGATAATGAACATGCAATAATATTCTTAGTTAATAATCCATTCGGGTCTATAAATGTATTGGATAATATATTAGATTTTACTAATTCTTCAGTATTTTGAAGATTTGAACCTGAAATTGCATTAATAAATTCATAATTATAAAATCCTGCACTTTCAAGTTGCTCTTTTATTTTAGACCTTCTATCGGCTTGATTTTCTAAATTAATAATATATATTTTTTCAAACATTTTTTACTAGAATTTAGGTATGCCTCCAATTTGTTTGGCCCTGATTCGCCATTGTGATAGAACCTCTTCCCTCTCTTCGGTTGAAAGATCCTTAATATCTAAGTATCTATTAATTGCATCGATGATTGGTTCTTTACGCTTCTTTGCCTCGAATCTGAGTCCCTGTAAATTAGCATCGACCTCTTTAGGTAGGAGTAAATAATGAAATTCTGGTAACATTCCAGCCTGAATAAGCCTTCTCATAACACTGTCATCTTCATTTGGTTTTCCCATTCTATAGTTTCCTATTGAAACTCCGTCCTGTGTTATATGTTCCATTTCATGTCTCATACAATCTGCAAGGTTCATGTAAACATCCTGCCAATATCCTGGTAACCATTCACTATTAATTGCAAAATCTATATTAATAAATGGAGTTTGATCGTCACCATCATCGTCTTCATCTCTACCGTCTGCACCGGTACTTCCAAGAACTTCAAATCCTTTAATTTGTGTTCCTTCAGCTTTATCAAAATATAGAGTAGCTGTAAGGTCGAATTCAAGACCATCCAATTCGATTTGTTCCATCCAAGATGCCTTCTTCTCTCCAGCTTTCCATGCTGCAATCCAGGTTTTAAATGTTTCTTTAGTCAGTTTTGATGCTAATCCATCGTATTTACTACGTCCCTCATTTAGGAATTCTTCGAATGTTTTTGTGTTCTTTGCCATATTTAATATGTATGTTTATTATAGATATTTATTCAAGATTGTTTCATAAAAAAAGGGATCCTTAGGATCCCTTTAATATTCTATGATATGTTTATTATTTACCTTCCACAGTACATGGACCATAAAGAATAACATCTAACGAAGTAGACCAACTATTATTTTGTAAACATAATACTATAGATTGTTGACCTGCGCCAACTACTATAGTACCCGGACTACCGTCACAATATGTGAATTCAGCACCTCCACCGGTTCTTCCACCGTCAAAAGAAACTTCGACACAATCTACTTGGGGAGTATCATTCTCCCAATCTGCACTTACAAATATCATGATAAACAATTATTATTTATTAATTCTATCATAAATGTTAATCCCTTTGCATCAACTGGAGCTTCAGATCCTTTACTTAACATAAAATGATAGGTATTTTCAGCCTTTATCAAGTAATTAACGTTTTTATTAACCATTCTAGTATTTCCAGCGTGAGGTAATGTTGCAACAACGCTTTCATTAAAACTTGTGTCTTTTTCAATTAAATCCCAGCTAGTTGCAAACTGCGACCCAACATCACCATACGAAGCCGATATTTGATAAATTGAATATCCATTACCAATAGTAAGTTGATGTCCTTTATTGATTACGACAAACGCATTTCTTACAGCAGGTTCGGTAACACCAGCGTCCTGTTTTATTGGATTAATTCCAATCGATTCATAACATGTACCTACACCAATATTACCTTGGAAGCCTCTATCTCCTTGGAATCCTTGATCTCCTTGGAATCCTTGATATCCTTGATATCCTTGGAAACCTCTATCTCCTTGGAATCCTTGATCTCCTTGGAATCCTTGATAACCTTGGAAACCTCTATCTCCCTGGAATCCTTGATCTCCCTGGAATCCTTGATCTCCTTGGAAACCTTGATCTCCTTGGAATCCTTGATCTCCTTGGAA
>Ga0181553_10004762_pt1 | contig 11435 bp, 12 predicted proteins | sample 011ome_17_FD_133753 | JGI IMG/M metagenome (GOLD analysis project Ga0181553, IMG submission 133753) | Coastal salt marsh microbial communities from the Groves Creek Marsh, Skidaway Island, Georgia - 011502XT metaG (megahit assembly) | ecosystem: Environmental > Aquatic > Marine > Intertidal...
CTGCAATGCAACAATACCTATCAACTAAAGAAGAGCTTGATGAAGCATCAAAAATTATGTTTGAAAAAATCAGTTCTGGAAAAGTAAAAATTAATATATTTAAAAAATATAAATTAGAACAAGTTATTGAGGCTCATAAAGATTTAGAGGGTAGAAAAATTTTAGGCCCTGCAGTTATACTTCCTTAATCAAGTTTTACATCCATATCTGCCATATGAAGTTTTAGAGCATTTGTTGAAATGTGAATCTCTCTAATAAAAAAAAGTATAGATATAATCATTGATAGACAACATGAACCAAAAATTAGTCTAGCAATAAAAACTTCATTTAAATAAAGACCCAATACAGTCAACATATTGAACAAAAATCCAAAAGCAGCAAACATGATTGTCCAACGCAGTAGTGTTATCCGTCCACTTAAATTTATAAATTGTTTTTTCCATTCATGAGGAATGTGATTTTCATAAACATGCTCATCATGAAGTTCTCTAATCAGCATACTTAAAGAGTGGAATCTGTTACTGTATACACTCATTAATAAAGGAATAGCTGGAAACATAAGTGCAGTAACTGTGTAATCTATATTCATGCGAATCAGTTTGATTATGAATCTAGCCTTTGTTATTTACAAGTAAATTATGAACCAAATAAAGTTATTTATTGAACTAACACGCTTAGAGAAACCAATTGGCTATATGCTTTTATTTTGGCCATGTGCATGGGGATTAACTCTTGCCTTTGATTTTTCAAGCAATCTTAACAATTATTTTTTTTATCTATTATTATTTTTTTTAGGAGCTGTTTTAATGAGATCAGCAGGATGTATTGTAAATGATATTTTAGATAAAGAGTTTGATAAAAAAGTATTTAGAACAAAAAATCGACCTATCGCCTCTGGAAAAATTTCTGCCACAGTTGCTTTTGTTTATGCATCAATTTTATGTTTATTAGCTTTGCTGGTGCTTTTAAACTTTAACCAATTTACAATAATTTTAGCTTTAAGTTCAATGCCACTTGCATTTACCTATCCTTTAATGAAAAGATTTACTTATTGGCCTCAATTATTTTTAGGAATTACTTTTAATTATGGATTAGTTCTTGGTTGGACAGCTATTCAAGATCAAATAAATCTTTTACCTATATTGTTTTATTTAGGAGCCATATTTTGGACACTGGGTTATGACACAATATATGGATTTCAAGATATTAAAGATGATGAAATTATTGGATTAAAATCAGCTTCAATTAAATTTAAAGATAATGCTAAATCATTTATATTTTTATGTTATCTAATCTTATGTATTTCAATATTAGTTATAGGATATTTAATTAATTCAAACTTATTTTTTTATATTTTTATGGTTTTGCCAATTTCTCATCTTTTCCTTTATCAAATTAATAAATTTGATCCAAAAAATCCAATTAAGTGTTTAAAGATTTTTAAAAGTAATAATCTTTTAGGACTTCTGATTTTTATAAATATACTTCTGGGCAAAGTTATAATATGAAAAAAACAATTATTTTTAAAAGACTTTACCAAGATTATTCAAAAAAATATTTGGGTAAAATTATTCAGTCAGCTTTTTTATCTCTACTGGTTGCAGCTAGCACTTCATCAATTGCTTGGCTATTAGATCCTGCTATAAAAAAAATTTTTATAGAAAAGGATCAATCGCTTCTAATAATTATTCCTATCGCAATAATTCTTGCATTTGCATTAAAAGGTATTTCTCTATATTTGGCAAGAGCCATCATGATTGGTGTTGCAGAGGAAGTTAAAAAAACACTTCAGGTTCACATGTTAAGTTCACTTATTAATTCAGACACACAGATAATAGATCAAAAACATTCTGGAAAATTTATTTCTAATGTCACATATGATGTAACTCATATTACAAATTTACTCACTAACGCGTTATTAAATCTTTTTAAAGATAGCCTAACTTTATTTGGGTTACTATTTGTAATGTTCTATCAAAATTGGAAATTATCACTAATTGCCATAATTATGATTCCTTTGGCAAGTTTATCAGCTAGAACTCTTGGCAAACGAATGATCAAAGTTGCAACCGAAGCTCAAGAAAAAGCCGGCTTCTTAACAACATATTTAGTGGAATTATTTAAAAATCATAAATTAACCAAAATATTTCAAAGAGAGGCTTATGAAGTACAAAGAGCTGAAAATCACTTACATGAACTAAAAGAAAAAACTAAAAAAATTGCATTGGTACTCGTTAGACTTACCCCAGTAATGGAAATATTGACAGGAATAATGATTGCAACTTTAATTTTTTACTCTGGAAAGTTAATTGTAAAAAATGAGATTGATGTAAATAATTTTTTCTCGTTTTTAGCCGCCATGATGCTAGCATACCAACCAGTAAGAACTTTATCATCTCTAAACATTGTTATAAATCAAGGACTATCAGCCGCTGCAAGAATTCTACCAATAATTGACACAAAAAACTTAATAACAGATCGTAAAGATGCAAAAGAATTAAATATTTCTGATGGAAACATTAATCTTAAAAACATATCTTTTAAATATAACTCCAGTGAAGATAATGTTTTGAAGGATATTAATTTAGACTTTAAGGGAGGCAAGATGACTTCATTAGTTGGTCACAGTGGCTCTGGCAAGTCAACAATTCTTAATTTAATACCACGTTTTTATGATGTGCAATCAGGGGAAATCACTATTGATAACCAGTCAATTTATAATTCAAAAATTAGTTCTCTTAGAAAACACATCTCATTAGTTAGCCAAGAAACAACTCTTTTTGATGATACAGTTAAAAATAATATTAAATATGCTAATGAAAATGCATCAGATGAAGAGATTTATGAGGCAGCCAAATTGTCATATTGTGATGATTTTATCGATAAATTACCGAATAAATATCAAACTTTAATAGGAGAAGACGGCGTAAGGCTGTCAGGAGGTGAAAAGCAAAGAATTTCTATCGCAAGAGCGATGTTAAAAAAAAGTTCAATTATACTTTTAGATGAAGCAACTTCATCTTTAGATGCTGAAACTGAAAGAAAAATACAAGATGCTTTAAAAATTCTAACTAACAACAAAACTTCAATAGTGATTGCACATAGACTTTCAACTATTCTTAATTCAGACAGAATATATGTTATTCAATCAGGAAAAGTTATGGATTATGGAAAACATGATGAGCTTTTAATAAAATCTGATATCTATAAAAATTTTTATGAAAAACAGATTCAAAAGTAAGTATGTTTTTTATCTATCAAATAATAATCACAATAATATTGCTCTTATCGCCTCTAATTATATTTTTTAGAGTTTTAAAAAATAAAGAGGACAAAGTAAGATTCAAAGAAAAACTCTGTTTTTTTTCAAAAAAAAGAGGTAGCGGCAAGTTAATATGGTTTCATGGTGCTAGTGTTGGAGAGATACTTAGTATTATGCCACTTGTACATGAATACGAAAAAAAAAGATCAATTAATAGAATCTTAATTACATCCAACACTTTAAGTTCATCAAAAGTATTAGAGAAATATAAATTCAAAAAAACAATACATCAGTTTTTTCCAATAGATCATTTTTTTTTAATAAATAAATTTTTAAAATACTGGAAGCCTCATATTGCTATATTAGTTGACTCAGAAATTTGGCCAGGAATGACCACTATATTAAAAAATAAAAAGATTCCTTTAATTTTGATAAATGCAAGAATTACAAAAAAATCATTTAAAAAATGGCTCAAATTTAGAACATTTTCGGAGTCAATTTTTAATAAAATAACCATTGCGTATCCGCAAAACAAAGAGACTAAAAAATATTTGAAGGAGTTAAAAGTAAATAATATAAAAGATATAGGCAATCTAAAGCTTATAGAAAATATCCATGATAAACATGACAAAATTAGCAGCAAACTTAATATTCAATTTAAAAAATATAAAACTTGGGTAGCTGCTAGTACACATGCTGGTGAGGAGATTTTTTGTGCTAAGGCTCACATTGAATTAAAAAAAAAACATAAAAATTTGATAACTATAATTATACCAAGACATATACATAGAGTTCAGGACATAATATCTCAGATTCAAAATCTCAACTTGAAAGTAGTTAAACACAGTTCAAAAGTAAAAACTTTAAAAGATATTGACATCTATATTGTTGATACTTTTGGAGATTCGCAAAAATTTTTTAAAATAAGTAATACAGTTTTAATGGGAAAATTTTTAGTTGCAAAAGGCAGTCAAAATCCTCTAGAAGCTGCTCGCTATGGCACTAAAATTTTACATGGTCCAAATTTTGATAATTTTACAGATATATTTAGATTATTAAAATCTTTAAAAATTTCAAAAAAAATAACATCTATAAAACAATTGGTCGCTGCAATTACTTTCAAAAAAGATATGACCAGATCACTTAAAATTAAAAAAATTGGAGTATTAATTTTAAAAAAAGCTATAAAAGAATTAGAAACTTATATCAACAATGAACCTAAAAAAACCTAAGTTTTGGGATTACAAAAAACCAAATATCTACTCATACTTACTTTTACCAATATCAATTGTTATTCAAATAATTATATTTTTTAAAAAAAATTTTATTAAAAAAAAAAAATTCAACATAAGAACTGTGTGTATTGGAAATATATATATTGGTGGAACAGGCAAAACCTCTCTATCTTTAAAGCTAAACGAAATTTTAATTAAAAAAAAAATTAGATCATGTTTTATTAAAAAATATTATTCCAATCAGTTAGACGAACAAAAACTTCTTTCTAATAATGGTAAACTTTTTACTGCAAAAAAAAGAAGTTGGGCATTAAGTGAAGCTGAAAATGAAAATTATCAAGTAGCAATTTTAGATGATGGATTACAAGATTACTCAATTAAACATAATGTTAATTTGGTTTGTTTTAATAATTTAAATTGGATTGGAAATGGAATGACTATACCCTCTGGTCCTTTAAGAGAAAGTTTAAATAATATTAAAAACTATAATCACATTATTTTAAATGGCAATGATGAAAATTTATCTAACATTAAATCTAAAATTCTAAACATTAGTCCGTCCATTAATATTCACGAAGGAAAATATGTTCCAATAAATTTAAAAGATTTTAATTTAAAAAACAATTATTTAGCTTTTTCAGGAATAGGAAATCACAAAACATTTATATCAATGATCAAAAATAATGGAATTAATGTGATAAGAGATATTGAGTTTTCAGATCATTATAATTTTAAGAGTGAGGATATTGATAAAATTTTAGATTTATCAAAAAAACTTAACTGCAAAGTTATCACTACAGAGAAAGATTACTTAAGATTAAAAAATAATCATATTGATGAAATAAAGTATGTAAAAATTGAATTACATATAGTTGATGAAGACAAGTTAATTAATGCTATAATTAATTAAAATGAATAAAGTAAAATATTTTTTTCAATTTTTATTCATTCTAATTTTCTTTTTAATATTTAAAATAATTGGATTAAAGAACTCCTCAGCACTTGGTGGAAAATTATTTAAAATAATTGGCCCTTTTTTTAGATATAGTGATTTAATTCATAAAAATATTAAAAAGGCATTCCCTAATATATCTCAAGATAAAATAATAAAAATAACAAATGAAATGTGGAATAATTATGGAAGAATTTTTGCAGAATACATGTTTATTAAAAAATTTAGACAAAATCGATCTAAAAAAAATATTATTATAGAAGGACAAGAAATACTCAACAAAATTAGAGATAAAGGTACCCCTGTAGTTTTTGTTTCAGGTCACTTCAGTAATTTTGAATTAATGGCAATGCAAATTGAAAAGTCAGGTATAAATCTATCAACTATTTATAGGCCTTTAAATAATTTTTTTTTAAACCATTTAATGGAGAAAATAAGAAAAAATTTTATTTGTAAAAAACAAATCAAAAAAGGAATGGGCGGTATGAGAGAGTTAATAAAACTTCATAAAAAAAATTATTCAACTGCCTTGATGATAGATCAAAGGGTAACCGAAGGAATTAAATCTATTTTTTTTAATCACGAAGCATTTACAACAACAATACCTGCTCAACTTGTAAAAAAATTTGGGGTATCAATTGTTCCAATTTACATAGAGCGTTTTGAGGAAATAAAATTTAAAATGATAGTTTATGAGCCTATATATTTTACAAAGGACTCATCTGTTAAAATTATAACTGATAAATTAAATAAAATTCTTGAAAAAATGATTCTAAAAAAACCAGAACAATGGATTTGGTCTCATAATAGATGGAAATAAAGAGTTATTTTTCAACTTCCTCCTCTCTTCTAATAAAAGCCTCTTTGTAAGAGTAGTATGGTTCCTGCAACTCAACATTCCAGTAATTCAAATTTTCGATGCTAATTAATTTTCCAGAGACTGCACACTCCACATAATCTCCATACTCTATAATTTCAAAATTATTAGGTAAATATTTTATTTTTGCTAATTTTTTTGTCATTTTTAGTTTATACAGTATTATATGAAAGTTGGAATAATAGGAAGTGGAGGAAGAGAGCATTCAATATGTGAAATCCTTAAAAGGTCTAATAATATTACTGATATTTATTGCTTTCCAGGAAATGCAGGAACTGCAAAAATAGCTAAGAATATAGATATAAATATTGATGAATATGATAATTTTAAAAATTTCATTTTAGATAACAAAATTGATTTAATAATAGTAGGTCCTGAAAAACCTTTAGTTGATGGAATAGTAAACTATTTAGAGAAATTTAATATTAAGGTATTTGGGCCCAATAAAGAAGCTTCTCAGCTAGAAGGATCTAAAATATTTACAAAAAAACTATGTGAAGAATATAATATTCCAACTGCTAAATTTGGAATTTTTACTAATATAGGTGAAGCAAAGAAATTTTTAATAAATTCAAATTTTCCAACTGTAATTAAAGCTGATAACTTAGCATCAGGAAAGGGTGTCTATATTTGTAATAATTTAAATGATTCAGAAATTGCAATTAACGAAATTTTTAATGGTAAATTTGGCAAAGCCGATAATGTATTAATCGAAGAGTTTCTTGAAGGTGAAGAAATGAGTTATTTTATTATAAGCGATGGTAAAACTATAAAAAATTTTGGAACAGCTCAGGATCACAAAAGAGTTTTAGATGGTGATAAAGGAAAAAATACTGGTGGTATGGGGGCTTATTCACCGTCAAGACTTATTAATGATGAATTAGAAAAAAAAATAATTAACAAAATCATAAAACCAACATTAGAAGGATTATCAAATATGGGTATTGTATATAAAGGTTTTTTGTATGCAGGACTTATGATTGTTAAAGGTGAGCCTTTTCTTATTGAATACAATGTAAGAATGGGTGATCCTGAATGTCAAACTATTCTTCCTAAACTAAAAACAGACTTATCTCAAATTTTTATTTCTTGTTGTAATGGCAAACTTGATAAAATTAATATTGAATGGATAAATAAAAAAAGCTTATGTGTCGTTTTATGCTCTAAAGGATATCCTGAAGAATTTAAAAATAATGTTGAAATTAAAAACTTAGAAAATATTACCCTAAATTCAAATAATTATATTTTTCATGCTGGTACTTTAAAAAAAGAAAATAAAATTTTTGCTGTTGGGGGAAGAGTTTTAAATTTTGTATCTCTTTCAGAAAACTTTAGTGAGTCAAAAAAAAATGTTTATAACATAATTAATAATTTAGATTGGAAAGACGGTTTTTTTAGAAAAGATATCGGTTATAAAGTCATTTCTTAATGAGAATTATATCGGGTAAATTTAAAGGTAAAAAAATTCTTACTCCTAAAGATAAAAATACAAGACCATTAAAGGACCTAACTAAAGAGTCAATTTTTAATATTATTGTCCATTCAAAAAAAATAAATATAAATTTAGAAAATTCAAACATATTAGATTTATTTTCAGGAGTTGGATCTTTTGGGATAGAGTGCATATCTAGAGGAGCACAAAAAGTTATTTTTGTAGAAAATTATCATAATGTTTTACCTATATTAAAAAAAAATTTGGATAATTTAAAATCTGAAAAAAATTATGAAATTATTCAAAATGATATTTATCAAAACTTTAAGATAGAAAAATTAAAAGATAAATTTGATTTAATTTTTTTAGATCCTCCATACAAAGATAAAAATCTCATAAATATTTTAAATAATATTTATAAAAATAAAATTTTAAAAAATGAGGGTATTATTATTATGCATAGACACAAACAGGAAAATGATTTGTTGCCAGACTTTCTATCTATTGCTGAGGAGAAAAAATATGGAATTGCAAAAATTCTATTTCTAACTATTAATCTAGATTAGTAATTTTTTAGTTTCTTGCTTAATTAACTCTACTGCTGGTTGATCAAAAGGGTTCAGTTTCAATGATTGTCCAATCAAAATAGTTTCTAGAATAAAAAAACAAAATAATTCACCCAATGTTTTTTCATTTCTATTGTTAATTTCAAAACTTCTAAATGGTATATTCTTATTTCTAAATACGTTTTCTGTGGCTTTTTTTTGTGCAAAAATAATTTTATTCAGATCTTTATTTTTTAAAAATTTTTGAGGTGGAAGAATTTTTTTATTATCAATTTTTAATGATTTTTTTTCTTTTACATAAAAAAATGTAAAGAAATTATTTTTAAAACCATCTAAGTAAAGTTGCATAACACTATGATTGTCTTTTGGCATTAAAGAAATAATTGGCAGTAATCCTTTTGATTTTTTTCCTAAACTTTCTGCAATTAATTGCTGATACCAATAAAATAGATTTTTTGATTTTTCATCATAATTAATAATAACAGAATTAAATTTTTTATTATTAATGTAATAGAGGGTTGCGCTTACATTTGAAATTAACGAATTTAGAAAATATTTATTTTTTACTATATTATTTAATTGCTTAAAATTATTTGAATTTAAACCCATCAATTCAGCAGGCAACATTCCAACCTCAGACAAAACTGAATATCTTCCACCAATAAAATTATTATGATGAATAATTTCTGCTTTTAATTTATTTGCAAGTTGAAAAAGATAGCTATTTTTATTTTCAGTTATAAAAATATTTTTTTCTTTATTTTTAATAAAGATATTGGAGTTTGTAATTGTTTCAACTGTATTTCCAGATTTCGATATAACAATATTTGTATATTTTTTTTCTTTTTTCTTTTTTTTATTAACATCCAGGTTGTCAATAAAAATAAAATTTTTTTTAATCTTATGATTTAAAAAATCATATATGGCTTGTGATCCTAATGTAGATCCACCCATTCCAATTATGCAAAAATTAGCTAACTTTTTATATTTTTGAATATCTTTTTTTTTATAACTATTAATATAATTTTTACTTAATGATTGAATTACTGAATTTTTTTTGTGTAAAATTAATTTAAGTTTTTTTTTAACAATTAAACTATTTTTTTTTTCTTTGAAATTTAAAAACTTAATACCTGCTGTTAACATTTATTATTTTTTAATCTTTTCAAGAATTGATTCTTCAAGGTTGCTATTGGTATTTTCAGAGTTTCCCATATCTGGATTACTGGTTTCAGATTTAGTAATTAATTTTTTCACATCATTTTCATTATTGTCTTCAATTGAATTATTACTTGGGACCGGTAATTCATTAAATTCAGGTGGCATTACCAATGGCGCTTTTTTTTCGACTAAAAATTCATCACTGTTATTTTTATTAGATGAAAAACCATCCTTTAATGAAGTGCAGGAAAGAACAGTAACTAATATTGATATTAGTAAAATAAAGTTTTTTGTTTTATTCATGAAATTTATTATTATTACCAATAAATTCAGATAAAATCATAAAAAATACCCCAAAAGATATAAAAATATCAGCAACATTAAATACAAACCAATGAAACTCACCTATGTGAAAATCAATAAAATCCGGAACTGCTCTAAAAAAAACCCTATCGTACAAGTTTCCAAGAGCTCCTCCTAATATCATTAACAGTGCATATTTTTGATAGCCTTTATTTTTAATTGCCATCATTAAAATAATAAAAACTACTAACAAAATAATTAGAGTTAAAAGATTATAGAAATAATCTTGATTAAAAGCAAAAAGTCCAAAAGCTATTCCTTCATTCCAAATGAGGGAAATGTTTAAAAATTTTGATGAAAAAAGCTCCTCATCTAATACACTTTTGCTAAGATTAATCACATATATTTTTGAAATTCTATCTAAAATAAAAATAAAAAAAGGGATTATTAAAATAATATAAAAATTTTTTTTTATATTTTTGAAATTCATTCTGAGTTTTTTGGACAAGCCTTTCTTAAGCATGCTTCCTTAGTAATTTTCCAACATATTTGACACTTTGAGCCCTCTGCTTTAATTGTCTGAACTTTTGTTTCAGAATTTTCTAAATAAAACACCTCTGCACTTGAAGTTATACATAATTCTGAAAAATCTATATCTTTTGAAATATCTATTAGCTTTTTATCTAAATCAATTTTTAAGCTTGCCTCTAAGCTTGATCCAATTTCTTTACTGGCTCTTTTTTCCTCAATACTAATATTACAAATATTCCTTATTTTAATAAGTTCTAACCATTTTTGGTTTAATTTTTCATTTTTAAAATTTTTGGGAAACTCTATAAATTTTGTTAAATGAATACTTTTATCGTCATCCAACACTAACCTATAAATTTCTTCAGTAGTAAAAGATAGTATTGGTGCAAACCATCTTAGTAAAGATTTAAGAATCACATTTAATAAAATAATCGTAGATTGTCTTTTTTTAGAGTCTTTAGAGTCACAATATAATGAGTCCTTTCTAATATCAAAATAAAATGCTGATAAATCTACAGTACAAAAATTTAACAGCTCTTTGTATAGATTGTGAAAGTCATAATTGTTAAAATAATTTTTAAAATTTTCATTCAAAGAATAAATTTTATGAAGAATCAATTGTTCCAATTCAGGCAGTTCAGATATATTTATTTTTTCTAAATCAATTTCTTCAAAATTATCATTCAGATTTCCAAGTAAATATCTAAAAGTGTTTCTAATTTTCCTATAAGAGTCAGCGTGTTGATCTAAGATTGAGTGATCAATTCTTAAATCTTCTGCATAGTTAGATGAAGCTACCCAAATTCTTAAAATATCAGCACCATATTTTTTTAAAATATCTTCAGGTGCAATTACATTTCCAAGAGATTTAGACATTTTTAATCCTTTTCCATCAACAACAAAACCATGTGATAAGATTGACTCGAATGGAGCTTTTCCTCTTGTTCCACAAGACTCAAGCAAGGATGAATGAAACCAGCCTCTATGTTGATCTGAACCTTCAAGGTACATCGATGCTGGCCATTTTAAATCATCTCTTTTCTCTAAAACAAACGAATGAGTAGATCCACTATCAAACCATACTTCAACAATGTCACTTAATTTTTCATAATCTTC
>Ga0181553_10004766_pt1 | contig 11428 bp, 10 predicted proteins | sample 011ome_17_FD_133753 | JGI IMG/M metagenome (GOLD analysis project Ga0181553, IMG submission 133753) | Coastal salt marsh microbial communities from the Groves Creek Marsh, Skidaway Island, Georgia - 011502XT metaG (megahit assembly) | ecosystem: Environmental > Aquatic > Marine > Intertidal...
ATTTTCAAAAGGTTGGTTTAAAGATATTGATAATCAGGCTGTTGCCAATATTATTGATTATTGCGAGCAAGATCTAGGTATGCGAGTAGTTATAACTGCGGCGCCTAATCAAAGAGAATTGGACAAATTAACAGAAATTCTACAGCTGTGCCAATCTAGTCCATTGAACTTAGGAGGTCAGTTAAGCCTTACTCAGACTGGTGCATTGAATAACCGAGCTAAGTTGTTTATTGGTGTAGATACTGCCGTCATGCATATGAGTGCTGCTAATGATACTCCAACTTTGGCTTTTTTTGGACCAACAGCGCCTGACACCTGGGGGCCTTGGGACAATCATTTGGAGCGCACAAATTATCATAGAAGTGGCGGTCTTCAAGTCAATGGCAAGCATCGCGTACTGTCTGATCAAAGAGATTGCATACCATGCAACAAAGAAGGTTGCAATAATAGTCAGACTAGCGATTGTTTGATTAGCCTTGATATGTTAACAATTCGGAAGAATATTAACGAAATGTTGGGCTAATGAATATTTTGGTGATTAAATTTCGAAATATTGGAGATGTCTTGTTGGTGACACCACTATTGCATAACCTAAAGTGTTTTTATCCACAAGCCAAGATTGATGTAGCGATCAACCAGGGTACAGAAGCCATGTTAACCGAGAATCCTAACGTAGTTAATCTGATCGTTTATAAACGAGAAGAGATTCGCGCGTTGTCAATAATCAAAAGGCTTGCTCGGGAGTTGAAGTTTTTTCTGGCTTTTAGGCAAAAATCTTATAATTTGGTGATTAATTTGACCGAAGGTGATCGCGGGGCTTATATTGCTAAACTAACTCGATCTGGTCAGAAAATTGGTTATCACAGTAAAAATAAAATGCTAAATAAAGTTTTTACGCATTACTTACCTAAACAAGGATTTCGACATACGCTTGAAACCAATCTAGACCCACTAAGACTACTTAATATCCCAATTAAGAGCAAGAAAGTGGAGATTTTTTGCACCCAACGAGATTATGATTTTATTGATGGGCAATTATCTGATGTAGGGCAATTTATACATATACATCCTGTTTCTCGTTGGATGTTTAAGTGTATTGCAGATAAAACTATGGCGCAAATTATTGATTATTGTGAATTGGATCTTGGACTTAAAGTAGTATTGACAGCTGCACCAGTTGAGGTAGAGATTGAGAAAGTTGATAGTATTCTGTCTCTATGTCAATCTAATCCTTTAAACCTGTCGGGACAACTCTCGTTGAAAAAAACTGCCGCACTTAATAAGAGGGCAAGTTGTTTTGTTGGTGTGGATACGGCCATTATGCACATGAGTGCAGCTAATGATGTCCCAGTTCTGGCGTTTTTTGGCCCAAGCGGTACCGATCATTGGGGTCCGTGGGATAATCAGTTGATGCAGTCTGGCTATACTAGGAGAAAGGGCTTGCAGCGTATGGGAAAGCATCGAGTAATTGCTGCGCGTCGTGACTGTCAGCCTTGTGGAAAAGATGGTTGTAACGGCACCAAGGTGAGTGATTGTTTAATGTCATTAGATATAGATATAATTAAGAAAAATATTCAGGAGATATTGGTTGAGCAAAACAATTAAAGTGCTACACACTGAATGGTCTGATGGCTGGGGCGGTCAAGAGATACGTATTATTGGTGAGATGTTGGCACTACGTGAGCAAGGTGTTGAGGTTTTTTTAGCCTGTCGCGACCATGCTATCATTAAGCAAAAAGCACTTCAAAATAAAATTAAAGTGTTTGTTCTGCCTTTTAGAGGTAATGCTGACTTTAAGACGCTGTTTAGTCTTAAGCGAATTATAAAAGAGCATTCAATCGATATTATTAATACTCACAGCGGGAAAGATACCTGGGTAGGCGGGTTGGCGGCCAAGCTTGTAGGTGTTAAGTTTATTCGCACTCGACATCTATCGAATCGCATACGCGCTAATCGTACTAATTTTATTAATGAATTGGCAGACTATATTTTCACCACGGGCGAGAGTGTTTGTAGTGATATGATTAAATACAATCGCATTAAGCCCGAGAGAATTCAGTCTATTCCAACCGGTATTGATGCTGATATTTATGATTCAAATAATTACAATCGACAAGCTTGTCGTGAGTTGTTCCAATTTAAAGATGATCAGATTGTTATTGGTATTATTGCAGTATTGCGCCAATTCAAAAGACATGATCGTTTTTTGAATATGGCACGTAATGTTATCGACAGCAACCCAGAAAAAAATATTCATTTTATTATGGCTGGCGATGGTCCACAACGAGAAAATTTATCCAATATGATTAATGATCTCGGTTTACAGAATTGCGTTTCAATGCTGGGACATGTTCCAAATGTGCCTGAACTATTACAGGCTCTAGATATATTTGTGTTGACGTCAGATAGTGGTGAAGGTGTCCCACAGTCAGTAATGCAAGCGCTATTGATGCAAACAACTGTAGTCTCTACCAATGCTGGAAGCACTAAAGATTTATATAATAACCAAAACTTCGTATTGATCAATAAAGATAGTCAAGATGAATTAAATGCAGTCTGTACAAAGTTGATCAATGATTCTGCTATGCGCATAGATTATGCTCAAAAATCACGAGATTATGTGCTGGAGAATTTCTCCAAAGTAGAAATGACTAAGAAAATTATGAGTATTTATCTGGAGTTAGTCAGTTGAAACTACTTGCAAAAATCAATCAATTATTGTCTCGACTTAAGAAACCATCAAATCCTGATGCATTTAAAAACATATTGGTTGTTTCCAACAGTGGATTGGGTGACACGATTTTGTCTACTCCAGCCATTGTTAGTTTACGACAAAGTTTTCCAAATCTTAATATTACCTTTATGGTGCATAAAAAAATATCCCCATTGTTTAATGGATTCGAGCACGTTGATGATTTTGTGTTGTATTCATCAGGATTTTTATCTCAAATTGGCATTGTTAGACAGTTAAGGCAGAAAAAAATTGATACTATTTTTTTGTTTCATTCAAACGGTCCAGAGGATATATTTTTCTCTATATTAAGCGGCGCTAAAAATATTTTAAAAATGACAGATAATTCTACTCATGAATTCAAGGATATTTTTTTCAATAAGCCAAATACAAAAATACAGCATGATATTGAAAAGAAACTTGATCTAGTTAGACTGTTCAATCCAAAAGAGATCTCTAAAAGGATGCTTGTTCCTAAGTGTTTTTATAAGAGTGGTAATTTTTTTGACAAAGAGTCAGGTGTTTTATATATAGGCGTTCAGTTAGGTGCGCAGGATATATATAAGATGTGGCCTGTTGATAACTTTGTAGGATTAGTAAAAAGATTGAGCAAGGAATTTTCAAAAATCAAATTTGTTATGCTTGGTTCAACAAAATATGAGCAAAATTTAACCAAAGAGTTTATATTAAAGTTTGGACAATCAGACTTAATAATTAATTTATGTGGTGACTCATCTATACAAGAATTATCAGGTATATTAAATGATTTAGACTTGTTAATAACGAACGATACAGGGACACTACATTTAGCCGTAGCCTTACAAAAGAAAACAGTCTCATTATTTGGGCCTACAAATTCAAAAGTATTTGGACCATATCAAGATACTCAATTACATGAAGTTATTCAAGTAGATGGAAGTTTTGTCAATAATAAGCCTAAAAAATATAGAGATCAGAAGGGGATGGAGTTGATAAGTGTTCACATAGTGTTTGAGAAAGTAATAAGCATATTGTTATGAAAAATATATATTTAGTTACAGGTGTGGCAGGATTTATTGGTTCCCATATTGCAGAAGAATTATTAAAAAATCCAAATAACTTAGTAATTGGCCTAGATAATTTTTATAGTGGCCACCAAAAAAATATAGATATTATAACTTCTAAGAATTTAGTTTTTTACAAAGGCGATATTAGAGATGATGACATTTTAACTCAGATATTCTCCAAACATAAAGTTGAGTATATTTTCCATGAGGCTGCTATTGCCTCAGTGCAAAAATCAATTGACGATCCTATCCTTTCAAATGAAGTTAATGCTAGAGGAACTTTAAAACTACTTAATTTTGCAAGGTTGTATGGCGCTAAAAGAATGGTCTTTGCAAGTAGCGCCGCTATCTACGGTGAAGAGCCCACATTGCCAAAAAATGAACAGTCTGTTATTAGCCCAATTAGTCCGTATGGATATGAGAAATTAATGAGCGAAGAGTATATGGACTTATATTCTAAGCTATATGGCCTTGAGACTATAAACCTGAGATATTTTAATATTTATGGCCCAAGACAAGATCCATCAAGTGAATATAGTGGTGTAATAAGTATTTTTGAAGAAAAGTTTTCTAAAAACAAATGCCCAATTATTTATGGTTCTGGTGATCAATATCGTGATTTTATTCATGTAAAAGATGTTGTTAGGGTCAATATAATGGCCATGCACCAACCTTATGATAAGAGAAATAGATTGATTTGTTGTGGATCTGGTATTTCAATTAGCATTAATAAATTATTTGATATTTTTTGTGAAAAATATAATAAAGATTGGAGTCCTATTTATGCCGATGGTAGAAAAGGAGATATTTTTGGTTCTGTTTCTGACAATAAGAAGATGTTAAGCTTGCTTGATGACAGCCAATTGTTAGGGTTTTCAGATGGTGTATTGGATTTATAAATCTAAACTGTATTATGAGTAATATTGGATTTATTATTGATTCTTTAAATGGGGGTGGTGCAGAGAGAGTTGTTCTTAATCTTTCTAAAAAGATAGCTGAATTGGGGCATGTTGTTCATATTTTCATTTTAAAAAATGAAATTGATTATAAGTTTGATAAAAGCCTTTTTAAGACGCACGTTGTAAGTGAAACTGGAAAAGTCCATCCTATAAGGTTTTTTAGTAAAAGAAAATTAGCAAAATTATTACGTGCCAAGATCGATAAACAGAATATTGAATTTGATCTCTTTGTATCACATCTTGAAATGTCTGATGAAGTTACAAAGCTTGCACAACTTCCTAATTTATACCATTGCATTCATGGCGTTATTTCAAAGTTTGTAGAAAGTAAATATAAAAATACAACAGGACTTAAAAGGTTAAGAAGAAAGTATAAGTACTATTTTAAAATGCGAAATCAATATAGTAACACTAAATTAATTACAGTTTCAAAAGGCGTTGCAGATGATTTAATTAAATTTGGCATTAGACCAAAAAGTTGTATAACTATATACAACCCATTTGATTTTAACTACATAAAAGAAAAAGCAAACGAAGAAACTATAAATGACACTAACTATATAATTTGCGTTGCTAGGTTTGCAAGAGATAAAAACCATGAGTTATTAATTAGAGCTTATGCGCGTTCTGGTATTGAGCAGAAACTATTCCTTCTAGGGACGACCGATAAACCTTCAGATGATGCTAACTTATCTAACATAAAAAAAATAATTATTGATTTGAATATAAAGGACAAGGTTGTTTTTAAAGGCTTTATCCCAAATCCATACCCTTGGATAAAAAAAGCTAAAGCTTTGATACTAAGTTCAAACCATGAAGCATTGCCAACTGTTCTTATTGAATCTCTAGTGCTAAAAACTCAAGTGGTTAGCACAGATTGCCCAACCGGACCTGTTGAAATTCTAGATAATGGGTTGCAAGACTTTTTGTCTCCGGTTGGCGATATTAATGCCTTATCTAATAACATTAAAAAATCAATCAATAACCCTATCGATATTACCAAAAAACATATTGACAAGTTTTCTGCAGATAAAATTGCAAGACAGTACCTTGAACTTTGTAAGCTAACCAGATGAGTATTAGGTACCACATATTGTTCAGAGCTTGTGACAAGATTGAGTCAGTACACAAGGTTAAAAGACCTTTTGGTTTAAATAAAATTCAAACTATCAAAGTATCTTTTTATAGCATGTATCAAGCTCTGAAAGATAGCAATGATCGACACCAATTCAGCATTATCGGTGATGATTTATCGGATGAGTTGCTTGAGTTTTTCCAAAAGTTTGATGATATTAGAGTTGATAATGCCAAACTTGGTAGCGCCGCCAAATCTTTGAAAAAACAAATTGATGTAGCACTTGACATTCCTGATGACGACTGGGTGTATATGTGCGAAGATGATTATTTACATACACCGTATGCTTTTAAATACCTGTCTGAATTTATTGAAAACAGCCAGCAATACATACAAACTTCTGGCAAGAAAAAGAATTATGTAAATCGTATTATTGGAGACTTATCCAAAATACCAATAATTATCCACACACCTGATTATCCTGATCGTTATGATCCACCTTGGAAGCGTTTGTCGTTTATCTTTTTGTCTAAATACTGCCATTGGCGTCAAATTAGCAACACCACGCACACTTTTTTACTGCAGTCTAAAACTATCAAACAATTTGAAGAATATATTAAAGCATCAGCAGAGGGTCCGAGTGATTCCATACTTAGTGAAAAAGTATATGGACGTATTCTGTTTAACAATAAGGCGCTGTGCATTTCCCCAATCCATGGACTTTCAACGCATATGACGGAGGGTGTTATGACCCCTTTGGTTGATTGGGAAAGTGTAGTCAGGAAAAACATTGAAAGAATGAAAGAAGAGGGTTTGTGGCTTGATTAACTGGTTTTTGCGTCGTAAGACCGCCAATATTGATAGCCTGCCACTTGCTCTTGCCGAGATTCAGCAGGCAGATAAAGTATTGTTTTCACTGTTTACTCGTTATGGTGATACCATTATTGACTTGGTTGTCATCCAGGAGTTTATTAAACAATACCCTGATAAAGAGTATTTGGTTTTATGTCCACGGCAAATGACGCCATATGTAAATGAATTATTGCCTGACATTGAGAATATTGCCCTTAATAAACGCAATATATTCGATATGTTTAAGGTTAATAATAAACTTAAAAAATGGCGTCCAGATATTGGCTTTAATCCATGGTCAAACGGATTAGATAGCTGTTACTTCTTGACATATTGCAAACATTATCAGTGCTATAAAGATTTTCTCAGGCCTGATATTATCAATCATTATGAAGTTGTTAGAAATTATTTACTACTTCCAATACAAAAATGGAATATTAACCAGTTAACTTTAAAAAACAGCTATAAAAGTGTATTGATTTGCCCCCAATCTACAGATAAAGACAGATCTATACCTGTCGAGCAAATTAATGCATTGGTATCTAGTTTAAAAAATAGTTATAAATCTGAACAGATAATCATAGCTGCCATGGATAAGAGTTACTTTTTAAATGATTGTGAAAGTTTTTTCTTTTGCAAATCGGCAAGTTCATCGCAACAATTTATTGACCTGGTTAAGCAAAGTGATTTGGTAATTACTGCCGATTCCGGCCCTCTACATATCTCCCTTGCTTTTAACAAAGATACTCAAGCTTATTTTTATTCTACAGAACCTGAGATTGTGATTAAATCTACATCAAATTTAGATATTATTTTGAATTAATATATGAAAGAATTTTTACTGTTTATAACTTCGTTTTTGTTTTTTGTTTTTAGTATTCCAGGAACAAACGCACTAAGATACTTGATGGCTTTTATATTACTTATATTTGCATCATTTATAGTATTTAAGCACCGATATATTTTTTTTGAATTATTGTCTAATTTGGCCTTTAAAAGAATATTGCAATTATTAACAGCAATAACAATTTATATTTTTATTCATAATATTTTTATTTCACATGAAATTATGTGGTCAATGGCGGCTTTTAAAGGTCATTGGATTGTGCCCATATTATTTTTTGTAGTCGGAATTTTGTTAGCCACATTATCTCAACTTGGCAATTATTTCAACCATAAGAGTTTAGTAACAGCCATATTTCTTGGCATGTTCTTGCACATTTTATATATTGATTTAGTTGCAGTGCATCAGTTGATAGAAGGCGGTAATTTAATAACAAGGTATGGTGGTATAACCACAACGCCGGTTCTGGTTAATTATTTAACCAATATATTATTAGCGTTAAGTATGGCTGATTTTATTTCTAGGCATAGAGGCCATAATAAAGTATTGCAAGTTTCTAATGGTTTATTACTAGTAATTATAATTTCACTTGTATTTTCAACATTTGTGGAAGGAATGCGTCATGGTGCTATAACTTTAGCTTTGACTTCAATTGCTTCTGTATTTTTCTTTTTATTTAATAACGAAAAACATTCTAAAAAAATAAAGAAACTTATCTCAATTGTTATTTTAACCACAATGATTGCCCCATTGGTTTATAGTATTAATTTTGATAAACGCTGGCATACATTAATAGAAACTATCCCTATAGCTATTGATACAGAAAGTCATTTATATTGGCAAGATAGAAAACATCCGCTTCCAAAATTAAGTAATGGCTCACACGTGTCAGGTTCTAATTATGAACGCATTGCATGGGCAAAAAAAGGTGTTGAATATATAATTGAAAATCCAATAGGTATCGGCTTTGGTAGAAATGCATTTGGACACGCCATCCAAATGTATGAAGGGGTTGATAGCGCCAGAGGTTATCATGCTCATAGCTCTATTATTGATTTAACAATCGGTGCTGGAGTGGCTTGGTTATTTTTGTGGGTATCAACAATTATGTATATTGTTTTTTACTTCTTTAATGCATTTATTAGAAATCCTGATTTTTATGCAATAAGCGGTGTCTTTATTACCAGTGGCTTCTTTTTTAGAAGTGTTGTTGATAGCAATATGAGAGATCATGTCTTCCAACAGTTTTTCTTATTGTTAGGAGTAATCTTAGCACTACATATTCTAACTCAATTAAAAAGTAAAAAAAGTGAATAAAGACATTTGTTTTATTAGAGCTAATAAAACTAAATTTGGTGGAGCAGAGGTTTACTTGTCTCGTTTATCAAAATCTTTAAAAAAAGATGGTATAAATCACACCATAATAAATTCAATTTTTCCAAAATCTCTACCTTCGTGGCTTAGAGTAATGTTGTTTAATTTTCAAGTTTGTTTAACTAAGAAAGATAAGTTTTATTTTTCATTAGAGAGGATAACTTGTCCAGATGTATATCGTGCGGGCGATGGTGTGCACAAGATATTTTTAACAATTGAGAAAAAGTCAAAATTAAACCCACTTCATATTGCCTATCTATATTTAGAGAAGCGTTGTTTCAATAATGCTAAATGTATTATTGCTAATTCCAATATGATTAAAAATGAAATTGTTTCAACTTATGGGATTGAACCCAACAAAGTGCATGTAATTTATAACGGTATTGAAGTTAAAAAAGTTGATTACGATAGATCCTTTGAAAAAATATCTAGCGAATTTGATATAGATAAAGATACTCAAATATTACTGTATGTTGGTAGTGGTTTCAAGAGAAAAGGCGTGCTGGAGTTTTTGCAAATTATTGAAAGATTAAAATCTTACAATATTAAGGCTTTTATAGTGGGTAAGGATAAAAATATTAATTATTATCAGAAAATAGCAAAAGAATTTGATATTAATAACAAGGTGATTTTTACTGGGCCAAGAGAAGATGTGAGTGATTTTTATACAATTAGTGATATTTTTATACTTCCAACACATTACGAGCCGTTTTCTAATGTAATATTAGAAGCAATGAATTTTAAGAATGTTGTTTTTACAACTCGCCAAAATGGTGCTAGTGAAATACTTAATTTGGAATATGTGGCAGAGAGCCCTGGTGATCTATCCATAATTCCAACAATAGAAAAACTTTTATTAGATAAAAACAAACTAGAGAAGGAAAAATTAAAAAACAGAAAGACGTCAAAAAAATTTTCTATAGAGGTGAATTTGAAAAAGTCATTAAAAGTTGTAAGTGCAGTTGTTAATAATGGTTAATTTGTTTTTTAGCAACAACTTGTATCTGAGCTAGCGCATTCCATGTTGTTTGGTCTATTGGGTTTCCTGTTTTTCTCTTGCTTTTAATCCAAAATACATTGTGAAAAAAATTATAAACAAATTCTGATATTTTTCTTTTTATAATATTTTTCGATCTTCTCCATTTGTATATTTTCCTTCCTATTGGGGAAAGTCTTTTCCCAAGTAAACTGTAATCATAGTTTGCATCTTGCACTTCTGCACTGACAATTTCTGAATAAGGTAGGTTGTTTATCAATTCGTATATATCATAGGAAACAGGAGACCAGCTTTCTTTTGTTTTTAGTCTGAAAGTTGCATGGTGTCCTCCAGCAAAAACCGAAGGCCAAATCTTTTGTTCAAATAAATCTTCATGCGGGACAACGATTACCATGTACCCATCAGGCTTCACTAATTCCCACCACTGAGAAAGAGCTAATGGCACATCTTTCATGTGTTCTAAGCAGTGCGAGCTATTTACACAATCATAAGATTTTTTTCCCTAAAATCTAGTATGTGTTGAGCGTCTCCTTGCTCGAAGTCAAACACTTCAGCGTTTCTTGTTACTGCGTCATTGCCGCCACCAATATCAATTACTTTTCCATTGAAGTAAGTATTGAAAAATTCCTTTGATCGGACCTGTTTGGTTTTTGATGATTCTTTCATTGATTGTATGATATGTTTGTTCTTTATAAATTATAAAACTTATAATACCATTATCAATTTTTTACTATTATTAAATGAAGATATTAATTGAACTTCCAACTTGGCTAGGTGATTGTGTAATGGCGACACCTGCGATTGAAAATATCGTAAATTTTTATAAAGAGGTAGAAATTACTTTTATTGGTTCTTTTGTATCGATTGAAGCGATGAAAAATCATCCAAAAACGGTAAAAACAGTTGTTTTGGATAAAAAATATAGGCATTTATATCAAATTTCTAAAGAATTAGGTGACTTTGATTTGTTCATCTCATTTCGCAGTTCGACCAGATCAAAATTTCTAAAATTTTTAATCTCGGCTAAAAATAAGCATCAATTTGATAAAAATAAGTATTTAAAACGCCATCAGGTAGAAAAATATAACGATTTTATAAATGACAGTTTGTCCATTAATTTAGCGGCTAAAAAATTGCAGATTTATGGCTATAGCGCTTCAAAAAATAAGAAAATGCTGGGGATAAATCCAGGTGCTTCTTACGGTAGCGCTAAGCGCTGGTATCCAGAAAAATTTGCACAAGTGGCCGCCGAGCTGGCTACTCAATATGACATTGTGATTTTTGCTGGCCCTGGTGAAAAGGACATGGCTGACGACATTGAAAAAAATCTAATTAAGGGTAATGTTACCAACTATCAAAACCTAGCTGGCGGCACAACCATCCCTGAATTGATTGGCCGCATTTCAAATCTTGATTTGTTTATCACGGGTGATAGTGGGCCAATGCATGTGGCTGCAGCTTTTCAAGTGCCTACGGTGGCTATTTTTGGCCCTACTAAAGATAAAGAAACTTCTCAGTGGATGAATACTAAAAATGCTATTGTAAAAAAG
>Ga0181553_10004780_pt1 | contig 11415 bp, 8 predicted proteins | sample 011ome_17_FD_133753 | JGI IMG/M metagenome (GOLD analysis project Ga0181553, IMG submission 133753) | Coastal salt marsh microbial communities from the Groves Creek Marsh, Skidaway Island, Georgia - 011502XT metaG (megahit assembly) | ecosystem: Environmental > Aquatic > Marine > Intertidal zone...
AGTCGTCTGCGAAATCGAACTCACCGTTAGCAAACACTGAGAACACAGTTTGTTCAATTGTCAGCTCATCCATTAAACGAGCAGTAATGAAGTTTTGCGCTTCAGGACTTACTGAATATCGTCCAAATGGATTCAGCGGCTGACACTGACCATCACCTGGGGTGAAGGTATAGTAGCGGTTACTGAAGAAGTTACCATTCGCGAAACCATTTAAAGCACTGAAGTAGTCGATTTCATAGAAGGCGTTTGGATCGAGATCTGAACGACAGACCGGATTACCATTGGCATCAGTTGTGACATCCATTGCTGCGAATACACGATCGAGTGGGAAGTTAGTGTATTCCGAGGTATTTTTGAAAGTACCCTTATTGATTGAGAACTCGATACTGTGATTAACATCAATATCCCACTCCAATCCAGCAACAATACGGGTTGTTTCACGGGTGTAGATCGATGGGTCATTGTCCGCAAAATCAAGTGGATCCTGAGTCAGTAACAAATAACCTACCTGATTAGCGACCGATTGTAACTGCGCTGGGATAAATGGGTTATCTGGCAAGATGAATAACGTATCGTAGTAAGTGTCGTACTCAGCGAATGTTTCTGAAGTTGCTTCAACGTACTTACCTTCGAAGAAGAAGCGCATATCATCAGTGAACTCATAGTTGAAGTTCATGTTGAATACTTTCTTTTCAGTGGCTGGCATCAGAGTGTCACGGTTCTGATTCGGCGCAGCACCGTCACCACCTGACTCCCACAGACTACCTAGTACAATGCCGTTCTGTTGCACACGAACAGAACCATCCGGATTAGTAATCCAACAACCAGCAAGGAAGCCAACTCGGCCACCCTCAGATTCCTGACAGTCAGGAATGCCGTTACCGTTAATGTCAACGTATGTTACATCACGACCTCCAAAGCCCGGAGCGATGGAACCCTCATGTGAGGTTAACCAATATCGTGGATCGGAGAACAGGGCACGCGATGGAATGGGGCCGTTGAAAAATCCGGCCGGAATATTTTCCGGACGCGCAATATTCAAACCAGCTGTACGACCATTGTTAATTGACCAGGTTCTGTCTTGCCAGAGTAAGTCGTCTTCAACTTCTGAAGTCAGAGTGAATACCACGTTACCCTTGTCATCATCAAAATTGATACCGTAGGCAGCATCAAAGCCGTAGTTCTCACCACCACTCTGCTCTGGTAAACCGGCCTGAACGTCTAACTTAAAGCCCTCAAAATTATCTTTCAGGATAAAGTTAACCACACCTGTAACCGCATCGGCACCATAGACCGCAGAGGCACCACCGGTGGTCACCTCGACACGTTCAACTAATGCTCTTGGAATTGTACCGATATCTACTGCCGAACTACCTCTGAAACCGGCCACGTGACGACGGCCATTGACCAGAGTCAGTGTTCTTGTACCACCTAAACCACGTAGGTTGAGTGAATTTGAACCGGTCGCTGATTGCTCAGCTGTTAGTGAAGATACCAATGCTGGGATATCGTTGACGATATCAGCAAGGTTAAGTTCACCGGACATTTTGATGTCATCGGCACTCAATGACTGAACCGGAACAGATGACGTCACATTCGGATCAAGTGGAATGCGTGTCCCTGTTACTGTTATGGTTTCCTCTGAGGTCGCTTCTGTCTCTTCCTCTTCGGTTTCCTCAGCAAAAATATAGCCAGGTGTGGCGATACCAAGTGCTGTGGCTACACACAAAGAAACAGTAGAACGCTTCAGATGTAGTTCACTTTGGTTATACATAATTACCCCTCATGTATTGTTTTGTGGTTGCGCGCTGTAAACTGCCGATTAGTTATTTTGGAAAATTATTATTACGATCAAACACTAATAAAGCGCGATGTTTTAATACTAGCGTAATATTAAGAAATAATAAATTATTAGTTTTACCTCAAAATAGTAAAAAAAACCCCACCAAATGATAACCCCCTAAAGGGGTAGCAAGTTGAATTTTATGCGTTATTATGGAATTTAATCAGTCATATTAATCGGAGTTAACATGAGAAGAATATTGTTGCTGAGCTTGTTATTTTCTGCCTGGTCGGCGGTCGCACAACAAACTATCATCCGAGATGCCAAGATCCAAACGATGGACAACGCAAACAGTTGGGCCGAAGCACTCTGTATCGACTCCGGCGTAATTACCTTTGTAGGCAGCAACAAAGATGCGACCAAATGCTTCTCTGAAGATGGCAAGCCACAGATTATCTCAGCGAATGGCCGAACAATTCTACCGGGACTGATTGATAGTCATATGCATATATTTGGAGGCTCCTCATCGGCCACGAAAATTAATCTGTCATTGGCAGAGGATCTGGACAGTCTGATCAACTCACTAAAAATCCTCGCAAGCGAAGCGACTCAAGATGTTGTCTATGCGCGAGGGTGGCAAAATCATATCTTTGACTCCCAAGGCCCAAGAAAAACCCTGCTAGATGAAATTTTTGGTGAGCGTAAGGTCATACTGGGTTCAGTGGATGGCCATTCGACTTGGTTTAGTAGCGCAGCACTCAGAGCTGCTGGAGTTGATAAAAGTATTATCGACCCTGAGCCTGGCATTACGTTCTGGGAGCGAGACAAGAAAACTGGAGAGCTTCTCGGTACCTCTCGTGAGGGCGCTGGCTATGTCGTGACCAGTAAACTGATCAATCGCGATAAATCGTATTATAGAGCAGCATTCAAAAATTGGTTGGATCAGGCCAATCGTTCCGGATTGACGACCGTATTTGATGCCGGCATGAGTGCACCCACGGAAGAGGAGGCCTGGCAGATCCTAGATGAACTGGCCTCTGACAACAGCCTGACTTTAAGAGTCTATGGTGTCGCTCAACAGCGTGGCAACAGTCCTGAACAACTCATTGAGAACTACCGTCACTATACCAAAAACTATCAGAGTGAATACGTCAATCCAACGGCAGTAAAACTGCTGGCAGATGGTGTCCCCGAAGCGCATACAGCCTTCATGGTTGATGATTACGCCGACAGACCGGGTGATCGCGGTAGTCCAATGACTTCGCCAGAACAACTGACCGCCTATGTAAAAGCAGCCAATAGTAATGGCATTGCGGTGCATATCCATGCCATTGGTGATGCCGCCATTGATATGAGTCTCACAGCCATTGCCGAGGCTGGTAATTCTGAGCTTGGTTGGCAAAATGCCATAGCGCATATGGATTTCGTCAGACCCGAAGATATAGCCCGCTTAAAAACACTTCAGGTCACGGCACAAAAATCGATCCAGTGGGCAACTGTCGATCCGAGCTATTATGGCATTGGTAAGTTTGTTGGCATGGAGACTATGGAGCGAGCCTACCCGGCTAAATCTATCCTCGAAGCGAGCGGTAACTTGTCACTTGGAAGTGACTGGCCTTCGGCAGCTTATCTATCCACTTTTAAGCCCTTTACTCTGATCGAAATTGCGCAAACCAGACGCTTGCCAGGTTATACCGAAGGTCCGATCAGAGGTGAATCTGAGCGTATCTCCCTGATGCAATCCCTGTATGCTATCACCATGGGCTCAGCAAGACAGTTGGGCATTGCTGACAAGGTCGGTTCGCTCGAAGTAGGTAAGCGGGCAGACTTGATCATGCTGGCTGAGGATATTTTTACTCAGCCAAGTAATGAGATAAATACCAATTATAGTGTGCTGACCATGCTTGATGGCAAGGTTGTTTATCAGGGTGAGTAGACTCTTTCTGCTGAGTTTGGTTTGCCTGTCACTATTTATCCTAAGTGGCTGCACCGCTGCCTCGAGCTCGGTATCAGATGATCAACATAACATCGGTCAAATTGAAGTTTTACTGGTTTCTGATCACACCCTGCCCAATCATCTGAACAAGGCTACCGCAGGTGCTAATGGTCTTGAACGTAACTACATCGACCCAACTCTGGCGCGACTGACGGAGATATTCCAGGCCAGAGGTATTGCTGTTGCGACGATCAATGTTGAGGACTTTGCTCCGCAACAAACCATTTTAGACGAGCCGACATTTAATGCCGCCTATAACGCGTATGATGTAGTCTTAGAGTTGGCTGTGAAGCATAAGATCACTGTTATATCTGTCCACTATGACGCGGATATACTCTATGATACACAGGACCCGTCGGTGATCACCTATACCGGGGGTGCCCAGATAATTCTGGACCCACGCGCTGTCAGTGAATCAACCCTGTCTCTGGTCAATAGTCTATTGTTTGACTATCAATTACTGGAATCACTGAATAAAACCGGGTTGCGTATTCGTCCTGACTACGATGATGAAATCCGTTATCAACGCAATCTGACACTGAATATCATCGGCCATTCAGCGGGGGGTGGTCTGTTGTTAGAAATTGGCGCTCAGGATCAGGCGATTGAGTTATTTGGCTCGCCGCAGCAGATCGTTTCCGCCATAGAGAAACCCCTAAATGTGTTGGTTGATGGCGTCATCGCCCACCGTGCCAAGCTGAAAGACTAGTCCCTGCGGCAAACACCTGAATATCAGCACGCCATTCGAATAACAGCGCCAAGCAACACATTACCACCTGCTGCAATATCTTCATAGGAGGCATTCTCCTCTTCGTTATGACTTATGCCCCCATCACAGGGTATAAAAATCATTGCGGTGGGTGCTACTTTAGACACATAAACTGAATCATGCCCAGCGCCGCTGAACATTTCCTGGTGTGAGTAACCATAATCGTTCACACTATCTGATATGGCTGTAATACAGTCACTGGCGAAATTAACCGCAGGCGAATGCCATTCATCATGAATATCATAGTTAACTGATTGTTTATTGCTATGTTTCTCGACGAGTTGACGAAATTGTTGATCCATTTCCTCAAGGATCATGTTTTCCGGATGACGCAGATCAACTGCCAAGGTCAAACGTTCGGGCACGGTATTTCTGGCACCCGGCTCAATTTGTATATCACCGAAAGTCACACGTGCCCATGGCGCATAGTTATCAGCAAGTTGATATAGATCCTGACAAATCGCACTCATGGCACATACCGGATCCTGCCTTTGTTGCATCGGTGTCGGTCCGGCATGAATCGGCAGGCCATGAAGGATCAGGTCATACCAGCGGATCCCCTGTACCCCCTTTACCACACCAATTTGTAACTGCTCTTGCTCTAGAATAGGGCCCTGCTCAATGTGTAGCTCAAAGGCCGCCTTAACCGGAAACGGTTCACAGGGAGCCTCACCGAGCATATCCAGCCGAGATAATTCCTGTTGAATCGTCATATTATTCTTATCACTGCGAGTCCAACCATACTCTAAATCAAACTCACCGCACCAAACCCCGGAGCCGATCATCGCCGGCGAGAATCGTGCGCCCTCCTCATTGGTCCAGACCGCCAACTCAATACTGTGCTGAAGTGTAGTATCAGATTCATGCAGCGTACGCATCACCTCTAACCCAGCCAGTACACCATACACCCCATCGAATTTTCCACCCGTAGGCTGTGTGTCTAGATGGCTGCCGATTAGGACCGCTGGTGCTGATTCAAGCTGACCGGCATAACGAATGAAGAGATTCCCCATTTGATCATAGCGATATTCACAGTCAATCTCAGAGGCCCAGTCGATTAACAAGACACGCCCTTGTTTATCCAGATCCGTCAGTGCCTGACGATTACTTCCGCCTCTCTCAGTGGCCCCAATCTTGGCCATTGTCATGATCGATTGCCATAGGCGCTCAGCGTTAATCGTTAGCATCAGATAATCCTAAGCCGGTTCCCGTTTGAGTGGCTGGCACATACAGTGAATGCCACCGCCACCGGATGTAAACATCGACAAGTCAGGCGCATATACCTCCAGACCATGTGCTTTCGCCTTGGTCACAAGCTCTTTACTTTGCTCTGGGATCATCACTCTGTCGTCACCCAACGCAACCACATTTACGCCAAGTTCCAAAACACTACGATATGAGATATCAATAATTTCAATGTTTTTAGACTTGAACCAATCCAGTAATTCATCCTCCACGGCCTGAGTGCACACTGCCGCGAGCTTTTCAGCTAACATAGCGACCTTCACATCAATGTGTAAAAAGTACGGGTCAAACTGATATGCCTTAAACTCCCAACCCTCAGACTCAACCCAGGCTTTCATCTGCAACATGCCAGCTTCTGAGGTTCGCTCACCAGTATAGCCACACAAAATCACGCCGGGTTCGAGCACCATGAAATCGCCGCCCTCAAATGATCCGGCGGTGATAATATCGTAGAGAGGTATATCCATCGATTGATAGAACTTGACCACCTCAACCCATTCGCCACGTCGCCATGGACTATATAGTTGCGTGACCACCGGTCCCCACGGTGTCATCACTGAGGAGTCACGGGCGTAGATTTGATAGGGCAAATTAGCATCTGGTTTTAACAAATGGGGGGTTACTCCGGCCTCACGATAGGCACTCAACATCTCCTGATATTGGTGACGGGCAATCTCAATATCGAATTGTCGACCTAGTCGGACCGAGCGACGTGACATGGCATTACCCATTTGCCATGAGTAATTATCCATCGGACCAATCAAAACATCTTTCAGTACGCCGTATTCTGAGTCCATACCCCAGTCTTCGAGCGGTTGTGTGCCGCCCATGACGTTTCTGCGTTTGTAGGTAAAATTGTCCATTAATAATGTCTCGTATCAAGTTCCTAAATTACAGGCGACTTGCGCAAAATGTTCATGCAAGCTCACCAAACAAGAGTCCCATCATAGCTAAGGTTTCAAAGGAAACCCAATCGCATCGATCATTTTCAACCACCACAGTCGCCAACCTTTCTTGTCATCACAGGTATCCAGTGCGTACATGGTAATCTTTGCCCCCAACCACCGGAATGGCTCTGGGGGTATCCAGGTAGGTAATGTTTTTGCGAATGTTAATTGCCGTTCAGGGATATCAACATCGTCGACAATCGCCAGAGCGACTCGTGCAGCGAAACGGCTCGCAGTAACACCAAATCCTGAGTATCCACCCGCGTAAATCATTCTCCCCCGGTGGTAATGCTGAAAATGTACTGCCATCCGCGTGGTTAAGGCAATGGGGCCACTCCAGGCATGCGTAAAGCTGACATCATGCAATGTTGGGAATGTTTTAACAAATGCTTCAGCGAGCGGTAAAAATGGCTTAGCGGTTTTATCTTCCTGAGGATCGGTCTCATTATTGAAGAAATAACCTAAGCGACCACCGAATAAGATCCGGTTATCGCGCGTCAAGCGCATGTAATTGAGTTGTGTTCTGGTATCGTAAATGCCCTGTCGATTCTGCCAGCCAATCCGACTGAACTGTTCGTCAGTGAGGGGTTCGGTCATAATAATGCGATCACGAATCGCTGCAACACGGGAGGCCACCTTTTTTGTATGTTTGGTATAGGCATTGGTCGCGAGAATAATTTTTGCCGCCGATATCGTCGCTTCAGGTGTGCTGACCATGACTCTGTCAATTAGTAGGTGACTTCTCAGCATAGGCGTATTTTCAAAAATCCTAACACCTAGTTGCTCTGCGACCAGTTTCAAACCCCAGGCTAGTTTGGCGGGGTTGATGATACCGGAACGTTGCTTGGACCAAAGGCCACCGGCAAACAGAGGAGACTTGATCTCCGCCTCGAGTTGCTCAGCGTCTAACAAATGGGCATCATGACCATGTTGTTTGTAAAGTTGATATTCTTGGGCAATATCTTGCACTCCATGCGCACCAACCGCAACAGTCAACTCACCGCTCCACTCGACATCACAATCGATTTTGTAGCGTTCAATCGTGGCTCGAAAACCATCCATATTACTTTTACCGAGCGCCTCTAACTCCGCTAATTCGTCTGGATATAGTCGACTGGCGTTACTCATGCCATGCATAAGGGATGTGGATAATATGGCACCGGGTCTGCCAGAAGCTCCCACGGCAATAGTATTCGCTTCAATGAGCATCACCACCCGGTCAGGTTGTAATTCCTTGGCTTGTACAGCGGCCCATAAACCGGTGAAGCCGCCTCCAATGATCAATAGATCAGTACTTGTATCCTCGGTCAATAACGGACCTGGCTCGGTCCGGTTGAGGGTATCTAACCAGTACGGATGAAACTTGGTGTGTTCGAGTGCATTGGCTACATTTAGCATGTTGTTACGTTACTGCAATTAGCCAGATTGACTACCCCCTGCTGGGGGCAGATTAGATTTTTTGTACGTGATGCTGGAGCAAATCTATCTCTGTATCGAGTTGCTCTTGCTGCAGAATATCAATGAATAGCGCCAATAATTCCGATTGCGATGACATGTAGGTTTTGCTATAGATATTTTTCTTATGCATCTTCACTGTTTCGTAACCGATGTGCATTTTCTCAGCAATATTCTTCGTCGAGTAGCCCTGAAGTAGTAGCTGACACACCTGATATTCCTTGTTTGTTAACAAATCCTTGCCAAAATTCCTGACTACCTTCTCAACATCAGAAACATGCGCCAGATGATCAAATTGACGGTTGCTGTGGTGTTCAACCACCAGCGCCGATAATGAATCACAAATCTCTTCAAGATAATCGAGACTCTCACGCGCAAACTTCTGCTCAGTGCCAAAGAGTGACATGTCAATGTGTAAACAGGTGCCGTCATGTAAATCAAACAGATAGCCGATTTCATCGGACAGATCCAGAAAGTTGAAGTACGAATTATATATCGATTCAAATTCTTCCGGACCAATCGCATCGAGCGTGAAAAATCCAAATTGATTGCGGTCAGCATAGTGGCGATAGAAAGGATCCAGGACATACAGACGTGTCAGGTAGCGCCATGAATCCTCACCCTGCAAGCGATTTTTTACTCCGTCCTTACCATAACGGAATAGTAATTTAACGCTCGACTGACGACTCATGTGCAACACGAGCAATTCATCATAATCAAAATGCAGTTGAAACAGCTGATTCACGTTACTGTAAAAATCATCCTCACCGACGGATTTGGTGAGGTTGATTATTTGCTTGGTGCGTTGTGCCTGAGATGAACTCATGCCGTTCTCTCACCAGTTTTTATGATGATTTCGCCTAGCACAACCACCGTTAGTGAACCCCAGACAACTTCCCAATGAATCGCCTCACCCGGTGTCCACATGAATAGTAAAATGGTCAACGACAGGATGAATGCACAAAGATATGAGGCTCCTCGAACAAACCCCGGTCCTCCGGGAAGACGAAACCCGTCATTTGCAAGTACACTGTCCTGTTGCCTTATTTTAATGAATGCCAGACACATCACCACATAAGGGATCATGAAGATAACACCGGAAAACGCGAATAATGTCCAAAATAAATCTTCATTTGTTGTGGCTATTACACCATAAAGAATCAGCATGACTGAGGCAGCCACCCCCATACTCACTGCCGCTCCGAGAGGGGTGCCATGACGCGTCTCGATAGCCAAGAATGCCGGTAACTCCTTATCAATGGCCGCTTCTGCTGCTGCTCTGTTAGCACCCATGGCCCAGGTCGCACCATTAGAGAAAAAGGTATACAGGGCGCCTACCCCCAGGATAACAACAACTGGCATACCGATTTCTGAGTCAGCGAATAGCAACACAAAAGTGTCTATCAAGCCATCAACGACATCAACATTGGCGGCTGGGATGGCTATCAGAATGGCAGAGGTTGCCAGTATGTAGGCAGCAACCACGACAAATATTGAACTGAATACCGCCTTGGGTAAATCGCGCTTAGGGTCATTCATCTCCTCGCTTGAGGCCGATGCCAGCTCGAAGCCTAACATGCCATAAACAACGGCAGGCAGGTATTGCAGGCTCAGGCCGCCATTATCGGTAGAGGGGATCATCGTGGCGAGCGTAAATTCGTTGGCGAAGCCGTTTGCCAGCCCGTACTGAACGGCGCCGATGATAAGCACGACAAAGATTAGTAGCTTGATTATCGCACCGAGATTCGGGATCCATTTACCGATATTCAGCGTCATAATATTGGTTAATGTCACGACCCATATCAGTACTACGCCCAAGGTGATTTGAGCGTTAAGTGACATCTCTGGAAAAAATAGTTGTGAGAAAATTCCCGAAAACAGAATGAAAATCGCCGGTATCCAAACCGCCACATTGGCCCAATAATACCAACTTATACGAGAGGCCATTTGCGCACCATAGGCGCGTTTCACCCAAGCATAAATGCCACCCTGCTCTGGATAATGCACGCCAAGTTCAGTACTAATCGCGCCAAAGGGTAATAAGAATAAGAGGGTTAATATTAACCACCAAAAAACGATGGTCGGTCCCATGACAGCGCCAGCAGCCAAAGTATCAAGCAGGAGCACGGCCGAGACGCAATATAAAAAGATATCTCGTCTAGCCAGCGTCTTTTCATGAGTATGTGTCGTGCTCATAGTATTACCTTATTGTGTGATCACCGCCTGAACTTCGAGGTATTCTCGCAGTCCTTCCATCCCCCATTCGCGACCGTTACCTGATTGCTTAAATCCGCCAAATGGTGCATCGCTATTGAAGTAACTACCTTGAACATAGCATTGACCAGCCTGTATCTGGCGACCAATGTTCACCGCTGACTCAGTGTCTTTGGCGTAAACACCCGAGGATAGTCCGTACTCGGTATCATTAGCGATCGCAATTGCGTGCTGAATATCCTTGTATGACATGATACATAAAACCGGACCAAAAATTTCCTCGCGGGCGATGACCATGTGATTTTCAACATCTGCAAAAATAGTTGGTAACACATAGGCGCCCTCGCTTAATGACTCTGGTAACTCAATACCACCGGTAACCAGCCTGGCACCCTCTGCAATACCCCGGTTTATGTAGTCTCTGACGCGTTGTTGTTGAAGTTTCGAGCTCAGGGGTCCCATCGTGGTATCGGGATCATTGGGTGAGCCAATGACATTAGCCTCAGCAACCTGTTTGGCGAGAGAAACAGCCTCTTCGTAACGTGATTCATGGACAAGCATGCGTGTCAGCGCACAACAGGTCTGACCAGAGTTGAACATAACATCCTGCACGCCGTACTTCACCGCTGCCGCTAAATCGGCATCTTCTGTGATGATATAGGGTGATTTCCCGCCAAGCTCCTGACACACACGCTTGACTGAGCCGGCAGCAGCTTCCGCCACCTTAACACCTGCCGCAGTCGAGCCAGTAAATGACACCATGCTGACATCTGGGTGAGCGCATAGATAAGCGCCAATGTCATTTCCTACGCCGGTAATCACATTAAAAATACCCTTGGGTGCAGCCACTTCGGTGAATATGTCTGCCAAGAGTAGATCCTGTATTGGTGTTTGCTCGGCCGGTTTAACCACCACGGTACAGCCAGCAGCCAAGGCAGGTCCTAGCTTACCGACCAGCTGTGACAGTGGATAATTCCAGGGATTGATTAACACGCATACGCCAATC
>Ga0181553_10004786_pt1 | contig 11410 bp, 10 predicted proteins | sample 011ome_17_FD_133753 | JGI IMG/M metagenome (GOLD analysis project Ga0181553, IMG submission 133753) | Coastal salt marsh microbial communities from the Groves Creek Marsh, Skidaway Island, Georgia - 011502XT metaG (megahit assembly) | ecosystem: Environmental > Aquatic > Marine > Intertidal...
CATACTTGCCCTTGCGCAAGGTTAACACGAAATATACAACTCCCCCGATGTACGAGCAAAAGCTCAAAAACGAGTGGTGCATCGCCAACCACGCAACGACGTTGTGCGGATTCTCAGCACCCTCCGTCAGCAGCTCGTTCCAGTCCTCTGCACTGAAAAACCCTAGCCATAGGTACTTTGCAAAACGCCCGTAGAGCGCGAATTGTGCGGTCCAGTATAGATGCCAACGCAACGTCATCGTCGTTCGACGGAGCGCTTCGTTCTCGACGCCAACCTCTTCCCCGTGCGTGTTCGCCACAAACGTGAACAACTCCTTCACCATCGCATTCGCCACGCCGAATATCAGCACAATACAGTACGCGTGCCCGAGAGATAAAATCCCAATCACCGAAGCAATCATAATCACCGTCGACGCCGTGCGTTCGCGAAGAGACTGCCACTTGTTTTTACCTTTTTGCAACATTTTCTTTGCGTTATCAAACGACACCCGACGCTTGGGCGCGCGCGGTGACCCAGATTGCGCCGCCGCCTCAGCCTCAGTCTGTGTGGACGTGCAAACGCGCGCGAGACGGTCAGTGCGCGCTCGAACGCGGCGCGAGCGCGATAACATAGCGCGCGACAGAGGGGGCACAAGTAATCAGTTCGTTGGAGCGCACCGGGACGCGCGCGTTTCCCCGCGCGCGACGACGCGCACGGCGATGCGCGCGTGTGAAAACGACCAGTGTGTACGCGATACGTACCTCGTTCGCGCGAACGCCGCGCGCAGACGCGCTGGCGCGATGACGAAGCTCGACCATGGCGTCGGCGAGGTGTGTCGTCACTCGCGCGCACGCACGGGCGCATGCCCCGTAACGACGAGGAGGAGGAGGAGGACGACGACGACGACGTACTCAGACGCGTGCGAAGAAATCGTGATGCAGTGGATGAAACGCTCGATTTTTTAGGCGTTAAACGCCGCGCGCGGCGTGAGGGTGTTGATGAAGATGACGATGACGATGAACGTGTCGGGGGAGGCGCGTTCGGGACACGTGACTACGACGCGCACGGCAAGCGCCGCCGACACGGCGATGTCGTGCTCGATGCCATGTCAAAGCTTTCGCTGTCATTCGCGCACGGTGCCCGAGACGGAGGCTCTAGGGCGGTGAACATGGGTCGGGATGGACGGCGAGCGTCGACGTCGGCGACAAAGCGCGAGACGTTGGACTTGGGCGCGAGCGACATGAAAGCGCTTGATGCGACCATGCGACTGAGCGAGGATATGGTGACAAGAGATGCGCCAGATTTAGAACTTGTGGTGCGAAATCCACGGGACAATACGTCGTGGATGTTGCGTGAGGCGTTAAAAGGAAGTTGTGGGATGTCAAACGCTTCGCGGCTGACGTCGCTGACGTTGCGCGGTGGAAAAGGTTTATCGCCCGCTGGTTTCGAAACATTGATACGCGCTTTAGGCGATGCGAGATATTTGAAAAAGCTTGATTTATCAAGCTGCGGTTTAGGCGAAGATGCGGGGCAGTTGTTGTCGAATGTGTTGGATGAGAGCGGGTGCCCGCTCGAGCGCTTGGATTTAAAAGGAAATTCGCTTGGGTCGAATGGTGCCGTAGCGCTTTCGAAAGGATTATCGACCACGAAAACGCTCAAAGTGTTGAATTTGGCGCAGAATGTGATTGGTGCAAAAGGCATGGAGGCTGTAGCGGAGGCTCTGGCGCGAGGAATGGCGATGGACGACGCGACGTCATCCATAGAGGATCTGGATTTGCAGCACAATGGATGTGGCGACGACGGATGCTCAGCGCTCGCCCAACACGGGCTCGGAAATCTTCAGCGATTGATGTTAGGATTCAATGGTATAAGTGCCAGTGGTGCTCGTGCGCTCGCAGACGCATTGAAGAAACGGCAGCGCGACGAGGAATTAGACGTCGGTGGCGACATGGACACTGGTGAGGGCGTGCGGCACATAGCCAAGCGGATGCGATCGCTGGACTTGAAATGTAACGTCATGGGATCCGAAGGCGCACAGGCGCTTTCAGGCGCGCTCGACAACGTGGAGTCGCTCGACTTGTCCAACAACGGCGTTCGCGAAGGCGCGAAGTGGATCGCGAAATCGCTAAAAAATAACTCATCAATCAAAGAGCTCAACTTACAGGCAAACGACATGGGCGACGACGACGCGTGGTGGATCGCTGACGCTATAGGTGCGAACAAAACCCTCCAAATGTTGAATCTTGGTTCGAATGCTTTCGGTGATGGGGGCGCGTCCGACATTGCCGCGGATTTGCGCGAAAACACATCGTTGAAAACGCTCGATCTTACGCGCAATGGTATCGGTCGTCAAGGTGCAAGCGAACTCATGGATGCGCTCGATGAAAATTCCACATTGACACGTCTGGGATTATCTAGCAACAAAATCCCTGCTGATACGACGGATGAAATGAAGCGCCGCGTGGGCGTTCGCGCCGAATGCGACTGGCAGCGCAAATCAGACGACGCCGGCGTGAACGCCGCCTCGATGCGTTTCGACTGACGCGTCCACGTGGCCGCCGCACCATCTGCGAGAACGACTCCCATCAATTAGCCTTAGGTAGCACGACATGGACCCGCACGTACGTAATGCAAGCAAAACGACGTCAAGCGCGCGATTCACCACAACATCCAATACGCCGCGCCGAGCGCCGCGCGACCCGACGCGCACGCGCCCAACACAACCACCCGTCGCATCCACGGATCACTCAATCGATCACACACGCGATTCAACGCCCGCGCCGTGCGCGCGACCCGCCGCGTCCACCTTTTTATCGCGCGCCAACGACGTCTCGATCTCGTCATTCGCGTCTCTCCCGCGACTCTCTTCGCGAAAGCTCGCACGCGCTCTGGCGTCGCCAACTCGCACGTCTCACCACTCTTCGCGAACACGACGTACTCGTACACGCATCGTTCGACGAAATCGCGCACCGCGTCATCCACATCGCGCGCATCGACGCATACGAACCCAGCCCCGGCATCATCAGCGGCATCACCAACACGTGCGCACCGCGTGCCGTCGTCATCGTCGTCGTGCGCCTCCTCATCCTCGTCGCCGCCGTCGGTGCGCCACGCATCCCGAACGTCGCCGCCGTCGGTGCGCCGCATCGCGCACGCCTCGCAGTGAAGGCGATCGCCACGTGCGCGTGCGACGTGTGTGTGTGTGTGCATTCGGCACGCGAACCGTCGCGTGACGCCCGTGACGCCACCAATATAAACTCCACCACAACTCGCGCGCCGCGCCGTCCCATCGGCCTCTTTTGTAGCCACGCGAGTGACGACGGAACAGTCCCGAGTTCGCAAAGGAAACACAGCGCGATGCAAATTTTCGTCAAGACCCGTACGTGTTTTCGCGGGCGACAGCGATGCGTGGCGAACGCGGGCGCGGACGCGTGGATGTGGGCGTCGTGGGGGGTGAAAGCCCTAGGATTCGATCGCGATGCGATGATGGAGACGACGCGCGGGTGGCGCGTGCGAGTGGCGCGTGCGAGTGCGTGATGATGAGACTGACGCGTTGTGTTTTGTTGTGTATTGTTTCGCGCGCGCAGTTACGGGTAAGACCATCACCTTGGAGGTGGAGTCTTCGGACACCATCGACAACGTCAAGGCTAAGATCCAAGACAAGGAGGGCATCCCGCCGGACCAGCAACGTTTGATCTTTGCCGGTAAGCAGCTTGAAGATGGCCGCACGCTCGCGGATTACAACATCCAAAAGGAGTCTACGCTCCACTTGGTGTTACGCTTGCGTGGTGGTGGTAAGAAGCGTAAAAAGAAGACGTACACCAAGCCGAAGAAGGTCAAGCACGTGCACAAGAAGGTCAAGTTGGCGTTCTTGAAGCTCTACAAGGTTGACGACGCCGGCAAGGTGACGCGCCTTAGACGTGAGTGCCCGTCCAAGACGTGCGGTGCGGGCGTGTTCATGGCGAACCACTTTGACCGCCACTACTGCGGTAAGTGCGCCGTCACGTACATGATGAACGCCAAGTAAATGCTTGTAACGAGACGACCACTGAAATGGTGATTAATTTAAAAATAACGTGACTGCATTCGTCGTTCAACATGTACCGATATTCTCGATATTAATCATTCTATTGCCGGTACGCGCGCGCGCACGCGAGGCTGTACTATGCTAACTTAGACTTCGGGTAGATTTCTTCATACTTTTTGCGTCGCCGCACGAAGTCGACTACGCCACTCGCGCCAAACAATCTTTCAACCTTCGACGCAGCACCTTCGGAAAGCTCGTCGCGTTCGCAATCGTCACTCACTACTTTTGCTAGCGCATCACACGGCACGAACAACACTCGTGGGCCATTGTCGCCCATCAGCGCTTCGCCTCCAGTCTGCGACAGTCGACAACACGCCACCGCGTGCGGCTCATCCGTGGTGCTCACTTCCTGACCAGTATCACTATTTAAACAATTTATCGGACGCAGCCGTTTGCACTCCACAATAGCGTCCCTACCTCTCGCGAGGTCTTTCACTTTGGCTTCGATAGCGACTGCATCATCCGACGACGTCGAACGCAACGCCTGCAACGCTTCGCGCCCGCTTCGCACCGCCGCCGCCGTGTTCCACAACCGAAAGCCAAACCAATAGATGGGAAAATTTGACACTGGTGACAAGAACATTGGCAGCGATAACGGTACGCCGATGGCGTTGAACCACGTGGCTTTCCTCGCCGTCGACGTCGCCGTCTTCAGAGTCTCCTCCACAGCCGAGCGCACATCCGTGGCGTTCGCCGTCGACGGATACACAATCTCCATCGACGTCACCACCTGTGGCATACCGCGAATGGTATACTCACTCGGATCAATTCTATCCATGGCATACATCCCAAGATCGTATATCCGCCGTTTAATCGTGCCTGGTCGCTGCAACGCCATGTCCCGCCACGCGCGCGACCCGTAATCCGTCGCGCGCGCCACCGCCGCGTTCGCACCCGTCACGCCATCAATCACCCCCCACGCCTTGGACAACACGCCGCGTCGAGACTCAATCGCACTCGCCGCCTCACGCGCGCGCACACTCGACGGTTCGTCCACCGCGGCGCCATGAATCACCCACGCCGATGCCGGTGCCGGCGCCAGCATCGTCGCGCGCGCCCCGTCACCCTCGCGCGTCGACGTCGACGTCGACGCGACGTCGCGCCGCGCGACGACGACGTCACGAACACGAAACGGTACCGCGATCGCGCGCGCGCGCGACATCGTCATCGTCCCCGACGACGACGACGACGACGACGACGAGCGACGCGATGTCGCGCGGTCGCATCCAACACAAACACCCGACGAGACGCATGGTTCGCATACTCGCGCCACGCGAACGCCATCACGCGCGCGTCATCCACATCGTCACACGCGACGCGACACACACACACACACACCATCACACGCCATCACACTACGTGGAATATTCCACGGTCGCGACACCATAAAAATCACATGAGGGTTTAGGGTTTATCACACAAAAAAAACGGCACTCGGGGCGCCATGCGCGCGAATTCCCATACAACGACAGCCACACGCGCCGTGTCGAGGGTGTCGGAAAATCCAATATCGAGTCCACCGCACATACACCATAAACTCGGACACTCGACACATACTCTTCATACATATATGGCTGTGTCTGTGTCTGTGTATATACGTGGCGTCGTCCGCCGACGTGGCGCGTCGATGATGATGACGACGACGGTTGACGTCGACGTCGATGCGCGCGACGCGGCACTCGACGACGCCCGCGACCGCGCGCACGCACGACGCACACCTCGCACACGCGCGACGCACGACGTCTGCCCCGCGCATTCCCCGCACACGCGCGATGCCGACCGCAGAGACGTCGACGATCGACGTCGCGCGCGACCGCGCTGACGTCACGGATGCGATCGACGCCGACGTCGTCGCGCGCGACGCATCGCACGACGACGAGCTCGCGAGTGATGCGAACGATGAGACGAAGAGCGAGGATGTCATCGCGTGTGATCGCGAGCGCACCGTGTTCGTCGGCGGCGTGGCGTATGATGCTACGGAGGAGCAGTTGAAGGATTACTTTTCGAGCCATCACGGCGTCGTGGAGAGCGTGAAGTTGATTTACGACCGACACACGCTCGTGGGGAAGGGGTATGGGTTCGTAAAGTTTGTCGATGCGAGCGATGCGAAGGCTTTGATGGAGCTGCAAAAGGTGACGATCGATGGGAAGGCGGTTGATGTGAAGGAGGCGACGAGGGATGAACCGCAGGGCGGCGCGGGCGGGCGAGGGGGTCCGGGGGCGCGGGACGGCGCGGGACGCGGCGCCGGTAGGACCGGGATTGGGGGGAAAGCGGTTGGTGTACCGGTGGTTGGGGCGAATGCGGGCGATGGTGGGTCTCGGTTTGCGAAGCGCAGTGGAGAACGCGCGAGAGCGAAGCCGATGGACTTGTCTAGGAGCCCGAATTATGTCGGGTCGTTTGACTCGAACGCGAGCGTCGATGGGAGCGACAGCGGAGGAGGCGCTCCAAATTACTCCAGTACGGGCAAGGACAACACGGTCTTTGCCGGTGGCTTACCGTTAGACTGCACTCCCGAACTTTTAGGATGGTTTTTCTCACACTACGGCACGGTGTTGAATGTCAAATTGATCTATGACAAGCACACCGGCGCGTGCAAGGGGTACGGCTTTGTCGTATTCGCCGACGTCGCCGCCGCGACGCACGTCAAGTCTCATCGTCAATTGTCCTTCATGGACAAAATGATCGACGTCAGCGATGCGATGCGAGATGTTAGGAAGAACGACGTTGACCGAAGCTTCTATGGTTACGGCCATGGCCGCCCAGGATACGGCCCATTCTACCCTCCGCAAATGATGTACGCGCCGCATCACATGCAAGCGCCCCCTGGCGGTTACATGCCGATGCAACAGCCGATGATGATGATGCCGCACATGATGTACGCTCCGCCTGGGTCCTACGCACCCTATGATCCAATGCTTGCTGCGGCCATGGCGAATGGCGTGCGATACTCGGTAGGTGAAGATGCTGCGGCTCCGCAACAGTCGATCGGCGTCGACGAATAGTACTTTTACCACCACACTTGTGATACACGTTTACCATGCGCTTTATACATTGTCTAACGCCGCTAATGATACAATTACAAATAAATATACACGTACATGCTATTTTGATAGTAACAACGCGCAGGATAATGTCTATCGCGCGGCATTGTTCTTGAGCACCGCACGTCAGCGATTCGGAGGAAGCCGTTCATCTAAACGCGACTCATCCATTAATACCCTCGACAATAGCTGCTTATCATGCTTATTCTGTCGTTTGGCTTCATAGACGTCGAATCCTTCTGTTGCTTTAAGAGTTGCTTTATCAATTCTCGGGCATTGGCGCATACTGAGCGTCTGCAGCGCGTCACACGCGATAAAAATCTCCTTGGACACGCCTTCGACGTTTGTACCGTCGACGTCGATTTCCTTCAGCTTCACTAAGCATCCCCACGACACGGGTAGGCACCCCTCCATGTCTTTGTTTTTACTCAACACGATTTCTTCAAGCTCGACGCATGTCCCCAAGCATTCAAAGTCTTCGACCGTCGACAATGCATTCGCGGAGGCGTTGAAGCGTCTCAACTTGAGGCACGCGCCGAGCGACTTGGGCACGCTCGTCAACGCGTTATCCGACACATCCAGCTCCTCCAACGCGATGAGGTTTCCAATATCATTCGGAAGCTCTTTCAACGCGTTTCCACGAAGCACGAGCGTGCGAATCGTGACTAAATTTGTGAACGTTCTCGGCAGCGCCGTGAGCGCGTTGGCGTCCAGTCGCACCGTCTTCAGCATGCTCAACGTCCCTATGGCGTCATCAATGCGTTCGATGCCGTTCGCCCCGGCATCAAGCACGCGCGCGCGCGCACCAAGCTCGTAGACGTACCGCGGAAGCTCCCTGAGCGCGGCGTCGCGTTCGGTGACGATACCAGTGGCGCTGGCGCTCTTCGCCCGCTTGTCTTCGCTATTTGCGCGGTTCCGCGAGCGCCACATAGAGTCATACGACGCGTGTATGTCCGCACCGATAGACTCAAAGTATTCACCCACGGCGTTGAAGAAGTCCATCGGGTCGCCCGCACGCGTACGTGCGCCGAAGAGTGACGGTTGGGATGAAGCTGAAGCGGTCGGTGGAGCTTGATGTTTTACAAGAATACTGGTACAAATACAAAATGAATGCCGCGTGACGCGCGCGTCTGTGACCTCAGGGTGATAAGCTCAAATGATGGCAGTGTGTACAGTCGCCGTGACGTCGCGCGCGGCACATTTGGTTTGTCCAGGCGAAAGAATGCGTACGCGTGCGCACGAGTGCGCGCAAGAATTGTCGTATCGACTGTCGCGAACGCCAACGCACGGGCAATCCATCGCGATGCCGACCGTACCGTTTGCCGCGCGTTCAAAGCACTGTACGGCTTGCACGAGCTCACATTTATGCGTGCATCCCAGCGCCACTTTCGTGGGTCCACCAAACATGTCCTGAAGGTCGACGAGCGAGACGTCGGATCCCGTCGCCAAGCGCAGCGCCTCCGGCGTCCCGAGCGACTCTGCCAACGCAAACGTCGCGTCGTAAAACGCACGTTGCGTATAGCCAGGTATGCGACCATGAACATCGACCCAGGCTGCACACGTGCCGTGTTTACTCCATTCATGCGCGCCTAATCCGTCACCCGTCCACGCCGGAGCGGCGCGCTCGGCCTCGTCGTCGCTCGGCACGTTCGACCGCGCGTACGCCCAAGCCTCATCCGTCGGATACCACGCGGGCTTGATGCAATTTTGAGGCCAAAAGCACAACCCAACGTCGCCTGCGCCGCCTTTACGACCACCGACTGCGTTGACGCGCACGGCGTTCACATAGCTCGGCCACAAGCCATGCAGCGTCAGCGCCGGAGCCATCACCCCTCGCGCGCATTCGTGCGTATCGCACGCTGACGTCGAACAAAACCCAGGCGTCCACGAACGCGCGAGTTCGTACATGTCAAACGGCGCGCCGTGCGCGCGGATGGCGTCGTCGCATCCGGAGTGCGAAAGGTCGCCCAGGTGGGCACACGATGACGCGGACGCCGCGTCGACGCCCGGTGCGCGAGTGGAGGGCGCGAGGGCGAGCGCGAGGACGAGGACGACGACGCGCATGGTCCGTGCGCGAGAGCGCCCCGTCGACGGTTGCTACGAACGACGCGTCGAGGTGTGTCGGGACGTGCAACTGTCAGCGACGGTTGAATATTACAAATTTGAAACGACGACGCGGAATATACCGTCGCGTCTCGATGATGTGAATGCGTTGTACGGCGTGCGTGCGGCGTGCGTGCGATGAATTATTGAAATCTTGAATTGCGCGCGATGCTATGATACAGGCGAGCCATGCCGGATTCAAACCATGGATTTGACTGATTTGAGGCGGCCGAACGCGACGCGGCGCTGGCGCTCGAGCATGACACCTGTGCCGAGAATGACGAGGACTAAGAGCTTCACGATGCGCGGCGCACCATTGGCCACGGATGATGGATCCATGCCTTCCATGCGGGCGAACATGTTCGCGCCAATGTTACAGTTGTACGCGGCGAGCGCGCCCGTACCGACGCCTAGGACGCGATGCCAAATCTTAAACGCCGGCCGCGGTATGCTCTTGCGACTGAACCCGCCGTAGACTTGTATGGCGCCGACGACGAGTACCATCATCCCGTACCTCCCGTGCGGGCCCCAAGGTTTTTCCCAACCGCGAACGTGAATGATTAGATACGCGCTCAACGCCGTGAGAGCGACGGCGGCGCACTGTGCGTTCAGGTGCACTTTAAACCACCACTGATCGAAACGTCGCCCATAGCGCGCCAATAAACTCGCACCGGGTGAAATAATTAACCACGCCAATCCCATGAGCACGCCGTGAACGAACCTAGCGTTGCTCAGCGTCTCTTCCGCAGCTGCGTCTGCCTTGACGCCGCCGCTCCCGGGCGCGAAACCGCCGCCACCATTGCCGCCGCCGACGCGCCCTGTCTCCGCGCGACTACCATCGGGCGCGCGCGCTTCACCATCTACCGCTGGCGCGCGTTCGGGATCAAACATCACGCTCGCATCTCCAGCGCCCTCGCTCGCGCCGCTCATAAACGTCGTCTCAAACGAAAACCAACGCGAATAACTCTCCACCACCGTCACCTCAAACCGCACCGTCTCCCCTTTCGCCAGCGTAGGAACGATCCATGGCATCACCGTCGACGTCACCCCACGCTGATGCCACGACGTGTGCGTGGCAAACATCGGACATTCCCCGTGCGTCGTCGCGCCCGTCGGCATCGCCGCGCCCCACGCCCCGAGCGCCTCATCCGTATCCGCGCGCACTGGCCGGATTAAGAACCCCTTAAACGCGCGCGCGCCGCGAAGCTCAACCGCCACCGTCGCCCCGGGCACGTTCACCCCGGGCGCGCCCAGGCGCAGGGCGTACGCGCCGTCGCCCGCGGTCGGGCCTTCGGGACCGTGCGACACCGCGGCGTGTTCGCACGACCCGGCGCGCGAGGAGTACGCGCGCGCGACGGGCGCGGCGCGCGCGACACACGCGAGAGCGATGACGACGGCGACGGTGCGCGCGCGCGCCGACGGCGACGGCGACGACGCGCGGCGGTGAGGCGGCATCGTGCGTCGAGATGTGATGTGTCGTCAGTCTTGAGCTCGCGTCGCGCATGGGAGCCGCGACGAGCGCGGCGTCGTCGGCGTCGTCGGCGGCGGCGCCCGATGGGTTCGTGCAGGTGCGTTGAAGACGGCAGAGCGCGCGCGGCGCGATGCGCGCCCGAGGACGTCGACGATGGCTACGGGGTTGATTTGATTTCAGTCTGAGTTGTTGGTGATTAATTACTGACGCGCGTTTCTTCCTCGACGCGGCGTTTGATCTAGGTGCACACGACGCCAATAAAGAGCTTGGATGACGATGCGACGGCGACGGCGACGCGGCGCGCGCTTGAAGACGTGGATGCGGTGGAAACGGTGCGTTGAGCTCGAATTCGCGCGCCTTCGTCAGACTGACGTTTCGACGTCTCGCGCCGCAGGTTCGTCCGTATGCGACGCGTGATGACGTCAAGGCGACGATTCGTCGCGCGCATGCAATTAACGCACATGTTAATCATGGAGGCACCACCGATGACGTCGTCGACGACGACGACGTGGATGAAAACGAGTTTAGTTCCAGAGCCGCTCTGGCCTCGGCGACGTACGCGTCCTGGCTCGACGCCAACGCCGAGCGTTTCTCTCACGCCCAAGCCGCCTCGCGCGTCACCGCCAGCGCACTCAACGCATTGGTTGATGAATTCGCATCGACGACGAGCGCGCTTACGCAAGAACACGACGCCTTTGACGCGTGCTCTCGCGCGCTCGACGACGCGCG
>Ga0181553_10004791_pt1 | contig 11406 bp, 6 predicted proteins | sample 011ome_17_FD_133753 | JGI IMG/M metagenome (GOLD analysis project Ga0181553, IMG submission 133753) | Coastal salt marsh microbial communities from the Groves Creek Marsh, Skidaway Island, Georgia - 011502XT metaG (megahit assembly) | ecosystem: Environmental > Aquatic > Marine > Intertidal zone...
CCGGAACTGGGTGCAGGGTCAAAAAGCTACCTGGAAATGCAGGCACGGCAAGCTTCAATTTCAGGGGGCATCAACGTGCAGAACTCCATGCGCAGTGATATCCAGAATGAGCAGTCTCTGAAAAGTTACCTGGTGATCTCCAGCAAGTCCCTGAAGTCCAATCAAAATGAGGTTAGCCAGCTTTTGCGCGATACCATGCTGGAATGCAGGTTCGATGAGCTCCAGCGGATTCACGAATTGGTTCAGCAAATTACAGCCCGGAAGGAACAAAGCATTACACACCAGGGGCACAGCCTGGCTATAGGAGTAGCCTGCAGAAAGCTCAGCCCCATAGCGGCCATGAACTATGAAAGCTCTGGCATGGAAGGTATCAGGCAGTTAAAACAGCTGACCAGTGAATTTGAAAGCAAGGATAAGCTTGCAGAGTTTGCCCAGGGATTTTCAGAACTTCACCAACAGTTAATCGACAGCAGTAAGCAATTTCTCCTGATCAGTGAAGAGCAGGAATGCCAGGAATTACTGGCCGGCCTCGAATCGGCTTGGAAGCAGGACAGCAATAGAGAATCAACAAAAGCCGGTTTTGAACTGCCATCCACCAGGACTTCGGTCAAAGAAGCTTGGGTGGTTAATTCACAGGTCAACTTCTGCGGCATGGCATTTCCTTCCGTGCCCTCAGGACATGAAGATGCGGCCGCTTTAACAGTACTTGGCGGCTTTTTGCGCAACGGGTTTTTACACAGGGCCATCAGGGAACAAGGTGGCGCCTATGGCGGAGGCGCCAGTCAGGATTCTGGTACAGCCACGTTCCGTTTTTATTCCTATCGCGATCCCCGGCTCTCTGAAACGCTGGATGATTACAGACGATCGATTGACTGGCTCATTGAAACCGACCATGAATATTCTGGTCTGGAAGAAGCCATTCTCGGAGTCATCTCCAGCCTGGACAAACCCTCTTCCCCTGCAGGAACCGCAAGGCAGGCTTTCTACAGTGAATTATTTGGCAGGACCCGGAAACACCGGTCTGCTTTTCGCCAACGCGTCCTCGATGTATCCCTTGATGATCTGAAGCGTGTCACAGAACACTACCTGCTAAACGGAGAATCGAGCATCGGAGTCATCAGCAGCAAGGCACAGCTTGATGAACTGGAAAGGATGAATCTGGAGATACATCAGCTGTAAAATTTATTGTTTACCAGGGAACTTTCTTTAGCTCAGGTAATCCTAATAAGTGGAGAGAGATGGCCTGTGGTGCGTTACTCATCTTTCTCCCTCTTTCTTAACTTGAAAAGCCTGGGAATTCCCAGGCTTTTTCTTTTTATTTCAATCTATTGCAGGTTATCGGGTTCAGATGATCACCATCACTTTTTCCGCGAAGCCTTGATCGCTTCATAAGCTTCCTTGATGTCCTGCACTTTCTTGTTCGCCATTTCCATCATTTCTTCCGGCAAACCCTTGGTTACGAGTTTGTCCGGGTGGTGCTGGTTCATCTGTCGTCGGTAAGCCTTTTTAACTTCCTGATCACTGGCTGTGGATGTGATTCCCAGCAAATCATAGGCGTCCTTGATATCCATACTGCTTTGCTCGCCTGAATGGGCATGTTTCTGCGCCTGCATCCGTTGCAGCAGAACATTGTATTCCTGCTCTGAGAAACCAAGAACAGAGGCTGCCTGCTTCAGAATCCTGGTTTCATTGGTGTGCAGCGTGCCATCTGATAATGCTGTTGCCACCTGTATCTCAAGGAACATCTGCATGAGATTACGTTGCCGGGAACACTCCATACGAAATTGCTGGAGCACATCGCCGATAGGAAAATCATCTTTTTTGCCTTCATTGAAAAGGCGTTGAGCAACCTGTTTCTGCTGTGCATTAAGATTCATCTGCCGCATCAGGTCTTCAGCCATGTAGATTTCTACCTGGCTTACCTGACCGTCAGCCTTGGCGATATGACCCATAACAGAAAAGGTACAGGTAAAAAAGGCGGTCTGGAGACGCTCGACATTCTGCGCAAAACCGGCGCCGCCGAGATTATTCAGACCGCGGTCAAAATTGTGTCCGAATGCAGCACCGAATACTGCGCCAAGCGGACCACCGAACATGAAGCCGAGGCCGCCACCGATGATTTTACCCCACCAGCTCAGAACAGCAGCCTCATGAACCAGGATCTGCTCAATTCATCTTCACACTGGGAATACTGTCTTTCATAGAGGCTGGCATTCGCCTGGACCTTGCGGCTGACATCTATTAACCAGCCCTTGTTCGAATAGGTCCGCCGTGAGAATCCGCCGTTGCCTTCATGATAGGCAAGATAATGATTGTAGGCATCATTACGAGCGATTCCATTAATACGGTTTGAATTGCTCGTATACCAGCCAACAAAGTCTATGGCGTCAGCAAAATTGGAACGACGTGCGCCCCAGTTACCCGCATCTTCCTTGTATTGGGTCCATGTCCCATCCAATACCTGGGCATACCCAAAAGCGGAGGAAGGTCTTGTCCAGGGTATAAATCCCAACAACTTAGTCCGTTCAGGCTTGGCATTCGCTGTAAACGAGGATTCCTGTTCAATGATAGCCATGGAAACAGTGAGGGGGGTTTTCCATCGTCGTTCAGATTTCACCGCCGCTTTGTACCAGCTGCGCCGGTCCTCAAACATGCTGCAAATATTGGTGGTATTTTGAGGCGGCGTTGAGGCACAGGAAGTGAGAATCAGTGCTGTCAGTAAAACGAGCACAGTTTTCATGAAAATTCTCCGGAACTACCCAATTCAGTAATTAGTCATCCTGAACCCTGAATATGGCAAAAAAGAGCCCCAGAAGGGTCAAATCAGGGTCGTATGGCCTCTCAGGAGGCCCTGTAGGCGTACTTTACACGGTTTTAGGGTTATGTGTCATGCTGCTTGAGCAGTGACAAGAACGCCTCCTCATCGAGGATTTCAATGCCCAGTTCCTCCGCTTTTGTTAGCTTGGAACCAGCGCCGGGCCCTGCAATCACACAATCTGTTTTTGCTGACACACTCCCTGCTACCTTGGCGCCAAGATTCATCAGCTTTTCTTTGGCTTCACTGCGCCCCATGGATTCCAAAGTGCCTGTTACAACATATGTCTTACCATTTAGTGGCAGCTCTTCTTTAACCACGGGCTCACTTTCAATGGGGCTAACGCCAGCCTGGAGAAGCTGGTTAATGACGTCAAGATTGTGTTTTTCATCAAAAAAAGCCCGGATATGATGCGCAACGATCTTCCCGATGTCCGGCACTTCTTCCAATGATGCTTCTGTAGCATTGATGATGTTCTTCAACAGGCCGTATTCAGTGGCAAGCGAATGGGCAGTGGCCTCTCCTACTTCGCGAATGCCCAGGGCAAACAGAAACCTTGGCAGTTGTACTACTTTGCTATTCTCAATGGCAGAAACAAGATTGTTTGCGGATTTTTCGGCCATTCTTTCCAGGCCTGAGAGTGTTTCCACATCCAGTGAATAAATATCTGCGACTGACTTGAGTATTTCCCGGTCGACCAGTTGCTCAATCAATTTGCTGCCAAGACCATCAATATCCATCGCGGGGCGTGATGCAAAATGGATAATTGACTGGATACGTTGTGCCTGGCAGAAAAGCCCACCCGTGCAACGCATCAAGACTTCCTCATCACTATGTTCAATGACAGATTTACAAACAGGACAATGCCCTGGTGGAGAAATCATGCGCGCCCCTTTTTTGCGGCGGTTTTCAACTACAGACACAATCTTGGGTATGACATCACCCGCACGTCGGAGAATAACGGTATCCCCTATTCTGACGTCCAACCTTTCCACTTCATCCATATTATGTAAGGTGGCATTACTTACAGTGACTCCACCAACGAAAACAGGCTCAAGACGGGCTACTGGTGTTATTGTGCCGGTTCTGCCAACCTGGAATTCAACGTCATTCAAAACTGTTGCCACTTCTTCGGCCGGAAATTTATAAGCCATGGCCCATCTTGGCGTCCTGGCATTCATACCCAGGGCATCCTGAAGATCAAACTGGTTTACCTTGATGACAGCACCATCAATTTCATAATCCAGTGAATCTCGCTGCTCCAGTAATTTCTGGCAATAGGAAAAACTGGCATCGATACCTGTGCAGACCTGCCTCGCAGGATTTACTGGCAGTCCCCATGCTTCAAAACAGTCGAACACTTCACCCAGTGTATCTGGCAGGGAGCCTCCTTCAAGAATGCCATGGCTGTAACAGAACATGGTCAGTGGACGCCTGGCAGTTATCCTTGAATCCAGTTGTCTGAGAGTCCCGGCAGCAGCATTGCGGGGATTCACAAATACTTTTTCCCCGGCTTTTTCAGCTTCCGCATTCATTTGCAGGAAGCCTTCCCGGGTCATAAATATTTCTCCCCTGACCTCCAGTCGTTGGGGTACCTGATTGCCCGTCAGGCGCAAGGGGATGTCGCCAATCGTTTTTACGTTATGAGTGATATCTTCACCCATTGTGCCATCACCCCGAGTAGCAGCCCTGACCAAAACCCCTTGTTCATACAGGAGACTCACAGCGACTCCATCCACTTTCGGTTCACAGCTATAGGCAATGGGCACATTAGAGTCCAGGCGCTTCTGTATCCTTGCCTCAAACTTTTTCAACTCATCCATGCTTACCACCTTGTCCAGGGAAAGCATTGGTAACTCGTGTCTTACCTGGGCAAAACCACTGAGCGGTTCACTGCCAACACGTTGCGAGGGGGAATCTGGTGTGATGAGTGCAGGCCACTGCTTTTCAATTTCCAGCAGTCGTTCGAAAAGCCTGTCATATTCCTGGTCAGGAATTTCGGGATTGTCATGACGATAATAGAGCTGATTGTGATGCTCTACAGTCTCTCGCAGCGCTTTTAGTTCTGAAATGACTTCCTGTGGAGGAGCCGACATGGGCGAATTACCGGGTAAGAAATAACATGCTGGCGCTACTTCCTGGCCAGCATCTCCAGTTCAAAATCACTGATACGTTGGCGGGAATGCTCAATGGTCTGGCGAGTGAATATACTGCGATTTTCATCTTTCAGTTCTGCATCCAGTTCTGCCTTTACTGCCTCAGCAGTTTTCAGCATTTGTTCAAAACATTGCATATTGCCGAGCTTGTTAGGCATCTGCATGAAAAAGCTTACACCAGGAGTTTGGAAAGTCTCCATTTCAGCCATGGTAAACGTACCTGGTTTCAGCATATTGGCCATGCTAAACATTACAGGGCCATGGCCATCGCTGTCTGCATGCCTGTGAAATATGCTCATATCACCCAGGCGCATACCGTGACGCAGCAGGACGGGCAAAATTTTACTCCCCTCCATCATCATGCCTGATTTAGCCATGACATTGATGACGATAACCTCTTCAGCAACTTCCTGTTCTTCATCACTGTCGGGGTCAGCGTCCTGTTCATGATCGATCAACTCATTGTGTTCAAGATCAAGCTCACCCTGCTCATCATGACTGAAAGTCAGCTCCTCGTCACCAAAGGATGGCTCTATGCGATCGTCTTCTGATTCTCTTTCCCTGCTTCCAAACAAGCTCTTACCTGACTTCTCTTCAAAAGACGGTTCATCAGGATAATCATCAACGTCATTAAAAGTGTCTTCAGAAGAGTCTTCAGTCATTTCTTCAGAATCGAATTCGTCTTTTTCCCAGGATTCTGTCGCAGCGAGACCTTCTTCATCTTCACCATGGTAGGCTACTTCCTGTTCAGCAGATTCTTCTGAATAATCCTCGATTTCCTCATCATCGAGTTCTACTGATTCCATTAGTACCGGAACATCACTGTCAGAAGGTTCATCATCACGGGGGATAACACGGGCACCACCGGACGGCAGCTCTGAACGGGTTAATACATCTTCTACATCTTCATCAATATCTTCAGCTGGCGGAATATTCTTATCCAGCTTCATGACAATACGATTTTTGCGCTCTATCCACTTACGCCTGAACCCGTCGAGCAGGATCAGCACGATAAAGACAATCACAATAATCGCTAACCAGTCTCTGATATCCATTCGCTTTTTCTATGAATCCAGGTTGGATAACTCGTTATTATTCCTGCTGACTGTTAAACAGCAATCTACAGGCACTTTTAGTTAAACAGCTACCATTTCGGCAGCCTCATCAACATCCACAGCCACAAGTCTGGAAACGCCAGGCTCATGCATTGTCACACCCATTAACTGGTGTGCATGTTCCATGGTGATTCGATTATGCGTAATAAAGATGAACTGTACCATCTGTGACATTTCTTTCACCAGGTCGATATATCTGCCCACGTTGGCATCATCCAGCGGTGCATCAACCTCATCGAGCATACAAAAAGGCGATGGATTCAGGCGGAATATGGCAAATACCAGGGATATTGCCGTCATGGCTTTTTCCCCACCTGATAGCAGGTGGATGGTGCTGTTCTTTTTACCCGGCGGCCTTGCCATAATTTCCACACCCGTATCGAGCAGGTCTTCGCCACTCATGTTGAGATAGGCATGCCCGCCACCGAAAACTTTCGGGAAAAGCTCTTTAAGACCATTGTTGATCTTGTCAAAGGTTTCCTTAAAGCGGGTCCGGGTTTCCTTGTCAATTTTCCTGATCGCGTTCTGCAGTGTTTTCAGCGCCCTTTCGAGGTCCTCGTTTTGTTCATCCAGGTAAATCTTGCGCTCTGACTGGGTGTCGTACTCATCAATTGCAGCAAGATTAATTGGGCCAAGGCGATTAATTCTTTTACCCAGTTTTTCCAGTTCTTCCTCGCAGGAGTCTTCAGTGACTTCTTCCGGTATTTGCTGGAGTACCTGAGTCTTGTCATAGCCATTTTCTGTGAGCTGTTGCTCCAGGGCTTCCCTTTTTACGGTATCACCCTCTATACCGAGGCGTTTGCTAACCAGTTCATCGCGAATTCGTTGAGACTCTTCCTGGGATGAGTTACGTGCACTTTCAAGTTCTCGTTGCTGATGATCAAATTCATCTACCCTGGCCTTGGCTTCACCAAGTTTACTTTCCATCGCAACACGTGATGCCAGTTTTTCTTCCAGCTCTTCTTTCAGGGCGGGAATGGGTACGTCTGCCTGCTGCAGATACTCCTCAAGTTGTTTTTCCCTGTTCTGATAGGAATCCACCTGGTTAGAGATACGATTCATATTCTGTTGCAGCGAATCAAGTTGGGCTGATAATGTCTGATGCTGCAAGGCTACCTGGTGGGATTCATCTTTATCCTTTACAGCCTGCTCCCGGGCATTTTCAAGGGCACCTCGAATTGCATCCCTGTTTTCAATAAGCACTTCACGGCGCACCGTGTGCTGCTCCATGATATCCAGGATTGCCTCGAGATTTTCCCTGGAATTACCGATATTTTCCTGTTCTGTATCCATCTGCTGATCGAGCTCGGCAATTTCCCGGGTCAGCGTTTCACGACGCTTCTCGGCCTGTTCAATCTTGGTGAGCCTGGCTGACTTATCCGAGCTTGTTTCTGTCAACTGGCGATTCACTTCAGTCAGTTCTTTCAGCAAGCCATCGCGATCCGCTTCCAACGTCTCGAGCAAGGATTCCTCATTCGCAAGTCGATCAGCGGCCTGAGCGACATGTGATTCAGTACTGCTGATCTTTTCATCAAGGGCTTCTATCTCGTTTTGTCGCTGGATAATGCCGGCCTGCGCATCAAAATCTTTGGATATTCGAAGCCACGACGGGCTTACCCAGACACCTTCACGAGTGATCAATGATTCCCCGACTTTCAAATGCTGGCGTTGAGCAAGCGCCTCATCAAGGGAGTCCGCGCAGAAAACACCGTTAATAAAGGCGCTGAGATTCTGAGCTGAATGCACCTTTCCCGAAAGAGGCTGTGCCTGTATTGCCGAATTGGATTCTGACGCCTGGGACTGGAAGGAGGTATCAACCATTTGCACGTGACCACTTTCCAGGTCGCCAAGCACCTCTCCTATTCCATCGAGGTTTTCGACACACACCGCCTGCAGACTTTCTCCCAGAACCATCTCCATGGCAGTTTGCCATTCCTGGTCAACCTGAAGATTGTCTCCCAAGCGCGGTTTACCGCCCATATTATGTCTTTCCAGCCAGCTGACTGTGTTCTGATCTGTCTTGCCGAGAGCTGATTCCTGAAGCGCTTCCAGTGAGGATTTCTTGCCCAGCATGGCCTGCAATTTACTACGTCGTTCATTCAAATCATTATTGGTGCTTCGAATAGACTGCCTGGCATGCTCAATTTTAGTATTCAGTTCCTGCCTACTGTCTTCCTGAGCTGTTTGCTGTTCAATCAACTTTTTCAGAGACTCTTCCAGTCCTGCCAGATCAGAATCATCAGGTCTTTCCAGGTTTTCAAGCTCATGGCGCAGGGAAGACAAACGTTGCCGGCCTCGATCTACAATATTTTCCAGGTGGTTGATACGTTCCTGTTCCACTTCAGCTTTCTGTGAAGTCTCGGAGGCATCTTCGTTGAACTGATCCCATTCGTGCTGCCACTGGTTCATTTTTTGCTCAGCGTTTTCCAGGGCAGTACTGGAGGTATTTTCCTTGCTTCTGGAGGACTCCAGCTGAGGTTCAAGTTCCGTGATCGCAGTCTTGAGTTCAGCGATCTTGTCGATATCCTGGGTCAATTCGCTTTGGAAATGTTCAAGGGATTCCTTGATCTCACCCAGGTCCAGCTCAAGTTGCTGCTTCCGTTGCCCCTGGTATTCAATGTTCTGCTCTATGCGGGAAATTTCACTGCCCAGGGAATAATAACTGCCCTGCACTTCCTGATAGTTGTCATTGGCTTCTGTACTTTCCTGACGGCTTTTTTCCATGTCAGCCTCCAGTGAGCGTGTTTTCGCCACGCTTGCTTCAAGCTTGATTTCCATATCACTGATGAAGTGCTGGGCATTGCTTACCGTTTCATTGAGGCGATTCCAGCGCATGGCCTGCAGGTTGGCCGTCATATCGCGTTCCTGCTGCTTGTATTCCTTGTATTTTTCAGCAGCCTTGGCCTGGCGCTGCAAATGTGACAACTGTCGCTCCAGTTCCTCACGAATATCCGTCAGTCTTTCCAGGTTCTCACGAGTACGTTTGATCCTGTTTTCTGTTTCCCTTCTACGTTCCTTGTACTTGGATATGCCCGCAGCTTCTTCAATAAAGACGCGCAGTTCTTCAGGCTTGGATTCGATAAGGTTGGACACCATGCCCTGTTCAATAATGGAGTAGCTGCGTGGCCCAAGGCCTGTGCCCAGGAAGATGTCCTGGATATCCTTTCGGCGGCACTTGGTGCCATTGAGCATATAGGTGGAATGCGCATCACTGTTGACGATACGCTTGACCGAGATTTCGGCGAATGCCGCATATTCTCCTTTGATAGTGTGATCTGAATTATCAAAAATCAGCTCAACAGAAGCCTGACCCACTGGCTTACGGTTTGTGGAACCGTTGAAGATGACATCCGTAAGGTTTTCACCGCGCAATTTGCTGGCTGAGCTTTCGCCCATCACCCAACGAACCGCATCAATAATATTGGATTTTCCACAGCCGTTGGGACCAACGACTGCACAAAGATTACTGGGGAGGTTGACTGTTGTCGGGTCTACAAACGACTTGAATCCTGCAAGTTTAATACTTTTTAGTCGCATTGATTGCGATTACCCTACCAGTCAAAAGAACTAACGACTTAAGGTGCCAAGTTTATCCGAATTGTTCAGCAAACTCATCAATAAGTTATCCACAGGCTAGTCTGGATTTGGTAAAAGTGATCGTTTTTTATGCACCAGGGAACAGATGAAACGCCATCTCATCAAATATGATTTAATTGAATTCAAAATTTTTGCTGCCCGATTCCGGCAATTAGTCTGCTATTTATATCTAATTGAATTTATTAACTTTTATTGAGCCCTGTATTTACAGGGAGAATTAACCCGTTGCAACCTACTATGAACTTCCTTTCACTTGGCATCGCTTTCGTGGTGACCTTTATCAGCATTCTCCTTATGCGACCTCTAGCCAGAAAATTTGGGCTGGTAGATAAACCGGGCGGAAGGAAAACTCACAGCAAAGATACCCCCCTTATTGGTGGCCTTGGGATTTTTCTGGGTCTTCTTGCTGGAGCCATTTTGAGCCCGGAAATACTTACTCAATATAAAGTCCTTCTATTAATAGCCAGCCTTTTGCTGCTTACCGGATTGATTGACGATTTCTATCCCCTTCCAGCACTGGCCAGACTGGGAATTCAGGTACTGGCTGCATGGTTAATGTGTACAGCAGGTGAAAACCAGCTCATTACATTGGGTCAACTATTTGGTGACAGGGAGTTATTACTGGGTCGCTATGCGATGATGATGACAATCTTCGCCACGGTTGGCGTTATCAATGCCATCAACATGATAGATGGAATGGATGGGCTTTCAGGGGGACTGGCTATGATCTGCCTGCTATTCCTTGGGTGTACTGCAATTGCCAGTGGCAATAACCCGGCGCTGCTGTCTCTTTCCCTGTTATCAGCAAGCTGCCTGCTGGCATTTCTGTTTCTGAACTTCAGGGCACCGGTGAATAAACCGGCGCTGATCTATCTGGGCGACTCAGGTAGTACCATGCTGGGCTTTATCCTGGCCTGGTTATTGATTGAAAGCTCACAGGGAGGTACTGAGCAAGTCATGCCAGCCACGATCGCCTTATGGTTCATGGCCATACCTCTGATGGACACAGTCTTTCTCTTTATTGCCAGGCCGCTGGCTGGAAAATCACCTTTTGAGCCAGGCACAGATCACCTGCATCACTTGCTGGCGCTGCATGGTTTATCAAAGGCTAAAGTGGTGTTACTGCTTTACGGGGCGGGAATTGTACTGGGAGGGGCAGGCTTTTTGCTTTATTCAATGCCTGATCTTGAAAAGTATTCGGTCTATCTTTTTCTGGTTGTTTTCATCTTATATGTGCTGATCATGCGTTTTGAAAAAACAACCCTGAAAAAATAAATTATGTTTTTCAGGTTTTACTTAACGCATTGATGACTTGCTCTGCCGCACTTTTGGCAGAAAATTGCGTTTTTGCGAGGTTCAAACAGCGTTCCTTATATTGAGTATCAAGCTCTATCTCTTCAAGAAGCTCGTTTGCCGCATTCTTTAAATCAGAAAGCGAATTACTTGAAACAACCTTTCCTACCCTTTGTTCTGCCACCAGGTCTTCCAGGTCATTACCTGGATTAATATTCCCCAGGACGGGAAGGCCAGATTGCATGTAGGCAAGAAACTTACCCGGGATATTGTCATTCTTATGGCGAGGATCCAACGCTATTAGCCCGGCATGACATTGCTGTAATAAAGACGGAATCTCGTTGGGATTAATTTCATCAAAAAACAGTATATTGTCCAGGCCAAAACCGGCAGCCTTTTTTTTGATCTGTTCAACAGCAGAGCCCCGACC
>Ga0181553_10004792_pt1 | contig 11406 bp, 10 predicted proteins | sample 011ome_17_FD_133753 | JGI IMG/M metagenome (GOLD analysis project Ga0181553, IMG submission 133753) | Coastal salt marsh microbial communities from the Groves Creek Marsh, Skidaway Island, Georgia - 011502XT metaG (megahit assembly) | ecosystem: Environmental > Aquatic > Marine > Intertidal...
CACCACCTACGAGTACAACCTCGGTGGCAACGGCAAGAGCCAGATCCTCGCCACGGCCGGATTCATCAAGCTCGTCCAACTCACCGACGGTCCAGTGATCGGCATTCACATGGTCGGATCACGTCTCGGCGAGCAGGTCGGCGAAGCACAATTGATCGACCACTGGGACGCGCACCCAACCGATGTTGCGTCCCTCATCCACGCCCACCCCACGCAAAACGAAGCAATGGGCGAGGCACACCTCGCTCTCGCAGGCAAGCCTCTGCACGCACACGCCTGATCGCACTTCACGCACCCACAAGGAGCTCACATGCCGGTCACCGTGACCATGCCGCAACTCGGCGAAAGCGTCACCGAAGGAACGATCACCCGGTGGTTGAAGGCCGTTGGCGACACCGTCGCTGCGGACGAACCGCTCCTAGAAGTCTCCACGGACAAGGTGGATACGGAGATTCCCGCACCCGCATCCGGCGTGCTGCTCAGCATCGACGCCGCTGAAGATGACACCGTCGAGGTGGGCGGAGTACTGGCCGTCATCGGCGAGCCCGACGACGCTGCCGCCGCGCCCGCCGGCGAACCGAGCGAACCGAGCGAGCCGGCCGAGCCGGCCACACCTGAGCCCGTTGCCGCCGACACACCTGCAGAGCCCGTCGCGCCTACAGAAACCGCATCGGCAGAAGCTGCACCATCCGAGCCGGCCACACCCGAGCCGGTATCCGGTGGCTCAGAAGTCTCCGTCGTCCTCCCCGCACTCGGCGAGAGCGTGACCGAGGGTGTCATCACCCGCTGGTTGAAGTCCGTCGGCGACGCGGTCGAGGCGGACGAGGGGCTCGTGGAGATTTCCACCGACAAGGTCGATACCGAGATCCCCGCGCCCGTGTCCGGAACACTCGCGGCGATTGCTGCCGACACCGACGCCACCGTGGAGGTGGGTGCGGAGATCGCTCGGATCTCCACCGGAGCCAGCGCACCGACACTAGCGGCACCGGCACCCGCACCGGCCGCACCGGCAGCCCCGGAAGCGAGTGCTCCCCAGGCCCGTACTCCGGACGCCGATTCCTCCGATTCGAACGCCGGTGCGTACGTCACGCCCCTGGTCCGTCGGCTTGCCGCCCAACACGACATCGATCTCTCAACCGTCACCGGTAGCGGCGTTGGCGGTCGCATTCGCAAAGCCGATGTTCTCGCTGCCGTGGAGGCACGCGGTGGTACCACAGCGCCACCGGCACAACCCTCACTACAACAGCCAGCAGCACCGGCGGCCGCTCCGGTCCCGGTAGCGAGCAGCGCACCCACGGCCGCACAGACAGCACCGGCATCACCGCCGACGACCGCCGAACCATCTGCGCTGCGCGGGCGAACCGAGAATCTCAGCAGGCTTCGCCGAGTCATCGCCGAACGCATGGTCGAGTCGCTGCAGACGTCCGCTCAACTGACCACTGTGGTTGAGGTGGATGTCACCCGCATTGCTTCCCTACGCGGCCGAATCAAGGCCGACTTCGAGTCACGCGAGGGCGTCAAACTGTCATTCCTTCCGTTCTTCTGCAAAGCCGCCGTCGAAGCGCTGAAGGTGTACCCGCAAATCAACAGTTCCATCGACATGGACGCCGGCACCATCACCTACCACGAGTCTGAGAACCTCGGCATCGCCGTGGACACCGACCGCGGACTCCTGGTTCCCGTCGTCCGCGACGCAGGTGACTTGAACATCGCCGGCATCGCGCGGCGGATCGCCGACCTCGCCGAACGCACCCGAACCAACAAAGTCGGACCTGACGAACTCTCCGGCGGCACGTTCACCGTCACGAACACCGGAAGCCGTGGCGCGCTGTTCGACACTCCCATCATCAACATGCCGCAGGTCGCGATCCTGGGGACCGGCTCGGTCGTCAAGCGGCCGGTCGTCATCAGCGAAGGTGGGCAAGATGTCATCGCGATTCGATCGATGGTCTACCTGTCGCTCTCCTACGACCACCGGATCGTTGACGGAGCCGACGCCGCTCGATTCCTCAGCACCATCAAGTCTCGCCTGGAGGAAGGCGCGTTCGACGCCGAGCTCGGTGCGTAGCGCTCCGTAATGTTCATCACCGGCATCTGGTTCGTCGGGTCGATGGTGGGCATCATCCTCGTCGCACGCTTCGCCCTCTACATTCCCGCGCGGAAGTTGGCGCACGCCGGTGGGCTCTCGCAATCAGCAACCGGCCAACTGCTGGGTTACCTCACCAGCGCACCCGAACTCGTCGCCACGGTTTTCGTCGCCTCCACCGGACTGTTCACGGTGGTAAGCACGAACATCCTCGGCAGCAACATCATCAACACGTTGCTCGCCACCGTCGCCGCGGTGCTGTTCGGTCAATTGCGTCGGATCGCCGGCTCACGATTCCGGTTCGAGCAGGCGGTGGTCGCCGGCAGCATCGTCGTGCCGGTGCTGCTGCTCGTCACCGGCCAAGACAGCGCCCTGTGGAGCGGCATTGCCTTAGGCGCCGGGTACATCGCCTACATGCGCGTCATGCGCTCACGGCAGGAAGTGTCCGGGCCGTCGCAATCCGAGAGCGCACAGAAACCGTGGAGCGGACGACGCTCGCACATCGTGCTGCAGGTTCTGATCGTGATCGCCGGGCTCGTCGGCCTGTACTTCCTCGGCGACGTCCTCGGTGATTCGGTATACGAACTCGGCGTTGCCTTCGCCGTTCCGGCCGTCATTCTCGGTGTACTGACGGCCGTTGCAACGAGCCTGCCCGAACTCACGACGTTCTTCTCCTCCTTCGCCGCGCACCGCAAAGCCGGAACCGACGGAAACTCCGAGGTGGTGCACAACCTGATGGCGAGCAACGTTGTCAATCTCCTCGTCGTCCAGGCGGTGGGCGTCGTGGCCTACACCGTTTTCGCTTAGCCCGAACAAGCCGCACGCCGACAAGCCCACGGGACCGTTATGCGCCATGCTTAGGGCATGAAAATCGTCATCACCGGAGCGTCAGGGCTCATCGGATCGGCCCTGGTGCCCCACCTGAGGGCCCGCGGAGACGACGTCATCCGCCTCGTTCGACGCCCCGCCACCGCGCCGGATGAGGCGTCCTGGGACCCCAATGCCGGGACCGTCGATCTCGACGCACTCGCCGGAGTCGAGGCCGTCGTTCACCTCGCCGGTGCCGGAGTGGGCGACCACCGCTGGAGCGATGACTACAAAAAACTGATCCTGGATTCGCGGGTGAACGGCACACACACCATCGTGCGCGCGATGACCGAACTGGACCTTCCGCCCCGTGCGTTGATCGCCGGGTCGGCCATCGGGTGGTACGGCGACACCGGTGACCACGCCGTCGACGAATCAGCACCGGCCGGGACCGGCTTCCTCGCCGACGTGGTGCGTGCCTGGGAGGCCGCCGCCGAACCCGCAATCGCCGCAGGCATCCGGGTGGTCCACGCCCGCACCGGACTCGTCGTCAGCGCGCCCGACAGCACGATGGGACCCCTGGTGTCCATCCTGAAAGTCGCGGTCGGCGGGACGTCCGGTGGCTCCGGGGGTGCCTTCGGCCCGCTCATCCCGTCCGTCCGGTTGAACCTCGCCGGCCGCCTCGGCCCGGGAACTCAGTACTGGTCGTGGATCTCCCTGCGCGATGAAGTCAACGCCTTGACGTTCCTGCTCGACAACGACGACATCAGCGGGCCCGTCAACCTGACCGGCCCCACCCCGGTCACGAACGCCGAGGTCGCCGACGCGTTGAAGCAGGAGATCGGTCGCGCCTGGCTGCCGCCGATTCCAACGTTCGCAATCAAGGCGCTGCTCGGCGAATTCTCGATCGAGGTACTCGGCTCCACCCGGGTTCTGCCGTCGGTCTTGACCGAGGCGGGTTTCTCCTTCCAGGACACCACCGTCGAGTCAGCGATACGCACCGCCCTCGAGAGCTCCTAGCCGATGACGCACCATGACGTCGTCATCGTCGGTGCCGGGCTCGCGGGTTTGGCCGCGGCCCGGGAGCTCGCGATTCACGGCGTCGACGTTCAAGTCTTCGAAGCCGCCGACGCTGCGGGCGGACGCGTTCGCAGCGACGTCGTCGATGGGTTCACCCTGGATCGTGGCTTCCAGCTCTACAACCCGGCGTATCCCGAAGCGGCGCGCGTCCTCGACCACGAAGCCCTGAACCTGCATCCGCTGACTCGGGGAATGGACATCGTTCGGTCCACCTCCACAGGCCGCGCAGTGCTGCGGCTCGCTGACCCCCGATCGCCAGGCAATTGGCATACCTCCGCCCTCTCCCGCGCAGCGGGCACGATCACCGGCAAGGCGCGGTTCGCGGCGTACGCGCGCACCGTCGCCAGATTGTCCGGCCACCAGTTCGACGAGCGGGTCGACGAGCCAGCACAGGTAGCGCTCGCCCGGGCCGGCGTCGACGCGACGATGATTGACCACGTCATCCGCCCCTTCCTGACCGGTGTGTTTCTCGAACCGCACTTGATGACGTCGCGTCGCTTCATGGACGTGGTGCTCGCCAGTTTCGTGAAAGGAACGCCATCGCTGCCGCGGGCCGGCATGCAGGCGATCCCCGACCAATTGCACGACGCGTTACCCGCGGGGACCGTTCACCTAGCCACACCGGTTCACCGACTCACGCCCGCGAGCATCGAAACGGACTCCGGCACCATCACGGCGTCGGTTGTCATCGTGGCAACCGACGCCACGCACGCTTCGGCTCTGCTGGAGGCGGCGGGGCTGACCACTGAACTGAACACGGTGACCAACTCCGTCACTACCTGGTATCACGCGGTCGCAACGACGTCGTTGCCCGAGCCACTCGCCCGCGGGCGAAGCGTGATCACCGTTCCCGACAAGCGATCCGGGCCGGTGATCAACACGGTGCCGCTGACATACGCCGTGCCGAGCTACTCCCCCGACGGCCAGATCTTGATCTCGTCCTCCACCCTCGGCGTCGACGACTCCACCGTGGTCGCGCAAGCCGTGCAAGGCCATCTGCAGTTTCTTTACGGCGCCGAGACCTCCGGATGGGAACTCGTGGCCCACTACCCGATCCACGACGCGCTGCCGTCCATGCGCGGTCCGCTCACCGTCGCCGAATCCGGCGAGCACGGCCCGGTCATTCTCGCCGGTGATCACTGCGCCACCGCGAGCATTCAAGGAGCCATGATCAGCGGGCGCCACGCCGCCGACGCGGCATGTCGTCGACTGGGCGTCGTGCGGCCGGACGACCGTAGGATCGCCGTATGAGCGTGACAGAGGCGACCGTTGTCGTTGACCGTGTCGGGTTCGGACCCGACGCGGTCGCGTACCAGGACGGGTGGGACCTGCAGAGGGCGACGCACGAGCGTGTAGTCGACGGTGGGCCCGACACCGTCCTGCTCCTCGAGCACCAGGCGGTCTATACCGCCGGCCGCCGGACCGAAGACGCCGAACGCCCCCTCGATTCCACCCCAGTGGTCGACGTCGACCGCGGCGGGAAGATCACCTGGCACGGACCCGGACAGTTGGTGGGCTACCCGATCCTCCGGCTACCCGATCCCATCGACGTCGTCGCCTACGTGCGCAGGATCGAGACCCTGCTCATCGACGTCTGCGCGGAATTCGGCGTCACCGGCACCCAGGTGGAAGGGCGAAGCGGCGTCTGGGTTCCGGCCGACTCGCACGGACCTGATCGCAAGATCGCAGCGATCGGCATTCGCGTAGCCAAAGGCGTCACCATGCATGGATTCGCACTGAACTGCGATTGCGATCTAACGGCGTTCGACCGGATCATCCCCTGCGGCATCGCCGATGCTTCCGTCACGTCCCTCTCGCGTGAGATCGGCCGCGAGGTGAGCGTTCGCCAGGCTCTGCCGTTTGTCATCGATCGCCTCGGCAGCTTAAGGGGGATCACACCATGACCGTGTATTCAGGAACTAACGCCGACGGCCGCAAGCTTTTGCGCATCGAGGCGCGCAACGCCGAGACACCCATCGAGCGCAAGCCGCCGTGGATCAAGACGCGCATGCGCACCGGGCCGGAATACCAGCGCATCAAGGAACTCGTCGGCAACGAAGGCCTGCACACCGTCTGCCAGGAAGCCGGGTGCCCGAACATCTTCGAGTGCTGGGAGGACCGCGAGGCGACGTTCCTCATCGGCGGAGAACAGTGCACTCGGCGCTGCGACTTCTGTCAGATCGACACCGGCAAGCCCGAGCCACTCGATGTCGACGAGCCGCGGCGAGTGGCCGAATCGGTCGAGAAGATGGAGTTGCGGTACGCGACGGTGACTGGCGTCGCCCGGGACGATCTCGAGGATGAGGGTTCGTGGTTGTATGCGGAGACCGTTCGACAGATTCACCGCCTCGGCCTCGGCACGAAGGTCGAACTCTTAATTCCGGATTTCTCCGCCAACCCCACTCTCCTTGGAGAAGTCTTCGACGCGCGTCCAGAAGTCCTCGCGCACAACGTTGAAACGGTGCCGCGCATCTTCAAGAGGATTCGCCCCGCGTTCCGGTACGAGCGCAGCCTGGACGTCCTCACCCAGGCGCGCAGCGTCGGACTGGTCGCCAAGAGCAACCTGATCCTGGGCATGGGCGAGACCCGCGACGAGGTGGAGCAGGCCCTCAGTGACCTCGTCGAGGCCGGGTGCGAACTCATCACGATCACCCAGTACCTGCGGCCCTCACCCCGTCACCATCCGGTCGAACGTTGGGTGCACCCGGAGGAATTCGTCGAACTCGCCGATGTCGCCACCGAACTCGGTTTCTCCGGAGTGATGAGCGGCCCGCTCGTTCGCTCGAGCTACCGGGCCGGGAAGCTGTATGAGCAGGCTCTTGCGGCCCGTGAGTCCGGTGCCGTGGCGCGTATCACCGTCACATGAGCGCCCGCGTCGTCGCTACCCACGTGTGGCCATCCGACATCGACGAGCCGGTGTCGGTCGATGTTCTGGAGCTGGATTGGGGTGGTCCCGTCGGAGATCGCCACCACGGTGAGCGAATGGCCTCCGATACACGGCAGTCGACGGTGTTCACCCGCGGAACCTCTATTCGCAACCACCGCCAGGTGTCGATCGTGGATACCGGGGAACTCGCGCAAATTGCCACTGCGATGGGCATTCCGCGCATCGACCCCGGGGTGATCGCCGACAACATCTGCACCGAGGGCATCGACGCACTCACCGCGCTGCCTCGCATGACGCGCCTGGTCTTTGCCTCCGGAGCGGTCATCATGCTGGGCGGACCCAACGCTCCGTGCACGATCGCCGGCGGAATGCTCGAGCGCGTCTACGGCTCTCGCCCCGAATCCTTCCCCAAGGCCGCGTGGGGCCTTCGTGGAGTCACCGGCTGGATGGAGCATCCCGGAACGGTGCGACCCGGTGACGCCGTGACCGTGCACGAGCCGGACTAGGCTCCCTAGCCATGGGCAAGATCAAATCCAGCCTCGCAGCGATCGGCCAGAACTGGTCGATGACCCAGAAGGTCTACAAGTTCTTGTGGGCCGAGGTCCTCGGCATCGTGCTCGCCACGATCATCGTGATCGCGGTCCCGGTCTCGATTTTCATCAACTGGTTGACCGCCGTGCTCATCGCTATCCCGATGGGTCTGCTCGCCGGGACGTTCTGGTTCAGTCGTCGCGCGATGCGCGCCGCGTACTCGCGCATCGAGGGCCAACCCGGAGCAGCGGCCGCGGTCATTGAATCCCTACGCGGGAAGTGGGCCGTCACACCCGCGGTCGCCGTCAACCGCAACCAGGACATGGTCTCCCGAGTGATCGGCAAGCCGGGGGTGATCTTGGTGTCCGAAGGTGCGCCGACCCGGGTTGGTCACATGCTGACCAGTGAGCGCAAGAAGACCGCCCGGTGGGTTCCCGACATCCCGATCTACGAGATCCAAATCGGAGACGAAGAGGGCCAGATCACGCTTCGGCAGATCCAAAAGACCCTCGGCAAACTGCCCAAGAACCTGCGTGGAAGCGAAGTGACCGAGGTCCGTCGTCGACTGGAAGCGATCGGGAACGCCCAACAATCCATGCCCATCCCCAAGGGCCCGATGCCGACCAGTCCCCGCCAGGTGCGGCGGCAACGCCGGTAAAGAGTGCTCCGTTAGCTAGCCCCCACCCGAACGACCCGGGTATGCGCGAGTCGGTCGTGCACCCCTCGCCCATCGTCGTCGTAGACCACGGCCGGGATGACCAGGCAAATCAACAGCGTCCGCACGAGTACCCGCCACAGCGGTACCCGGCCCCCGTCGATGGACACCACCCGCAGCCTCACCAACCGCTGTCCGAAGGACGCCCCCGTCAGCCAGGTGAGAACCGTGATCTCGACGACGAACACCGCCAGCGTGGCGAGCATGGAACCGTTGGAGCCGTACGGGAACTGGGGGAAGGCCAGGAGAGCCACCAGAACGCTGGCGAACCAGTCAATAAGGAAGGCAACGACACGTCGGCCGAACCACGCGCGCTTCTCCTCCTCCACAGCCCCAGCGTAGGAGGCCGGACGGTTAACACTCCCGAAACAGTTGAGATACCGGCCGGACACGCCCTGTCCCTAGTTTCTGCCGTAATCCGGCGGCACAGGGCCGCCGAGCGAGGCGATGCACGCAAGTGCAGGAGGTAGAAATGTTCAGCAATGCTGACGAAGTTCTGAAGTTCGTCCAGGACAACGGGGTGGAATTCATCGACGTGCGATTCGTCGACCTGCCCGGCATCATGCAGCACTTCAACGTCCCGGCGAGTTCGTTCGGGACCGGTGCTTTCGAGGACGGCCTGATGTTCGATGGCTCGTCGATTCGTGGCTTCCAGTCGATCCACGAATCCGACATGAAGTTGATCCCGGACCCGGCCACCGCGTATCTCGATCCTTTCCGTTCGGCCAAGACGTTGGTCATGAACTTCACGATCCGCGATCCCTTCACCAACGAGCCGTACAGTCGCGACCCCCGCAACGTCGCGGCCAAGGCTGAGGCGTACATCGCCTCGACCGGTATCGCAGACACGGCGTACTTCGGTCCGGAAGCCGAGTTCTACGTCTTCGACGACGTCCGCTTCGAGACCAACCAGCATTCCGGCTACTACTTCATCGACTCCATCGAAGGCGCCTGGAACACCGGCCGCGTCGAAGAGGGCGGAAACCGCGGGTACAAGACTCGTTACAAGGGTGGCTACTTCCCCGTTCCCCCGGTCGATCACTACGCCGACCTCCGCGACCAAATGGTCTCCACGCTGCTGCAGGTGGGGCTGCAGGTCGAGCGCTCTCACCACGAAGTCGGCACCGCCGGCCAGGGCGAGATCAACTACCAGTTCAATTCGCTTCTGCACGCGGCCGACGACGTCATGCTCTTCAAGTACATCGTCAAGAACGTCGCATGGGCGAACGGCAAGACCGCCACGTTCATGCCAAAGCCTCTGTTCAACGACAACGGCTCCGGTATGCACTGCCACCAGTCGCTATGGAAGGACGGGCAGCCGCTGTTCTACGACGAGATGGGCTACGGCGGATTGTCCGACACCGCCCGTTGGTATATCGGCGGTCTTCTGGCCCACGCGCCCTCGGTGCTCGCGTTCACCAACCCGACGGTTAACAGCTACCACCGACTCGTGCCGGGCTTCGAAGCTCCCGTCAACCTGGTGTATTCCGCCCGCAACCGCTCCGCCGCGGTGCGTATTCCGGTCACGGGTAACTCCCCGAAGGCCAAGCGCGTGGAGTTCCGCGTGCCTGACCCGTCCAGCAACCCCTACCTCGCCTTCTCCGCACTGGTGATGGCCGGACTCGATGGCATCAAGAACAAGATCGAGCCGATCGCCCCGGTCGACAAGGACCTGTATGAGTTGCCGCCGGATGAGTTGGCGAACATCCCGACCGTTCCGGACTCCCTCACGGGATCTCTCGATGCTCTCGAGGAAGACAACGAGTTCCTCCAGGCCGGTGGAGTCTTCCCCGCCGATCTCATCGAGACATGGATCGACTACAAGCGGACCAACGAGGTGGACCCGATCCGCCTGCGTCCGCACCCGCACGAGTTCGAGATGTACTACGACATCTGATCCCACTCGACTCCCTCCGCGTCGATTCGCCTCGCGCGCCTGGGAAACGCAGAAGCCCCGGATTCGTCCGGGGCTTCTGTCGTGTTCGCCTACTGCTCGCCGTAGAAGACTCGCTCGGTGACCGAGCGTGCCCGTCGCGTCGTGCGCAGATACTCATCCTTGAGTTGACTTCCATCGCTGCCGTAGTGACGAAGGACGGCGGCGAGAGCCGAGAGTTCACCCACGTCGCTCGGGAGTGAATCACCCGGTCGCGCCTTCACCAGCATGATCGCGTTCCGGATCGCCGTTGCGAGTAGCCACGCTTCCCGAAGTGTTCGGGCATCTGCGCCGGTCAACCGCCCCACCTCTACGCACGCCTGCAGCCCGTCGAGGGTGGTCGTCGTTCGCAAGGCCACGTGTTGCCCGGCGTTCTCCATCTGTAGTAACTGCACCGTCCACTCGACATCGGACAGTCCGCCGCGGCCGAGCTTGGTGTGAACGGTCGGGTCGGCACCTCGCGGCAATCGCTCCGCCTCCATGCGGGCCTTCAGGCGTCGGGCTTCGCGCACGGCCCCGAGATCGAGCCCGTCCGCCGGCCAGCGCAAGGGGTCGATGAGATCGGTGAATGCCTGCCTGAGTTCCTGAGGTCCGGCGATGGGCAAGGCGCGCAGCAGCGCTTGCGCCTCCCAAGGTGACGACCACCGTTCGTAGTAGGCCGCATAGGACGCCAGTGATCGCACAAGCGGTCCTGCCTTGCCCTCCGGTCGTAGGTCCGCGTCCAGGTCCACGGGAGGGTCGCTCGAGGCGGACATCAGCAGCGATCGCAGTTCTTCCGCGATCGAGGTGGCTTGTCGTCCGGCGTCGGTTTCATCCGATCCCTGCCGTGGTTCGTGAACGAACATCACATCTAGGTCGCTACTGAAGCCGAGTTCGCAACCACCGAAGCGCCCCATGGCGATCACGCCGACATCAGTGAGTTGCTGCCCATCACCCACAACGGATCGGGTCGCTACGGTCAGTGCGCTGTCCACGGTGACGCGGGCGATGGCCGACAATGCATCCCCGACCTCACGAACGTCGATGGTGTCTGTCAGGTCAGCAACCGCGATGCGGAAGAGCTCCCGACGACGCAGGCTTCTGATAGCCGCCACCGCGGCAATCGGGTCGTCTTGCCGGTGCACGAGCGCCGCCGCCTCGGTGGCGAGCGAGGCTTCGCCTCGCGGCCGAAGTTCCTCATCATCGGCGAGCATCCGAACCGACTCCGGTGCCTGCAAGAGCAGGTCGGTTGCGTATCGACTCGCCGACATCATGAACGCGAGCCGTTCGGCCGCAGCGGATTCGTCCCGCAGAAGCCGCAGGTACCACGGTGTGGCGCCGAGTGCATCGCTGACTTGCCGGAACCCCAGCAGCCCTGCATCGGGATC